>Ga0207674_10001976_pt1 | contig 25963 bp, 26 predicted proteins | sample KBSCornC72_FD_184303 | JGI IMG/M metagenome (GOLD analysis project Ga0207674, IMG submission 184303) | Corn rhizosphere microbial communities from Kellogg Biological Station, Michigan, USA - KBS Corn C7-2 (SPAdes) (version 2) | ecosystem: Host-associated > Plants > Roots > Rhizosphere > Soil ...
ATCCTGACATCACGCCTCGCGACGTGATTCGTATCAAAGGGGTTTCCAAACCCCAGGACGGTGCGTGCCCGTCCCACTTACATCTTCTGACATCGCCCGGAAGTTGGCAATCCTGAGTTCACAATAGGCCCAGACATGCCCTGCATCTCCGTTTCTCGGGAGGGTTTCCTCCCGCGCTGCGACTGCTGCGCATTCTCCGCTTCCCACCACAGCGGCCTGTTCCTGCCGCAACGCGACCCTGAAAATCCTGTGCGCTTGCGCGCACGAATAAGGAAACCAAACCTCGCTGAGGGCGCTGCCCTGGCGCGGCGCAGGGGTTTCCCAACAGTCTTCCGCGCTGTGCTTGTGCAGACCTTCGCTGCGCTCGTCCTCCGCTTTGCTCCGGATGGGAGATACCCCTCCCCATTGCGCCTTGCCGCCCCGCCTTCGCCAGGAGGCGTTCGGCATGTAGGTACATGCCACGCATGGCATGAAAAACAACCGCAACCGCAAAGGAGAGACACCATGAACACCACAGCCACCACCAACAACCCCACCACCATCGACAGCAAGAAGCCCAACACCAAACAGGAACTCATCGCCGCCAACATCAATCTGCTGATCGAGCAGTTGGAGGCGGGACAGTCTGACGCCCTCACCAACTACCTGACCGCCATGAGTCGCTTCCATAATTATTCCTTCGGGAATGTGCTGGAGATTGCTCGGCAGATGCCGACCGCAACCCGTGTCGCCGGGTTCTGGACATGGAAGAACCTTGGCCGCAGTGTGAAGGCCGGACAGAAAGGCATCCGCATCCTTGCCCCCATCGTCGGCGTTCGCCGCAAGAAGGACGGGGAGGCGCAGAAGGACATTACCAAACAGAATGAGCGGATATTGCTCGGCTTCCGCAATGCTTACGTCTTCGATGTTTCGCAAACCGATGGAGTGGACCTGCCCGAGATGCGCGAGGTTTCCGGCGACCCCGGCGAAAATCTGGAACGGCTGGCCGGGTTCGTTCGTGGCCGTGGCATCCAGCTTGGCTATAACCCCAACATCGCGCCCGCTCTCGGCATGAGCTACGGCGGACGCATCGCGCTTCTGCCCGGACAATCAAAGGCCGAGGAGTTTTCAACGCTGGTGCATGAGACGGCGCACGAGCTCTTGCATAAGGCAGAGCGGCGCACGGCGACCACGAAGACAGTGCGTGAGACGGAGGCCGAAGCCGTTGCCTTCGTTGTAGGCAAAGCCGTTGGGCTGGTGACGGGTTCGGCTTCGGCGGATTACATCCAGCTTTATCAGGGCAACGCATCCTTGCTGGCCGAATCGCTGGAAGTCATCCAGCAGACGGCGAACGTCATCCTAGCCGCATTGGAGCCGCCTGTTGAGGAAGAGGACAGCGCAACTACCGAAGCCCCCGAACTTGCGGAGGTGGCGGCATGAAAGCCATCCTCGACATCATCCAGAAGGCCGGAGGCTGGCACCCCGGTCTCTACCTCAAGATCGACAACCCGCCGTACATGGAGCTTGTCGTCGAGGCGATGGACGAGTCCGGCCCGATGGGACTCCCCGCGCTGTCTGTCTGTCACTACGGCGAACAGAACGGCGACGGCATGCGCGACCCGGAGATGTGCTTCGAGCTAGGCCTTGCCGGTGGAGCGTATCTGTCGGCCTTCTACTACCGCAACGATTATCTCGGCGTAGAGCAGTGGAGCCGCAATATCGTGCGCGGCAACTATGTCCACCTGATTGCTTTGCATGAGCAGCACCAGCGTTTTACAAAGACATGGGACAACAACCTGCGATTGCAGGGGTACATAGACGCTTTTACGGACAAGTGCATTCGTGGCTAGTCCGCTCCCTCGGGGCGGATACAGCCAACGTGTCTCCGCTCCGCTTCCATTCACCTTCAACCGCTCGAAAGGAGCTTGCACCATGGAAACCACCGTTATCAATGCCACCGAGTACCGCAACGTTTCGCTCTCTCTATTAAGTGAGTCGAAAACCAACCCGCGCCGCACCTTTGAGGAAGTCGCCTTGAAGGAACTGGCCGAGTCCATCCGCACCCAGGGCGTTCTCTCGCCCTTGCTTGTGCGGCCTCTCACAGAGAATGGCTTCGAGATTGTAGCCGGAGCACGGCGTTACCGAGCCGCGCAGATGGCCGAAATCTCGACCATCCCTGTCCGCATCATCAATCTCTCCGACGCGGCAGCGTTAGAGGCTCAATTAGTGGAGAACCTGATTCGCGCCGAAATCCATCCGATGGAAGAGGCGCAGGGATTCCGCGCCCTGTTGAACTTGGACGAACCGAAGTACAGCATCGAGCAGATCGCCGCCAAGGTGGGCAAATCGCCCGTCTTTGTGGCGTCAAGGTTGAAATTGACGGACCTTGTTCCGGCGGCGGTTGATGCATTCTATGCCAGTGAGATCGGTGTAGGCCATGCGCTGCTGTTGGCGAAACTGCCCGCAGAGCAACAGAAAACCGCGCTCAAGGCGTGTTTCAAGGAGGTATACGCCGCAGGCGCATCGAAGCCCGCGTGTATCCTGCTGCCCGTGCGCAACCTCCAATTCTGGATTGACAGCAACATCCTGTTAGCCCTGAAGGATGCGCCGTTCAATAAGCGCGATGCGCAGCTTGTCCCCGCCGCTGGTAGTTGTGCGGATTGCCCCAAGCGGACAGGCCACAACAAGCTGCTCTTCGGGGATGACCTCGGCAGACAGGGCGACCGCTGCACCGACCCCGAGTGCTACGCTGCCAAAGTCTCGGCGCATGTCGCCAAGGCCATCGCCGCCAAACCGGAGCTGGTGCAGATCAGTACGGCCTACGGCGCACAGAAGGAAGGCAGTACCGTTCTGCCACATAACAAGTACACCGCCATTCAGGACGAAAAGCCGAAAGACAAGCAGCAAGCCCAAAGGCCGGAATACAAAATCTGCAAATTCACCACCGAGGCGATCGTCACCGAAGGTTCGGACGTTGGCACCATCCATATGGTGTGTGCCAATGCGTCCTGCCCAGTGCATCATCCTAAGCAGCACAACAGCCGAGACGATGAGAAGTGGAAGGCCGAGCAGGAAAAGCAGCGCAAGGAGCAAGCCATTGCCAATGCGGCCGGCATCCGTGTTCTGTCTGCCATCGGCTCCGCCGTCCCGGTGCGCCTGTTGAAACGTGACCTGCTCTTCATCCTTGAAAGGCTGGTAAGCATCATGAACGAGAACCGCGCCGAGATGCTGGCGCGGCAGCATGGCATCCGGCAGAAGCGCGACGATGGAGGCATTGCAAAAACGTTCAGTGCATTCCTTCGCCGAGCCGATGAGGGTACGCTCTCCCGGCTGCTGGTAGAGTCGAGCATCCTACTTACGGCCACTCGCGGCAATCCGTCCACTATCCTCAAGGATGCCGCCAGCGCCTACAAGGTGGACACCGATGCCATCGCCGCCAAGGTGAAGCAGGAGTTCGCCGCGAAGGAGAAGGCAAAGAAGACGACACTTCCCGCAAGCAAAGCTGCGAAGAAAGCGGCCTAGCCTTCCATCCCCCGAGGGACAGCAGCACGCTGTCCCTCGCTTTTTTACTCCCTAAAATCGCGCAGGGAGAACCCGTGCCGGTTTTTCCCTGCACCCTCATCCGCCCGCTCCGGCCCTCGCTCGCGGGCTGCGCGACAGAAGAACGTCTTGAGATTTTTGCGGATTCGCTTGAGAGCTGCGTGCTGAGAGGTTGTCTCTCAACAAAAACAGCTTAAAATAATATGTATGTAAACTATTTAGTTTACATACATATTATGATATGCTTTCAGCATGGCAAAAACATGGACGAATACGGAAGCCCAGCTCGCATCCAAGCTTGCGGCAGAGTTGCGCACAACCTTGGGGCCGCTATTACGGAAGCTGCGACAGCACAGCGAACACCACACCCTCACAACGGCTCAGATCGCAGTCGTTATCCGATTGGAAAAGGATGGTCCGGCGACAGTATCGAGCCTTGCCAAGGCGGAGGGGATGCGTCCTCCATCCATGAGTGCTGTCATCGCTCCTCTGGAAGAGATGGGCTTTGTGACGAAAGCTTCTGACCCGAATGACGGGCGCAAAGCGCTCCTGTCGCTAACCAAGGCTTGCAAGAAGACCATTGAGGACGAGCGTGCCGCTCGTCAGGACTGGCTGGCGCAAGCGATTCAGCAAAAACTCTCTCCACAAGAACAGAAGAAATTGTTTTCAGTCATACACCTGCTTGCGCGCCTCAACGAACTCTAACAGCCCCACTTGTGGCGTTGGGAGGCCGGCGTCACACAGGACACGCGTTATTTTCTAGCGGAAAGGAGCGCTTAGCAATGACTTGGCTACATCTGATGTCTTATTTTTTCGGAGGTGTGTTTCTAGCTAACTCGGTGCCGCATTTCGTGGCTGGCATTATGGGGAAACCCTTTCAGACACCGTTCGCAAAGCCTCCGGGGAAGGGTCTCTCGTCCTCAACCGTGAATGTCCTGTGGGCCTTCGCCAACCTCGTCCTAGCCTATCTACTTCTGCTACGTGTCGGCCACTTCGATCTGCGATTCATCGCCTGCATTGCGCCGTCTGCGGCGGGCGCTCTCCTCTACAGCCTGTTCTCGGCCCGACAATTTGGTCAGTTTCACGGAGGCAATACCCCAACGCGCCCATGAGGAATCCACTCTCCAAAGCTTTCCGCGCCCTAGAGTCCTTCAACTTTCGTTTGTGGACAGCCGGCGCTCTGGTATCGAACATCGGAACCTGGATGCAGCGCGTGGCACAAGACTGGATTGTGCTGACGCAGCTGACCCACCATGACGCGACGGCGCTCGGCATCGTCACGGCCCTCCAGTTCGCTCCGCAGCTACTGTTGGTGCCCTGGAGCGGTTCAGCTGCGGACCGTTTCAACAAGCGCAAGCTATTGATGCTGACGCAAGCCTCCATGGGAGTGCTTGCAACAGCCCTAGGAATCCTGACGATCTCAGGCTATGTCCGGCTTTGGCATGTGTACGTGTTTGCCTTCCTCTTTGGGGCGGCGGCAGCGATGGATGGACCGGTCCGACAAACCTTTGTAGGCGAGTTGGTGGGTGACAAGCACCTGCCTAATGCGGTCGCACTCAACTCCATCTCGTTCGTCGCCTGCCAGATGATCGGTCCAGCGGTGGCCGGTCTGGTCATCGCTAAGATCGGGACTGGCTGGGCATTTCTCTCTAACGGGATATCCTTCGGCGCTGTCCTGCTATCCATGTATCTGTTGCGTGTCCATGAACTCAAGACAATCGCGAGAGCGTCCCGTGTACCGAGTAGTTTTATCGATAGCCTCCGTTACATGTGGGCTAGACCGGACCTTCAATCCATCTTGGTCATGCTCGTTCTGATTGGAACATTCGGTATGAATTTGACGATCTTCATCTCAACAATGGCGGTGAATGTCTTCCATGCCGATGCGCGGGGATTTGGCCTGCTGTCGTCAATGATGGCGGTCGGTACGATCAGCGGGGCGTTGCTGTCGGCCAGACGCGACAAGCCAAACTTTGGGACGTTATGCCTGGGCACCGGGGTCTTTGGAATCGGTTGTACCGTTGCCGCGTTTGCTCCTGGGTATTGGTGGTTCGCTGCGTCCCTCGCGGTCATCGGAGTAGCCGTCATCACCTTCATGACTGCAACGAACAGCATGATCCAGCTTTCAACAGAGCCCATCATGCGCGGTCGAGTAGTGGCGACCGGTATGGGTCTGATGCTCGGAGGAACTGCAATTGGTGCTCCCATTGTAGGTTGGGTAGCGAATCATTTCGGCCCCAGAATGTCGCTCGGGATCGGCGCCCTTTCCGCATTTCTCGCAGCCATGGTCGCAGCTCTGAGAATGGCAAAATCTGTGCCTGTGCCACTAAACACCTAGATACATCCTCGACTCCTACTTCGGTTGAAAGGGTGAGATGATTATGCATTTTCTACTAAGCAAACCTTCCTATCACGCAGGGCAAAGAGAGAACTAAAACCGTGTCCACCGACCTCAGCAAACCTAATGACCCGTATATCCACATGCATGTATGCGTTCATTGTGGGAGCGCGTTTCGTAGAGAAGATTTTGAAGATCGGGCAAATACAACAGGCATATATCTATGCTCAAAATGTGGCGTGGAAGGCCCTCTTAATATAGAGATACGTGCAACCGACACGCTCAAAGAAGACGCGGGAAATGCGGATTAGATCATCCTGTCATAGGCAGCGTGTTTTGTCTGCGTTGGCCGGCATCGCTCAACTTCCTACCAGCGGCTTTCACAAATTCATTCACAAGCCGAGATTTGCTATCGGCGCGCACAGCTAGACTCGTGACGAGTCGGAGCCGATCTTCCATGAGAGGGCGAATCGTGATGCCGTCTCGCGCAATCCGCCACGCCGCCGTGCGCGGAAGCAAGGCCAAGCCGTGATGTTCGTGGACCAATCCAGAAGCTTCCTCAGAACTGGTGAAGTGGTAGATGTCGGATGCATATATCTCTTTCTCCGACGTGACAGTCTGAATTTGGTCGTAAAGATAGGCGTTGATATGCGGGCCAAGGAGAACCCAAAGGCGGCGCTCCATCTGGTTCAGTCGAACCTCTTTATGTGCTGCGAGTTCGTCTCCCGTTCGCATCGCCACATAATACGGATTGGTCGCAATTTCCAGCGTGCTCAGTTTGCTTTTAGGAGGCACGCCGGTTATGAGGGCAACATCCAGCGTCCCGGCGATGAGTTGCCGCGCCAACTCGTTTGAGTAGTTACTCCACAGTTTGGCTTTCATATCTGGAAATAAGGGAAGCCGGATCGACATGAGCATCGAGACGAAGAATGGATCAGTATAGGAAGACTTGCCGACATTCAGAATCTCGGTGGGGCCATCAATTACAGCCCTTGCAGAGAGCATGGCGCGCTCGGCATGGAACACAACCTCCCGCGCTTCTGCGATAAATACCTGCCCAGCAGGAGTGAGTTCGACGGCCTGATGGCTGTGCTCGAAGATGCGGAATCCGACAGATCGCTCCAGGCGAAAAATCTGCTTATTGAGCGTCGGTTGACTCATGTTCAACCCGTCTGCCGCTCGCCCGAAGTGCAGTTCTTCCGCAAGGACAATCGCCGACTGTAGCAAGCGAATATCTGGTAAGGCCATGCGTATTCCTCCAGAGACCCAGGGGAAATTCTTGGATGGACAGCAAATATTTCAAGATCAGGCGCGCTTGAGTGTCAATTCCGAAGATATTCTACATCGAGAATTCAGCGACTGGCATGGTGCCTTCCGTCACTCGTCATGCCGAAAAGGCATGACGAACACCCAAAATTTCATTGGACGATTCGGCCTCTGAGGGCGAACCTCGCTTGTGAACAAGCAGGTAAGGATTCGCTTGCAGAAGGGAGCCATCATGTCCGACGGGAAAAAGCCACCCGCCAGAGTAGGGATGCCCAATGGTCAGCCACAGATCAACCGCGAGCCATTGCTGGACAGTTACCAGGCAGCAGCGATCCTCAAGGTCCATCCGAGGACGCTCCAGAGGCTTGTCCATCGCGGCGAGATTGCAGCCGTACATGTGGGCAAGCTCTGGCGTTTTAAGCCGTCCGCGCTGACAGCGTGGATTGACAGAGACATGGCGAGCTGAGGCTAAGAAGGAGAGCGAATCTCGGTGGTTTTTGATGATTTTCTGGCGTGATGGCGATACCCTGATGACAGCTATCCGTGCCGGGAAATCAAGGAAAGGAAACCTTGATGGAACGAGCATGTTACCAATTCGGAAGTTTAACCAGAAAAAAGCGGGCGAAGGGTCCAGACACCTGGGAGTTTCGGTTCTACGAAGCGACGGAGCAGGGAGAACGAAGACGAAAATCCTGCATTATCGGCAATGTCGCGCAGTACCCGACCAAAGCTCAGGCACAAAAGGCAGTCGAAGCTCTTCTCCTAAAACTCAACTCTGAAACTCCACAGCAGCGTTTGGCGGTGGTGACGTTCGGCGCGATATGCGACCGCTACCTCAAGGAAGAGATGCCGGAACGGTACTCGACCTCGAAGTCCTATCGGTCGAATATCAAGAACCACCTGAAGCCGCGCTGGGGCGACTACTTGCTCGACCGCATCCGTCCGATGGCGGTCGAGGATTGGATGAAGAAACTCCCTATGGCTCCGAAGTCCAAGACCCATATCCGAAGCGTGATGCACCTGATGTTCGAGTGCGCCACACGCTGGGAGCTGTTCACCGACAAGAGAAACCCCATTGCGTTGGTTCGCGTGAAAAACGGCTCGAAGCGTCGGCAGCGCCCCTCCATTCTGACTGTGGACCAGTTTGAAACCATCATTGCGCTGCTGAAAGAGCCGTATCGCACGATGGCCTATATCGCCCAATGCCTCGGTCTTCGCGTGAGCGAGATCGCGGCGCTTCAATGGGACGACTTCGATTTTGAAAAGAATCAGCTTCTCGTTCAGCGGAGCATCGTGAACGGGAACGTGGATGATGTCAAAACCGAATACTCACAGGATTATGTTCCGTTGCACCCGTCGTTGACTGAGGTTGTCTTGGAATGGAGCAAGGAGGCTGTCCCGACCAAAGAGGGTTGGCTCTTTGCGAATCCCATCACCGAGCAGCCTTATTTCCCGACGGAGATTCAGAGGCGTCACCTCCGGCCTGCCGGATGGTGTCTGGTGGAGTGCCCGAAGTGCGGTGCTGGTACGGGCGTCTGGTGTCGGCAAGATCGTCCGACACCGAACGGCGGTCGCTTACCCATCCACAAAGAGCGCCGAGCCGCAGCCGGGAAGTACAGCTCGATTGGTTGGCATACGTTCCGCCACACCTATCGTTCGTGGCTGGACGAGACCGGAGCGCCGATGAAGGTGCAACAGGAACTGATGCGCCATGCCTCTATCCAGACGACGATGAACGTCTACGGACAGGCCATGTCGTCATCGAAGAGAGAAGCGAATGGGAAGGTTGTGGAGATGGTGCTCAAGCCGATGAAAGCGAGCGCCTAAAACCATGAATTTTCTTATTGGGAGATATTGGGAGTCTGTCGGTAGTACCTGATTCCCGTAAGTTGTTGATTCGATTGGTTGCGGGGGTAGGATTTGAACCTACGACCTTTGGGTTATGAGCCCAACGAGCTACCGGGCTGCTCCACCCCGCTCTTCAAATATACCTCTGTTATGTGGGATGGTCAATCAAGAGGAATGAGTCTGATCAAGCGAATCTGCGCCAGCTTAAAGGTGTCGCGAATTCTGACAATTAGACAGGCTGAAGCCAAAAATGAGTAACTCCAGGCGCTAATCCGTAGCACATGCAATTACTCATTTTTGACTGACGGATAGCTGCGCTAAAACGGGATATCGTCGTCGGTGATACCAGTGTCGGCAAATTCCGGCTGGGAGGCGGGAGTGCGCTGGTCGTAGCTCGCGGTGTTCGATTTGGAATAGCCTCCGCTTGATTCGCCACCGCTCTTGCTTCCGAGCAGAGTGAGTTCATTCACCAGGACCTCGGTCTTGTAGCGCTTCTGGCCGGATTCTTTATCGTCCCAGGAACGCGTCTGAATCTTACCTTCGATAAAAATCTGGGTACCTTTTTTGACGTAGTCGCGAACCACCTCGGCCGTGCGTTGAAAGCAGACGAGATTGTGCCACTCGGTCTTGTCAGCCCAGTTGCCTTGCGCGTCCTTTTGGCGGTCGGCAGTGGCCAGCGAGAAGCTGGCCACTGTCATGCCGCCAGCGGTGGAACGAATCTCCGGATCTTTACCTACGTTGCCGAGGAGGAATACTTTGTTGACGCCTTTTGCCATTTTTTTCTCCAGAATTTGAAAGATTGAGGATAGCAGATAGGTGCTAGCGACTGCGGTCGCCAAAGACTTTTGCGATGGCGAGGACCAGCGTAATGAGACCTGTCGGCAGGCATCCCATGGCGAGCATGAGGGAGAGCCAGCCGGCATCGGTATGGGGTCCATGGTGGCTTACGCCTCCGAAGACGGTGAGAGTGAGCAGCGCGGCAATCACTCCTGTGGAGAAGATGCCGATGCCGGAACGAAGGAGTGTGCGCGTATCTGATTGCATAAAGGGCAGGAAACAGGCTCAGTTTAGTGGATCAGGGATTGCATGGCATACACGATGACTCCCGTGACGGAGACGTAGAGCCAAATGGGGAAGGTATAGCGGGCGAGTCGCTTATGAGCTGGGAAACGGCCGCTGAGCGAGAGAAAGAACGTAATCAGGATCATCGGGAGCGCAAAGACGGAGAGGATGATGTGCGAGGCCAGAAGCTTCCAATAGAACGGCCACCACGGACTGAGCCGATTGAAGTGGGTTTCGCCGTGCAGAGCAAAATTCACCAGATAGGAGCCGAGGAAGATGGTGGAGAAGAAGAAGGCCGTGAACATGGCGGCGCGGTGAAGCGGGATGCGGCGGGTGCGAATGAAGCGGTAGCCGAAGAGCAGAGCGACGGTCGAGAGTCCGTTGAGGATGGCGTTGACCAGAGGAAGGGAACGGAGTTGGGTTCCGGCGACGTCGGTTGGTGTGTGGAAGTAGACGAGCCAGCAGATGAAGGCGCTGGCCAGCACGCTGAGTGCAATGATGGCGGCGATCGTCGCGGGCGGAGTGCGAAGGTCGTTATTGCGAGCTTCGTTGCGGGCTGGAAGAGTGCTTTCGGTCATTTGCGTCATTTAGAAGAGAAGTCGTCCCTTCGCGTTTAGCATCAGGGCAGCCATCAGCAGAGGTAGATAAATGACCGAAGCGCGAAGGAGATCGCGAGCGTAGCGGCGCGAAACCTCGGAGAGCGGATTGCGGACAATGCGGGCGAAGCGGATCGTGTAGTAGAGATAGCCGATGCTGAGGATGGCTGCGGCGACAGCATAAGGGATTCCGGTGACGCCGAGCCAGGTGGGCCAGAGGCTGACGGGTATCATCAGAATGGCGTAGAAGAGCGACTGGATCACGGTGCTGCGCGCGGCGTATTGCGCGTCGGGCTGGGTCGGCGTGAGGCGGATTCCGGCGCGGGCGTAGTCGTCGCGATAGAGCCAGCCGATAGCCATGAAGTGCGGGAACTGCCAAACGAAGAGGATGGCGAACAGGGCGACGCCGGGCCACTCGATGATGCCGCGTGCGGCGGTCCAGCCGATCAGCGGTGGAAGCGCTCCGGGAAAGGCTCCGATAAAGGTATTGATGACAGTGAAGCGCTTGAGCGGAGTGTAGATGCCGACGTAAAGAATCGCGGTGAGAAGAGTGAGCGTTCCGGTGAGCAGGTTGGTGGCGACGGCGAGGTAGAGGCTGCCGAGAAAAATTGCTGCGAAGCCGAGAATGAGGCCGTGCGGCAGGTTGATGCGACCGGCGGCCATGGGCCGTCTGGAGGTGCGGCGCATGAGATGGTCAGTCTTGCGTTCGAGGGCCTGGTTGAGGGCCGCCGAGCCGCAGGTAACGACGGCGATGCCTCCGATGGCCTTGATGAGCCCGATATGGAAGGGGCTGATGCCGCTGTCGAGACTCCCAAGATAAAAGCCGGCTCCGGCGGTGATGACGACCATGGCGGAGACGCGCAGTTTGAAGAGCGTGGCATAATCTGCGAGTAGCGAAGGCGTGGCCTTGGAGCGAGCCAGGACGTGATCGGTAGTCGCGGAGGTAGCCACGTTTTTAGAATACAGCGTACGGCGTGGATTGTTTCGCGCGGGTTAACCGAGTCAATGGAGTTTCGCGCATGAGGCAAAGTCTGTGAAGTTGCCCGGAACAGCCGCCCGGATGCACTCGGGCTGGCAGTTCCCGACGGGCATTTCTATCCTTTGGATCATTTTTCAAGGTAGCCTCCTGGAGCGTTTTGCTCTCAAGCCATTCATTCTAAAGTGGTTGGCGGGAAACTATCGATTTGCAAGCAGTTTCGACAAAAAAAGAAAGCAATAAGCTGGACGGCTCGACGGATTTCCGAGGCGAAAGCGCTTTAAAGGCTTGGGGCAGAACGACGAGAGGGACGACTCATCTCCAGCGCTTCAACTCTGGCCAGATTGTTTGCAGGTTCCACTTTAAACCGCGGCAATGATAGATCGGGAGCCATTCTTCAGGACGCGAGAGCGGATCCTTGGTGGTTCCGATGATGGAGTAGCTGGCGCATTTCGTTTGCATATTGCGCTCGTTGCCTTCGCCCAGAACGATCATGCTCTCGCCGGTATATTCACGTGGCCCCCAGATCCAGTAATTCTGGTGTCCTCCAATGGCCTTCGGCAGGCCATACTTCGGCCCAAAGAGATCGATGGCCCCGGCATCGCCGTAGTTATTGGCAAAGATGGCCGTCTTCCGCTGCTCCTCGGGCGAAAGGGCGTGATAGTAGGCCGCGACCCGCTGCGCGATCTCCTCCCACCCGAACATGTCGGCATACAACTGAGGAAGCACTCCCTGGCTGGAATGCTCGAACTTCTGCTGCTGGATGCCCATCCTGTGTTCGTAGGCAAGGAAGGAAGGGACGCTGAGAATCGGCACGATGGTCGGCGCATAGATGCCGCCGACGGCGAAGATCGCCAGCGCGAGAACCGGCCTGGCCCACGCCCAGGGCTTGCGTCCGGTTACCTCTTCCATCCATACCGCACCCGCGGCGAACATAATGGGGTACACCGGCGCGAGGTAATACATCTTGCCGTGAAGCACCATCATCGCCGCGAGAAAGATGAGGTAAGCCCATCCGAACACGCGAAACGGATGTCCTCGTCTCGAAAAGAAGAACAGCAGCGCAAAGGGCACGAGAAGCGCCGCCACGAAGCCGAGCATCTGGGCCTGCGCCTGAAGATAGGGAAGCGGGCCCAGCACGAGATCACGGCCGCTCTCCCGGACATTGCGCATCAACTGAAGAAACGGAAACTGGTGCTTCCATTGCCAGATGAAGTTGGGCAACGCGATGGCCGCCGCGAGCGCACTCCCGAACCAGAACCAGCGGCGACAGAGGCTCTGACGAAGCGGCGTCAGGCACATGCCGATGAGTATTCCAGAGAGCCAGAAGAGGACGCCGTACTTGTTCAGAATGGTGATTCCCGTCAGCACGCCGACGGCAAGCCAGAGCCGCTCGTCACTCCCCTTGGCGATACGCACGACGAGATAAGCGATTGCCGTCCAGAGCAGGAAGTCAAAGGCGTTCATGGTGAACAGATGCGACATGGCAAGCAGGACAGGCGCCATCAGGGTTGCCAGCGAGGCGAGAAACATCGCCCAGCGGCGACCCCCCATTTCGCGGGCGAGCAGTCCCGTGAGAACGATGGTGGCAGCGCCGGCAAGGGCAGGCAGCAGCCGCAATGCCCAGAGCGATGTCCCGATCGTGTGCTGCAGGAGCCACGCGATCCATCCGATTAGTGGCGGCTGGTCCACATATCCCCAGGCAGGATGCTCTCCGCACGCCAGATAGTAAAGCTCATCGCGAAAGTACCCGTAATGCGGTCCGGCAAAGGCGAAGAGAATCATTCGCGCGAGTGCGATATAGAGAAGGATGGCGATGCCGGAGGTGAGACGGGAGGAGGGGCGGTCTTTTATTTCGGCGACAACCGCTGGCGCGTTTGCAGTCATGAGAGCAGGTACGGGCGGGGCAGGGAAATGTTCAAGTGGGGGCATCTGTTTATTTGGAGCGGAGTTGGGTGAGGAGGGCTGCGGCGGTGGGTTGGGTGTTGAGGAGGTCGGCGGGGGTGAGCCAGGCGCGGCGGAGCTGGGTGATGCCGTAGCGCATCTGGTCGAGTTCTTCGGTGGCGTGGGCGTCGGTGTTGACCGTGATCCTGCAGCCGTGTTGTTTGGCGAGGCGGAGGTTGAGATCGTTGAGGTCGGCTCTTGCCGGTGAGGCGTTGTGTTCGACGGCTACTCCCAGCTCGGCGGCTCGTTTGAGAATCTGGTCGATGTGGACGGCGTAGGCCTCGCGGCTGAGGACCTTGCGGCCGGTGGGATGACCGAGGATGCGGACGTGCGGGTTCTCGATAGCGCGGAGGATGCGGTCGGTCATCTGCTCGATGGGTTGGTCGAAGCGGCTGTGGACGCTGGCGATGACGATGTCCATCTGGGCGAGGGTGCTGTCGTCGAGGTCGAGTTGGCCTTCGGCGAGGATGTCGACCTCGATGCCGGAGAGGATGCGGATGCGGCCTTCGTACTGGTCGGCTAGTTCGGCATCGACCTCGCGGATGCGCTGGAGGTGGGCGAGTGCGCGGGCGTCGTCGAGGCCGTTGGTCATAGCGAGATTCTTGGAGTGGTCGGTAATGGCAACGTAGGCGAGGCCGCGGGCGAGGGCGGCTTCGGCCATCTGACGGATGGTGTCGCGGCCATCGGTGGCATCGGTGTGCATGTGTAGATCGCCGCGAATATCGGCCAGCGTGATGAGCTGCGGCAGGATGTGGGTGGCGGCGGCTTCGAGTTCGCCGCCGTTTTCGCGCAACTCGGGAGGGATGTAGTCGAGGTCGAGGGCGTTGTAGATGGCCTCTTCACTTTCGGAGGCGATGATCTTGTTGTCTTCCAATCGCAGTAGAGCGTATTCGCTGAGAGTGAGGCCGCGTTTGATGGCGCGCTGGCGCAGGGCGACGTTATGCATCTTGGAGCCGGTGAAGTATTGCAGAGCAGCTCCGTAGCTGGCGCGGGGAAGCAGGCGGACATCGACCTGGAGATTGTTGCGGAGTGTGAAGGAGACCTTGTTCTGGCCTTTGGCGAGGAGCTTGTCGATCAGTGGCAGCGTGGCGACGTGCTCGACGGCGGCAGCAACGACATCGGATTCGCAGGCGGGGCCGGTGACGAGCAGATCGAGGTCGCCGACGGTCTCGCGGCCTCGGCGGAGAGAGCCGGCAGGGGTGATGGTCTCGATGCCGGGGAAGGCGCGGATGAGGGTGGAGATGCGCTGGGCGTGGTCGAGGGCCTGATCGATGCGGAAGCGGCTGGAGTTTTTGCGGTAGTCCTCGATGCCCTTGAGGAGCTTGGTAGTGAATTTTTCGCCCATGCGGGGAAGCGTGCTGAGGTGGCCGGCCTTTGCTGCCGCCTCGAGGGCGTCGATATCGGCGACTTGCAGGGAGGACCATATGAGGGCGACGGTCTTGGGGCCCATGCCGGGAAGGCGCAGGAGCTCGAGCATAGTCGGCTTGTATTTGGTGAGGAGTTCGGTGCGGAGGGGCATGGTGCCCGTGGCGACCAGCTCGACGATGTTGGCGGCCATGCCTTTGCCGATACCGGGGATGGCTAGAAGCTGTTTGGGCTCAGCGACGAGGGTGGAAAGCTGTGTCGTCTGCTGCTCTACGGCCTCGGCGGCGCGACGGTAGGAACGGATGCGGAAGGGATCGGCCGCGTCGATCTCAAGCAGAGCGGCAGTTTCGTCGAGCAGGCGCGCAATAGTGACGTTGTCCATGAAGTAGACGCGCCGGGCCTGTTCGATTCTGCTGTGCGCAGTCTTCACCCGGCTGCTCAGTCAGTATGCAACGGCAGGTGATGCGGATGCACGTCCATAAGAGCGGGCCGGGCGAAGATCTCGATTAAACAGCCTCTTTGAGGCGATTGACCTGGTCGGCCTGAGGGCCTTTGCTGCCTTGGATGATGTCGAACTCTACTTCGTCGCCTTCTTTGAGGCTCTTGTAGCCTTCGCGTTGGATGGAACTGTAGTGAACGAAGACGTCGGCTCCATCATCGCGGCCGAGGAATCCGTAGCCTTTTGCGTTATTGAACCACTTTACGGTGCCTTTGTATTGTGCCACTTGAACCAGCTCCCTTTTCGTGCGATGCCGCGTTGCCGCGACTTATTTGAGTCAGACGCAGGAGTTGGGCGTGGAGTTTTCCGAGTATTTTCTTCGGAAGTGGAGAGAGAGATTTTGTCTCGCGGGACGGTGGTTTTTACTCGGTAGCGGATCGTTTTGACGGGATTTTTCGGATGCTGTTGGCGGATAAAAGGGATACCTGACCTTGTTCGGGCCAGGCACCCCTTCGGAACCGTGCCGGTGCTCAGAGGCGGCCTTCTCGGCGGGCGGCGGCGTAGAGGGAGACGCCAATCAGGGTCTTGCCGTCGTGGATCTTGTTGTCGGCGATAAGGGCGAGCGCCTGAGAGAGGGGAGTGCGGACGATCTCGATTTGTTCGTCCTCTTCCGGGTTCGCAGCGCCTTCGCGGAGGTCGCGGGCGAGGTAGATCTGCATGGATTCGCCGAGGAAGCCGGGGCTGGCAAAATATTTCGTAAGGACGGTCCACCGTTTAGCGCGGAACCCGGTCTCTTCGATCATCTCTCGTTTGGCGGCTGCGAGCGGAGCTTCGTTAGGCTCGATACGCCCGGCGGGCAGTTCGAGCAGGAATTGGCCGACAGCATGGCGATACTGGCGGATGAGGATAAGGTCGGGGTCTTTGGGATTGTTGGACTCGTCGACGGCGAGCACCACAATGGAACCGTTGTGGTGGATGACATCGCGAGTGCGGGGCGCTGTGGAACCGGGCTCGATTACTTTCTCTGTGAAGATGGAGAAGACCTTGCCGTCGTAGGCGAGGTTCGAGGAGAGCACGGTGGCCTTGGTGGCCGAGGCCTTCCTTTTTGCGGGAGTTTTGGACTTGCCGGAGACCGCCCTCGAGGGCGCTTTGGGCTTGGCGGCGGGGGATCTTTTCGTCGAGATTGCCATAGAGCTACGGTATCATCCTGCATCGTGAGTTGGAGGTTCAGCATCCAACGGATACATGATGATAGTAAGGTGGATAGGTGCCGTAGTTTCCGGGCGGCTTCGGATTGGACTGTCAGTAAGAGGATTGTGGCTGCGATGAGCGCTGAGTGTTACCCGATCACAATGTTGCCGCATGTGTCGCAGCTTTATCGCGGCTATCTCGCCATGGGCGATAGCCCGGCGGATTCACCGGTGCGGCGGTGGTACGGGGATGGGCCGGTGGCGAGCCACTGGATGCGCGCAACGGAAGCCCATGCGGGGAGCGATGCTTCCCGGCTGGCGGATGCACTGGGGCGGCAGAACGCGGAGTTCGGCGCGGGCGCGGCGGCCATGGCGAACATTGAGAAGCTGCGCCGCGGGGCGCGGGCGGTCGTGACGGGCCAGCAGGTGGGGTTGTTCGGTGGGCCGTTGCTGACGCTATTGAAGGCGGCGACCGCGGTGGCGCGGGCCGAGGAGGCGACGCGGGTGTCGGGCGTCGAACATGTGCCGATATTCTGGCTGGCAACCGAGGATCATGACCTGCCCGAGGTCAACCAGGCTTCGTTGTTGACCAAGACGACGGTCGAGACGCTGCGGGCCGAGCTCAGGCCGCACGGCGCGGTCGAGGTGGGCGGCATTGTTATGGGTGCGGAGATAGAGCCGGTCTTGGAGCAGGCGGGGGAACTGCTGGAATTTGCTCCGGTCTGGGAGACGCTGCGAGAGTGTTATGCTGCGGGTCAGACCCTGGGCGGGGCTTTTGCGGGGTTGATGGCGCGCCTGTTTGCCGATCAGGGGTTGATCGTGATGGATGCGGCTTCGCGCGAGTTTCATGCGTTGGCGGCGGGGACGCTGCGCTATGCGATCGAACATGCCGACGAGTTGGAAGCAGGGCTGTTGAAGCGTACCGCGGAGTTGGAAGAACTGGACTACCATGCGCAGGTGAAGGTGGCCGAGGAGATGAGCCTGCTCTTTCTGGTCTCCGACGTGGATGGAGAACGGCTGGCGCTGCGGCGGACGACAGACGGCGGATGGAAGGCCGGGCGGCATGTTTATTCCACCGAGAATTTGCTGGAGATTCTGGAGCGAGAGCCGGAGCGGCTGAGTCCGAATGCGCTGTTGAGGCCGGTCTTTCAGGACACGATTTTGCCCACGGCAGCCTATATCGGCGGCCCGTCGGAGATCGCCTATTTTGCGCAGAGCGCGGTGTTATATCAGGCAATCCTGGGCCGGATGACACCGGTGCTGCCGCGGTTGAGCGGGACGCTTATCGAGCCGGCAATTGCGGCGGTGATGGAAGCGCACGGTATGCACCTGCCGGATGCAATGACGTCTGCCGAGGAACTAGCGCAGCGGTTGGGCGCGCGGGCGATGCCGATAGAGGCGAAGCGAAAGCTGGATGCGGCGGGCGATGCTCTCGACGCGGCGCTGACGGCGGCGACGGAGTATATGGGCGGCCTCGACGAATCGCTGGGGCGGACGGCTGAGGTTTCGGGGTCGAAGATGCAGTATCAGATGAACCGGCTGCGGAGGATGGCAGCTTCATTTGAACTGCAGAAGGAGGCCAGCCTGGGCAAACATGCGGCGACGATCACGCTGAATCTGTTTCCGGAGGGGCATCCGCAGGAACGGTTAGTGGCAGGGGTATGGTTTCTTGCGCGGCACGGGGAGGGGCTAGTGGGGCGGCTGGTGGCTGAGGCGGCAAACCATTGTCCGGGGCATGTTGTGATCCGGCTCTAAGGTTCCGAAACTGCCCGGATTGGGCTATCAGAAGTGATAGGCCGCGCCGAAGGTAAGCAGATTGGGCGTCAGGCCATTTTGCGGAAAACCCAGCCAGCGCTGATACTCGAAATCGGCTCGAGCGTTGAGGTGCTTCATAAGCCTGTAGTCGAGACCTGCGCCACCGGCGAAGAGGTTATAGGCGAGATTCGAGTGGGGAAATCCGGGATAGGCAGGAAAGTTGAAGACCCCGCGACCGTACATCACCCTGCCGTAGGGCATGAAGCGTCCATAGGTGAGATGGTAGCGTCCGCCGATCTCGTAAGTCTTTTCATAGACCTCCGAACCGCGTCCATCCTTGACGAAACGGAAGGCGCCTTCGATGCCGAGGTGACGGCTGAAATCAAAGTCGAAGTAGGCGCTGCCGCCGTTGATGCGGTTCGGAAGGTAGTCCGAATTGGCATTCGTGAAGCCGATTCCAACCTGGAAGTCGGCTTTATGGGAGGCGGTCGGTTTGGCCTGGGCATAAAGTTGCGATGCCATAACGAGCAGGCACATCAAGACAAGGGCTTTTGTAAGCAAGGACCTCTCCCCGGAAAACAGACAAATCGCTGACGTACGGCGATTTGTCTGCGGATGGCGTGTGATTGGCGGCCTTCGCGCCATGTGACGATAGAAGTTTAGTGGAAAGAATATGCCGCGCCAACTGTCATTACTATCGGCGTGAGTCCATCCGGAGGATAGCCCGGCCATCCCTGAAATTCAAAATCGAAGGCACGAACGTTAAGATGCTTTGTGGCTCTTAGATCGAGCCCTCCACCGAGAGAGTAGATCTTGTAGGTGTAGGTCGCCGCAGCCGGGTAGCGGCTGGGGTACTGATACATGAATTGCCCGAAACCGAGCATACCTTTGGCATAAGGCGTAAAACGCCCGTAATGCCGGCGATAGCGCGGCCCAATAAGGTAGGAGGTTTCACCGATATCTTCCGGCGTCCACAGGTTGACGAAGTGCATGTCGCCTTCGATGCCGAAGTGCTTCGTGAAGTCGTAGTCGCCGTAGATGCTGAGGCCCCTGATAGGACCGCCGTAGTCGGGGCGGGCATAAGTGAAGCCGCCTCCAATCTGGAGGCTGCCAGAACGCGAGGCGGTAGGGACAGCTTGCGCGTGCGAGAACGTGGCGAGGCCAAGCGCGCATGCGAAACAGCCGATAAGAGTGTGCAGCTTCAAAATGATTGCCTCCTGGGGAGTGTGTGTGTAGGCAAAGAGACGGCGAAATTCAAAGATGGGGGTGTGGAGATCAAAAATGCGCAGGAGATATCGATAGCCTGACGCTCCTGCGCTCTTCGATATTTATTGTTGAGGCGGTGTCGCCGGTTGAGGCGTTGCCGGCTGAGGTGCTGCTGTCGCCGGTTGAGGCGTAGCATTCCCCGGTTGAGGCGTAGCATTCCCCGGTTGAGTCGTATCGGCGGGCGCGGGGTTGGGTGCAGTCGTTCCGGCCGGTGCCGGTGCCTGGTAGTAGCTCAGCTTGTAATAGATGGGCATAACTTCAAACGGCATCTTGTCTGCCGGGCTGAGCAGCGGTTCGTACGCGGTGTGCATGACCGTGACCTGATCGGTCCAGGGGTCAAAGCGGAGAAATGCCGCGAGCGGCATGGCAGCCTGCTGTTTGAGATCCTTCATGTCGAGCTTCGGACTCTTGCTCTCCAATGCCTGCAGCCAAAAGGTGGAATCCTTGTCGCTCTTGACGAGACCGTCGCCGATGAGCGGCTGGTTGAGGGCTTGCAGAGACTTGACGCGCTGCTGAAGCTGTTGCAGATAGAGACCAAAGTACTGCTCGCCGTTGACCAGTTCCTTGGCATTCAAGAGTTCGATGGCCTTCTTGGCCGCGGCCTCATTATCGGCATCGGTGTGGTGCATTGGGATGCGTTGGAAGACGGAGTTCGAAGGGAACAGCAGTTGATCGTTGAAGGCGTACTTGGTGTCGAGGCGGTGGCCAAGAATGATGTGGGCAATCTGGAAAGCCAGGATGGCGTTGAGGTTGCCGGTCTGCTGCGCTCCGTCCTGGGTGACGACGCCGGTGGTGTCAATCAGGCCCTTGGAGATGACGATGGTGTTGCCGATGGCAAGCGACTCCAGCGGCTCCGTGAGCAGGGTGCGGACGCGAATGGGGCGGGAGAGCGTGATGTTGTTGTAGGCAAGGATGTTGTTGGCAAGGTCTCCGAGGGTTTTGTCGAAGTCGCTGGGGGCATCGAGGAGGCCGGCCTGGTAGAGACGCTCGATGACGTTGTCCTCTGCCTGCTGCACCCATGCGCGCTGCGCGCCGAGCGGGCTTACGTCCTGGGCATCGTTGCTGACGTCGGTGGCGCCGACAACCTCAAGCGAAGTGTTCTCGGAGTCCTTGGTTGGCACCTTGAGCGAGTAGCCCCAGATGTGGCTGATGGCTTTGAACTTCAAAGTGTGCGAGGGGCTCTTCGGGTCGCTCTCTTCCACGTAAGACGAGGTTGGAAGCCAGAGATTGGGCTGAACGTTAGTGCGCCAGCTATCGAAGTGATAGTACTCGCTGTAGCCCTTCTGGCTGCCGGTGAAGTCGCCGTTGAAGCGGACGATGTTGCCCTCGCTGGTCTCGACCCAGATACGGCCGAAGAAGCGGCCACGGGTGTTTTTGCCGATGGGCGCTACGTCAAAGACGGCGGTAGGCGTGTTGCCGAGAAATTCGTTGCGCACGAAGTTGAAGGCGTAATGTTGTCGATCGAAGTCGTTGGAGTCGATCAGCAACATCTGAACGAAGCCGGTGGAGTTGAAGTTCAGATGCAGGCTGTTGCTGATCCCGGTAATGAAGGAGGCAGAGTTCTTGAAGAATCCGCCTACGCCTTTCGATGGCTTGTTGACGTCGTAGCTGGTATCGCCAATAACGTTCTTGAATTCGACGCGGCCGAGGAAGTGCTGGTCGGATTCGGGCGCCTGTCCAACGACATCATCGGGCTTCATGGTCTGGATGTAGGTCTCGACCAGGGGAGCGCGTTCCTTGAGGGTAGCAATTACTACCTTCTCCCGGGCGACCGCCTTGTCGATCAGCGCGGTCTGCGATGCGGTGAGCTTGTGTGTAGGCAGAACCTGGTTCTGCCCTTTCTTTCCGAAGTGCGGAAAGCCTGCTGCTGCACTGGCGGGGAGGGTGGTTATGGCAAAGAACGCCAGCAGCACACCGACGGTAGATTGTTTCCCTAAGATCATTGTTTGCGGCTCCTGCGGCCACCTTGCGGTTGGCCTCGTGAATGTTGGTGCAATCTGGTCAAGCTGCAACCAGGAAAAATTATCCGGCGAGCTGGAAGGCTACGTTGACAATGCCCTCCCAGTCGATGGGGCGTCCCGAGGCATCGGTGGCCGGGGCGAAGCGAGTGCCCTCCACGGCGTGTACTGCGGATTCCCCGAGGCCGTGACCGAGATCGCGCGTGACGCCGAGCACATGGACCGTGCCCGAGGAAGAAACGCGCAGGCGGACGGAAACGGTGCCTTCAATGTGCATCTTGAGCGCCTCGGCGGTGTACTGTGGGCGAGGCTTATATAAGACTTTGGGAGCCGATCCGGTGTGCGTCGCGGTCGGGGCTTCGGCACGGGCCGCGGGTGGCGGCGCGAGCTGGCCGATGCTGACCGGGGTAGCGGCGCGACCGTGGGAGTTCAATGGCCCGGTTGCGCCGGGAACGCCGAGTTTGACGCCGCGCACGGCGTTGGACGCATTATCCCTGCCGTTCATGTTCTGGCTGCCCGCGGAGCCGGAGCCGAGGGTGACGGTTTTGGCGGCGGGACCGCTGCCCGTGTTCGAAGCGGGCATGCCCGCCAGGCCGCGATTTCCAAGATTCACATCGGCGACTGCAGGACGATTGGACGGCGCGATGGGGTTATCGGCTCGTCCCAGAGAGACGGGCGAAGGATGCGGCGAGTTGTTGACCACCGCCGCCGGGCGGGCCTGGGCGAGATTAACGACGCGAGGCGCGGGTGGCGGCTGAATCCGCTTCGGAGGCGCGGGAAGCGCAACCGGCGCGGGGTGCGGCATCTTGACCTCGGGGAGCTTAGGCTCGGTCAGCTTGGGCTCCGGAAGCTTGATCTTCGGAGCTTCGGCCTTCTGTACAGGAGGCGGCGGGGGAAGCTTGGGGACGATTTTCGGTTCAGGCGGCGGCGGCTTAACCGGCAACTCGATGACCGTGGCCAGTTTTTCCGGTGGAAGGACGGTGGTCTTTACGACTGCGCCGATAATAATGATGACGACTGCAATGACGACATTGATCACGATGGAGGTGAGCAGAGACGATCTGCTCTGGCTTCCGTCATTGAGGACGCCGAAATGCTTAAATTGCATGTTCGGTGGCGCTGGGTTGTCACTGCGAAGCGGTTTTGCCATAAAAATCCTTCGAGACTGCCTTCCACATCTGGAGGCGGAGGATGGAGGCCGTCTCGGCGAAGACGCCAAAGACGGTGCAACCGAAGTGCAGCATTCCGACCATTCCTACGAGAGGTTGTCGGGCGGCCGAACTTTTGCCGGTCTGCCCGATAAACTTGTTTAACGACGAAGACGCACCAATCGCCGTAAGCGCTTATGTAGACAGACGAGAAAATAGAAGTAAAAGGTTGTAGCAGGCTCCGTGCATTGGGGAGTGATTTCTGTTCACGTGCCGGGGCTCTGCATTTTGCTGCTACAAGTATAGTGCTGGAACGCTATCTGATTGACACTGGTACTTTTGTGGTATCCAAGTAGAGAACATTGGAGGACGAAATGAAGATTTTGGTCACGGGTGGAGCAGGCTATATCGGAGGCACGGTGACGAGATTCTTGCTGGATCGGGGGCACTCGGTGACGGTGTTCGATAACCTGTGCCACAGTAAGAGATCGGCGGTGGCGGAAGGCGCGGAATTCGTGCTCGGCGACCTGGCGGACCGGCCTCTTGTGGAAAAAACATTGAAAGCCGAACATTTTGACGGCGTAATGCACTTTGCGGCCCTGATTGAGGCGGGCGAGAGCATGAAGAAGCCGGAGGTTTACTTCCGCAATAACACAGCTTCGACGCTGACGCTGCTGGAATCCATGCTGGCGACCGGGCACGACCGGCTGGTCTTCAGTTCGACGGCGGCCTGCTATGGGGAACCGGAGACGACACCGATTCTGGAAGATGCCAAGTTGCAGCCGACCAACGCTTATGGAGAGAGCAAACTCCTTGTAGAGTATATGCTTCGCTGGATGAACCTCGTCCATGGGTTTAAGTATGTGAGCCTGCGTTACTTCAATGTTGCCGGTGCGATCGAAGGCTATGGCGAGGCGCATGAGCCGGAGTCCCACTTGATTCCGTTGATTCTGGATGTGGCGCTGGGGCGACGGAAGGATATCAAGATCTTCGGGCGGGACTATCCGACCAAGGACGGCACCTGCATCCGGGACTACATCCACGTGCGCGACCTGGCAGAGGCGCATCTGCTGGCGCTCGATGCACTGAAGAACGAGAGCCGTCTGATCTACAACATCGGCAACGGGCAGGGATTCACAGTACTCGAGGTGATTGAGTCGGTGCGGCGGGTGACAGGACGGTCTATTGCCGTCGAGGAGCGCGAGCGCAGGGCGGGCGATCCGGCCGTGCTGGTGGCCAGCTCGGAGAAAATCAAGGCGGAGCTAGGCTGGCAGCCGCAATTCGCGGAGCTGGACACGATTATTGCGAGCGCCTGGAAGTGGCATCAGCAACGCTACTCTTAAAGCCCGTGCGATGAACATGAGTTTGGCGTGGCAAGTGTGGTTTGGACGTGATAAATCGATGGCAGTAAAAAGGAGCCTCCTTTGATCGAGAGCATGTTTCACCTTCATTTGCCCATTCTGGAGAAGTTGCTGCGCCCCATGATCGTGTATCTGTTTTTGATCGGTTTCTTGCGCCTGTTCGGCAAGCGGGAGTTGGCGCAGTTGAATCCTTTTGATCTGGTGGTGCTGCTGAGTCTGTCGAACACGGTGCAGAACGCGATGATCGGCGACGACAACTCGGTGACGGGAGGGATCATCGGAGCGTTCGCGCTTCTGGCAATCAATTGGCTGCTAACGCTGGTCCTGTTTCGGGCGCCAAAGCTGAACACGGTCGTTGAAGGTACGGATACGATCCTGATTCGACATGGCAAGCCGGATGAGGCTGCGATGAAGAAGGAGTCCCTGACAGAGCATGATCTGATGTCCGTATTGCATAAGCAGGGAATGAACAGCTTCTCCGAGGTGGAGAAATGCGTGCTCGAATCGAATGGGACGTTCTATCTGGAGGGCGTGACGCCCAACTCGGGGGAGATCCACCGCAGGGAGGTGCTGGATCTGGTGCGGTCGCTGTCGGCGGAGGTGAAGGAGCTGAAGGTGTTGCTGGCGGCGCGAGGATAGCACTGCCGGTTTCGTTTGCGATGGGGAGCTTCGGGCGGTAGCATGAAAGAGAAGGGAATGGGGTCTCCCGAAACCGCCGAGAGGCTGATGACTCCTGCCAATTCAATACGCTCCGCGAGAGCGGAGCATACGACGAGGGCAGGAATGTCTACCTATCTCTGGATTACACTGGGCAGTGCCTTGGGCGGGGTTCTGCGCTATGCGCTTACACGTCTGACGCTCGACAGCAGCACGACCTTTCCCTGGGGAACGATCCTCATCAACGTGATCGGCTGTTTTGTGATCGGCTTCTTTGGCACATTGACGTTTCCGGGGGGACGATTTGAAGCACCGGAGAACATCCGGCTGTTTGTGATGGTCGGATTATGCGGCGGGTTTACGACCTTCTCTTCGTTCAGCCTGCAGACCTTCGATCTGCTGCGGACAGGCGAGTGGAGCCGCGCACTGGCCAACGTGACGCTGTCGGTTGTACTTTGCCTTGGATCGGTTGCACTGGGGCATATGGTGGCTCACCACAGCAATAGGATCTTTGCTGTCGCTGCGAATCAGGAAGAAGAATATACGGGCTGAACGTGCCGCGCTCGGTGCGCTGTCGATTGGCGCGCTATTGCCTGTCCTCTACAATCGAAGGTGTGAGGGACATGACCAGTAATGAGCACAATTCGTCCGCGCAAGAACAAGTCCACGATGTCGAAGGTGGGTATTCTGACTGCCGCTAGCGTCATTGCCCTGGGTTCTGTAGCGCCTGCGTCTGCCGCCGGCGTGAAGTTCGGGCCATCCAATCCGTTCTATGCACCGAGTACGCTGCCGTTTCAGGCGCCGCCCTTCGACAAGATCAAGGACAGCGACTACCAGCCCGCGATCGAGGCTGGGATGGCCGAGCAGTTGAAGGAGATGAAGGCGATTGCCGACAATCCCGCCGCGCCGACGTTCGAGAACACGCTGGTTGCGATGGAGAAGACAGGCCAGTTGTTCAACCGCGCGATGATGGCCTTCAGCGGCGTGACCGGCGCGAATATGAATCCGGTATTGCAGAAGGTGCAGGACATTGAGGCTCCCAAGCTGGCGGCGCATGATGATGCGATCTATCTGGACTCGAAGCTGTTTCATCGCGTGGAGACGATCTACAAGGAGCGCGATTCGCTGAAGCTCGATCCTGAATCGCTGCGGCTAGTGGATTACTACTACAAGAAATTCGTTCACTCCGGGGCCAACCTCTCCGATGCCGACAAGGCGAAGCTGAAGAAGCTGAATGAAGAGGAGTCGACGCTCTCGAACGACTTCATCACCAAG
>Ga0207674_10001977_pt1 | contig 25960 bp, 24 predicted proteins | sample KBSCornC72_FD_184303 | JGI IMG/M metagenome (GOLD analysis project Ga0207674, IMG submission 184303) | Corn rhizosphere microbial communities from Kellogg Biological Station, Michigan, USA - KBS Corn C7-2 (SPAdes) (version 2) | ecosystem: Host-associated > Plants > Roots > Rhizosphere > Soil ...
ATGACGCGTTCGCTGCTCGAAGATCGTTTTCAGTTCGCCGCTCACATGGAGAAACGCGAGGGGCAAGTCTATGGGCTTGTAGTGGCAAAGCAAGGATTGGGACTAAAACCGCATACTGAAGGCGCGCCCTGTACGCTTGCCTCGTCCGAGAAAAATGAGAAGAAGTTTCCAAATGTAAAGCCATCTTATGAGACCGTTCCCGCACGCTGCGGCGTTTTCGGGCGCGAGCTGAGCCATGGCGGCGAGCACCGTCTAGAGTTGCTCAATGTGTCAATGCAACAGATCGCGGACGCATTGGGCTTAGGACTGCAACTATCCGTAGTTGATAAGACGGGGCTTGCGGGGCGCTACGATGCAGTGCTTGACTTCGGGCCCGATAGCGCGGAACAGAACACTGATTCCGCAGATACGATTGGTCTACCGCCGCTGCCTGGAGCTCTGGAAAGGCAAGTCGGATTGAAACTAGTCAAGCAGAATGCTCCAGTCGATTCCTTCGTGATCGATCACATTGAAAAGCTCTCGGATAATTGACGAGTTGCCAAGGAACTTGCCTAGCAAAACCGGGGATATCGCGTTCTGGTCGAGTAACCGGCAACTCGGACTTTGACGAGTTTTCGCTCTTCCGCAAGGACGGCAAGAGTTTCCCTCAGGCGAAAACCCGAGTCTTTTTCGCAAGCGTTATCGGCAGACTCAAGTCGTACCTTGATATAACGCACCTGCATTGGAGTATCAACGCGACTCTGAATCTGAGGAATCTCTTCCTCGCTTACCGCCCAACGCCGGCAACATCAATCTGCCGGCCTGAATACCACTGCGCTACTTCCCCACCGGCTTATACCCCACTCCCCCGGCCTTCTTCATCGCTGCCTGGCCTTCTTCCACTGACATCAGCGGCGTCGTCTTCACCGTCTTGCACGATCCCCCCGCGCTGATCGCCATCGCGAACGCCGCCGCGCTTACGTTGTCCGGCAAATCCACCACAACGACCGTGTCGTAATCGCCGAAACACAGCCACGCACCCTTCAGCGTGCCTCCCAGCTTTTCGACCACCTTGCCGACCACCACTGTCCGATCCTGCGGCTTCTTCGCCAGCGCCGCCACCGCCTCTGAGTTATACGAAACCTGCACGAGATAACTGGGCATACATCTGTCCTTTCCAGGGAACATGTTCCGAGCATCAGGGGAGCGCACTAACTATACATCCGCTCTCAACCGCAGGTCGCAACAAATCTCATCCCGCCTCGGCAAGTCCCGCTGCCATCTGGCTCATCTCGCCAGCTACCCACTCTCTCAGCCCCTCAGGCTCGAGCACCCGCACCCCCGAACCCATTCCCAGCACGAAGAATCGCGCCATTCCTTCGTCGTCAAAATCCACCTCCAGCGCAACTCGCCCCTCTCCGGACCTCCTCGCCAACTCCCGTGAAGCCTCCCGTGTTACGCACCAGGACTGAATGCGCCGCACGCTCTCCGCCTTCAGCGAAAGCACCGTCCTGAAGCTCGCCCTCTTCTTATCCAGCTCCGCCGTCGCAGCCTTCCAGTGCTCCGCCAGGTCGAATCGCGCCGGTCGCTCAAACTGCACCGCCAGTACAGTCACCTTCCGCATCCTCGACACGCGAAACGTTCGCATCCCCTTGGCCGTGCGCGCCACCAGGTACCAGCTCAGTCCCTTCGACACCAGACCCAGCGGATCCACCGTCCTGCTCGACTGCTCTCCATCCGCCTTGGTGTACTCGAACGTCAGCTTCCGATCGCGCGACACTCCCTCCTGCACCAGCGTCAGCATCGAAATATCCTCACCCGTTTCCCGCCATCCCTTCGGGTCGACGTGCAATCGCTGCTGCATATGAGCCGCCTGCGCCTTCAACGGCTCCGGCATCGCCGCCATCAGCTTATTCATCGCACTCTGCGCCGCCGCCGCCATCCGCGGATTCCCCAGCGTCCTGGGCTGCGCCATAAGCAGCGCCCGCAACTCAGCCTCGTCCAGGCTCGGCACATGCGTCCGCCAACCCTTCTCGAGCTGCCACCCTCCTTGTGCACCCCGAACCGCCGACACCGGAATCCGCGCTGCGCTCAAGGCCTCCAGATCGCGATGAATCGTCCGCTGCGACACCTCGAGCTGCTCCGCAAGTTCGCGTTCCGTCACCTGCCCCCGCGCCTGCAGCAGCAACAGCACCGACATCAATCGATCCGCTTTCATCGTCCGGAAGTTTTCCTCAACAATTCAAACTTTCTCAAATCAAATATGACACTGATTGTCATATTTGCCGAGCAAAGATTGATTTGTCAGCCGGAGGTCACCAGAAAATGTCCCCTCGCAACGTCTTTCTCTTCGTCTTTGACACCATGGCCGATTGGGAAACATCCTTCGCCGTAGCCGGTATCCACAATCCCCGTTACCAGCAGAACCCAGGACAATACCGAGTCGTCACCGTCGGCACAACCCGCAAGCCCGTCACCACCATGGGCGGCGTTCGCATCCTGCCCGACACCACTCTCAGCGAAATCGACTCCAGCGACGCGGCCATGCTCGTCCTCCCCGGAGGCGAGACGTGGGAATCTCACAGCAACATGGAAGCCATCGACATCGCACGCGTCTTCTTCATCGAGAGCGTCCCGATCGCGGCCATCTGCGGAGCCACTTTCGCACTCGCCCGCGCCTCCATGCTCGACGACTTTCACCACACCAGCAATAGCCGCGATTACCTCCTCGCCTCGGGCTATCGCGGAGAGAAGTTTTACCGCGATATCCCGGCCGTCACCGATGAAGGTGTGATCACCGCGAGTGGCTTCGCTCCCCTCGAATTCGCCCGCGAGATCTTCAAGGCTCTCGACCTCTACACACCTTCAGCTCTCGAAGCCTGGTACTCACTGTTCAAATTCGGCAACACAACCCGCTACCAGGAACTCGCCAACTGCGCCGCGTGACTGGCTAAAATTTCAGATCCCAAGGAGATAAAGAATGATCCTCAAGGACTACTTCCTCGCCCAGCTCGACCGTGAAGCCGTCTCCACCCGCAAAGCCATCGAGCGATTCCCCGAAGGCCATAACGACTTCAAGCCCCACCCGCGCTCCATGGAGTTCGGTTACCTGGCCTCCGTCGTCGCCAGCATGCTGGGCTGGATCGCGCTTATCGTCGATCGCGATGAGCTCAATCTCGATGGCCCCGAAGGCGCCGAGTTTCGGACCAAGGCGCTCTCCAGCAAAGCTGATCTTCTTGCCAGTCTCGACACCGCCGTCACCAATGCCCGTCGTGCTCTCTCTTCGACCACCGACGAGCATCTCGCCAAGCCCTGGGCGTTCAAGATGGGCGGCAACCCCGTGTCACAAAATCCGCGGAGCATCATGATCGCTGACGCAGTTTTCAGTCATCTCGCTCACCATCGCGGACAGCTCACCGTCTACCTTCGCCTTCTTGAAGCCAAGGTTCCCGCCCTCTTCGGCCCCTCCGCCGACGAGCGTTTCTAAACCCAGAGCCGCGCTAACGTCGCCGCCAGGCGCGCAGCGCGGCTCCCCCGTCAACTCCGGTCGAGTCGTCTCATTTCCACTCCCTGTTTCCTGCTAAACTCTGTTTGATCATGCTCCTGGCAATCAGTCTGCTTGTCCTGGCTTCGTATCTGCTCGGGTCCATCCCCGTGGGATATCTGCTGGTCAGACTTTTTCGCAATCAGGACATCCGCTCCGTCGGCAGCGGCAACATCGGCGCTACCAACGTCCTTCGCTCTGGCGGCAAGGGCCTCGGCGCCGCCACGTTCGCTCTCGATGTCATTAAAGGAGCAGCCGCCGTTGCTCTAGCCGCCTACATTGCTCCCCGGATGGCCGGCACCCTGGCTCCGCGCAACATCGAAGCCATCGCCGCGGTTGTCGCAGTTCTCGGACACATGTTCCCCATCTGGCTACATTTCCGCGGCGGAAAAGGTGTCGCCACCGGCTTCGGAGTCTTCCTCGTTGCCGCGCCCCTGGCTGCTCTCGCCTCGATCACTCTCTTTTTCGTTGTTCTCATGATCAGTCGCTTTGTCTCCCTCGCGTCCATTCTCGGCGCGGGCAGTTTCCCGGTCTTTGCATACTTCCTCGTGCATGGGGACAAGCCGGCCTTCTTCATCGCCGCGCAGATCATCGTCGCCTCGCTCATCATCCTCAAGCACCACGCAAACATCCGCCGCCTCCTCAACGGAACAGAGAACCGCTTCGGCTCGCGAACGCAGGAGAGAAAGCCCGCATGAGTCGAATCGTTGTTCTTGGTGCTGGAGCCTGGGGCACCGCCATTGCTCTTTCACTGTGCCGCCGTGGAGGCCATCAGGTCACGCTGTGGGCCCACAACGAAAGCGAAGCGCGTACAATCGACGCCGCGCGCGAGAACACCCTGTTTCTTCCGGGATTCCCGCTTCCATCCGATCTCATCGTCACGCCCGACCCTACAGCGATCGCCGCAGCCGAAATCATCGTCTCCGTCATCCCGTCAGAATTCCTCCGACCTACACTGACCCGCATCAAAAGCCAATTCCACAATGGGCAATTCATCGTCAGCGCTACCAAGGGCGTCGAAAAAGGCACGCACTCACGCATGACTCAAGTGATCTCCAACGTGCTCGAGCCCGCCGGAATCCTGGTCTCCATCGGCGCCTTCTCCGGCCCCAGTTTCGCAATTGAAGTTGCCCAGGGCCAGCCAACGGCCGTCACCGTGGCCTTCAGCGACTTCCAGGTCGCCCATTTCATCCAGCAGGAATTCAGCTCAGAGACGCTCCGTCTTTACACCTCCAGCGATGTCATCGGCGTCGAGCTTGGCGGCGCGCTCAAAAACGTCATCGCCATCGCGGCAGGCATTGCCGTTGGTTGCGGCCTCGGACACAACTCCACTGCTGCGCTCATCACGCGCGGCATCGCCGAAATGACCCGTCTCGCGGTGGCCTGCGGAGGCAATCCTCAAACCCTCGCCGGCCTCAGCGGCGTCGGTGACCTCGTCCTCACCTGCACAGGATCGCTCTCCCGCAACCGCACCGTAGGCCAGGCACTCGGCCAGGGTAGAAAGCTACCTGAAATCCTCGAAAGCCTCGGCGGAAAAGTGGCGGAAGGCGTTCTCACCTGCCGTGCTGCCCTCGAGCTTGCCCGCGAGCGCAAGATCGAGATGCCCATTACCGAGCAAATGGAGTTGATCCTCGAAGAAGGCAAAGACCCGCGCGAAGCCATTCGCGAGCTGATGCTCCGCCCCGGAAAAGGCGAACACTAATTGAGGGATTCGATTCACAAGTGAGGCGTGTTGCGTAGACCCGATCCTGACGAGTTACGAGCGCAATTCGCCCGATTACACAAGTGCCTAGCCAAGCAGAATGCAGATTGCGTGCAGGATGCGATCAACGACCTCGGCTGCCTCGAAAACGGCTGGAAGCTTGTTCCTGATGAAATAGTCAAGCAGCTTCTCACGCTCCTCGAAAGTGAGCACATGTACGAGTCACATCTGACTGGCCATGTTCTCAACTTCTTCGAATTTGAGTCGCGTCGGCTGAGTGCAGATCAGAAGACGCTCTGCACAGCTTTCCTGAATGCTCACGGAGACAAGTTCACCGACGTGCACAGTCCTCAAGTAGTATCGGAGCTCCGACACGATGACTACCTCCGATGATTGTCACCCTCCCGCAATCGCCCCAATAATCAGAAACGGTTCTTTCCCCGACGCCACCGCCTCCGGCAGCTCCAAATCCGGCGACTGATGCGATAGATCCTCCTCGCACGCAAAGAACCGCAGAAATGCCCGTCGCTTCATCGTGTCATGCTCGCGAATCGTCCCGCACAGCATCGGATACCGGACCTCAAGTGCATCGAGCACCGACCGGATCGTCACCGGCCCCGCGACGGCAAGCGCAAACTCCCCATCCACCCTCGCCAGATTTCGCAGGTGGTAAGGAATTTGCACGCGTATCTGATGAACAGAATCTGACATGTGTTGTTCTATCGCTGATTCGCAACGAAAGGTGGGTGCCCCATCCATTCGGTCGTTGTTTCCGAATGGGTGGGAAACGATGCAGCCTAGATTCACGAAATCGTCTGCACCTCAACCGACAGCACCGCCGGCAGATCATGCACGATCGCTTTCCACGTGTCTCCACCATCCGGCGACACATACACCTGTCCGCCCGTTGTGCCGAAATACACACCACATTTGTCGAGCCTGTCCACCGCCATCGCGTCGCGCAGCACGTTCACATAGCAGTCTTTCTCCGGTAGGCCCTTCGCAAGCTCTTCCCACTCATTGCCGCCGCTCTTGCTGCGATACACGCGCAGCTTCCCCTCCAGGGGAAAATGTTCGGAGTCGCTCTTGATCGGCACCACATACACCGTCTCCGGATCGTTCGAATTCACATCAATTACAAACCCAAAATCTGTCGGCAGGTTCCCGCTGACTTCCCTCCAGCTATCCCCCGCATCATCCGACCGCATCACGTCCCAGTGCTTCTGCATGAACAGCGTATTCGGCCGCTCCGGATTCATCGCTATGTGGTGGACGCAGTGCCCCACCTCCGCATTCGGATCCGGAATGAACTGCGAAACCAGTCCCTTGTTGATTGGCTTCCACGTCTTTCCCCCATCATCCGTGCGGAACGCTCCCGCCGCCGAAATCGCAATAAAGATCCGGTCTGGATTCTGGGGATCAAGGATGATCGTATGCAGACACATTCCGCCCGCGCCCGGCTGCCATTTCGGCCCGGTTCCATGTCCTCGCAGCCCCGGCATCTCGCTCCAGTTCGCGCCCCCGTCGGTTGACTTGAAGATTGCCGCATCCTCCACGCCCGCATAAACCATATTTGGATCCGTCAGCGAAGGCTCCACGTGCCACACCCGCTTGAACTCCCACGGGTGCTGCGTTCCGTCATACCACTGGTGAGTGGTCAACGGCTTCCCTGTCGCATCCGACGAGTCATAGACGAAGCGATTGCTCTTCACCGGCGGCCACTGAGGTTGCGCATTCGGGTCGTCAGGCTTCACCCCCGGCTGGTACCAGGTCTTGCCTCCATCGTCTGAAGCCTGAAACAACTGCCCGAACCATGCGCTCGTCTGGGACACATACACCCGCTCCGGATTCACCGGCGATCCCTTCATGTGGTAAATCTCCCACCCCGCAAAAAAGGGCCCGCTCACATCCCACTTATCCCGCTTGCCATCCGACGACAATATGAACGCACCCTTGCGCGTCCCTACCAGCACACGAACCTTGCTCATTCGCTCCAGACCTCCGCCCGCGCTGTAAGTAGATTGGGATCTCGCGGGTGCCTAGAAATTCTTCCCGATTCCCTCCCGCCTCATCAACCCAAGATCTGTGCAAAAGTGACGAACCGGATTCTCGACGGGTGCCCAAGCCCGCCCTGAGCCTGTCGAAGGGGTCCCTCCCCGGTGAAGAATGCTTGTTCATCATCAACCCTATAAACTGGACACTGGACATATCTCGCAATGATCACGCTGTTTACCGGCTACGACGAAGAAGATAAAAAGAAAGCTCAGGAATCTCGCGCCGCGGACGAAGCGGCCGAACGCGCAAGGGAATCCGGGATTGCCGACGAGAGTTCCACGCCGTCGGGACCAGGTTTCTTCTCCCGCATGCGCGAAGCCGTCACGCGCACTCGCGACAACTTCTCCTCGCGCATCAACGACATCGTCGCGCTGACCCGCGAAGTCGACGAGTCGTCTCTCGAAGAGTTGGAAACCGCGCTCATCATGAGCGACATCGGCGTACAGACCACCACCGACATCATCGACGCACTTCGCGAACGCGCCCGCAAACAAGCCATCGCCGGCGGCGAGGAACTTGGCGATCTTCTCAAACTGCAAATGGTCGAGATTCTCCGCTCCCCGATCCGGCCCGTCTTCACCCCCACCACCCCGCCCAAAGTCACATTTTTAGTCGGGGTTAACGGCACCGGCAAAACCACCACAAGCGGTAAGCTCGCTTCCTGGTACCGGGCCCAGGACAAGTCCGTCCTCCTCTGCGCCGCCGACACCTTCCGTGCTGCCGCCATCGAGCAGCTCGAAGTCTGGGCTGGCCGCAGCGGAGTCGAAATGATCAAGACCCGCCAGGGCGGCGACCCTGCAGCCGTCCTCTATGACGCAGCCTCTGCCGCTAAGGCCCGCAACATCGAGGAGCTTATCGTCGACACCGCCGGCCGCCTTCACACAAAGTCCGGCCTCATGGACGAGCTCGACAAGATGCGCCGCACCGCCTCCAAGCTCGTCCCCGGCGCGCCTCACGAAGTCCTCCTCGTCATGGACGCCACCACCGGCCAGAACGGCCTTCAGCAGGCCCGCCAGTTCACGCAATCCGCCGGCGCAACCGGCATCGTCCTCACTAAGCTTGACGGGACTGCCAAAGGTGGTATCGCCGTCGCCATCGCCCGAGAACTCAATTTGCCTGTCCGCTTCGTCGGCGTCGGCGAGAAGATGGGCGATCTTCTGGAGTTCTCCCCCGAAGCGTTTGTTGACGCGCTACTGACTTAGCAGCAACAGACCCTCTCCGTTGAAAATGGCTGCCCAGAGGTGGATGTTCCCTCACGCGCTTTCTTCAGCTTGGGGTGAAGAGTCGGAGGATCTTCCCTTTCTCCTGGCCCGCCGCGAAGTGCATCGATCTCTTTTCTGATCATGTCATCGTCCGCTCCTCCATTCCCCAGTCGCTCGAAAAACTCATAGGAAGTCCTGCCGATTTCGCGTTGAAGGTCTTTCCAAATACCAAATCGCCTCTATGCTCCTCATTCCAAACTCACGAAAAAACTTCCCCGCATTTTGCAGGCTATTTCGAGGATTCCTTCACAATAGAAGTATGCGGAAGAGTTCAGGAAGCCAGTCGGACCCTCCCTGATCCAGCCCTATCTCTGGCTAAGTCCTTATGTCTCTAGATTCTGGCCACAAGCTAGTCAGAATACAAAGGTTATGCCCAATCGGGTCTCGTAAGTCTCTCATAAAATTAAATTTACCGCCAGAATAGGGGTACACCCCCTCCGCCAAATCAAGGGGTGAAGCCGTGCTCAAGGGATGCTGCCCGGCCGCACCGACTCTTGCTGCTGGAACTTTCTGTCCTTCCCATTGGTCTCGCCATTCTGGACTGAACCACCCTTGTGGATGATCCATTCCACACCGTTCAGAGCCACCGATTAAACTCGTTCCTGAAGAATCCTCTTACGTGACCACTCGTGCCCAAGACACCCACTGGATGCGCCGTGCCCTCGACCTGGCTCGTCGGGGCATCGGCCTCGCATCGCCCAACCCCGCCGTCGGTTGCGTCATTGTCGACCGCAATGGCGAACTCATCGGCGAAGGCTGGCACGAATACGACCTCCTCGACCACGCCGAAATCGCCGCCCTTAAAAACGCTGCGGGAATAACCAATGAAGCGGGATGCCCCATCCATTCGGCAGATTCGGGGCCCCCGGCGACAGGTCCTAGTCGCTGGGGTAATTGGGCCGAATGGGTGGGAGACGAGGCAGCCGGTCGCCTCCGCGGCGCCACCGCCTACGTCACTCTGGAGCCCTGCAATCACACCGGCCGCACCGGCCCCTGTACCCAGGCCCTCATCGCCGCTGAAATCTCGCGCGTAGTGGCCGCCACCGCCGACCCAAACCCCGACGTCGCCGGCCACGGCATGCAGGCATTACAAGCAGCAGGCCTTCGCACTGACATCGGCGTGTGTGAGGCCGAAGCCCAGCGCCTCAACGAGGGATTCGCCAAATGGATCCAGCACAAGCGCCCCTTCGTTCTCATGAAGGTCGCCATGACCCTCGACGGCCGCATAGCGCCGCCTCCCGAATCGCGCACCACGCGTGAACCCTGGTGGATCACCAGCGAAGCATCCCGCGCCGAAGTCCAGCAACTCCGCCGCCAAGCCGACGCCGTACTCACCGGCGTCGACACGGTCCTCGCGGACGACCCGCTTCTCACCGACCGCACCGGCCTTCCCCGTCGGCGCCCTCTGCTACGCGTCGTCGTCGATTCGACCCTCCGCATACCACTCGACTCAAAACTGGTCCGCAGCGCGAAAGACGATCTCGTCGTCTTCACGATGTCGAACAACGAGTCTCGCATCAACGAACTCCGCGCCCGCGGTGTCCGCGTCGGATACATACTCTCCAACACCGATCGTGTCCCTCTCCCTGTCGTTCTCGACATGCTCGGATCCGAAGGCATCCTCACCCTCCTTACGGAAACCGGTTCCCGCCTCAACACAGCCCTTCTCGCAGAGAACCTCGTCGACCGCATCCAGTTCTTCGTCTCATCCCAGATTCTCGGTTCCGCTGCGGTTCCCGCGTTCCAGGGTCTGGCTGGCCCGATCATCGTCCCACCTATTGAATCCCAGCGTAAGGGCGACGACCTTGCCCTTTCGACCCTCCTGCACGACCCTTGGCGAAAGCTCTGATTCCAAAAAGAATCCCTGTTTCCCACAAGCGCTTCGTCACAACTCGTCATCTTTCCGTCATCTTCTCGACAACCTCGTGCTCAAGGAAGCAATCCAATTAAGGTTGCATTAAAAATGCGTGAACGTTTCCGTGAACGTTTCAGGGACCCGCTGTTAACAATCTGGAGGCTCTTCGGGCCATGCATCAGGATGTACTCAGTTTCCTAGGAATTGGGCTTCTCACCGGGCTCTTTGCGGTCGCAACTATCATCGGTACAGCCATGCGCCTCGACAAGGACCCGGCAGTCGACGGTCCTCGCGCTCTCATCGCCGAGTTCTTCGGCCTCTGGTTCGCCTTCGCCTTCCTTGCTTTCAGCTTCATGATCGAGGGCGCAAAAATGCAATGGATCTTCCGCGGCATCGCCGCCTCCGCCGCCCTCATCGGCTTCATCTTCGCCGCTTTCTTTGCCGGAACTCCCGAGGTGCGCGTCCGCCTCGATCAGGAACCGACCGGCTTCGAAGCTCCCATCACAGCGCTTGAACTCAATCAGCCCCCGACACCGAAGAACCCCGCCATCACGGACTCCACCTCGCGTCCCTCATCACTCACCTAGAGCAAGGTGCTTCAACCAGTTCCCGTTTGCTCGTTCTCTAGTTCTCTGCCGCTTGATCACTCAACTCTGTGACGTCGACCCCTCCTGCATGGCCCGCCTCCGCGAGTAATATGATTTGATCCCTGAAGGAGAGAAGTCATGAGTCTGAAAATGGGTACGCGGCAAGTTAACGGCATCACCATCGTCGACCTCAGCGGCCAAATCACGCTGGGGGACGCAAGTGCCGCTCTTCGCACCGAGATCCTCGATCAGGTCAACAACGGATTCAAGAAGATCCTCGTGAACCTCGCTGAAGTCACCTACATCGACAGCGCCGGCCTCGGCGAACTTACCGGCTCCTTCACTTCCGTGAAGAACCGCGGCGGGCAGTTGAAACTTCTCAATCTCACCAAGCGCGTCCACGATCTCATGCAGATCACCAAGCTCTACACCGTCTTCGATGTTTACGACGACGAGAAAAAGGCCCTCGCCTCCTTCGCCTGATCAAGGCGCGTTGCAGATCCCTCAGCAGAGCCTGCGCACCTGGTAGATGTTCAGGCTCTCCCGAGTTCTCGGCCAAAATCCCTGGTCGCTAGTCCCTAATCCCTTAAAATAGAATCATGTTCACCGGCATCATCGAGCAGACCGGCACTCTCATCTCGCTCACCGATCGCGGCGGTGTCCGACGCATCACGGTTGAAGCTCCTGGCATCGCCAGCCGCCTTCGCGAAGGCGACTCACTGGCGGTCTCCGGCGTCTGCCTCACAGCGCTCGATGTCAATCCGACGCTCTTCTATGCCGACCTTGCCCGGGAGACTCTCGACCGCACCTCTCTCGGCTCGCTCAAAACCGGAGCAAAGGTCAACCTAGAACTTCCGACGGCCGCTGGCAGTCCGCTCGGCGGACACATCGTCCAGGGCCACGTGGACGGCACAGGGACTCTTACCGCACTCGATCCCGTCATCCCCGCTTCGAGCCCCGACTTCAACCGGGAGACCACGGATTGGACCCTCAAGGTCCGGGTTCCCGACAACATCCGCCACTGGATGGTTCCGAAAGGCTCCGTCGCGATAGAGGGTATCAGCCTTACCATCGCCGCCGTTGAGGGTGAAGAAATTTCCGTCGCCATTCTCCCTCTCACCTATTGGCGCACGAACCTTCACGCGCTGGCGATTGGAACCCCAGTTAATCTCGAAGCCGATGTCCTCGTGAAACTCGCCTGGCAACAGATGCAAGGCTCGAAGAAACCTGAGTTCGAGATCACCGAAGACTGGCTCGTCGCCAACGGCTACTGAGCAGCATCTTCAACAGTTTCCCGCCCTTTGCGCCAACTACAGCGCATGTACCGTTCCGGCTTGCATCCCGGGATGCGCTCGGTCACAATCACTTGCTTCAGGTCATGAAAACGGCGTAATCTTCGCTGCGCCGGAATGCTCTCGGTGCGCGTCTACTATACACATACCGGTTGGGTCTCGCCGGAACAGGAGCCTACTCGATGCCCTCAGCTCACCCTCTTCCCCAAACACTGGGGGAACTGCGCAGAAGCACACAGTTTGCAGAAGCCTGCCTCAATACGCGCAGTGTAAAGGATGAACTGCGCTCTAACCTCATTCGCCGGCTCCGTGCGCATGAAACACTCTTTCCCGGTATTGTCGGCTTTGAAGACACAGTAGTTCCTCAGATTGTTAACGCCATCCTCTCCAAACAGAACTTCATCCTTCTCGGCCTTCGCGGCCAGGCAAAGAGCCGCATCCTTCGCGCCCTCACAGCACTCCTCGACGAACACCTTCCATACATCGCCGGCTGCGAGATCCGCGACAATCCTTACAGCCCGCTCTGCAAGCGATGCCGCGAACTCATCGCCGAGCGTCAGGACGAAACACCAATCGCGTGGCTCGATCGCGATTCCCGCTACGTAGAGAAACTCGCCACGCCGGACGTAACGGTTGCCGATCTCGTTGGCGATCTCGATCCGATCAAGGCAGCTCGTGGCGGCCAGGACCTGTCGAGCGAGCTCACGATGCACTACGGGCTGCTACCGCGCGCCAACCGCGGCATCTTCGCCATTAACGAGCTTCCCGACCTCGCCGGGAAGATCCAGGTCGCGCTGTTCAACATCATGCAGGAAGGCGATGTACAGATTAAGGGCTATCCGGTCCGGCTTGCACTGGATGTTGCGCTCGTCTTCAGCGCCAATCCTGAGGACTACACCGCGCGCGGTAAGATCGTCACTCCGCTGAAGGATCGCATCGGCTCCGAGATTCGTACGCACTATCCCGAAACCATTGAAGAAGGCATCACGATCACGGCGCAGGAGGCATGGTCAGAACGCGGCTCGGCTCCGATTGAGATTCCGCCGTACGTTCGCGCAGTCGTTGAGCAGGTTGCGTTCTCGGCGCGTGAAGACAAGCGCGTGGACAAGCGCAGCGGTGTCAGCCAGCGGCTGCCGATCTCGACAATGGAACTGGTGATCTCCAACGCTGAGCGTCGCGCGCTGGTCAACGGCGAATCACCAGCAGTTCCGCGGATCAGCGACATCTACGCGGCTCTTCCCGGAATCACGGGCAAGCTGGAGCTTGAGTACGAAGGGGAGATGCGCGGCGCCGACACCGTGGTCCGAGAGCTCATCCGCAACGCCGTGGGCAAGATCTACGATCGCTACTTCAGCGAAACCAACACGCAGCAGATCGAGCAATGGTTCAATCTCGGCGGCACCGTCAAGCTCGACGACAACCAATCCAGCTCGGCCGCACTCGCAGATCTCAGGAAGATCCAGGGGCTCTTCGAGAAGCTATCGCCACTTCAGATCAAGGTTTCTGACGATCCGCCTCGCGCCGTGGCCGCAGCGGAGTTCCTGCTTGAGGGCCTTGTCGCACACCGCAAGCTAAGCCGGAGCGAAGAGCGCGGCTTCGCAGCGCCCGAGAAACAATCGCGCAAGCAGGAGCGCGATGTCGAAATCGAATTCGATGACTGGCAACGTTCTCGGCGATCGGGGCGCGGAGGCGGTCTGAATTAATTCCCAGGTCTCAGAATCGAGACCTGGGGCACCCAGGAATTGAGGCGTGGAGGCGGATTGAACCAGATTCGCTTCCCAGGTCCCCAAAGTCGGGGAAATAGGGCACCCAAGTTTGGAAGAGAAACGAGCAGGACGCAAGAGTAGGAGTTTCGTATGAAGCGCGTTCGCTACACCAAGTTCAATGGCGACCTTGCCTCCGAGATGGACATCGAAGACCTCCTCAAGGCCCTCTCCGATTTCCTTCTCGACTCCGGGTTTCGCGATCCGTATTCGCGCTTCAGTGATCTCGATAACACTCTGGAGAATCTTCGCGAAGCATTACGCCAACTCCTCGAGTCGGGAGAGATGTTTGATGACCGCATCCGCGAGCAGCTGGAGCAGGCAATGCAGCAGGGCAAAATGGACGAGCTCATTGACAAGCTCATCCAGAGGATGCAGCAGGAGAACTACATCTCCTATTCCCAAAACCCGAATCAATCCCAGATCACTGACGCCATGGGCCAGGCTGGGAACGTCCAGGGCGAAGTGCGTTTCGAAGTCACCGACAAGAGCCTCGACTTCCTCGGCTACAAGACGTTGCGCGATCTACTGGGGTCGCTTGGCAAGTCGAATTTTGGCCGACACGAAACCCGCCACTGGGCTACGGGGGTCGAAGCCCACGGCGCGTCTCAGAGATATGAGTTCGGCGACACGCTCAACCTCGACGCCACCACAACACTCAAGTCAGCCATCGCCCGTGAAGGTATCGGCCTTCCGCTGAATCTTGAGTACGACGACCTCCACGTACATCAATGCGAGTACCAGAGCTCCTGCGCCACCGTCGTCATGCTCGACTGCTCGCACTCCATGATTCTCTACGGCGAAGACCGTTTCACGCCGGCGAAGAAAGTCGCGATGGCGCTCTCGCATCTGATCCGTACGCAGTACCCTGGCGACTCGCTCTCGCTGGTGCTCTTTCATGACTCCGCCGAAGAGCTCCCGGTATCGCAACTCGCGCGCGTCAAGGTCGGCCCGTACTACACCAACACGCGCGAGGGATTGCGCGTTGCTCAACGCATCCTCGCCCGGCAGCGCAAAGACATGAAGCAGATCGTGATGATCACCGACGGCAAGCCGTCGGCGCTCACGCTCCCGGACGGCCGCATCTACAAGAACGCCTACGGCCTCGATCCTCTCGTGGTGAGCGAGACGCTGGAAGAAGTGGCGCGCTGCAAGCGCTCCAACATTATGATCAACACCTTCATGCTCGCGTCCGACTATGGCCTCATGCAGTTCGTCCACAAAGTGTCGGAGATGTGCCGCGGCAAAGCCTACTTCACCACCCCCGACACCCTGGGCGAATATCTGCTGATGGACTACATGAACCATAAGTCGAAGACGATTCATTGAGGAAAGGCGCTTGTAGCTCGTAGCTTGTGGCTCGTAGCGCGCAGCTTTTAGCTCTCCTGCCTGGATCGGGGGCGTGGATGGTCACCTGGCTGTTCGTTATTTGCAGGGGTCTTCGGCGGCCATGAGGGAGCCGTCGGAGTCGTGGCAGACATTGCGGACTGTGTCGGAATAATCGAAGGCCGCGCGCTGTCTGGCAAGACTGGATGCGAGGTGGAGACCGTAGATGAGGGTGCCGCCGTGCCGCCTGTTGATGCGGGAAGCGTTCATGGCATCGACCACCTGGGTCAGGGCAATCTGAATGCCTGCAGCGTCTTCGATGGAGGCGAACTGGATAGTGTCGTCTTCTCTTTTTTTCTCGCGAGAGTCGCGGAGTGTGGCGTGCAGGTTCTGGTGGAAGTAGCAGTAGGACCGATCGCGGAGGGCTGGCGATTTGCAGAGCAATCCGTTAGGCATAATGTGTCGGCATCCTTTGAGCATGGCTTCTCCTTTTTGAATTGCGTGTGGGGGGGTGTACCCCTATTCTGGCGATAAATTCATTTTCATGAGTAACTTACGAGATGCAATCTGGCATAAGCTTTGTATTCTGAGGGGCTTGTGGCCAGAATCTTGAGCCATAAGCACTTAGCGGGAAAAAACCTGCGACCACGAGGATCAGAATCCGCCGGGCCATCCGAACTTTTCCGCATACTTCTATTGTGAAGAAATTCTCGAAATAGCCTGCAAAACGCGGGAAAGTTTTTTGGGGTTTGGAATGAGCAGCATAGAGGCAATCTGGCGTTTGGAGAGAACTTGACTTCGTGATTGGTTGGAATTCGTCGGGGCATTTAACCGGTGGGTAAAGTACGAGTGGCCGACAATACGCCCGCGATCGTTGATTTCTCGCTGTGACAGCCGCCAAAGTGTCCCATGTATCTGTCTTGTGATCGGAGAACACATCTAGTCTTGTCTATATGAAAGCAGCCATTCTTCTATCAATCGTTCCGATAGTCTGCTGTATTCAGTTCTCGGTAGGACAGGAGACGGGACAAGGGTCTTCAGCACCTTCAGCAACTCCACAGGTTCGACATGCACTTCCTCAAGAGCAAGTGGCTGCGCCTCCGAAGCAGGACGCTGCCTCTCGTTGGAAGGTCGAGGAGGAAAAAGCGCGAAGAGACGCACAAGCGCAGGAGGAACAAAGGTTGGCGCTGGAGACTCGATCGAGGGGATATTGGATTGATTCCACTACCAAACTCATGTGGGAAGGGCAGGACAATGGCATGGCAGTGACCTGGCGCAAGGCAGCGGGTTACTGCCGAGACCTTCGCTTAGCAGGGTATTCCGATTGGAGATTGGCAACGGTGGATGAGTTGGCAAGTCTTGTCGACCAGAGTGCGGCTTGCACGGATCAAGGCGGGCATATTGAGTCGTGCCTGATCAGCATTGGCAATGTTCGCCCTCATGTGCGAGGCGGCTTGTTATTGAGGGGCAATCCATGGAGCAGCACACGGGAGATCAATCGCTTCGGAAAGCCGTATGGCGATGGGTGGTTCTTCGATTTCGCCACGTCGAAGCCTTCAGGGGACTTACCATATCTGCGAAACACGAAGTATGCCCTTTGCGTGCGTCCATCCTGACCAGGGTCGTATCACCGGCCACACAGACTCTGAGATCAACAATTTGCCAAGTTCACGATTGGCGACGATCCGGGCTAACACAACTCTCGCCTTCGCGACAACTGCTCCGGGCCGCGGATAGGGTCCAGAGCATGAGACGATTAGGCGATGAAAGTATCTCCAGCGATCGCGCTGCTGGCTGTCCTCTTCCTAGCTGCCTGCGATCGGCCCATCCGAAGCGGTGCAATCATCAATCACTATTCCCAGGCAGAGTGTACCCCTGTGACAAATGGTTCAGGCTCACCGGCGCGAACGTGGGACTACATGCTTCGGACCGGTGCAGGGATTAGCGTTCACGTTTTCGGGAGAGCGATTCCCGGCGGCCGAATCGATGTGGAGTATTCGACCGATGGACGAGACGAAGTTGCAGCTAATGCAGGAGACTACATCTACCCGGCTGATGTTCGTTTTGACCGGTTCCGTGGCCGTTTGTATGTCAAGGCAGCCGGAGTGACTGCCGCCTTCAGCAAGCCTCAGACATGGCTATTTGAGTACGACATTGCAGGGCGGCGTTTGATTCAGCGGGTGCGTGTTGACCCGAAAGTCCTCCCAAGTGAATGTCCTATAGTGCATTGAGAATCCCGATCAAAACCAGTGTTGCGGTCGAGTCACCGGCAACCCGGAAGTTAACGCATTTTGGTCAAATTATTGCTTGGTTCCGAGTTGCCGACCACACTGGAACTTGCTCAGTTGAGGGCCCGACCGCTCACAATTTCAGAGACACGAGTTTAATCAGTCGAGAAGACTCGCGAGCGAGAATCGATCCGATGCGAGCGGAATCATGCTAATCCCTCTACCAATAGGCAAGTGGATCGGGGAGTACAGCTCCGCAGCTGCAGTTCTGTTGTGGAGCTTCTACGGGAGCCAACTTGTCGCAGCCAGGACAGCGGACGCGGCGTGCATTGAGCCGTCCTGGAACCCAAACACCAGTCATTCCGCCCCGGCTGAACTCGGAAGTGAAGTAGCGACTGACCATAGAACGGTGCTCGCCCTGCTTCATTAACGGCGCCATAGAATCCGTGCTTTCCCAGGCGGTGATGGTCATCAGGCAATCTCCCACAACTACTGAGACGAAGCTGATGAACCCCGGCATAGAGAGCATGTCCATGGCTATCTTGCGGCCGCTTTCCTTGATGAGGGCTACCTCCTCTGGATTGCGCGCAAAGAAGTTCGTAATACTGAACGCACCGGGAAGGGCGGTGCTCCCATTGCTTGCTCGAACGCTGGTGCCGAATCCGAAAGGGCCGATCGAAGAGGGCTGCACGATGACGTCAAGTCCCAGAGCACGCGGTACAGCACCACTATCGAAATATCCCTGCAAGGACACGATCTTGCCGCGTTCAATGTGGGCGAAGTCGGCTCCAGCGAGCGCGATCGAGCGGCCCGTAGGTGGCAGACCCATGATCGGACCGGTATTGGTGCCCTTCATTAGCCACTCGGCTGAGACCGATCCCTGGTCGTTATGGGTCAGACTTACCGTTTCGAAATTCAAGTCAGGAAACGCATCCCAGAGGGATTGTGCGTAAGCGGCTATTGATGCGCCGGCAAGCGGACCGGCGGTGGTTGGGTCGGTATAGATGCCGCGCTCAGCGAAAGTGGCGACAATGCCAGCAGCATCGTGGCGATTCCAGGCGTCGGTATAGCGCTCAAAAACTTCTGCTGCAGTCTCGGGCATTCACAGATGCTAGCACCGGAATGCGGTCGGGGGCGAAATGCGCCATGTTGTCACGCTTCATCGCGTGTTCAAGGGGAATTTATTGGGAGCTCACCTCAAGACAATCCGCCCAGATACTTCCTAATGGAACGCCCAACCGCTCTAGCCGTTCTCGATAACATCGCTCAGCGCAGCCTGCTCTGTCACCAATAGCAGCGAAGTTCGTTATTTCATCTGTGGTCCCCCTGAGACTAACCAGCCCATTCACAGTTCTCAACTGTCAGCAGACCTAAATCAACCAAACTCTTGCCTGAGTTACAAGCAAGAACCTTTGCAACATTTTCCGCCGTGCCTCTGTCTGAAGCGAAGAATCGGAAGTCTACGATTTCTTTGCCAAACGCGCAGGTCATGTCAATGCGTGTCCCGACAATCCGATTAACTCTCTTCAAAGTCACCGATTCCGGGTTATTAGCAAAATCTGCTTTGCGAGTATCGTACGGTCCACCGCCGCCCTGAGGTGGCCAACCGGACAAGCTGGATAGTTCCTTCAATAGATCCCCCAATGAACAATCAATTGACTTGATCATCAGTGACCTAAGGCCAATCCGACAATACGTCTTTTGAGTAGCGCTTTCTGTAGACCGCGCATAAAACAGACAGGGACCGAGAGAGCAATCCCCTGTAAATTCGCATGTCTTACTCTAGCAACCGGAGATCGAGGGCCAATTACCGGCTACACGGAACCTGGCAATTTCTTGGTTAGGGTCCGAGTTGCCCACTACACAGCTGCAGTCAGATCCCACTCAAGGACCACCCGACGGTGCATCCTCCTCATTGCCCCGCTGGCTTATCGCGGTTCGTTTGGAGAAAGGCCTCAACTTCTTTCACGAAGGCTTCGGGTTCTTCATAAAAGGGTAGGTGCCCGCTCTTTTCAAACACCACGAATTGAGATTTACTGATGTCCTTGTGGATCCTGTATGCACCAAGAGGAGCCACATTCATGTCATGACGGCCCGTCACGATCAGGACTGGGAACTGGAATTTACGTATTTCGGGGCTGAGATCAAACTGTTCCATTGCCGAAGACACGGCAAGGTAGACGCCTCGGTTGAATGCTGACGGGTCGAAACCGCTCAGGAATGCATCCCTCTTCTCCGGTGAGTAGAACAGCATCGAGAGGTATTCGCGCGTATCTGTCAAGATCGCGGCCTTGTCGCCCATTTCGACTGCAAAAGCGACAGACGCTTCACGCTCAGTCGTTTCCGGGAACACGTCATCGAACAGGAAAAGAGTATCTTTAAAGCCCTTCGGCGACATGGAATCTACCAATATGAGGCTCGAAACGCGATTTGGATGAACGGCAGCGTACGCTATCGCAAGAAATCCGCCGTAGGAATGACCTAGCAGATCGATATGCTCGTAGCCAAGATGGATCCGCAGCGCCTCAAGATCGTCGATCTGGTCTTTTAGAGTGAAGGTTTGTCCCTTGTGGTCACCGATCGAATGTCCATTTCCACGCTGATCGTAGAACACGACCTGCCTGTTTTTGGCAAGCGCTTGCCATGCGTTCGAAGAGTGGAAGTAGGTGTGGGAAAACCCAGGTCCACCGTTCACTAGGATCAGAGGGCTGCCGCTCTTCGGGCCGGTTACTTCGAAGTAGATAGTGGCCCCTGCAGTTTCGAACGTTTCGCCTTTGTTAGGGTCTGATCCCGCGCTCGGGAGGACCGCTCCAAATATGAGCAGGACATGCAACAGATTCTTGAGAAACATCAGCCACCTCTCGCATGTTACGGCAATTTAGATAGTCGGATTCTATTCCATGCATCACCACCACTGGACGTTTGTAGGCTTTCGCTCGGCGCGTAGCAGACGACGATAGGCTTAGAAGGTTGGGGAAACAGGCTCCTTTTAGTCGGAAACTCTCGAGCAACCGGCTCTCTGGACACTGAGGTCATTTTCTTGCCAAGTTGATCATTGGCGACCGATCGCCGGTCGCGAAGACAGCAGATCGATCTGGTGTGATCTCTCGGGGATCAATCGGCGACTACTCGTACCGCAGCGCTTCGATGGGATCGAGATTTGCAGCACGGATCGCGGGAATCATCCCGCTCACCAAGCCGGTTACAATCAGGATTCCCGTCGCCACTGCCACCGATGATGGCGAGATCAGGAGACGTATATCAGCATCTTCGGCGTGGAGCGCAATCTCACTGTAGAACGGGATGCGTCCGACGAGGACCGAAATCAGATACGCAAGCCCGATCCCGCTTATTCCGCCGACGCTGGTGATCACCATCGCCTCAGAGAGAAACTGCGTGAGGATGTGCTTCCTCTGAGCGCCGAGCGCCTTCTCCACGCCGATCTCGCGCGTACGCTGCTGCACGGCGACGAGCATGATGTTCATCAGGCCAATGCCCGCGATGCCGAGCGTCAGCGCGCCGACCAGCGACAGCAAGACCTGAAGGGCCAGGGACAGGATGCTGAACTGGTGAAGCTGCGTCATCAGGTTCGCGACGTAGATCGCGTTGTGATCCGTGGGCCTAAATTTGTGCGCCGCTCCAAGCGTGGCGCGCAAATTCTGCTCCGCGAGCTGATAGTTGCCCGTGTAGTTGAACCAGATTCCGCCGAGGTACTTTGTGTCGGTCAGATCGCTCATAGTGCTGAACGGGATGTAGATCTGCCGGTTGCGATCGTTATCGTCGCCGCCCTCCTGCATCTTGGGGGTCAGCACGCCGACGATGGTGAACAGAACTCCGTTAAGGCGGATGGTCTCTCCGATTGCCCAGCCGCCAGAGAAGAGCTTCGTCTTGGCCTCCGACCCGATCACGCACACGTGGGCGCGCTGCTGCTCCTCCTGCCCGTTGAAGAAGCGCCCCGCATCGGTATCCAGCTTCCAGATATCCTGAAAAACCGATCGGACGCCGTTGATGGTCCACGTGTAGGAGTGAAGATCGTTCTGCACTGTGACTTCTTTGAACGCAATGGGCGAAATGTGATTGATGCCCGGCACTGCCGCGCTGAGCCGGTCCACATCGTCAATGGTGAACCGCACCTTGACGCCCGACTTCTCGCCGCCGGCCTGCTCGCTGGTTCGCCCGGGAAACGTGCCGATGATGTTCGTGCCCCACTGCGCGAAGATGGCCTGAATGGCACGGGTGAAACCGGCGCCATAGGCCAGCAGCAGCACAACGGTAGCGATTCCCCACGCCATCCCGATCATGGTGATGGCCGTGCGGCGGCGGTTGTAGAGCATCGCCTCCCAGGCTTGACCGAAGATGTCTTTCAGCATGATCGTCTCCTGCTCTGAGCCTGTAGCCGGTAGCTTGTAGCTTTGTGTTTTGGTGCTACAGGCTACTGGCTACGAGCTACGGGCTATTCTCTGCGTAATGCTTCCACCGGATCGAGTGCTGCGGCCTTGCTTGCCGGATAGAGCCCTGCGGCGATGCCGCTCAGCATCAGGCACACCATTGCCAGCGCAGCAGACCAAGGCACGAGGCGTGGCGGATCCCAGCCTGGCATCTTGCCTGTCAGCAGTGAATCCAGCAAGGCCATCAGCCCGGCGGAAGCCAGTATCCCGAGCCCGCCGCTCACGCCTGTAAGCAGCAATCCCTCCCAGAAGAACTGGCCCAGGATGCTCTTTCTGGTTGCACCGAGAGCCTTGCGCAAACCGATCTCGCTGGTCCTCTCCGAGACTGACACCAGCATGATGTTGATGATTCCCACTGCGCCCAGCCCGAGGGTGACGATCCCCACGCCGCCCAGAAAGATGTCCATCGCCGTGAAGATTGCGCCGATCATCTTATTCATGCGCACGGTGTCCCATTCGTTGAAGGCGTCTTTCATTGCGGGATCGAACCCATGCCGCTTGGCGATCACGCGATGGACCGCGACAGATGCGTCAGAAGTATCGCCCTTCTTCGACGGCTGATACTGAATCGATGACAGAGCATCCTGCGCGATGTTGTCGCCCTTCAGGGGGAACAGCTCCATCATGGTTGACACCGGCATGTAGACTTTCTGGTCGTCGTAGTCGTTGTTGCCCACCGTAATCTTTTCGACTGCGCCGACGATCTTGAAGGCCGTTCCATTGATCGTGATGGTCTCGCCCAGCATGGGCCGCCCACTGAACAGCAAATTCGCGGCCTTGAATCCCAGCACCGCGACGCGCCGACGATCGGTCACATCTGCTTCATTGATGAAGCGCCCCTGCGCGACAGGGATGAATCGCACTGCGGGATAGTTGGGGTAGATACCAATCACGTGGCTTGACGTGTTGCTGTAAGGACTAACCTCATAGAGATCGTTGCGCGTCAGCTCGGCCGTCACGCCGCGCAGCTCGGGCAGCTTTCTGAGTTCTTCCAGATCGCCTACTGTGAGCTGATAGGGACGCATCCCCGTGTGCTGGTTGGCAACAGCAGGGATGGTCCCGTTGAACACCATCACCACGTCATTCCCGAGCCGGGCCAGATTGCGGTGCTGTCCCGAACGAAAACCCTCACCCAGCCCCACAAGCACCAGCAGCGATCCCACGCCCCAGGCGATGCCGAACATGGTGAGGAAGCTCCGCAGCTTGTTCGCCGCAATCGCCCGGAAAACCTCGTAAAGCGTATCGCCGAAGGTCTGCATAGTCGTCCCGCTCTTCCCCGTTTGATCCGGCTCCTTGGGGGTGGTTCGAATCCGGCCTTGTTTCAGGCTGCGGGTTCAGTCCATGGAATGATCTACGTTGGGCACGGCAAGACAGTTCCTTGATTTGCAGTCGTTTCTCAACCTGGGATCGAGAAGGCGTGAGCCATGCCCGGTCATTGAGCAGGTCCTTTGAGATTTGCGAGCTTAAGGCTGGGCAAAGAGCTACCCCGCGAACTTCGATGAGATGAATGCAGCAAACTGCCGGGCTCGCCACCTCGCATCTCTAAGTCAAACGGAGGTGATCAGATTGGCGACCCGCAAAACAACCGCAAAGAAACCGGCGAGGAAAACCGCAGTAAAAAAGCGTTCTGTGAAGAAGGCCGGGAAGAATAAATCCAGCTCTGCGAACTACACCAAGCCGGAGCTCCGCGAGCGAATCAAGAAAAAGGTCGTGGCTAGCAGTAAAGGCGGCCGCCCCGGCCAGTGGTCCGCCCGCAAAGCGCAGCTCGTCACCAATGAGTACAAAGCAGAGGGCGGCGGCTTCAAAAATGGCCGCAGCAAAGCACAGAAGTCGCTCAAGTCATGGGGGGACGAGAAGTGGCACACTGCGGACGGCAAGAAGGCGATTCGAGGCAAGGCAACGCACAGATACCTTCCCGATAAAGCATGGAAAGAACTCTCGGACAGCGAGCGGAAAGCCACGGACCGCAAGAAGGTCGCAGCCTCGCGCCGAGGTAAGCAGTTCGTCAAGAACACGCCAGCCGGCGCCAAGGCGCGCAAACGCGCGTCGAAACGCAAGAGCTGATCCCTACGGCTGGCCCGTCACTAAACGCAGCATTTTCAGCTTCGACAACGGATACTCCTCGCCGGCATCTAATTACTGAAGCAGCAGTCAGGGGCTGCGCATATCCAAATCCTGCAAACCACTCCCCGGCCACGCGCGCGGATTTCAAGAGTCTGGCGCTGGGGTATACCGTCTGTCCTGCTCGCAGTAGTGGTTTTGATCGTCGTCGTTCAGATCGTTCTGGCGCATGCCGGCCCGATTCTAAAGGGGCGAGTGATCGAGACATTGCGGGCCAGATTCGAGAGCGAAGTCCAGCTCGACACCTTGCAGGTCAGTATCACTCGCGGGCTCGAAGTGACCGGAAGCGGTCTGCGTGTCTTCCCGCAGGATGATCAGCGCACGGGGAACGACAATAAGCCGCTGATCGCCATCAAGTATTTTGAATTTCGCGCATCCCCGGTCGGATTGTTTTTCAAGCCGACCCATGTGCGCCAGGTCAATGTTCGGGGGCTTGCAATCAACTTGCCTCCGCCGTCGCAGCGATCGAGAGAGGCCGGACATAATCGCCATGCAGACAAGATAAAGATCAACGTCGACAAGATCGTCTGCGATGACTCCGAACTAGTGATTGGCACCGATAAGCCTGACAAGGACCCGCGTGTCTTCCTGCTGAAGCATGTCGTTTTACGCGATCTGGGTCCGAGGACGGCGTGGCCCTTTGACGCGGTCCTGACCAATCCGATTCCCAAAGGCGAGATTCACGCTTCGGGCACATTTGGTCCCTGGGATACGGGCGATCCGGGCGACTCCAGAGTCAACGGCAAATACCTCTTCGAACATGCCGACATGAACACGATCAAGGGGATTGGCGGCATTCTGAGGTCGAGTGGATTCTTTGACGGCCAGCTGGACAGGATTGCGGTGCGCGGAGAAGCCGACGTATCCGATTTCTCCCTGGACACAGCTAATCACCCCATGCCCCTCTCCACGCGCTTCCAGGCAGTTGTCGACGGAACCAGCGGTGACACCTACCTCGAGCAGATAGACGCAAAGTTAGGCTCCTCTGAATTTTCCTGTAGGGGCGCCGTCATCAACGTGAAGGGACAGGGGCACAAGATTGACGTGGATACAGATGTGCCTAACGGTCAAATTGCCGACTTTCTCGCGCTCGCAGTCAAGACCGATCCTCCGCCCATGACCGGAATGATCAACCTCCAGGCAAAACTGCAGATTCTGCCTGGGAAAGAGAGCGTGAGCCAGAAGATGACGATGCAGGGGACATTCACACTCCGCAAGATTCATTTCACCAACCCGGCAATTGAAGACAGGGTTGACCTGATGAGCCTTCGCGCACAAGGGCACACCAGCAATCTCAAACCTGGCGCTCCCGACGTGACTTCGAGAATGACGGGGGACTTCAAAATGCAGAAGGGCGAACTCGCGCTCTCACGGCTCGACTACACGCTGCCGGGCGGCGACGTGAATCTGACGGGCCATTACACGATGGATGGTCAGCAATACGAGTTCAAAGGCAAGGTGCGCACGAAAGCGGAGCTCTCACAGATGGTCGCTTCGAAATGGAAGAGCATCCTGCTAAAACCCCTGGACCCTTTCTTCAGCAAACACGGCTGGGGAACCGAAGTCCCCATCAAGGTGTCTTCAGACAAAGGGGGTAAGCCGAAGTTCCGCTTTTCGCTGTAGCCAGTGGCCGGTAACTACACGACTACACTGTCTGCATGCGTCCCATGGTCTTGTTCGCCGCGTTGAGCGTTGCTGCGCTCATCTGTGCGGCACCGTCGCGCGGCCAGTTCACGCTACAGACATCCAACACCACGGCTGACTTGCGCGGCATCCACAATGTCGGTAACGGAGTCGC
>Ga0207674_10001978_pt1 | contig 25950 bp, 22 predicted proteins | sample KBSCornC72_FD_184303 | JGI IMG/M metagenome (GOLD analysis project Ga0207674, IMG submission 184303) | Corn rhizosphere microbial communities from Kellogg Biological Station, Michigan, USA - KBS Corn C7-2 (SPAdes) (version 2) | ecosystem: Host-associated > Plants > Roots > Rhizosphere > Soil ...
CGAGCAACGGCCGAATCTTGCTTTCGAAAAACTGGAGATCGTTCGAGGAGATCGCCGGAGTTGCGGCAGCGGCCGCGCGCAGGGAACCGGCGAGAACGAGTGCGACCGGAGCGAGGAGCGCAGCTTTGAGGAGGGCGTTCATGGCGCTCAGGCTAGAATCTCGCGCTCGTTAGCGCGACAGTTCTTTCACATACTCGGCTTGCACCGACTTCAGCAGGCCCGCGGCATCCTGGCGGGCGCCCACCATCTTTTGCAGCTCCGGCGTCCAGCCGTCGGCGAAGATTGCGCCGGTCGCGTTGGCGATAAAGTCCATCGCGCCGTTGTCCTTGCCCACGACATTGCCGGCGGCGAGCGTCTGCTCGGTCACGCTGCCCGGCGTCACAGCCGGCAATGGCAGGTCGACCGGTCCGCCCGGGTTGGATCCGCCCACCGCCACGTCGATTTTGCGAGCGTCGGGATTGGTCGCGACCCAGTTCAGGAAGAAGGCCGCGCAATCTGCGTTCTTTGCCTTCGCGCCAACGCCGTAGGTCAGCGGCGCCGACATTGCCGCATGCTTGCCGCCGGCGGTGCCGGGCGGCATCAGGAAGAAACCGGCCTTACCGGTCATCTGCTTGTCGAGATTGCCCGACTCCCAGTCGCCATTGAAGATGAACAGCGCCTGCCCGCCGATGAAGCGGCTCATCGCCGTCGCATAGTCGATGGCGTTGACGTCCTCGGGGAAGTAGCCGGCCTTGACCCATTGCTCGAGGTGCTGCGCGGCCGTGAGGTTGCTCGGCGTATCGATCGTCGCGTTGGGTTTCTGGAAGATCCAGTCGTTGAGCGGCCCGGGATCGCCATAGGCGCCCATCAGGTCCTGCAGCGGGAAGGCGAGTCCGGCCTGCGGCTTGTTCCACTGCATGATCGGGGTGATCCCCGCCGCCTTGGCCTTGGCCATCAGGTCTTCGAATTCGGCGACGGTCTCTGGCGCTTTGGTCATGCCGATCTTGGCGGCGAGGTCCTTGTTGTAGAAGATACCGGTCATCGAGAAGTTGAGGCCCATCGCATAGAGCGAACCGGAGCCGCGTGTTCCGTCCTCACTCACCCGGTTCTGAGCCAGTTGTGCCGGCGGCCACTTGTCCCAGCCGAGGGCCGTCGCATAGTCGTCGAGATTCTTGAGCAGGCCGTTCTTGACCAGATCGACGATCGAAGGCAGGCGGATCAAGTCCGGCGGGTTGTCGCTCGACAGCACGCGCGGGCTGTTGTCCATCAGGTTGCCGAACAGGTCCTCCTTGATCGAGAAGGTGACGTTGGGGAACTGCTTGGTGAACTCCTTCGACAGTTCTGTGGGCAGCGGGAAGCCGGTCTCGAAGTAAGCGTTCATGACCACCGGATCGGTCCCGCAGCTGGGCGCGGCAGCCAGCGCGGGGGCAGCGGTCGCCGAGATGAGCGCCGCCGTCAGCAGGCCAAGTTTCTTAGGGGTTACCACGTTCAACTCTTCCTCCTCGATCTGGACGTCTTTCCTGACGTCATTGCTAAATCCATTTAGCATCTCCTCGCGACAGTGGTCAATCAGACCGGTTGGCGATGCAGAGTGCGGACAGCCTGTCCGAACGACGTTTTACACGGGAAGAATTCGGGGCTCGCCAAGGCAGTCGCGAAGCGCATCGATGATCGCGGTTGCGCGCGGATCGCCGGATCCCTCCATGAGATTGGTCACAAAGCCAAAGCCGATGCCGAGCCCAGGCTCGGCAAAGCCAACCTGGCCGCCCGCGCCGTCGTGGCCGAAGCCGGCCGGCGTTAGATAACGGCGCGTGTCGGAGTCGAGCTGAAAGCCCATTCCCCAGCGCGGCCATGGCGGCGGCACCTCGAACATGGGCGGCCCATCCGTCTCCACTCTGGTCACTCGTTCGATGGTGTCGTTGCCGAGCAGGCGAACCCCATCGGTCGCACGGACAGTCGCGGACCAGATCTTACCAAGCCCTCGTGCCGACGCGATCCCGCCTGCGCCGGGAATTTCCGCCCGCCACAAGTTCGGCGAGTTGAATCCACCGTCAGGCGTGGCCAGCGTGAGCGGCAGTGCGCCACCCAGTGTCAGCGCACGCTCGTTCCAGTCAATTGCTCCCGGCGGTCGAGCGGTCGCCGCAGCCGCGGTCTGATCAACGAGCGTCTTGCCGGTCGTCAGATGCGCGACACGAGCGAACTCGGCCTCCGGCAGCCCGATCCAAGCCTCAGCGCGCAGAGGTCGGGCGACAGCCTGTTCGAAGAGCTTGCCCACCGGCAGGCCGGTGACACGACGCAACACCTCGCCGACGAGCCAGCCATAGGTAATCGCGTGATAGGCATAACCCTCGCCGGGCGGCCAAAGCGGGGTCTCCGCCTCGAGCCGGGCGATCATCCGCGACCAGTCGACAATGTCGTCGGAGGTTGCGGCCTGATGCGGTGCCGACAATCCCGCCCGGTGGGCAAGCAGATGCCGCACCGTCGTGCTCTCTTTGCCGTTGCTCCCGAACTCCGGCCAGTAGCAGGAGACCGGCGCATCAGGATCGAGCCGCCCGCTTTCGATCAGCTGCGCCGCGAGAATCGACATCAACCCCTTTGTGCATGAGAAGATCACGCTGGCGGTGTCTTGGTCCCACGGACGACCGGTGCGTGGATCCGCCAGTCCGCCCCAGAGGTCGACGATCGGGCGGCCATCGAGCCAGATCGAAAGTGCGGCGCCCATCCGTTCGTCTTGAAATGCTCCGGTGAATGCGTCGCGAACCCGTTCGAAACCCGTTTCGACCGTTCCCGCGATGCTCACGATGCCGCTCGCATTGGGCTGATGACTGAGGGCAGGCCGTCGGCATCGAGGCGGAGAGGCATCGGATCCGTGATGGTTCCGGGAAACGTGCCGTCGTCTGCCTCGGCGTCGAACGCCATGAGCATCCAGTCGCCGCGACGATCGCGAACCGCGCGACCGGCGTAATAGCGCTCGGGCAGAAGTAGCTTGGCGCGGGCGGTGTCGAACGGACCGGTCGGCCCGAGCGCCGGCGCTGCCCAGATCCCCCCAATGCTGCCGGTACGATCGTTGGTGAGGCGGGCCGCATTGCAGCAGAACAGCAGGATGTGCCGCCCATCCATTTCGATGAGCTGCGGCACCTCGAGGTGAGCAAACCCCGCTTGCGGGGCGCTGAGCGGCGGCTCGGCCGTCCAGGTCTGTAGGTCCTCAGACGTCGCGTAGCCGATCACGCCGCGACCCAAGTCAGGTCCGTGGTTGGACCGGGCGGTGATGAGCATGTGCCACCGGCGCCCCAGTTCGTCGCTGAAGACCCACGGATCGCGCCAGGCCTCCTCGGGCCAGCTCGAGCTGCCGAGCGTCTCGTACCAGCGCGCATCGGCGCGCAGGATGGGGCCGGGAGCCTTGATCCAGCTGAACAGATCGGTGGACGTCGCCACACCGATTGTTTCGACATTGGGGAACGCGTTTGGGCGCAGGAACCGCGTGCCGGTATAGAACATCCGCCACACCGCATCCGGGCCGCGCACCACGCTGCCTGTCCACGTCGCCGTCTCATCGAAGTCACCCGCCGCTCCGGGACCGAGTGCGACGCCGTGATAATCCCAGCGGCACAGGTCATTCGAGGTCGCATGCCCGATTTGCGCGTTGCGATGCCGGAGGTTGGCATCGCCCAGGGACTTTGGCGCGTGCAGAAAGAACAAGTGAAAGCGAGCGCCGTCGTCGGCGAGCCAAAAATCCCACACCCAGAAATCGGCAAGCGCAAACGCCATCGTCCCCCCGTTGATCCTTGGGCTGGATCGACGTTCCGTGGTGTCCACTCTCAGGAGGACAACTTCCAACGACGAGTGCTAAATGGATTTAGCATTGCCTGTCAACGGTGTTTGTGGCCGCGCGCAGCCAGCCGTTTGGCAAGTGCACCGGGGTGTGCGAAAGGTGTCGCATTCGATGAGAGAAGCCGACAAAAAAAGGGTTACGCTCGCCGACGTGGCGCGCCTTGCGGGCCTGTCACGCACCGCGGCGTCGATGATTCTCACCGGGCGACCGAACACCCGGTTGTCGGCTGAGGCGCATGCCAGGGTCATGGCCGCTGCGGACCAGCTGGGCTACCGACCCAACCTTGCGGCGCGGACGCTGCGGACCGAGCGGACGCAGTCCATCGCCTTTATCTCCGATGTCGTCGCGACCACCCGCTTCGCCACCGGCCTCATCCGCGGTGCGCTCGAGGCGGCGGAGAAGGCGCGTCATGTGATGCTGGTCCTCGAGACCGGCGGCGAGCCGGCGCGGGAAAGTGAGGCCATCGCGGCGGCCCTCGATCGCCGCGTCGACGGCATTATCTTTGCCGCCATGCGCGCCCGCGAGGTGTTCGTGCCCGACCAGTATGTTGGTGCCCCGGTGGTAATGCTCAACGCCACCAATCCACGCTTCCCCGTCTCCGTGCTGCCGGACGAGGAGGAGGGCGGCAAGGCTGCCGTCGACCTCCTGCACGCGGCTGGGTTTCGGAACGGTATTGCTCTTCTCGGCCAGAGCGACGAGCAGGAGGTGGGACTATTCCGCTCCGAGACGGTCGGCCGCCGCGTTCACGGGATACGATCCCAGATGCGAAAACGCCGTCTGAGCTTTGTGACCGAGCAGTCCTGTTGGAACTGGGAGCCGGACGAGGGCTACAAGCTTGCCCGCCGCATGCTCAAGAAGGATCCGGGCATCAAAGTGCTGTTGTGCATGAACGATCGCCTGGCGTTCGGTGCCTATCAGGCGGCCGCCGAGCTTGGCCTTAGCATTCCCGATGACCTTTCGCTGGTTTCCTTCGACGACGATGAGATCGCCGCCTATCTGCGTCCGGGACTCACGACGGTAGCGTTGCCGCACGAAGAAATGGGCCGCCGCGCGGTTGACCTGGTGTTGTCGGGCACCGGCCGCGGGGAGCAGCTGATGCCGATGCCGGTCGTTCGCCGCGGTTCGATCCGCAGCTAGTCGATCTCGACAACGCTCAGGTTGGTTCGAAGCGGATTTCGGCCCAATACTATGCGGGTTCCTGCAGCTGGGCGAGCTTCAGCTGGGTCAGCAGGCTGAGCTCATCATAGACGTTCCACTCGTCGACGATCTGGCCGTCCTTGATGTGCAGATGCGTCATGCCCATCACCTGCAGGCGCTTGCCCGTGGGCTGGCCGAGCGACTCGAGGATGCCGTAGCCGAGATGGTGGCCCTCGATGATCCAGCGCACAGCGACCTTGGTGCCGCCCTCTTCGCTCTCGGTCGAGCAGACATGCTGCACGAAATAGCCGGCGTCGGGGATCGAGCCAACCAGGCCGAGGTGCTGGTGGGTCACCGCGGCGACGCCGTAGAGCTCCTTCATCAGCGGGCCGTGATACTGCACGGTCGGGGCGTAGACGTCCTTGATCTTGCCGAACATGCGCTTGTTGAAGATCTCGTGCAGCCAGCGCAGTACGTCGGCCTCGAGCTCCGTATTGGCGAGCGAAACGTCGGCCTCCCAGTCCGGTGGGTTCTGGCCGATCATGCGGCGGTTCTCGCCGATATCGAGCGCAAGCAGGCCGGCATCGAATTTCGACTTCGCCGTACGAGTCGCGAACGCGTCGGCATCGAGCCCGAGTTGCTTGACGATGGCCATGTTGTCCGCGACGACCCACTCCCGGTAGATCTTGTTGCGGATGATCATGCAGTCGGCGATCGTGCGCGACACGAAGGGCCGGCCGGTCGGCGCCCCGAAGTGGCCGAACTGCGTATGCCGGCCTGAGCCGGTCACCAGGTGCGAGGTATAGAAGCCGTCCTTGTCGTTGCCATTCCAGATCACCTGCGTGGCCATGCCACGCCGTTCCGGAAAGCTCACTAGGCGCTGGATGGTGTCGCGGACAACATCCTCGCGATTGTAGATCGTCCCGGTGGTGCCGTAGAGCACGCAGTTGTGCGTGTAGTGTGTGTAGATCAGCCCGATGTCGCGCTCGTCCCAGATCTTGTGGGTGCAGCGCACGATGTAGTCGACGATGTCGGTGTAGATGTCGTCGAAGCCGTCGAGCGACTGGCTGCGTGGCCGGTTGGTCGGAGCAAGCTCCGTATAGTCGCGGCGCTCGACCTGCAGCACTTTCTCCTTCGGCGTATCGATGCGGGCGATGCGGGCCTTGCCGCCCTTGTCGCTGTCGGCGTCGCTCATGATGGCTCCTTTGCATGGATGTGGGCCGGCATGGCGAGCCACGCGGCGAGTTCAGTCGCGACCAGATCGGGTCGTTCGAGAGTTAGGTAATGTCCGGCGAGCGGCACGATGACGAGGCGAGCACCCGGGATATCGTCGGCGAGTGCGATGCTCATTGCCGGCGGACAGATCCGGTCCAGGGCGCCGCACATCACCAGTGTCGGCGCGTTGATGCGCGACAGGCGCGGCCGGCTGTCAACGCGGGTGAGGGTCATCCGGGTCTGCTGCCTGTAGGCCTCAGGCGATGCGCCGCGCGCCATCAGATGGACGAGTGGGGCGTCGTCTTCGGTCGCGAAGTCGGACTGCGCCAGAGCTTCACGCGCCGCGCCTGCCTTGGCATCGAGCACGCCCGGATTGCAGGCGAGGAGCGCGAGCCGCTCGATCCGATCTGGTGCCTGCGCGATCATCTCGAGGGCGACGATAGCGCCGAGCGAGAAGCCGCAGAGCGAGAAGCGGGGAGGGGCGGCCGCGAGGACCAGTCTCGCCATCTCGGTCGTGCTGTCCGCACCAGTCAGGCTCACAACGTCTGCCCGTGCGTCGAGGCGATCGAGGACCGGCGCGTAGAGGCGCGCGTCGCACAGCGTTCCGGGCAGCATCAGCAGGGGCGCTGCCGAAGCGTCAGTCGATTGCCGGGGTTCTTGCGGACGATGAAGCATAAACCTGATCTTAGCGCCTCGTGCGGGCCGCTGCGCAGTCAATCGCGAAAGCGGTGAATGAGGCTCTCCGTGAGCTGCCCCGCATGACGAAACCCATCTTGCGCAGAAACTTCTGGCAAATTATGCATACGTATGCAAGAGGAATGTCGTGCGGTCGAGTTGGTCTTTGATCGCGTACGACTTTCGAGGTATCCGATGTCCGATTCCACGCGCGCTCCCAGCGGCGTTTCCCATGTCAAAGCGCCGTCGCGCGACCAAGTGAGCGACAACAAGCCGGTCGAAGCGCTTGTCTCCGAAATTCTCAAGAACGTCCGCGAACGCGGCGATGCCGCCGTGCGGGAGTACTCAGAGAAGTTCGACAAGTCGACGCTCGACGTTTTCGAGGTGACCGAGTCCGAGCGCGAAGCGGCGCTGCGCGAACTGGCACCGCAGACGCGGCAAGATACCGAATTCGCCATCGCGAATGTACGCAAGTTCGCCGAGGCGCAGCTGGGCACCATTCTGCCGCTCGAGATCGAGACGCTGCCCGGCGTGCATCTGGGGCATCGCGTGATCCCCATCGAGCGGGTCGGATGCTATGTACCCGGCGGCCGCTATCCGCTGCTCTCGGCGCCGATCATGACCATCGTTCCGGCCAAGGTCGCCGGTGTTGATGAAGTGATCGCCTGCCTGCCGCCCAACGCCCACAAGGCGATGATCGCTGGCTGCCACCTGTCGGGCGCCGACCGCATCTTCAAGATCGGCGGGGCGCAGGCGATCGCGGCGCTTGCCTTCGGCACCGAAAGCGTGCCTGCGGTCAACAAGATCGTCGGGCCGGGCAACGCCTTCGTCAATGAAGCAAAGCGGCAGGTGTTTGGTCCTGTCGGCATCGATCAGCTCGCCGGACCATCCGAGATCTTTGTCGTTGCCGATCACACCGGCGACGCGGAGATGATCGCGACCGATCTTCTGGCCCAGGCCGAGCACGACGTTCGTACCCGCGTCGGACTCATCACCACCGACCCTGCCTTGGCGGAGGCGACGCTCAGGGAGGTCGAGCGCCAGCTGACGACGCTGTCGACCGCCAGCGTCGCGGGAGCTGCGTGGAGGGACTATGGCGAGATCGTCGTTTGTCGAGACGAAGCGACCATGATCCTCTACTCCGACTACATCGCCGCCGAGCACCTGCAGGTACACACTGCCGATCCCCAGGCGATGGCGAGAAAACTGCGCAACTACGGCTCGCTGTTTATCGGCCAGCTGGCGAGCGTGGTCTATTCGGACAAATGCATCGGGACCAACCACACGCTGCCGACAATGGGTGCGGGCCGCTACACCGGCGGGCTGTGGGTCGGTGCCTATGTGAAGATCGCAACGCACCAATGGATCGACGAACGCGGAGTCAAGGCGGTCGCCCCGCCGGCGGCGCGGCAAAGCGCCAGCGAGACACTCGAGGGCCACCGCCGCGCCGCCCAGCTCCGCCTTGATCGGATGCAGGCTTAGACGAGAATGTGCAGCCGGAGTTCTTCTCCGGGAGAGGACCGGCTGCCCCTGAGCTATTTGATCTGATCGGCCTCGAGCCAGGCGGCCTTCAGCTTGTCGACCGTGAAGCCGGGGGCGCGGGCTGCCTTGAGGATCGGTTGCTCCTTGCGCAGCACGATGTCGATGGCGGCCGGCAGTCTCTCGATGTGATCGGCGGCGATGACCACTGCGCCGTGCCGGTCGGCATGGATCAGGTCGTCGGGCCGGACGGTCATGCCGAACACGGTGACGACGCAGTCGAGCTCGGTGACGTGCACGAAGGCGTGGCTCGGGCCAACCGAGCCGGCGATGACCTGGTAGCCCGGATCGAGCATGCCGAGGTCGCGCAGCACGCCGTTGGTCAAGGTCCCGGCGACGCCCAGGCCCTTGTGCTGAGCGACCTGCATCTCGCCCCAGAACCCGCCGATGCAATGCGGCCAGTCGGTGTCCTCGAGCACGGCGACGGTCGGCCCTTTGCCGCTGACCACGTGCTCGTAATAGGCCATGCGCAGCGCGCGCACTTCGGCGGCCGGCCTCTGCGCCGGAGACGAGGCGCGGATCCGGGCCGTTCGCGCGAACCCGACGACGGGCGGCAGCGACGGGTCCGCGCAGATGACCGGCGAGCGGGTGAAGCCCTCCGCCGTGCGGCCGCCCATCACATGCTCGAGCGCATTGCAGATGGTCGGCGTATCGTGCTGGCGGAGGATCGCGAGTGTTTCAGCGGTAATGGGCATCGTAATTCTCCACTGCGTCATTCCCGCGAAAGGCCGGGATCCAGACTGAACTATCGGACGTCCGAAGACCTGGCCTGGATTCCCGCTTTCCCGTGAATGACGTCGTTGTTATGCGGCAAGCTTAAGTCGATCGCTCACCAGATCCGCGCCTTCGCGCAGGGCGGCGAGCTTCAGCCAGACGATGTCGGGGTCGACCGTGCCGAAACCGGCGAAGGTCGAGAAGCCGCAATCGGTGCCGGCGATCACCCTGTCGGACCCGACGATATTGACGAAGTTCATGAGCCGTTCGGCGATGAGCTCGGGGTGCTCGACGAAATTGGTCGTCGAGTCGAGCATGCCGGGGATGAGCACGTAGTCGTCCGGCAGCGCGACCGACCGCCAGTCGATCCATTCATGCGCGTGGCGCGGGTTCATCGCCTCGAACAGCAGCGCGCGCGGCTTGGCCTTGAGGATGGCGGGCAACACCTTCCTGAGGGCAATGTCACAATTGTGAGGGCCCTCGTAGTTGCCCCAGCACACATGCATGCGGACCTTGTCGCCCGGAATGTTGCGCAGCGCGTGGTTGAGGACTTCGATGTGGCGTTCGGCGCGTTTGACGAAGCCGTCGTCATCGAGCTCCTTGTACATCATGTGCCGGCCGAGCCCGAGATCGGGACTGTCCAGCTGCAGGATCAGTCCGGAAGCGACGATGCCTTCATATTCGGCACGCATGCCTTCGGCGACGGCCTCGAGATAGTCGTCCTGCGTCTTGTAGTACTCGTTGGGCTGGAATAGCGCGATGACCCCTGGCGTTGCGGAGTTCATGAAGCCGCGCGCATAGCCATTGGCGTTCAGTGCAGCCTGAAAGTTCTCGATATCGTCCTTGAGAGGCTCCATCGTCTTGACGGTAATCTCGCCGACGCATTTCGGCCGTTTGTAGCTGGGCGTGCCACCCCCCCGAGCCTGCCGCTCGAGGAAGCCTGGCACCAGCTCGAGGTCTTGAGGCGGCCGACGGGCGCTGTCGCCCGCAAAGCCGGTGAGCCGGTCCTTGATATAGGTGGCGTACGAGATCTTGCTCATCTCGCCATCGGACGGCAGGTCGACGCCCACCGCCTTCTGCTGCGCGACAATGTCGGTTACTGCGGCCCCGACGATGCGGTTGAAGCCGGACTCGTCGATGGGCACGCCGGCCTCGCGCGCGAACACAAGGTCGGTGATCTGCTTGGAGCGGGGCAGCGATCCCACATGCGTGGTCTGGATGCGTGCCATCACTCCGCCGCCACGCGGGTCTCGGCGAAGACGGGGGCCGCCGGCGCCGAAGCGCCGCGGATGACGAAGGCGATCGCGTCGGCCGAGGTCGGATTGCGGTAGGCGTGCATCAGTCCGATTGGCACGGTCAGCGTGTCGCCCGCACCCATCAGCAGCTTGCCGCCGTCCCAGCTGAACTCGAGGGTGCCCGACTGGACGAAGACCACTTCCTGCTCCGAGCGCGCGTGGGTGGGGATCGTCGCGCCGGTCTCGAGCTTCAGGCGTCGCAGGGCAAACCCGTGATCCCAATGGCCGATGATGGGACCGGCCTTGAAGCCATCCTCGGAGTCGACGTCGCCGATCAGCGGGTCTTCCTCCACACCATCGCCGGCGAGCGGCGAGTTCGGATTGCCCTTCATGTCGGCGGCCTTGATCGCGTATTTGCTGAGTTCGCTCATCGGCGGCGTGGCGAGCTCCTTGAGCTTGGCAGCGTCGGGAGGCTGCTCCATCTCCGCGCCCGGCGGCACCTTCTCGCCCAGCGTCGTATCGATCAGCTTGCCACCCTTGAGCAGCTTCAGGCCGTAGTCCTCAGCCATCTTGAACACCGACGGTGCCCAGACAACCTTGCCCGGATCGTCGTGACCGAGCACCACGAACAGGAACCCTGTGCCTTCGTCGCGCTTCTCGAAGCCACGAAACATGTGGGTCGGCACCGTCGCAACGTCACCGGGCTCGACGTCGATGTAGCCGTCGGTCTTGTCCGGCCCGAACACGAAGCGCCACTTGCCGGTATGCACCACAAAGGTTTCGGCGGTGAGGTGGCTGTGCTGGCTGTTGGTGCAGCCGAAGGGCTGGCGTGCGGCACCGATGTTGAAGCCGTGCGCCTCGGGGATGTGGACCACCTGCGCCGGGTTCTCGGAGACACCGGGGCCGATGATGGTGAAGTTCTCCTTGCGGTCGGATCCCGGCGTGCGGGCATCGATGAAGGCGTTGCGCAGTCCCTTGAGATCGGCATAGCGAACGAGGCGTTTTTCCATCGCCTCCTGGGTCCATTGGGTCATGTCGAAAGTCCTTTCCACTCGATTTGCATTCGTATGCACAGCGCGCGCTGCCCAAATTCATTAGGGTTCAGCGTGTGCCGGCAGGTCTGTAGAACTTCACTCCATCTCGCTCGACGATGCCCTTCCTAGGCAGGCGAGCGGAGGTGCGGACGATGAGCTCGCCCGCGATGACCTTGTGCTGGGGTTCGATTTCCCCCGACGCAATCTGGTCCATGAGAATGTCGACGGTCGCCTCGACCATCGGGATGATTGGCTGCGTCACCGAGGTGATGCCGTAGCTGGGCCACCGGGCAGGGCCGACGTCGTCATAGCCGACGATCGACAGGTCGTCCGGAATGCTGAGGCCGAATTCGAAGCGGGCGACATCCATCACGGCGACCGCCATGTGGTCGTTGGCAACGAAGATGGCCTGCGGACGCTTCTTGAGCGACAGCAGCTCGCGCGCGGCGGCCTCGGCATCGGTGCGGTTGTAGTTGCCGGTGCGGACCTCGATCTTGTCGAAGCCGGCTGCCTTGAGGCCATCGCGGAATCCGCCGAACCGATCCCGGTTGGTCGACGAGCTTTCGAGGCCGGCGATGTAGCCGAAGCTCTTGTGACCCCCGGCCACCAGGAAATCGGCGAGCAGGCGACCGCCCTCCCGGTTGCGCGACGTCACCGATGAGGCGGTGTTCTTCTCGGTGGTGCGGTTGAACAGGACGACCGGGATTCCCGCGACCGTGCATTCTTCCGACAGCTGCGAGCTGAGCGAGGTCGAGGCGAGAATGATGCCGTCGACGCGGTATTGCATCAGCTGGTCGAACACCGGGTCGGAGTCGCGGTCCTTGAACCCGGTGAACAGCAGCACGTGGTAGTTCTCGGCCGAAAGACGCCGGCCGAGCTCCTCGAGCACGTCGGGGTAGAACAGGTTCTCGAGATACGCCATCACCACCGCGATGATGCGCGAGCGCGAGGTAATCAGCGAACGCGCGATGGCGTTGGGGCGGTAGCCGAGTTCCTTTGCGGCGGCAAGCACCTTGGCCCGCGTCTTCGGCGAGATCGACGCCCCGGGCGTGAAGGTGCGCGACACCGCCGACTGTGACACGCCGGCGTGATCGGCGACCTGCGAGGAGGTCACGGAGGGCTTCTTGCTGATTACTCCGCCGTCCATCCGCCATCCACCATCAGTGCGGAGCCAGTCATAAGTCCGGCCGCGTTCGAGGCCAGGAATACGACCGGGCCCATGATGTCCTCGAGCCGGCCGATCCGTCCGAGCTTGATCTTCGAAAGCACCCACGATCTGAACGCCGGGTCGGACAGGCTCTTGGCTGCAAGCTCGGTGTCGATGAAGGTGGGGCAGATGCTGTTCACGCGTATATTGTGGACCGCGAGGTCGATCGCCATCGCTTTGGTCAGCCCTTCAACAGCAAACTTGCTGGCGCAATAGACGCTTCGGTTGGGGCCGCTCACATGTCCCATCTGCGACGAGATGTTGATGATCGAGCCCGGGCGGCCCCGGGCCACCAGCCGCGCGGCCACGGCCTGGCTCGCGAACAGTGTCGCGCCGAGGTTGATATCCATCACGGCTCGGTAGTCGCGCTCGGTCACCTCGAGGATCGGGGCGTGGCGGGCCGATCCCGCGCTGTTGACCAGGATGTCGAACGGCTCGCCCCGGTCGACCAGTGCACGCACGGCCTCGAAGTCAGTGACATCGACGGCCGCTCCCTCGGCCGAATGGCCCGCCCCGCGAATGGCCGCCGCCACCGTTTCCACGTCTGCGACGTTGCGGGCGACGATCGTGACCGCAGCGCCGGCCTCCGCCAGTGCGACCGCAGCGGCAAGACCGATGCCGCGCGTGCCCCCGGTGATCAGGGCACGCTTGTCATCGACTCTGAGGCTGGGCGTGCGTGGCAGGTCCATCTGTCATTCGGCGGCGGCCCGCGGACTGGCCGCGGTGGCGTAGGGGATGTTGCGGCCGCCATAGCGGCGGACGCGGATATTGGCCTGTTCGGCGTGGCCGGCGAAGCCCTCGAGCATGCACAGGCGCGAGCAATACTCGCCGATCATCGCCGACGCCTCGTCGGTGGCGACGGTCTGCCATGTGCATGTCTTCATGAATTTCCCCACCCACAGACCGCCGGTATAGCGCGCCGCCCTTTGCGTGGGGAGCGTGTGGTTGGTGCCGATCACCTTGTCGCCATAGGCGACATTGGTGCGAGGCCCGAGAAAGAGCGCGCCGAAATTCGTGAGGTTGTCGCGGAACCACATGTCGCGATCGGTCATCACCTGCACGTGCTCGGAAGCGATGCGATCGGCTTCGGCCAGCATCTCCTCATAGCTGTCGCAGACGATCACCTCGCCGAAATCGGTCCACGATTTCCGTGCCGTCTCGCCGGTAGGCAAGATGGCGAGCAGGCGCTCAACCTCGGCCATCGTCTCGCGCGCCAGTTTCTCCGAATTAGTCAGGAGGATCGCGGGAGTCGTCGGACCATGTTCTGCCTGGCCGAGCAGGTCGGTTGCGCAGAGTTCGCCGTCGACGGTTTCGTCCGCGATGATCAGCGTCTCGGTCGGGCCGGCAAACAAATCGATGCCGACCCGTCCAAAGAGTTGCCGCTTGGCTTCGGCGACGAAGGCGTTGCCCGGCCCCACCAGCATGTCGACCGGCTTGATGCTCTCGGTGCCGATGGCCATCGCCGCGACAGCCTGGATGCCACCCAGCACGTAGATCTCGTCGGCGCCCGCCATATGCTGGGCGGCAACGATCGCTGGAGCCGGCTTGCCGCCGAACGGTGGCGCCGCCGTGATGACGCGACCGCAGCCGGCGACTTTCGCGGTCAGGACCGACATATGGGCCGACGCGAGGAGGGGATACTTGCCGCCGGGCACATAGCACCCGACCGAGGCGATCGGCACCAGGCGGTGCCCCAGCGTAACGCCCGGCAACGTCTCGACCGCGAGCTCGGTCATCGTCGCCTTCTGCTTCTCGGCGAAGTTGCGCACCTGAGTCTGCGCGAACGCAATGTCACTGAGGTCCTGGTCACTCAGTTGCGCCATGCAGACGTCGATTTCCGCCTGGCTCAACCGGAAGTCGTCGCGGTCCCAGTTGTCGAACTTGCGGCTGAGCTCGCGCACGGCCGCGTCGCCGCGCTTGCCGATGTCGGCCAGGATGCTCTCGACCGTAGTGCGCACCTGGCGGTCCGCCTCGGCGCGTGCGGCAACGTCTTTGCCCCGTTTCAGCCAGTTCGCCATCGGGTCCGTCCTTCTCGTCGTTCAGTTTGCATACGTATGCAAAAATTGCAAGGGTCCTGGCGACGTTTCGCCAGCACGGGGGTGAAGATCAGCGTGGAGGCTGCGGCGCCTTCAGCGTGGAAAAATCGGTGGCGCCCTCAAACGCGTCGCCAATCTGGCAGATGCGTGCCTCGTCATGGTGTTTGCCCACGATCTGCATACCAAGCGGCAGTCCGTCCGAAAATCCCATCGGCAGCATGAGCACGGGATGACCCGAAAGGTTGAACGGGATGGTGCGCATCGGCGTCCAGACCGATCGTTCACCGAACAGGGAAACCGGCAGGGCGGGGGTGAGGGTGCCCACCGTCACCATGGCATCGAAGCGCGAAAAGATCTCCCGGTCGAGAGTCGCCCGGAATGCGTCGCCGGCCCTCCTGGCTTCGGCCAGTTCTGTCGGCGTCACGGCCGCGCCTGCAACGATGCTCTGGTAGGTCTTTCTTCCGAAACCATCTGGATTGACGGCCAGCTCCTTCGCATGGCCGGCGAATCCCTCGGCATGCAGAACCGCGGCCGCCGCGACTTCGATCGCGTAATAGTCCGGCAACTCGACCTGCTCGACGAGCGCGCCGAGCTCGGAAAGCGTCGACACGGCGGCGTCCATCGCCGCAACGACGTCGCGGCTGGCCTGCGGATCACGCGCGAACCAGTTGCGCGCATAGCCGATGCGGAGACCGGCGATCGACGATCCGATCAGGCGGAGTGCGGACTGCTCCCCGACGCCGCCCGTCATGACGTCGAGCGTCAGCGCAGCTTCGATCGAGGTCGCGCTCATGGGCCCGACATGATCCATGCTGGGTGACATTCCGAGCGTCCCCCGCGTCGGGACTGCTCCGTAGGTCGGCTTCAGGCCGACGATGCCGCAATAGGCTGCCGGGCCGCGAACCGAGCCGCCGGTGTCGGTGCCGATTGTCGTGCGCAGCAATCCACCCGCCACCGCAGCGGCGCAGCCGGAGGAGGAGCCGCCGGTGATGTGCTCGAGGCTCCAGGGATTGCGGGCGGGGGGATAGAGCGTGTCGTAGGCCGGCCCCACCGTGCCCCACTCATAGGTCGCGAGCTTGCCCATAATGATCGCGCCGCCCGCGATCAGACGATCGACGACCTCGGCATCGCTGCCGGCGACCACGCCGCGTCGGCCTTTCGAGCCGGCGGTCGTCGCCAGCCCGGCGACGTCGATCATGTCCTTGATGCCGACCGGGATGCCATGCAGCGGCCCACGGTCGAGGCCTGCCGCCAGCTCTGCGTCGGCGCGACCTGCCGCCTCGAGAGCGCGCTCGGCATCGACGACGTAGAAACTGCGATAGTCCGTATCGCGCTCGCTGATCCGCTCCAGTACGGCGCGAACCAGCGCCACTGAGGTCAGCCCACCATTCCGTATTTGTCGCCCCGCCTGGATGATCGATAGATCTGCCGCATCGCCGGCCACCCGGTCCCGGGCAGGAAAGGTTTCGCCCAGCGCCGCGACCCCATCGCTCAGCCAGGTGGCGAGAGCGAAGACGCTGTCGCTGTCCTCCCCTCGCAGCTTGATGCCGTGGGCGTCGAGTGCCGCCTCGAACTGTGCGCGGCTCAATCCGCCCACCTCCGGTTCCGCCTTGGGTGTCGCCTTCGCCATTACGCCGCCAGGCCGCTGATACGTTTGCCGCTCTGCCGATCGAAGACATGGCAGGCGCGGGCGGGAACCGTAGCGGAAATCGGCGATCCGATCTCGGCCGTGAAATCCTTGCCGGTCTTGATCGAGACCAGCTCGCCGCCGACGCGCATCGACACCATCGAGGCTTCCCCGAGCAGCTCGAGCGAATAGATCGGCGCCGCAATCTGTCCGCCATCCGGTACGATTGCCGCGTCTTCGGCGCGGAAGCCCAGGGTCACCGGGCCGTCGCCTGCGCCAGTCACGCCCTCGACCCGGATGTTCTCGCCCGTGAACACACCGCCCTGCAGCGTGCCCGGCACGAGGTTCATCGCCGGCGACCCAATGAAGCCGGCAACGAAGGTGTTCGCCGGGCGGTCGTAGATGTCCTTGGGTGTGCCGATCTGCTGCACGACGCCCTTGTTCATCACCACCACCCGATCGGCCAGGGTCATCGCTTCGATCTGGTCGTGGGTGACGTAGATGGTGGTGGTCTTGAGCGTGTGGTGCAGGTTCTTGATCTGCGCCCGCGTCGAGACGCGCAGCTTGGCGTCGAGGTTCGAGAGCGGCTCGTCCATCAGGAAGGCGTTCGGTTCGCGCACGATGGCGCGAGCCAGCGCCACGCGTTGCCGCTGCCCGCCCGACAGCGCCGCGGGCCGGCGCTCGAGGAAGTCGTTGAGCTCGACCATGCTGGCCGCCTTCATCACCTTGTCGTGGTGCAGTTCCTTTGGAATCTTCCGCACGCGCAGCGGGAAGCGGATGTTCTCGTAGACGGTGAGGTTGGGGTAGAGCCCGTAGCTCTGGAACACCATCGAGATATCGCGGTCCTTGGGCTCGAGCTTGTTGACCATGCGGTCGCCCAGCCAGATCTCGCCCTCGCTGATGTCCTCGAGGCCAGCGATCATGCGCATCGTCGTGGTCTTGCCGCAGCCGGACGGCCCGAGCAGCACGAGGAACTCCTGGTCGGCGATGTCGAGGTCCATATTGGCCACGGCGATGAAATTGCCCCAGTGCCGAGAGACGTTCTTGAGCTGGATACGCGCCATTGATGATCCCTTTTGATTGCTCGACCCAAGGCAGAGGGCAAGTGCTCGCCTGCTGTCCCGGGTCTATCCCTTTACGGCGCCGGCCGTGAGGCCGCTGACGATCTGGCGCTGGAAGAACAGCACCAGGATGAACAGTGGCACGGTGGCCGAGACCACCGCGGCCACCGCGTACATGACGTTTCCCGACTGGTAGATCGAGCTCATGAAGCTCTGGATCTTGGGCACCATCGTCTGGTTGTCCTGGTTCAGGAGCATCGCGGTCACCGCGAAGTCGTTGTAGGCGAGCAGGAAGCTGAACAGGCCGGTGGTGATGACGCCCGGCCACATCACCGGGATGACGACGCGCCGGAAGGCTTCGAAGCGGGTGCAGCCGTCGACCATGGCGCTTTCGTCGAGGTCCTTGGGGATGCCCAGGAAGAACGAGTGCAGCATCCACAGTGTGAAGGGCTGGTTGATCGCCACGAGCACGATGATGGCCGTCGGCAGGTGCCCCCAGATGTTGAGCTGGAAGAACGGCAGCAGGTAGCCCGAGACCAGAGTGATGTGCGGCATGGCGCGGAAGACCAGCGCGACAATCAGGATCCAGAACGAGTAGCGTTGGCCCGAGCGGGCGAGGGCGTAGCCTCCAAGTGTGCCGAAGGTGAGCGAGATGATGACGACGAACACCGAGACGATGGCGGTGTTGATGACCGAGCGCCAGAAACTGTTCGTCACCCACGCGCCATAGTAGCCGGCACCGATGAAGCTGCCTCCGATCTGCTGCTGCGTGACTGGCCCGGTGATGGCGTTCCACCAGGTGAGGCGCGAGAAGAAGTCAGCCTCGACCTTGAACGAACCCCAGACCGTCCAGAAGAACGGGAAGGCCGCGGCAATCAGCCAGGCGACGATGAAGACGCCGGAGATCACTGCGAGCGGCAGGGGTTTCTTGCGCGTTGCGGCACTCATCTCAAACGGCCTTTCGCGAGAATTCGCGCCATGTGCGGATCAGCACAGGTGTGAGGAGGATGACGACGCCGATGATGGTGAGGACCGAGGTCGCCGCAGCGGACCCGAAGAGCTGGGCGTTCTGGCCGTGCAGATCCTCGAAGATCGCCGAACTAAGCGAGGACGCGTTGGCCTCGGCGTTGAAGCCGACGATGGGTTCGAACACCCGGAAATTGTCCATCAGCTGCACCAGAGCGACGAAGGTCGCGAGCGGCGCAATCGATGGGATGACCACGAAACGGATTCGCTCCCAGCGCGAAGCGCCGTCGACCATGGCGCTCTCGAGCGTGTCCTGCGGGACCATCTGCAGTCCGGCGTAGAACACCACGAACGAGAACGGCGCGTTGGTCCAGATGCCGTAGAGGATCAGCACCACCCAGGTCAGGACCGGCGACGCCTTGAGGTAGAGGTTGGGGTCGTGGAACAAGGCCTGGAGGTTGGCGCCGATGATGCCGTTCGAGTCGATCATCCAGTAGATGATGAGCGACCCAACGAGCGGCGTGATGATCATGGGCAGCAGCGAGATGAATATCGCCGGTCCCTTGATCAGGTGCGGCAGCCCGTTGACGCCCAGCGCGATCAGGAAGCCCAACAGCATCGCCAGTGGCGTCACGAGGAAGCAGTAGGCGAGGGTGAAGGCGAGCGCCCGGTAGAGCGGCAGCGCGTAGATGCGCCCGGCCACGTCGCTGAGGCCGGTGTTGTTGGCGAGGATGGTGCCGATTTCGGCGACCGCCAGGTGCGAGCGATTGAAATAGGTCCCGAGCCCGTTGAAGCGGCCGAGGGGTTCGGCACGCTGCAGCTCGAGCGTCTTTTCAGCGTCGACGTGGGTGTCTTTGGTACAGCCGAAGGGGCCGCAGCTTTCCACCGTGACCATCACCTTGGAGTGCTCGATATAAAGCGACTGGATGGCGACGGAGACAACGGGGAGGGCGATGAAGAGCAGCATCGCGAGCGCCGAAGGCAGGATGAACCAGAAGAATGTCCTGTGCTTCACGCGGCGCCCCCAGGCGATCGGAACGAAATGGGGACCAGCTTCCGCCGGTCCCCGCTCGATGTCGAGATCAGTTCAGGAAGCCGCCTTCTTTGGCCGAGGCCTCATACGCAGCGTTGATGTCGTCGAGCGTCTTCTTGGCATCCTTGGATCCCTTGAGGAAGTCGCCGATCTCATTGCTGAGCGCGGTGTGCAGCAGCCCCATATAGGGCAGCATCGGGTATGGCTTGGCATTGCCGTTGGCCGTTGCGATGACGCCGACCGCTGCCGGGCCGGGCTGGAAGCCCTTGATCAGCCAGGGCGCTACGTCAGGATGCTGGGTCGCCACTTCGGGGCGGATGGCGTGCATCATGGCCTGGAACGACGCCGTCGCATCTTCATCGGAGATGTTCTTGGCGATGGCGAAACCATCCCACCACAGGGACGCGGAGGCGGTCGAGCCACCGTTGAACGTCGGAGCCGCCGCCAGAACTGTTTGCGCCGCGACGTCCTTTGACGGGCTGTCGGGACCGATCACCGAACCGGCATATGAGCCCCAGCCATCCATCATCGCCACCTTGCCGGCGAGGTAGGCGGCCTTCATCTCGTTGGCGTCGTAGGTCAGATAGTCAGGCGGCATGTACTGCGACAGGTCCTTCATCATCTGAAGGGTCTTGACGCCATTGTCGTTGTTGATCGCGAGCTTGGCCGAGCCCGGCTCGAAGAAGTCGCCACCGCTGCCGAGGTAGAGGTTGACGAACTCCGCACCGAGATCCCAACCGGGCTTATCGGCGGCGGCCAGCGGGTACTCGAGGATGCCCTTGTCCTTGATCGCCTTGGCGGCGGCAAGCACGTCCTCGTACGATTTCGGAGGCTGGACGCCGGCCTTGTCGAGGATGTCCTTGCGATAGAATAGGTGCTGCGAGTTCGCGTCGAAGGCGATCGCGACGGTCTTGCCGTCGACCTTGATCAGCTGGTTGGGCTGCAGGTCCTGGCCGTACTTCGCGATCAGGTCGTCGAGCGGACGGACCAGATCGCCGTTGAGCAGCGGTGCGATCGAGTTGTTGGCCACTACCGCCACGGTGTACTCGGCGGGATTGACGGTCAGTGCCGGAACCTGGAGGTCCTTGTGCTGGCTGCTGAGGTTGGCCGTGACCTTGACCTTGTCGTTGGCGCATTCCTTGGCGCCGTCGGCAACGACCTTGAGCACGTCGAAATCGTTGGAAAGGATGCGGACCGAGCCCGAGGCGATGCCGCAGTCTGCGGCAAGGGCAGTGCCTCCCAGAAGGGTGAGGACAGCGAGAGAAACGCTCGCTCCCAGAAGGTGTTTCATATCGTTCTCCTGTGTGTCGGACCGCCCTGTTCTCGGTCCGCGCATGTTGCGTCGCACAGCGCACGAGACCTCTGAACGATCCCTCGAATACCCCTCCGCCGGGTATCCAACGCCCTGCACCAGTGAAACGTAGACTGGTTTTGCATACGAATGCAAACTGATTCTGCATGCGTATGCAAAACGCGCATTAGGAGGCTGTCTTCGCCTGTCCGCGGCGGGCCGGGGCAGGGCGCAACGACCGGCAGAGAGGGCGATCAAGACAACGCCAGGATAGCGAGGGCGCGTGTGCTGACGCTCACCGCAGGGGTCGACCGGTACACTAAGGGCGCGGCGTGGGTCTTGGCGGTGCGAGGAATTCGGTGCTTGGTAGCGCCGAAACGCCGAAAGTGGAGAAGTCTCGAGAGACGGTGTAGGCTCCGAAGCGATAACTTTGCCGGTGGTGGAACCCATGTCGGCCGATCCGAACGTCAGCGACAAGCCGGACGCAGCAGGTCCACCCGCCGGCCCCAATGCTGCCGGGCCGCGCGGCGAGCGTCGCCTCGTCACGGTGCTGTTTGGCGACGTCGTGAACTCCACCGGACTTGCCGAAAAGCTCGATCCGGAGGACTGGACGGAGATCATGAACGGGGCCTTTCCCCTGCTGACCGCTCCCATAGAGCGGTATGGCGGAACGGTTGGCCGCCTGATGGGCGATGGCATCCTGGCGTTCTTCGGCGCGCCGGTTGCGCACGAGGACGATCCCAAGCGCGCGGTCCTTGCAGGGCTCGACATGGTCAAGGCCGTTCGCGCCTACGCCGAGAAGGTGAAGGGCGACCATGCGCTCGATTTCGACATTCGTATCGGCATCAACACCGGGCACGTGGTGATTGCCGACGTCGGCTCAAACACGTCGATGGAACGCACGCCGATGGGCGATGCAGTGAACATTGCGGCCCGCATGCAGCAGACGGCGGAGCCGGGGACGGTGCAACTCTCGAGCGAGACCTATCGGCTGGTCGCGTCCAGCATCGAAGCCACGTCGCTGGGCGAGATCTCGCTGAAGGGAAAATCGGAGCCGGTCGTGGCCTACCGGGTGGTTGGTCCAAGAGTCGATCCTGCCCAGGTGCGCCGCGCCAAGGGCGTCGGCGCCAGCCTCATTGGTCGCGACCGCGAACTCGGCGAGCTCAAGGCGGCCGTCGATCAGGTCTGGCAACGGCGCGGACAGATCGTCTGCCTGATCGGCGAAGCAGGGCTCGGCAAGAGCCGCCTGCTCGACGAGCTCAAGGACTATTGGCTCAGTCACGACGATCCATCCCGTTGGGAGGAGATGGTCGGTATCCCCTATGACTCCGGACGGGCGTTCGGCTTGTTTCAGAACTACGCGCGACGCTGGTTCGGGGTCGAGCTTGAAGATCCGCCCGAGGTTATCGATCGCAAGGTCCACGCCAAGCTCGATCCGCTCAATCAGGCCGCTCCCGAGTCGATCGGACTGTGCAGCATCGCCATGCAGCGCGTCATCGCCGCAAAGGCGGTGGAGGATACCTTCGGGTTCACGGCGCAGGCGGTTCGCAAGGACATTTCAGAGCTGATGGAGCCGGCCTTCCGCGAAAGCTGCAAGGCCGGCCCGACGGTCATCGTAATCGACGATTTGCAGTGGGCCGATCCGGTCTCTGTCGAACTGATCATGCATCTGCTCGCGCTGGTCGACGACGTGCCCATCCTGTTCCTCTGCGCCTTTCGTCCGGAGCGGCAGTCGCCCGCCTGGCAGGTCAAGGTGAAGGCGGAGACCGATTTTCCGCATCGCTATCTGGAAATCGCACTGAAGCCGCTGACGGACGCGGATACCGATGCTCTCATCTCGGCGCATCTGCGCGTCGAGGACATGCCTCGCGAGGCGCGTGAACTCATCATGCGCAAGGCGGATGGCAATCCCTATTTCATCGAGGAAATCGTCCGGGCGCTGGTCGAGCAGGGCGCCATCGTCGAGACGGCAGAAGGACGACACTGGCGCGCCGGCGCCCAGCTCTCCGATTTCGCCATTCCCGACAGCCTGCAGGCGCTTCTCGTCTCGCGCATCGATCGGCTCGACGAGGATGCACGGTCGACCCTGCAGATGGCGTCGGTTATTGGCCGATCGTTCTACTACCGGATCCTGCAGGCCATCTCCGACTCGGCGATTGCCCTCGACAAAGATCTGCGGTCACTTCAGCGCGTCGAGCTGCTGCGCGAGGCTGGGCGTCAGCCCGAGCTCGAATACATGTTCCGACACGAGCTGGCACGGGACGCAGCTTATGCGACGATCCTCAATCGCAAGCGGCGCGAGTTCCACCTGCGAGTGGCCAAGGCCATTGAAACGCTGTTCGTCGACCAGCTGGAAGGACAGGCTCACCGCCTGGCGCAGCATTTCGAGCTCGCCGGCGACGACGAGCGCGCCAAACGCTACTACGAGATGGCGGGTGACGTCGCGCAGCAGGTCAACGCAAACGCCGAAGCACTTGCACATTTCGGCCGCGCTATTGCGGCGGCGAAGCGGCTCGGCGATCCTGAGCACGAGATTGCCGCGTTGGCGGCGAAGCGGGAAAAGTCGGACCCAGCGACAGTGTGATCCGGGCGACAGGCAGCGTCTATGCGAACGGGCGCGATGGCAGGCGTGCACGCGCCAGAGGGGCGACAGATGGCCGATGACTTTGTTACGCGCGGGTTCGTGGGGAGGCGGCAGATCACCAGCGCTGCAAACACGCAGCGCATTCCGCCGGGCCAGCATGAGGTCAAGGACTTTCCGGTGCTCAGTGCCGGGCCGACACCGCGGGTGCCACTCGACCGCTGGAGCTTCAGCATCGAGGGCTTCGTGCGCGAGAAGGTGAGCTGGACCTGGGATGAGTTCTTGAAGCTGCCCGCGCGCCAGTTCACGGTCGACATCCATTGTGTGACGACCTGGAGCAAGCTCGACACCCGCTGGACCGGGGTGAGCGTGGACACGCTGCTGGAGCACGTCGATCTCGATCCGCGTGCCGCCTTCGTCACCGCCTATACGATCGAGGGCTACACGACCAACATGCCGCTGCCGGATATCCTCAACGGGCGCGCCTTCGTGGCCTACGAGTATGATGGACTGCCGCTCGCACCGGCCCATGGCGGACCAGCGCGGCTGGTCGTTCCGCATCTTTACTTCTGGAAGAGCGCCAAGTGGGTGACTGGTCTGCGGCTCATGGACAAGGATCGCTCGGGCTTCTGGGAGTCTGCCGGCTACAACAATCACGGCGATCCCTGGAAGGAACAGCGCTACACGGGCGATTGAAGCGATGAACCGTCCCCTTCAGTGGCAGATCGCGACCATTGCGGCGATTCGACCGGAGACGCCGGGGGTCAAGACATTCACCCTGGACCTGCCGGACTGGATGCCTCATCGCCCCGGCCAGCACTACGACCTGCGGCTCAGGGCCGTCGACGGCTACGAGGCGCAGCGAAGCTATTCGATCGCCTCCGCCCCCGAGACGAAGGGGCAGGTTCAGCTGACTATCGAGAGGATCAACGACGGCGAGGTCTCGGGGTTTCTGCACGATGTGGCGGTCGCCGGCGACAGGATCGAGGTGCGCGGCCCGATCGGCGGCTACTTCGTCTGGGAAGTACCTCTCGGCGGGCCGCTGATGCTGATCGCCGGCGGCTCCGGCGTGGTGCCGCTCATGGCGATGCTGCGGCATCGTGCTGCGGCTGGTTCGCAGGTGCCTGCACGCCTGCTCTTCAGCGCGCGCAGCTATGACGACCTGATCTTTCGCGAGGAACTCGACCGGCTTGGCGCGGACGGGTCGGGCCTGGAGGTCGTCTACACGCTGACCCGGAGCCAGCCGTCAGGCTGGCGCGGATATGGCCGGAGGATCGACCCTGCAATGCTGGCAACCGTTGCCGGACCGCTCGGGCGAACGCCGCTCTGCTTCATCTGCGGGCCGACGCTCCTCGTGGAGGCGGCAGCCAACGGGCTGGCGGAAATCGGCGTGCCGGTCAGCCGGATCCGCACCGAGCGGTTTGGGCCCTCAGGCAGCTAGGAGGCGAGATGGAAGCCGTGGATGATGATCTCAATCGCGCAATGATGCTCGACGGCAACGCGGTCGCCGGCCGGTTCTTCGCGCTGTTCGGCGCCGAGATGACCGCCAACCTTACCGAATGTGCCAGTTGCGGCCAGGACCACATGATGGGTGCGCTGCACGCCTTTACCCACGCCCCGGGAGTAGTGCTGCGCTGCCCAAGCTGCGAGGCGGTAATGTTCAGGCTGGTGGAAACGCCACGTGGCATCTACTTCGACGCGCGCGGCGCGGCTTTCGTCAGGATCGAGCGCTAGTCGAGGCGTCCCCGCGAGGGAATGATATTATGGGCCAGGTGGGCCGCCGCTTTGACCGTCGACGACGATGCGACCGCAGATCAGCTGCCTAGACCCTCGTCCCCCTCCGCGCCCATTCACAATTGAGGCGGGAGTGCCGACGGGTCGCAAGATGCGGCGGGGCGCCTCGTCCACAAGCGCCCCGCATGGAGTTCGACAGGAGCGGGCGATCAGGCGACCGCGAGGCCCTGCGTGGAATTGTACGGCACCGATGCCTCGGTGACCTTGGTCAGCCGGCCATCGTCGCCGATCTTGTAGCCGACCAGTTTCTTGGCGTTGGCATAGAGCTGGTAGAGGAACGGGCCGGAGACCGCATTGTCCCCAGCGCCGCTCGAGGTAACTCCGGCCAGGCCCTTGAACGTGCCATCGCCTTTTTCCTGCGCGGCGGTGCTCTGCCGGACCATCACGCCATTCGCGTCGATCTTGAAAGTGCTGACGGTGCCGTAGCCGAAATTGGCCCCGAACGCGTAGCGATTGTCCTCGCTGACGCTGATCCAGCAGATCTCGCTGGGTTCGGACACCTTGCCGTCGATCGTCGTGTCGATCTTGGCGCTCTTGCCGCTCGCCACGATGCCGTTCGGTCCGATGGTCGAGACCACTGCGCTGCTCTCTGCCGCAAGAACCGTGACGAACGTATCGGAGCTGCCATGGAGGAAGCAGTTGGCGAAGGGCGTGATCCCGCCGGCGTCGTTGAACACCGGATCACCCAAGCCGCCGCCCATCATGATCGGGAACGTCACGAGGGTTTTGTCCTTGGCCAAGACCAGACCCGCTTCGCCGGGCCGCGCGTCGAAGAGCACGCTCGCGATCAGGTACTTGTTGTTCGGCGTAAGAACCAGCTGCGTCGGCACGCGGTCCGTCGAGCCGGGAGAATTGACGCTCCTGGTTTGCGGACGAAGGGTCAGCTTGCCGCCCATGGCCGTGAAGGTCCGGATGTGGTTCGGGCCGAACGAATGCAGGACGTACAGCGTGCCGTCGGCGCCGTTGTAGGCGAGACTGTTGGCTGTCCCCGATT
>Ga0207674_10001979_pt1 | contig 25949 bp, 35 predicted proteins | sample KBSCornC72_FD_184303 | JGI IMG/M metagenome (GOLD analysis project Ga0207674, IMG submission 184303) | Corn rhizosphere microbial communities from Kellogg Biological Station, Michigan, USA - KBS Corn C7-2 (SPAdes) (version 2) | ecosystem: Host-associated > Plants > Roots > Rhizosphere > Soil ...
CCGGCCGATTCTCGCCGCGCTGCGCGATCTCACGGCACGTATTCGCCGTGATTTCACTTTCAAATCGGGCGTCACGACCATCTCGACCCCGGTCTCTCGCGTGATCGTCCAGCGCGCCGGCGTTTGCCAGGACTTCTCCCATGTGATGATCGCCGGGCTGCGTGCATTCGGCCTGCCGGCGCGCTTCATTCGGGTTCGAGAAGTCTTCTGGTGCTTCGGTCCCCGCTCGTCGCTCTTCGGCGAGCCGTCGCGCACCGCCTTCATGAACGCGTCGTCGACCGAGCGTTCGACGTCCGATTGCCGCGCGAAGGGATCGTCGGCGATCGCGAGTTCCACCGCCTGCAGCCGCTTCAGCTCGTCGCGCAGCCGCGCGGCTTCCTCGAATTCGAGATCGGCAGCGGCCTCCTTCATGCGCTTCTCGAGATCCTGGATAGTCGCCTTGATGTTGTGCCCGATAAAGGCCCCGTCCGCCTCGCCCGTATCCACCATCACATGGTCGCGCTCGTACATGCTGCCCATGATGTCGCTGATGTTCTTCTTGATGCTGGCCGGCGTGATGCCGTTGGCTTCGTTGTAGAGGCGCTGCTTGTCGCGCCGCCGCGTCGTCTCGGCCATGGCGCGCTCCATCGAGCCGGTGACGTGATCGGCATAGAGCACGACCTTGCCGTCCACGTTGCGCGCGGCGCGCCCGATGGTCTGGATGAGCGAGGTCTCGCTTCTTAAGAACCCTTCCTTGTCGGCATCGAGAATGGCGACGAGCGCGCATTCGGGAATGTCGAGCCCCTCGCGCAGCAGGTTGATCCCGACGAGCACGTCGAAGGCACCGAGACGGAGATCGCGGATGATCTCGATGCGCTCGAGCGTTTCGACGTCGCTGTGCATATAGCGCACGCGGATGCCTTGCTCGTGCATGTATTCGGTCAAATCCTCCGCCATCTTCTTGGTCAGCGTGGTGACGAGCGTGCGATAGCCGCGCTTGGCCACCTCGCGGCACTCGGCGATGAGATCGTCGACCTGGCTTTCGACCGGGCGGATCTCGACCGGCGGATCGATGAGCCCGGTCGGGCGGATCACCTGTTCGGCAAAGACGCCGCCGGTGCGCTCGAGCTCCCAGCCGCCCGGCGTGGCGCTGACATAGACGGTCGAGGGGCGCATCGCGTCCCACTCCTCGAACTTGAGCGGACGATTGTCGATGCAGGAGGGGAGGCGGAAGCCGTATTCGGCGAGCGTCGATTTCCGGCGATAGTCGCCGCGATACATGCCGCCGATCTGCGGCACGGTGACGTGGCTCTCGTCGACGAAGACGAGCGCCTGGTCGGGCAGATATTCGAACAGGGTGGGCGGCGGCTCGCCCGGCTTTCGCCCCGTCAGCCAGCGCGAATAGTTCTCGATGCCGGCGCAGGAGCCAGTCGCCTCGATCATCTCGACATCGAAGTTGGTGCGCTGTTCCAGCCGCTGCGCTTCCAAGAGCTTGCCGTTGGCGCGGAAGTCGGCGAGGCGCGTGACAAGCTCGGCCTTGATGCCCTTCAGCGCCTGCTGCAGCGTCGGGCGCGGCGTCACATAGTGCGAGTTGGCGTAGATCTTGATCTGGTCGAGCCCGCCGGCCGGCTTTCCGGTCAAGGGGTCGAACTCGGTGATCGAGTCGACCACGTCGCCGAACAGTTCGACGCGCCAGGCGCGGTCTTCATAGTGCGCCGGAAAGATGTCGAGCGTGTCGCCGCGCACGCGAAAGGCGCCGCGCACGAAATTGTTGTCGTTGCGCCGGTACTGCAAGGCCGAGAGATCGCGCATCAGATCCATGCGGTCGTGTCTCTTGCCGCGCGCGATGGTGAGCGCCGTGCCGGAATAGGTCTCGACCGCGCCGATGCCGTAGATGCACGAGACCGAGGCGACGATGATGACGTCGTCACGCTCCAGGATCGCGCGCGTCGCCGAATGGCGCATGCGGTCGATCTCCTCGTTCACCGAGGAATCCTTCTCGATATAGGTGTCGGTGCGCGGGATATAGGCTTCCGGCTGGTAGTAGTCGTAATAGGAGACGAAATACTCGACGGCGTTCTCCGGGAAGAAGTTCTTGAACTCGCTGTAGAGCTGCGCGGCCAGCGTCTTGTTGGGCGCAAGGATGAGCGCCGGGCGCTGCACCGCCTCGATCACCTTGGCCATGGTGAAGGTTTTGCCCGAACCCGTGACGCCCAGGAGCACCTGGTCGCGCTCGTTGGCTTGTGCCGCGGCGACGAGTTCCTTGATCGCGGTCGGCTGGTCGCCGGCGGGTTCGTATTCGCTGACGAGCTTGAAGCGGATGCCGCCTTCGGACTTCTCCGGCCGCGCCGGGCGATGCGGCACGAAACCGGCGAGTTCCGCGCCGGTCGCGCCGTGCAGCGGCAAGTTCCCGATCGGAACCACCTGTTGCTCGCCGACGAATTCCGCCGGAGCCTCCTGCATGCCCTTCACGCGCGACTTGCGCGGAACCCTGCCGTTATTGTGTGCCATGGCGACAATATAGTCCGCGTTCGCGCTTTGTGCAGCCCGTTCTGCTGACAGGAACTGTCAGGAGCGCGGGCGAGATCAGGCGTATGTCTTCCAGACGAACTCCGGCACGAACGAGAGCAGCGCCAGGATAAGCGTTGCGCCGACGACATCGCCGAACACATGCGGGCCGACGGCGACGATGCCGAGCGCGACGCCTGCCGCGAAAAGCGCGCCCAGGAGGAACACCGGGCCCGAGATGTAGCAATGCAGGCGGTGGCAACGCATCGCGTTGATGAGGCAACCCGTCGCCATCCAGAGGAAGAGCACGGCGCAGAGCCCGGCGCCGATCCGGAACGGCAGATGCAGAAAGTCCGCCGCCAGGCCGATGGCGATCGGCAATCCCCACCAGAACATGGCGCTCACCGGTTGCCGCACCAGGTCGCTCTGCCCGTCGTTCGCGTTCGCCATCGCCGTTGCTCCTTGAAAGGAGACCATCTCACCATACCAGACTTCGCATCCGTTTACCTGATAACAAACTTGCGAGGCGCTTCGCCTGCTCAAGAACACCGAGGAGCTGCGGCGTGCCAGACTCAAGCGACTGCGCGCGGCCCTGGCAAAAGGCGAAGCGGATATTCTCGCGGGACGATCGACGGCACTCGCCGACGCTGAAGCAGTGAAGGATTTCCTCACCCAGCTCTGATGCAGCTCATCATTTCCCGCTCCGCGCGGGCCGATCTGAAAGCGATTGCACATCTACAAGATCGACGGCAATCGTCTGCTTGTCATCCGCGTCCTGCATCAGCGGATGGATGTAAAGTCTCACCTGTAATTCTTCACCGCGGCGGGAGCAGGCGGCGCTGCTGCATGGCGGCGATGGCGTTTCGGAGCATCTCTTCGCTGTCGAGCATTTCGGTGAAGCCGGCGCGTCTGAGCTTGACCGTCGAGACGAGGAAGGGCGGACGCGCCGCGTCGCCGGACATCAGGAGATCGACATAGTCGAGCGACTTGCCGGCAAACGCCATCAGGTCGGGCGCGGCGAGGTCGTATTTCCGCCGGATCGCGTCCCATTCGCCCGAGCGCGGCGGCAAGTCGCGCGCCAGAAGCGCGGGGCGATCGTCGCCGACCTTCATGCCGAGCGCGTCCGCGATCGCGCCCCAGACATTCTTCCATGTCATCACATCGCCATTGGTGATGTTGAACGCCTGATTGCGCGCGGCGTCTGCCTCGCCCGCCCAGCGGATGGCGCGGCCGATGAGATCGGCATCGACGCCTTCGAAGACATTGCCGGGACCGCCGGGGAAATGCAGCGGCTCGCCCCGCTCCCTGAGAAGCGCGCCATAGAGACCGAACGCGGCCACCGGATTCATCGCCGCGCCCAGCGCATCGCCGAAGATGATCTGTGGACGGATGATCGTGAAGCTCCACTTCTGCCCGCGCTGCTTCAGGCGCAGATAATCTTCCTGGTTCCAGTAAAAGTTCGGCTGCGACTTGAGCTCGTCGCGGTCCTCGCGCGCCGGCAGCGGGATCGCGCGCACATGCGCGCCATAGGCCTTGGTGCCTTGCAGCAGCGTGACGTGCTTCAAGTTCTTGGCAACGGCCGAGAGCGGTTCGAACAGGTTCTTCAACATCGCGTCGTTCTTCGCGATTTGCTCGGGATCGAGCCAGCTGGCAAGGAGCCCGCCCTCCTTCTCGTAGAGCGCGGTAAAGACGAGATGGGTCACGCCGTCGAGCTTGGCGAAGATGTCGCGGCACGAGTCAACATCGAAGAGATCGGCGGCGAGGAAGCGCACGTTGCCGACGCCTTCCGGGGCATGGCGCGCCGTCGCGATCACCTCGCAGTCGTTGGCCAGGGCGCGCACCGCGCCGCGTCCCACGAGACCGGATGCACCGGCGATCAGAACCTGTTTCATCGTCGCGTCTCCCTTATGCGATGCTCGCGCCTGCAGCGCGTGCGCGCAAGCGTCGTGTTGTCAGCCTCGGAAGTGGCGCTATATAGGGTGTTCTTGATCACTTCACGTTTCAACCCAGCGACACCTTCATCCCATGAACGTTCTGATCGTCCTTGCCCATCCCGAGCCTAAAAGTTTGAACGGCGCTCTTGCCACGGCGGCGCGCGAGACTCTCGCGGCGGCCGGACACCAGGTCGCTTTCAGCGATCTTCATGCGATGGATTTCGAGCCGCGCTCAACACGCGCCAATTTCATCGCCGCCGCGGAACCCGGTCATTTCAAGCCGCAGGCCGAAGAGCGCCACGCCAGTGCAACGGACGGATTTGTGCCAGCGCTCGATGCGGAAATCGCCAAGCTCGAAGCGTGCGATCTGATGATCTGGCAATTTCCGTTCTGGTGGTTCGGCCTGCCAGCCGCCTTGAAGGGCTGGGTCGATCGCGTCTTCGTCTCGGGCCGCATCTATGGCGGCGCGCGGATTTTCGAAGGCGGCATCAAGCGCGGCAAGCGCGCCATGCTTTCGCTCACAACCGGGGGCACTTCCTCTGCCTACGCCCCTGGCGGCGCGATGGGCGACATCATGGCGATGCTGAAACCCATTCATCGGGGCATGCTCGAGTTTATCGGCTTCGACGTGCTCACTCCCAATATTGTCTATGCGCCGGCAAGGCTCAGCGATGAGGCGCGCGCGAGTGCCGTGAAACTCTGGACCGCGCGTCTTGGTAGCATCGCGAGCGAGACTCCGATCGACGTCGGACGATTTTGAGCGCCATGACGCGGGCCCCGCTCCAAGTGCCCGACAAGGTCCGCCGGACGGCGACGTCTTTCGGTGCGGCCGGAGAGGCGTGGCTTGCGGCGCTCCCCGATCAACTCGAAGGGATCGCGCGCGACTGGTCGCTCACGCTCGGCGAAGCCTCCGGCGGCGGCACCGAGGCCTATGTCGCCTTCGTGAAAACGCGCGACGGCGAGGACGCCGTGCTCAAGCTCACGATTCCCGGCATCGATCCGACGCGCCAGGAACTGCGCACGCTGCGCGCGGCGAACGGTAGGGGCTATGTCAAACTGCTGCGCGCTGACGAGGCGGCGAACGTCATGCTGCTGGAAAGGCTCGGGCCGCAACTGCATGCGCTCGCTCTCTCGGAAGAGCGCGTGATGGAAGTCATCTGCGCCACGCTGAAAGAGGCCTGGCACGCGAGACCGGAGGGTCCGGCGTTCGCGACCGGGGCCGAGCGGGCGCGCGAATTCGGCGGCGTCGTCGCGGCCAACTGGGCCCTTCTCGGCAAGCCGTGTCCGGAGCGTACCTTCGATGCGACGCTGGCGGCGGCACGTCGGCGCGAACTTGCCTTCGATCCGGTGCAGTCGGTTTTGGCGCATGGCGATGCGCATGAATGGAACACGCTTCAGGCGCCGGGCAGTGCGACAGGCTTCAAATTCGTCGATCCCGACGGCGCGTTTGCCGAGCGCGCTTTCGATCTTGCGATCCCGATGCGCGAATGGGGCGCGGCAATGCCTGCGGGCGATCTTCTCGCGCTCGCACGCCGGCGCTGCGATTTGCTGGCTGGCTTCACGGGTGTGGCGCGCGCGGCGATCTGGGACTGGTCGCTGATTCAGCTCGTTTGGAATTCGTTCCAGCTTTTGCAGGTCGGGCTCGATGACCCTGCCATCGTCTCGCTTGCCATGGCGGATGCCTGGGTCGCGGGCGGCGTGTTCGCGCGCTAGTGGAAAATCATTTCGCCTTCGGCTGCCAGAGTTCGATCTTGGTGCCGTCGGGATCGACGATCCAGGCGAAACGGCCACTCGGGTCGCTGGTGTCGTCGCGCTTCAGAATCGCGACACCATGGGCCTTCAACCGCGCGATGACGGCGTCGAGATCGTCCACCGCGAAGTTCACCATGAACTCGCGCTGCGACGGCGCCATATAGTCCGCGGTCGCGGGGAACGCGGTCCACACCACGACAGGCGGATGTCCGGGCGCGTCGGTCGGCAGCGCCGCGCCGCCCCAGCTCTCGATCTTCAAGCCCAGCACATCGTGGTACCACGCGTTCAGGGCCTTGGGATCCTTGCTCTTGAAGAAGATGCCGCCGACGCCGGTGATGTGACCGGCGGGATCGGCGCGAAGGCCGCTTGGCATGAGCGCAAGCACAAAAGCCATGGCGACGGTTGCGAGAGTCCTTGCGGTCATCGCTGTTCTCCTCTCCCCAAACAAAAAGAATGTGGATGAATCCGGCTCGGCCGCGATTCATAGAGCGTCGGCGCGCGATTGTCATAATGTGAAAAGCACCGTCCGCGCGGGCCGATTTTGCGCCGGCGAGGGCGCGGCTTAGACTTTGGCCCTGGTTTGTCGAGGACGGAACGACGCATGCGAACGCGCAAGTTCTTCGAGAGATGGCTGGAAGTCGTGCTCTTCAATTCGCGCTGGATCCTGGCGCCGGTCTATGTCGGGCTCGTCGTCTCGCTTCTCATGTTGCTGACGTCCTTCGTGCACGAGCTTCTCGAGGCGTTGCCGAATCTGCTGCAGATGTCGTCCGAGGAAGTCATCCTGTCCGTCCTGTCGCTGATCGATCTGTCGCTGGCGCTCAATCTCGTGCTGATCGTGGTGTTCTCCGGCTACGAGAATTTCGTCTCCAAGATCGACACCGGCGCCAGCGAGGACCGGCCGCAATGGATGGGTACGCTCGACTTCTCCGGCCTCAAGATGAAGCTGATCGGTTCCATCGTCGCGATCTCGGCGATCTCGCTGCTGCGCGCGTTCATGTCGCTGGCTTCTTCGGACGCACCGCTCGACGAGCCGCGCCTGAAATGGATGCTGCTCCTGCATCTGACATTCATCGTCTCGGGCGTGCTCTTCGCGGTGATGGATTGGGTCGCGGGCGTGACGGACGACAGCAAGGACAAGGCCCGCGCGTCGGCGGGGGTGGACTGACCGAGCAGCCAAGCGCCGCGATCAGAGTCAAGGACGCGCTATTCTCCTGTTCCGCTGCAGCTGTTGTCGCTACCCCAGAGATTGCCGGCGCTGTTCTTCAAAAGGTTCTGCTCGCGCTTGGTCAGAGCCGGAAAAAAGACAAGCCCGGTCTGGTCTTCGATCTCGGAAATCGCCACCGCATAGGTCGGAAGGTCTGCCGCATTCAATTTCCGATTGGGCAGCAGCATGCCGAGCGCGCGCTTATTCTGCGGATCGTAGATGACCTTGAAGAATGCATCCGGCACGCGAACCTTGTGGTTCGGGGTCCAGGTCTCGTTGGCGCCATAGACGGGTCCGGTGATCACATAGAGTTCGGCAAGTCCGCCGCACTTCACCCAGCCGCGCACATCGGTCTCCAGGTCCTTCCAGATGTTGCGGTTGAAGCCGATGCCGACTTGCGGCGCCATGTTGGTCATCAGAAAGCTCTGATCCGTCATGTCCTGGCTCGACTTGAAATCGCCGGCCGGCGCCTGGTGACCGCGATCGAATTTCTGGCCGGTATAGTCCTTGGGCGTCGTGCTGGTCGCGACCTGCGGATCGGCATGGAAATTGTTCTTGCGCACCGCATTGCCGCTCAGCCAGGCATCGGGCAGACGCTCGATCACCCAATCGGGATTGTGCGTGTCCTGATTGAACAGCGCCGCATAGCCGGGGCGGCAGAGTTCGACGGGCGCCTGATCATAGCCGTCGGTTTTTCCCGTCGGCAGCCCGATCAAGGCGTAGCGCGAAGCGCAATGCTCGAAGCCGATATCGCCCTCGGGAGGCGCTGCGTATAGAGGTCCTGCTCCGCCAAGCAGGAGAAGGGCGACAACAGCGGCAGCAACGGGACGCATCACTTCGGCACGGAGTCTGCGGCGGCGCGCGCGGCCGTGGCGGCGGACGCGGCGGCACTTTCTGCGCTCGCGGCGGCACTGGTGGCATGGACGGCGGCGTTTGCCGCGTGGAAGGCTGCGGTGCCAGCAGGAGTGCTCTTCGCGCCGGCCGTGATGCCCTTGGACACGACATAGCTTCCGGCGCTGATGCCGAGCAGCATCAGCACGCTATTGGGAACCGCCACGAAGGTTCCGCTCTCGATCGAAAGCAGCAGGAACAGGCCAGCGACGACGAAGGTGAAGATCAGGAATTGAAAGCGCGACAGGCTGGCTTTATCCGAGTCGGGTTCTTCGAGCACGTTCTTGATATTGATGTCGCCCGTTGCAATGAGCCACAGCGTGACGGCCGCCGCTCCCATGATGATGACGATCAACGCTATTGCGACATACCAGGACAATTGCGTCCATTGAGACATGGCTATTCCCTCCCTGAAGTCAGCAAGGTTCCGAGATTGAGAAAGCGACCGAGCTTCCCCGACAGATAGATGCCGTGGCTCGCAGCAAACAACGCGATCAGTTGCGGCGGCGCGCAAGGCAGGTGTGTCACCACCGTCGCATGCGCGTCCGGCGTCTGCAGCATCGCGTCACGGATATAAACCGCGACGGCAGTGATAAAAGCGACGAGGAGTTGAACGCGTTCGGCTGCCGGTCTGCCGTCGGCGAGATGCTGTTCGCTATGGGCGAGGATGCCGAAGAGATTGATGCCGCCTGTCAGAGCGCGCCAGACGATGAGCACGACGAGGGCGGCCAGCCAAAAGAGCAGCGCAGCTTCGGTCCATACCGCAATGTCCGAGGTCCCCATACTTCTAGTTGAACCAAGCAAAGGCCGATCGTCAATTGGTCATGTTGTGTATAACTCGATGACAATTCTTCGATTTCTCAGTATTCGCAAGTCAAAGTCTTGAAGGCATTGCGCATTCGCTCGCTCTGGAAAAGCGTGAAACGTCAGCCCGGAATCGTCACGCCGCGCGGCGTTCGAATTCCGGATAGTAGAGTCGCATCATCCGCTCTGCGTAGGCGGCTAGGTTTCGATGGCCAAGCGCCACGTCGCGCAGCCTGGACTCGAAGAATGGCGTCAGGATGCCGGCCAGCATGGCGAACATGGTGGCATCGGCGCCGCAGGCGCGCTCGCCCATCAGATACGGCTTGTCGCCGAGAAAATCGGAGAGCGCGCCAAGCGAGCGTTCCGCCAATTCCGCGATCTCGGCATCGCTGTGGCGGCCAAGGCCATGGCCGTGGAGCACCAGACGCACGCGTTCGCGTCCCGCTTCGCGCGCGCCATCCGGTGCGCCGTCGAAGAAATGCGCCGGTCCCTTGGCGAAGTTCGCGTCATCCATCCAGCGCGCATGCAACAGGGCGAAGTAGAGGTGATCTTCCAGCATGCGCTCCATCGACCAGGCGAGCGCGCGCTCGAAGGTCAGGAGACCGGAATCGAGATCGACGCGATATTGCGACTCGAGATGGGCGCGGATGAAGGTCGAGTCCGCGACGATGAGCCCGTCATCGTCGATGAAGGGAATCTTGCCCTTCGGCGCCGCTTGCGGACCGCCGCGTTGCCACTTGTACGAAAGGCCCGCCATTTTGAGCTGCACGTCCGTCTTCATCACGAAGGGACTGGGATCGGGAAGGCTGAAAGCCGGGCCGAAGCCGAACAATGTGATCATGGGATGCCTCTCTCTGGCGGAATGGGCACTTTTCATAGTCGTGTTCTGCTGACAACATGCTGTCAGCAGTCTGGCAGCAGGATGGCCGGCATGAGACGCGCGGAACGGCTTTTCCAGATCATCCAGATCTTAAGGCGCAGCAAACGCCGGCCGATCACGGCGAACGACATCGCCGCCGAGCTCGAAACCTCGCTGCGCACGATCTATCGCGACATCTCGCAGCTTCTGGCCGAGCGCGTGCCGATCCGCGGCGAAGCCGGCATCGGTTACGTGCTGGAAGACGGCTTCGACATGCCGCCTTTGATGCTGACAGCCGACGAGATCGAGGCGGCGATGTTGGGCGCGCAATGGGTGATGGGCCGCGGCGACAGTTCGCTGGCGCGCGCCGCCAACGATCTCGTCGCCAAGATCGGCGCGGTCGTGCCGCCGCACTTAAAGCCGCTCGCGCTCGACTCGACCCTGGTCTCGCCCAACTGGAAACGGATCGAAACCGATACGGTCGACATGGCGCGCGTTCGTTCCGCCATCCATGCCCAGACCAAGATCGCGCTCACCTATCGTGACGAAAGCGCGCGCGAGACGCGGCGTACGATCTGGCCGTTTGCGGTCTCCTATTGGGATACGGTGCGCGTCGTGGTGGCGTGGTGCGAACTGCGCAAGGGCTTTCGCAGCTTCCGCACCGATCGCGTGCTCGGCGCCGAATTCCTCTTCGAACGCTATCCCGTGCCGCGCACGCGTCTGACCGCGCAATGGCGCAAGGAAATGGCGGCAACCATCAGCCGCGGCAACTATGAAAAGCACAAGGCGGCGCAGCAGCAACGGACGTGAACTCAAAATTGGCGTCATCGCGCGCTTCATGCGGGCGACCCATTCTTTCCGCGGGCCATGTCCAGAAAATTGGGTCGCCCGGACAAGCCGGGCGATGACGGATTTTATGAGCGTGAACGTAGGCCATAACAAAGTAAGTGACGGTTCTTCTGGAATGTGCGTGGCGGTTCTGTCTATATCAGGCGCGAACAAGCTCCCTATCGATTCCGCTTCTTGCCCCAGAAAAAAGTCGTCAGACCACGCCGGAGCGATCCGGCAAGACGCAGAGCCGCTTCGGCCGCAATCGCGCACTCCTCAATTTCTTACATAGTAACTTTCGTGGCCGAGGTTTTGCGCACCACGTCTCTCGACGTTCTCGACGTGTTGCTCATCCTGGCCATCTCGCGCGCAAGCCTTGCGTTCGACGCGCATCCGCCGGAACGCGGCATCAGCCGCAATCAGCTCAGCCGCGCGCTCGCCGTGCCCCTGGAAACGGTGCGCCGTCGCGTCGCCGTCTTGCTCGAGAAACGCGTCATCCGCGAGCGCGCGAACGGGCTCGTCGTTCCCGAGCGCCACCCCTTTGGCGCGCTCGACAATCACGCAGCACTCCTTGCGCACAACGCACAAGCACTGCGCCGGCTGTTCCGCGATCTGAGGGCCGAAGGTGTCAGACTCGCCTGACGCTATTTGACCGCCTTCAGCTCGCTCGCCACCTGGTTCGCGGCCTTCGTCGCCGTCGCCATGTCCGCGGCTGCGATGCCGGCGCGCGTGGTGTCGGCGGCGCCCTCCAGCGCCTTCTTCTTGGCCGCATCGCTTTCATCGGGAATGGCGCCCGCACCCGAACCCGCACAAGGGTTGATCTGCTTGGCGTCGAAGCCCGAGCCGCCCGGACCGACGAGGCAGTTGAGCGTGTGATGCAGATGCGTGTGCACGCCATCGAGCGCGGTCGCCTGCGCCGCCAGCGTGGCGTGGGTCGCCGCCGTCGAAATCTCGCCGGCAACGTCGGCTGCCATCACGGGCAGCGGAATGAGCACGAGCGCAGCAATCGCGGCGCCCAGTAGAACATCGTGTTTCTTGTCAGTCATAGCCCTCACCATACGGTTGCAAGATTGTGTTGCAGATCTGCGGTCGCCCTGTTGTGAACCCGGTTGGCCAGAATGAAGGGTACGGTTGCATTGTGGCCATAGAAATCCTCGTTCCAGCTGTCGCGCGCTTTGACGACGGAGCCGTTGAAGGTCAGCCCGCCATAGGCACCGGTGCCCGACGCCCACACCACGATGTCGCCGCCCTGGCCGCTGGTCGCCCCTTCGGCGCCTGAACTCAGCGTCACGACGGTGATGCCGGCGCCGGCACCGAGCTTGAACTCGCTGCGCTCGATGCCGCGCAGCGCGCGGTCGGTCATGATGATGAAGACGAGCTCGGCTTGTTCGAGGCCGATCTGCAGTCCGAACGAGGCGGAGGCGAGCGAGTAGAAGGCCGGCGAACTCCAGCCCTTGCCGACGCGCTTGAGCAAGACGCCGTCGCCGCCTTCGGCGCCGAAGATGAAGCCGCCCTTGACCAGACGCGGTACGATCAGCACTGCCTTCGCCTGGCGCAGCATGTCGGCCGCCACCTTGAAGGCCGGATCGCTCTTCAGATGCGAGACGGTGCGATCGGCATGATCGAGCACGTCCGTCTGATCCGACGCGAACGCGGCCGGCGCCGCGATCAAGGCGCAGGCAAGCGTCGCTGCGCCCGCAAATTTCGTGAGCATGTTCATGAGCCCTCCCTCGGGGGATTTTCGCCGTCAACTCTACACCCAAGTGGCAGAGCGTGCGCCGCAAAACCGGTGCTTTTCCCTGCTGCAGCGCACCCTCGCGCGGCCGCGAAATTCGCGCCGAAGCTCCGCATCAAGCTGGAATCATTTGTCCTTTTGACCTTCCTTGACGAAGGGATTTCGCGCCCCCACATGATGTCGGTCAGAGGGAGATTGCGATGAGTGATGTTTCGCCTCCACCCGCCGCGCCGGTCGCGCCCATGGCCACGCCGATCGACGATACGCGCACGCTCGTCATCATCGTTTATGGACTCTATCTCGCCGCGCTTCTGTGCGTCGGATTATCCGGCATCGCGGGCGTCATTCTCGCCTACGTCAAGCGCGATGAGACGCGCGGCACGATCTGGCACAGCCATTTCGAGAATGCCATCCAGGCCTTCTGGGTCTGGCTCGGCTTGAGCGTCATCGGTCTTCTGACGGTGTGGTTCGTGATCGGCTTCTTCATCCTGATCGGGGCCTACATCTATTTCGCTTATCGCACCATCAAGGGTCTGGTGCGCGCCGTCGACTCGCAAGCCTATGTCTGAAGCGCACGCCGACATACGCAGCGACGCCGATCTGCGCACGCTCCTGATCGTCATCTACGGGCTTTTCGTGCTCGCGATCTTCAACGGCCTGAGCGCGATCGTCGGCGTGATCCTCGCCTATCTGAAGCGCGACGCGGCGCGCGGCACGCCGTGGGAGAGCCATTTCCAGAACATCATCCAGGTCTTCTGGGTCGCGCTCGGCGTTGCGGCGATCGCGCTCGTTCTGCTGATCGAGGCAGCCGGCGGTTTCATCTTCGCGATGGCGACGACGAACGGCCACCCGCCGCCGCTCGTGCTCGGCTGGCTGATCGCGCTCGTGCCGGTGTTCTGGCTGGGCGCGCTGATCTTCGCGATCTGGTATCTCTATCGCACGCTGCGCGGCCTGGTGCTGACGCTCGACTCCAGACCTTACTGAAGCAGGCAAGCAGAAACAAAACGGGTCGCCCGCATGAAGCGGGCGATGACGTTCCACTTTGTTTGGTGTTTGACCTCAGGCCTTGACGGACGGGCGCTTTCCCGTGCGCTCGAACCAGCCTGCGATGTTCCTGAATTCGGGATTGAGCGGCTGGCCGACCTGGCCGCCGAAATCGATGAAGCAATAAAGCAGGATATCGGCGAGCGTGAAGCGCTTGCCGACGACGAATTCCTTGCCCGCCATCTGGCCATCGAGCCATTTGATGCGATCCTGCGCGATTTTCTTGAGACCGTCGGCGGCTTCGGGAACCGTGACGATGCGGTTCTGGAACAGCTGCAAGCCCTGGCTGAAACGAAAGCCGTTCGCCATCGGCTCGCAGATGTTGAGATCGATGCGCCGGGTCCACATCCGTGTCTCGGCTTTTTCTTCGGCGTTCGAGCCGATGAGCGCGGGCTTCGGGTTCTTGTCCTCGAGATATTCGCAGATCACCGTGATCTCGGAGACGAATTGGCCGCTGTCGAGCTCCAGCGTCGGCATCTGGCCGTGCGGGTTGCGCTTCAGATGCTCGCCTTCGCGGTTCTCGCCCTTCATCAGGTTCACTTCCTGCGTCGGCAGTGTGATGCCTTTTTCCGCCATGAACATGCGCACCACGCGGGGGTTGGGACCGATCGAATTGTAGAATTTCATGGCGTGTCTCCCTTGAGCCATGTCACGGCGCGCCGCAATGCGCTCTCCGGGAGCAGTGCGCACTCCGGCGGGCCATGACAAAGAATGAACGGTTTAGCGAAATTGACAGTAGGCAAGCTCTAAGGTGGGGTCAAACATTCCCCGTGCGGCATACGATGCGCGCGACATACTCGGTTCGAGGCACCGAAAGCGCACACGCCAGGGGCAGTTCCCGCTGAACCGGACGTCGAAAAAACATGTTTTCGTAACAAGTCCCGAGGGTATTCATTGCCTGCGGGACATTTAATTTCGAATTGATTTCGAAGAAGTCACGAGTGGCTGGCGGGACCAGGAGACCAATTCCCGTGGTCGCGCGGCGACTTAGCGGGACACTGTTGCGATCTCCGCATGGCTCCCCCATGTATGAGGGGAGCGCACTGAGTCGGGTCGCCTTTGCTCAAATATTTCATGCTTGCCCTCGGTTGGGTGCTGACGGTGGTCGGCATCGTCGTGATGCCGATGCCGATTCCGATCCCCTTGATCGGTGCGCTACCGCTGATGGCAGGGCTCGCGATCCTCATCCACTATTCGCGCAGCATGCGCCGCATGGTTCAGCGCGTGCGCCATCGGGTACGCTGGATTTCCTATATGCTCGAACACTTCGCCCGCCGTGCGCCGAAAAAGATCGGGCGCATCCTGCATCGCTCGCATCCCGCGCCGATCGAGCGTCGCGCCAGGATCCAGTCGCGTCCGCCGCAGGAAATCGAAAGCAAGAATTGATGGCCATACCGTTCATCCGCACCTTCGAGCCCGACTATGGCAAGCTCGTGCGGGTCACACCCTTGATCAGCCGCGTCGTCGCCAACAATCCGGGCCCGTTCACGTTCAAAGGCACCGGCGTCTACATCGTCGGCGACAAGGACGTGGCGGTGATCGATCCCGGGCCCGACATGCCCGAGCACATCGATGCGCTTAAGCGCGCGCTCGCCGGCAAACGCGTCACGCACATCCTCGTCACCCATTGCCACAACGATCACTCGCCGGCCGCCAAGCCGCTCAAGCAATGGTCGGGCGCCAAGACCTATGCCTTCGGCCCGCACGGCCGGGGGCGCGACGAATTCGAGGCCAAGGTCGAAGCCGGCGGCGATCTCGATTTTCTGCCCGACATCCGCGTCAAAGATGGCGAAATCATCCGCGGCAACGGTTTCACCTTCGAGGGCGTGCACACGCCCGGCCACACGTCGAACCATATGTGCTTTGCGCTCAAGGAAGAGAAGGCGCTCTTCACCGGCGACCACATCATGGGCTGGTCGACGACCGTGGTGACGCCGCCCGACGGCAACATGACCGAGTACATGGCGAGCGTGAAGAAACTCCAGCAGCGCGACGACAAGACGCTTTATCCGACGCACGGCGCGCCGGTGACAGAGCCGAAGCCGTTCCTCGCGGCCTATCTCGAACACCGCTATGAGCGCGAGACGCAAATCCTGGACGCGATCAGGGACGGGCTCGACACGATTGCGGCCATGGTCGCGCGCATCTATGCGAGCGTCGACAAGGGCCTGCATGCCGCCGCCGCACGCTCGGTCTTGGCGCACCTCATCAAGCTCGAAGACGAGGGCAAGGTCGCTCGCGAAGGCACGCAATACCGGCTTGTTTGACAAAGTAGCTACCGGTAGCTACCTTTTGGCCATGAAGACCGTATCCATCAAAAATGGCAAGGATCATTTCCCCGAACTCGTCCGTAAGGCCGAAAGCGGGGAAACGATCACCATTACGCGCAACGGGACGCCAGTAGCGGAAATGACCGCCGTCAAAAAGAAACGCTACGCAATCGACTGGGACGCGGGCGAACGCTATCTGCGCGAGCATGGCATAAAACGCAAGAAGGGTTGGATTGCTCCCGATTTCGACGACCCGCTGCCGGAGGATTTTCTTATCACGCCGTTGCCGGAAGACTTCGACAAGCCGAAGCGACGTCCAAAGAAATGAAACTTCTCCTCGATAGTCACATCGTAGTGGCCGTCATACACAACCAACTTGTGCGTTATGGAAATGTCCTGGCTCAGCACGTGCAAGCGCCAGAGAATGCGAAATTCGTCAGCGCGGCCAGCTTATGGGAGCTTGCGATCAAACATCGGCTGAGCAAGTTGGAGTTGCAGGTGCCGATCGAGAACGTACCGAGCTTTCTGTCGTCGCTCGGATTCGAATTGCTCAACATCGATCACCATCACGCCATCGAGGAACTGGAGGAACAGCCGCCGACCCGCGATCCGTTCGATCGCCTCCTTCTGGCGCAGTGCCAGGTCGAGGGCATGCGGCTTGTCACGCTCGACCGCGCGCTAGCCAAACACCCGCTCGCCTGGCGCGAGCGGTGAGCGAAATCTCATGCCGACCCTGTTCCTGATTTGCGGTCTGCCGGGCTCCGGCAAGACGACCGTCGCGCTGGCCTTGGAACGCGACCATGAAGCCGTGCGCCTTGCGCCGGACGAATGGATGGCGCGCATTGTCGGCGATGGATGGGACCACAAGCGGCGGGAACAGGTCGAAAAGGTGCAATGGGCGTTGGCCCAACGGCTACTCACGCTCGGCCTCAATGTCGTACTGGAAAACGGCTTTTGGCGGCGAGCGGAACGTCAGGCCTATCGCGCGCGAGCGTCCGCGTTGGGCGCCAACAGCAAGCTCATCTATTGCGATGCGACGCGCAATGAGTTGAAGCGGCGGCTCGTAGCGCGCAATGCCGACTTACCGCCGGATACATTCGTGGTCACGCCGGAACAACTTGACGATATGTGGCCGCACTTCGAACCGCCCGGCGAGGACGAACTTCGATAGGGCGTGCGGCCACCTATTTGCCTTCGACCGCCTTCAGATAGTCGCGCACGATCTGGGCATTCATGCCCATGTCGTTCTCGCCGATGCGGCTCTTGCTGCGAATGTCGAGACGGGCGCCGATCCTGCCCGCCGGTTTGACGCGGATGGCGACGTCGGACGTCAGTCCGAACCATGGGCTCGTCACCGATGCCTCGATCATGCCGGTCTTCTCGTCGAACGACACGATGTTCCAGCCCGACATGCGCTTGGCTGTCTCGAAGGCATGCCAGAACAGCACCGGCGGCCTTTCGAGCTCGCCGTCGGCCTTGATGTCGGGATAGGCCTTTTTCTGCACGACCGCGACGTGGGACTTGCGGCCGTCATACTGAACCAGCTTCATGCCGTCATAGTCGGGTCCGTTCGTCGCCCCTGCGCGTTGCGGTAAGAGCGCGATGAAGGGCGGTGCGTATTCGACGTCCGTTGAGATGTCGTGGATCGGCGGCGAGATCAAATAGAGGCGAAGCTGGTTCAAGGGAATGAAGGCGACGACGAGCGAACCGGCAAGACCCAGCGCGCCATAACGCCAGCCTGTGCTGTCGTTCCTGCGAAGCGCGCTCGAGATCCACACAGCGCCTGCCAGCGAGCCGATGAGAGCAAGGACGACGGCGGGAGCCAGAATGGTCAGTCCCGTGCCATAGTCCCAGAAACCAAGCCGCGTGCCGTCGCTTGCCACAAGGCCCGCGAGCGCGCTCAGCACGAAACAGCCGAACGACAGAATGGCCGCGAACCGTTGCGCGCGCATGAAGGGGTGCTACTCCGCGGCGGTGGGAAGTCGATAGGCGCCGAAACGTTCGCGCAGGACTGTCTTCTGGATCTTGCCGGTGGCGGTGTGCGGAATCTCGTCGATGAACTGCACGTCGTCCGGCATCCACCACTTGGCGATCTTGCCGGTCAAATAAGCCAGCAGGTCTTCGCGCGTCGCCTTCTGGCCGGGCTTTAAGACCACGATCAAGAGCGGCCGTTCGTCCCACTTGGGGTGGCGCACACCGATGACCGCGGCTTCGGCGACGGCTGGATGCCCGACCGCGATATTCTCGATCTCGATCGACGAGATCCATTCGCCGCCGGACTTGATCACGTCCTTGGAGCGGTCGGTGATGGTCATGTAGCCGTCGGGATCGAGCGTCGCGACGTCGCCGGTGTCGAACCAGCCTTCGGCATCGAAGGCATCCTGGCCTTCGCCGCGGAAGTAACCTTTGGCAACCGCGGGGCCTCGCACCTTGAGGCGGCCGAAGGCCTTGCCGTCGCGCGGCATCTCCTCGTCGGCGTCGTTCACGATCTTCATTTCGACGCCGAACACCGGATGGCCCTGCTTGCACTTGAAGTCGAGCTGCTGGTCGTAGGGAAGCTCCGCGACGTGATGCATGAGCGTGCCGAGCGTGCCCAGGGGGCTCATCTCCGTCATGCCCCAGGCATGGATCACCTGGACGTCATACTTCTTCTCGAACGTCTCGATCATCGAGCGCGGACAGGCCGACCCGCCGATCAAGACACGCTTCATGTGCGGCAGCGTCTTTCCGCTCTGCTCGAGATATTGCAGGAGCGCGAGCCACACGGTCGGAACCGCCGCCGTCAGCGTCACGACCTCGTCGGTCAGAAGTTCGCAGAGCGATGGACCGTCGAGCTTTGGTCCGGGCAAGACGAGCTTGGAACCGACCATCGGCGCGCTGAACGCCAGCGCCCAGGCGTTGGCGTGAAACATCGGCACCACGGGAAGGATGCAATCGCGACTTGAGATGCCTTGCGCGTCGGTTTGTGCCGCCATCAACGCGTGGATGACGTTGGAGCGATGCGAATAGAGCACGCCCTTGGGATTGCCGGTGGTGCCCGAGGTATAGCAGAGACCGCACGCCGATTTCTCGTCGAACTCCTTCCACGCGAACGTGCCGCTCGAACCGGCGATGAACTCTTCATAGGCGACGAGATTGGGGATATTCGCCTTGGGCAAATGCGCCGCGTCGGTCATCGCAACGTAGATCTCGACATTCTTCAGCTTGGGCGCGATCTGGGCCACGAGATCGGCGAAAGTGATGTCGAAGAAGAGGACTTTGTCTTCGGCGTGATTGGCGATGTAGACGAGCTGGTCGGGAAAGAGCCGGGGATTGAGCGTGTGATAGACCGCACCGATGCCGGCGATGCCGTACCAGGTCTCGAGATGGCGCCATGTATTCCAGGCGAGCGTCGCCACCCGGTCGCCCGGCTTGATGCCAAGCCGGTCCAGCGCCTCGGCGACCTTTCGGGAACGCATGGCAATCTCGCGGTAGTTGGTGCGGTGGATGGGGCCTTCGACGCTGCGGCTCACCACTTCGCGATCGCCGTGAAACAGCGCGGCATGATCGATGATCTTGTGGACCAGCAACGGCCAGTCCTGCATCAGCCCCAACATGGCCAGTTCCCCATTTTGTCGCCGCATCATAGGAAGCGGCCGCGAAGCGGGCAAACGCTTCGCGAGGCGGCCCACGATGGCGAACCCTTGCAGCCAACCCGGGCAGCCTTAGACTGCACGACGTAATCCAGACCGAGCGCAGCGCCATGAAGTTCCCGTTCGCATCAAGTGCCGCGTTCTGGGCCTTGCTCGCGTCGCATGCGCTGGCGGCTGACACCTGTGCCGACGTGCGCGCGGCGACCTTGGCCGGGGTGAGCAGACCGTATGCCGCAAGCATCAAAATCGAACATTCCGGCGACTTGCCCACGACCAGCCATATCGTCATGACGGGCGACAAAATGTATGTCGAGATGCGCCGGGTGTGGAACACGATGCCGATGACCACCAAGGAGCTGATCGACAAGGTCAACAAGACGACGCTGAAGGATCAACTGGTTTGTCAGCTGAGCGGCGACGAGGCGATCAACGGCGCTGTCACCACGCTCTATATGGTCGAAGACCAGACGCCGGCCCGTGCCAGCCATAGCCGGATCTGGATCTCGAAGGCGAACGGATTGCCGCTTAAGACCGAAGTGCGGCTTGGCGGCGGTGACGTCATGACATCGCTCTTCGACTACGACCATGTCGAGGTGCCGCCCGGCGCGCGTTAGTCGGACGCGTCCGCATGCCTCTTGCCCCGCAAATGCGGGGCCAAAGCGGCGCTGATTTCTGCTATAGAAGCCATCCCCATCGACAGGATCCCATCATGCCGCTTTCCAATGCCCAGATGCGCGACGTGCAGAGCGTGCTGCATCCCTACACCAACCTCGTGAAATTCCGCGACACCGGCCCGATGATCCTGGAGAAGGGCAAGGGCGTGCGCGTCTATGATGAGAGTGGCAAGGACTATATCGAGGCGATGGCCGGGCTCTGGTGCACCGCGCTCGGCTGGGGCGAGAACGAGCTTGCCGATGTCGCCGCCGAACAGATGCGCAAGATGGCGTATGGTCACCTCTTCGGTGGCAGGAGCCACGAGCCCGCGATCGCGCTGGCCGAGAAGCTGAAGGAGATTTCGCCGTTTGCGGTCGGCAAGGTGTTCTTCGCCAACTCCGGATCGGAAGCCAACGATACTCAGATCAAGCTCTATTGGTACGCTTCGAATGCGCGCGGCCAGACGAAGAAGAAAAAGATTCTCTCGCGCATCAAGGCCTATCACGGCGTGACGCTGGCGAGCGCATCGCTCACCGGTCTTGCCAACAATCACAAGAGCTTCGATTTGCCATTCGACTTCGCGCGACATGCCGATCTGCCGCACTATTATCGCTGTGCCGAACCCGGCGAAAGCGAGACGCAATTCTCGGCGCGCCTGGCCCAGAACCTGAACACGCTGATCGAACGCGAAGGACCGGACACCATTGCGGCGATGATCGCCGAACCGGTGATGGGCGCGGGCGGGGTGATCATGCCGCCGGAGGGCTATTTCGATGCCATCACGCGCGTTCTCGACAAGCATGGGATTCCCATGATCGACGACGAGGTGATCACGGGCTTCGGGCGCACCGGCGAATGGTTCGGTTGCGGTACCTATGGTTTTGAACCGGAAAGCATGTCGATCGCCAAGGCGCTGTCCAGCGCCTATCTGCCGATCTCCGCCGTGCTTCTTTCGCCCGAGCTCAGCGAAATCATCGAGCAGGAGTCGGGCAAGATCGGCACCTTCGGTCACGGCTTCACCTATGGCGGTCATCCCGTGTCGTGCGCGGTCGCGCTTCGCACGATCGAGATCTATCAACGCCGCGATCTCGTCGGCCATGTTCGCCATGTGGCGCCGCTCTTCCAGAAGCGGCTGAAGGCGCTGGCCGATCATCCTTTGGTCGGCGAGGCGGTCGGCGTCGGCCTGATCGGCGCCATCGAACTCGTCGCGGACAAGAACACCAAGAAGAGCTTCGAAGGCACGCGCCAGGCAGCCGCGACGCTCAGCGGCTTCGCGCAGGAGGAAGGGCTTATCGCACGGCCCTTGCTCGGCGACCGCATCGCGCTCTGTCCGCCGCTCATCATCAACGAAGCGGAAATCAACGAACTCTTCGACCGGCTCGAGCGCGCGCTCAAGAAGTCGCTCGACTGGGCGACGAGGGAAAAGCTGATCGCGGCGTGAGGGTGGGGATTGCGCGGCAGGAATGAAATTCACCCGCCAGTCCTTGTGTGAGGATCTCAAGCGCCTCGAGGTCGGCCTTTCCAATAGCGGCTCGGTAGGATAAAGTAGCAATTCTTCCTACCGGAGCAAGCATGGCCAAGGTCCGCAAAATCTCGATTTCGTTGCCCAAGGATATGGTCGACGACATCCGGTATGCCGTCGATTCCGGCCGCTACGCCACTGCGAGCGAAGTGGTGCGCGAAGCGGTACGCGAATGGAAGGGAAAGCCGCGCGAACTGCCCGAACGCGTGCGCGTGCCAAAGACGAAAGCCGAATTCCGCCGGCGAATCCAGAAATCGATCGAGGCTGGACAGCGCGGCGAGGTGAAGCCTGCGGAAGAGGTGTTTGCGCGTCTTGAGGCCAAATATCGTGCCCTGGAAGCGGATCAAAAGCGGCAAGGGCGCAACCGTCACTGATGCATGTTGTCATCACGGCTGAAGCCGAAACAGATCTCGAAGATATTTTCGATTACATCGCTCAGGACAGCCCGCGGCTTGCCGGAGAATTCGTGCGCAAACTCAGGGAGAAGGCTACGAATTGGAACAGCGCCGCGTTCCTATCCGCGGCGACCAGCCTATGGCAAGGGAATTCGAATTGCGTTCCTTAGCGCGTACGTGATCCTCTTTCACATTTTGACGGACACCGTCGAGGTTCTTCACATCGTACACGGCGCACGCGATCTCAATCGCCTGTTCGCGGGCGATTGAGCGCGCACCTCACCAGCGGGCGTCGACCTGCTGCTGTTCCGGACGGCTATAGACAAGCTTGTTGCCATCCCACACTTCGAGCTGGTGGCAATCGGACGGCTTCATGGCATGCGCCAGGATCTTGGCGCGCAATTCGCTCTCGAAGCGAACCGAGAAGGCGCGCGCGAGATTGCCGCTCTCGTCGATGTAACAGATTTCATAAGCAGGCATCGTTTCCTCCATTGAGCCGGCGATGCCCCCGCTGGCTCAACTTTTGTACGCTCCCTTTGTGCAAGTCGAATGACAAATGCAGTCACGAAGGTCACAAAAAATCGCCAAGCGGGTCGGCGTGAGGAATTGCAAAAGATTCGGCGCGTCGCTGCTGAAGATTGACTATTTCTCATCATCCGTTGCCCAGCCACGGGCAAACTCTCCGTACACTGAATAACCAGCCGGTCGGAGGCGGCTCTCTCATAAGGCCTTGACTTGGCGCGAATCTTCTTGCTTGACGTTGACGTAAGCGTAAGCGGATAATCGGGCACTGAGAAATTGTCAGGGAGGTCCGGCGACGAGGCGAGAAAGCCGAGCGCCCGGGCAAAGCACATGAACCGCTCGTTCACCATCCGCCAGCTCACCAAGGAATTCGCCGTCACCGCGCGCACGCTGCGCTTCTACGAAGACGAAGGCTTGATCGCGCCCGAACGGCGCGGCCAGACGCGCATCTATTCGGCGCGCGATCGCGCCCGCATCATCCTCATCCTGCGCGGCCGCCGCGTCGGCTTCGCGCTCGCCGAGATCCGCGAGATCCTCGATCTCTACGACGTGCATGACGGCGGCGTGCGCCAGACCATGCATGCGCGCAAGAAATTCGAGGAGCAGTTGCACAAGCTCGAGCGTCAGAAGATCGACATCGAGGAATCGCTGGTCGAGTTGCGCCGCGCCATCACCGAGATCGATGCACGCATGGCCAGGGGCATCTACACCGCCCAGCCGCAACGCCAGCAGGTCGCCGCGGAGTAGCCGCTTCAGGGCTCGAGAAATGCGCGGATCTCCTCGTTGAGGCCGCGCGGCCCGAACGGATTCCGGACGACGATATTTCCCAGCCGTGCGCCGTCCGTCATGTCCTCGCTGAGACATATCGTACAGCCGGTATCTTCGGCACAAGCCAGCATCACCGAGTCCCAAAATGAAAACCGGCCAGCCTCGACTTCGGACGCTGCCCGCAGGATGTGTGTGGGTCCGTAGCCGACGACCGGGACCAGGGTCATGAAGTCTTCGACGCGCACCCTTGCTTGCGCGGCAGTCATGAATTTGCGGACCGCCACGGTGTAGAATTCGCCCAATGTGATGGTCGTGAGAAGCGCATTGCTGGTACGAAGACCCGCAATGAGCTCGCTCGCTATCCTGTGTTTGCGGAGATCGCGCTCATCCTGGGAATAGACCAGGATATTGGCGTCCAACGTCAGAAGTTCATCCACGGTGGCGCGATTTTTTCGGTTTCTTCAGACCGGTCTTGTCGGGAAGCGAACGCACGACGGCGTGCCGATTGATCTGCTCATCCCAAATTTCTTGCTTGTCGAACGTCCAACCTTGCGGCGATCTGAAGTGGTTCTTCGGATCGAGAAGACGGGCCAGCGCTGCATCTTGTTCGGGCGTGCGGGCCAACGGCTTCGGCACCATGGCGCTGATTTTGACCACGGGTCTGCCGTTGCGCAGAACCACCACCGTTTGCCCGCTGTCCTCCACCTCCCGCACCAGCCTGGAAAACTGCTGGTTGGCATCGCGCAGATTCATGGTTTTCATGGCGTATTTCCTTGTCGCACGCGTGTAGCACTCATGTAGCACAAAGCTGTCCGTGCGGCAACCGCAAAGTTGGCTAAGCTCGGCGCCCGCGCACTTCTGGAGATCGCCATGGCCTACAAGGAAATCATCACCGACGTCGCCGACAACATCCTGACCATCACGTTGAACCGTCCCGAGAAGCTCAATGCCTTCACCGGCACGATGATGCACGAGATGATCGACGCGTTTCAGACCGCGAACAAGGACGACGCCATTCGCTGTGTCATCGTCACCGGCGCAGGGCGCGCTTTTTGCGCCGGCGCGGACCTCTCCGCGGGTGCCTCGACCTTCGATGCGACGCAACGCAGCGATCGGCCCGAGCGCAACGCCGGCCCGGTCGACCAGGTGAACTGGAGCGATGAGCGTGTGCGCGACGGCGGCGGCCGGCTGACGCTCGAGATCTTCGAATGCCTGAAACCGGTGATCGCCGCCGTGAACGGGGCCGCCGTCGGCATCGGCGTGACCATGCAGCTCGCCATGGACATCCGCATCGCGAGCGAGCAGGCGCGTTTCGGCTTCGTCTTTTCGCGCCGCGGCATCGTACCGGAAGCCGCTTCGAGCTGGTTCCTGCCGCGCCTCGTCGGCATCCAGCAGGCGCTCGCCTGGTGTTACTCCGGCAAAGTATTCGACGCGAAGGAGGCGCTCGCCGGCGGCCTCGTCGCTGAGATCGTTCCGCCCGACCAGCTCCTGCCGCGCGCCCGCGCCATCGCTAAGGAGATCGTCGACAACACCGCGCCGGTTTCCATCGCACTCATCCGCCAGATGATGTGGAAGGGCCTCGGCATGGATCATCCGATGGAAGCGCACAAGGTCGACAGCCGCGGCATCTACTCGCGCGGCGCCTCGGCCGACGTGAAGGAAGGCGTGGTCTCGTTTCTGGAAAAGCGGCCGGCCAAATTCCCGCAAAAAGTCTCAGGCGACATGCCGCCCTATTTTCCCTGGTGGCAGCCGCGCAAATATTCGTAGGAAGCGCTTGCGATCTCAGTGCTGGTGACGGCGGAAGAGCGCAGCAAACGCGCGGCGCATCCATTGGGGCAGCATCGGCGGATGCGTGATCGGCCGTTCGTCCAGCTCGGGATTGTGCACCAGATGTCCCAACATCGCAGTCTGCCTTCAGAAGCCATAGCGACGTACACGGATTATATGACAGTTCCAACCGTGCGTCACGTCGAACACCTTGAGCCGCCAGGGTTAACGGCACATTAAGGCGCGTTCGGGGCAATCGTCCGTCTACGGATTGGGCCGGTGATCGGGCATGTCGCTGATGTTGGGTGTGCCCGGGCTGTAGAGCTGGTTGTTGCACGTGCTGTAACCGTTGGACCAGCCGGTGCGATACGGTTCGTTCGTCTTGAACAACCCCTCGTCGCGAACTTTCTCGCCTCTGAAGGACGTGCCGCGCGCATTGGCGCTGGCGCAGCCGTCGGAATAGCCGGCCCTGAAGTTGGGATCATTGCGCATCGCGCGCATGGCTTTGGTCTCGAAGAAGATGCAGCCCGACAAACTCGCGGCCAGAATAAGCGCGAGCGCGGCAAGGATCGGATGTGACTTCGCCATGTGACGCGTCCGTGGCTGCGCGACGAATGTATCAGCGCGCGCGCCCGGAAGGGGATCGCCGCCGCGCATTTTCAGGAGCTGGCGTAAGACATTAATCCCACAATTTCAACGTGTGTACGGCCGGGGGGTTGCAAGTCAACCGCGCCGCGAAGTCTCTGGAACTCCCATCATATCCGCCGGGACTTTGTCTTTGGGCGTGGATAGATTTTGGCCCAAAGCCGCGGTTTCGCGCCAAATTACTATGAAAAGTTGCAAACTTATCCAACAGGGCCCAGTTTGTAGGATAATTATCC
>Ga0207674_10001980_pt1 | contig 25948 bp, 19 predicted proteins | sample KBSCornC72_FD_184303 | JGI IMG/M metagenome (GOLD analysis project Ga0207674, IMG submission 184303) | Corn rhizosphere microbial communities from Kellogg Biological Station, Michigan, USA - KBS Corn C7-2 (SPAdes) (version 2) | ecosystem: Host-associated > Plants > Roots > Rhizosphere > Soil ...
GATGGGCAACGAACGGGTAGACTTCCCCGACTTCACCGGCGGACAGTGGATGTACAGGAAAAATGATTTCGCGAGAGGGGATGAATATTAAACGCGCACACCCGTGCGGTAAATTGGCTTGGAGGGAAGCGTGTAGTTTTTTTCTGTACAACCAAAATCTAAGTGTAAAGACTTACTCGGGGCCAATGTTGGAGGAGACGCACTATTATCCGTTTGGGTTGACCATGGCAGGGATAAGCGATAAGGCGCTGAAAGGCCAATATGCTGAAAATAAGTATCGTTACAACAAGGGGTCGGAACTACAGAATAAAGAGTTCAGCGATGGATCAGGGTTGGAGATGTATGAGACGCATTTACGAGAGCTTGATCCACAGTTAGGTAGGTGGTGGCAGATCGACTCGAAGTCGACCATGGCAGAAAGCCCCTATGCAGCGATGGGCAATAATCCCATCTTGCACATGGATCCATTAGGGGATTCCGCGATAGGACCTATCGTTAAGAAAGCTCAAGGCAACGACCCGATAGATTTTAGTATTCCTATTGGTTGGACACCCCCAAGTCCTGCAATGGGGCCGCCGGCTGCCCGCAAGGACCCGCCTACTATCCATAAATCTCACGAATCAGGATCAGAAAGCGGTGAACCGGCTGTCGGAACCACCGTAACAACAAAGGATGTAAGAGAACGGTCCTATGGCAGTGACTGGCTCCTTGGTGTCGTGACTATATCACATACAACAGCACATACAGACGGAACCGAGGGAAAATTTTTAACATTTGATGTTGCATATAAGAACTCTGAGGAAGGCGGTGTCAAAAAGGAAGGTATATCTGTATCATCGGGCCCTGTCACCGCCGGAATAAATTATGATGGATCTGCGGGTGCCGCGCTAGCTTTTGGTAAAACTGATGTGCATGCTGGCTTGGGCATAGGTAAAGGATTGGGGGAAGTAAGTTTTGGCACTGGGCATAAGGATGAAAATGGTAATAGCAAGAGCGTGGATGTCTCCGTAAGGCCAGGTTTGGGTGGCGCAGCGCTATTGTCAATACTAGCTGCACCGGTTGCCCCAGTTATACGATTGGCAACTCTGATTATAAAATAACACATTAATGGTTAAAATAAGAACTTTAAGAGTAATTGGTCTAATCATTTTCTTGGTTATCGTGGCTGTGTTATTGATTACCAGAATAACAGAAGGCATTAAAGGTAATGAGCAAGATGCTTTGAATGACTTGCCATCAACAAGGACCATTACCAACGATGACTCTAATGTAATCAGCCCTCAATATTTGAGGTCTATAAAGCCTCAGAAAAATGAAAACAGTAAATCAGCCGCTCCTGTGTCTTTCCTTCTATTTGAAGATTCATTTCATCTTATTGTTCATAAGATAAATTTATTGAAAGATCAATCATTAAATGAAATCTTGCTACCCGCGATTAAGGCTTCGGAGCGAAGTAATGGCATCTCTTATAGAGTTTTCAATTTTAATGGATTCTCTCGATTTCAGTGGAGAGGTAACCCCTCTATTCCCGTATCAAGGATATATTTTAATCTTGACGGAGATTCATTGACAAATGAAATTAAAAACGACTCAATTTATAGCTACCATTTATTATGCAATACTCTTGCAATAAAATATACAAAAGACGGCCCCATTGATATTTACATGGAAGGAGAACATTCAACACTATGGAGTAAAGAACTGACACCTTTAGATATTTTGTTCCTCAAGAAAGACAAATGTGTATATTTAATGTTGATGACTCCTTTAAGCCGAAAGTCGGCTATTCCACCCCTGCTTCTATATAATCTTGTTACAGGAGGACATTAGATTAAAATATTCGGACCAATGCTTGTTTTCGAGAACCTGCCCGATGATAGCCAGAGATAAAATGACAATGCCTATTTCGGCGAGCAGGTGGCTTGTCACTTTGAACCAGTAGCCATCCAGTTATTTTTCTACCAGGTAGGCTGGCAACTTGGGAATGATGCAATTGGGTTGGGAAGGAGTGAAATTATCGTTGGGAGATGAAGTAGAAGGTTCGATGCGAGCCCAGACCAGATTAGCGGGCGGTTCGAGCAGCCAAGCATATCCCCATGTGCCATCCGAGGTTCAAGGAATAGTTAGTACTTCCGAAAAGACAAAAGATATAGCGGCCGTCACAAAATCCTTTAATCGCATACTGCACTCTACTCTACTTTGGCATCACTTACTCTTGTTACGGACGCAGGCCTTCCATTTGAAGTTGGAGCGATAGGAATGGGATATGAAGGATTTAAGCCTATAAATGTGGTAGAGAATTTTACACTAAAATCCAATATCCCGAGGGAAGTCTTTAGATTTGATATGAGGACTCCTGAAGAGATCGAACAGGCAAGCGGTTTTACATCGTGGGACGACAATATGAGTTTGGCTGATCATGCGAGTGGCTTTAGTATTCAAAACAAAACAAGCGGATATGTGTAAATTCCTGCCATGTTCACCCACCATTCCTGGATGTTCACCCACCCTTGGGAAGAGGCAATAAAGTAAGAGCTTGATGCGGGTTAAAAATACGAAGGTTATTGGTTGTTCTTCCCTTTTTTTCTTCTCAGTGATTCTCCTTTCAGTTCTATACGGTGAGCATTGGCGGTCAGTCTGTCAAGGATGGCGTCGGCGAGGGTCGGGTCGTTGATGTATTCATACCATTTGTTGACGGGTAACTGAGAGGTGACGATGATGCTTTTCTTATCGTAGCGGTCTTCGAGGAGTTGAAGGAGGGTCAGACGAACTTCCTGTCCGAGGTTTTGTAGACCGAAGTCATCCAGGATGATCAGGGTCTGTCGCTCGAGGTGGTTCAGAAGCTTGATGTATGACCCGTCCAGTTTGATGACAATCAATCGGGTTCATGAGTGAGCGATGTCCCAAGCTGACGAATTGAATTGAGTAAGCTTAGTAAATTCGGGAATAGTCAGAAATACAAATATGAGATTGATCGATATAATAGGGTTGTCGGCTGTTTACGTAAAGATTTTGACAATGGACGTTGGGCATATCAGTCAGGGTAGTATTTTTTTCCCCCGGCCTTGACTTTTGCTCCGGCCAATCAAGGGCCGCTTCCGGGGCCATTGTGCGCATGAGTGCTGATAATTTCTGTTGCACATAGTTGATTTTAATGGGATGGGATAAGGAAGACGCCATATTGCAGCCTTCCATTCACCCGTAGCGACCAGCAGTACTAATCTCGATTAGTATCTGATTCGTGCAACAGCCTTGCTGATGCAGGATGTGTATTTGCATGGTTTGAAGACTCCTTTTTAAGCCGGAAATCCGCCATCCCTTCCCTTCTTCTGTATAATCTTGTTAGGGGAATATAGATTGCTGCCAATCTCTGATGCCGCTACCGTGTAGGGGGGACCATGTAATCAGCGAATTTTTTACCTTTACCCGCATGTTGCCCTTCCAGACCCTTATAGTAATAGACAGGAGCTCCACCGCCCCCGTATATCAGCAGATCGCCAACGCGCTGATCAGGCTCATACGCGACGGTATCATAAAGCCCGGCTCCTCCCTCCCCGGCAGCCGCCAGCTGGCCTCCCTCCTGGACGTGCATCGCAAAACAGTCGAATCCGCCTATGAAGAGCTCTTTATACAGGACTGGATAAAAATAGTCCCCCGCAAAGGCCCCCAGGTATCCCAGCACCTCCCCGAGGTCAGGCCACACAGCTTCATCGACATCCCCCAACAGGCTTCCGGGCAGGACCAGCCTCACACCGCTTACACCCACCCAGCCACCTTCCCCTTCTATAATTTCGGTCCCCCCATCCCTCTCCCGGGCGGAGGAAAAAAATTACGCCCCGTCATCAACGACGGCTTCCCCGACCCCAGGATCGCCCCCATCGACCTGCTCCTGAGAGAATACCGGCGGCTGTTCAACCAGTCCTCCTACAAACGCTTTATTATGTTGGGCGAGCAGGCAGGCTCCGTCAACCTGCGCAACGCCATTATCGACTTCCTCTCCGACACAAGAGGAATGACCTTCAACCTCGATAACATCGTCATCACACGAGGCGCCCAAATGGCCATCTTCATCGCAGCCCGAATGATCATCCGCCCCGGTTCCAAAGTCCTGGTAGGCAGCCCCAATTACTTCATGGCAGATGCCATATTCCGGCAGTTTGGCGCCAACCTGATAAGGGTTCCCGTGGACGACCACGGCATGGACATCGAATTCATCGAAAAATTTATCAGGAAACAAACACCGGACCTGCTGTACATCATCCCCCACCATCACCACCCCACCACGGTTACCCTTAGCGGCGACAGGCGGATGCGCCTCCTCCAGCTCATCGACCAGTACCAGCTCCCTGTCATAGAAGACGACTATGACTACGATTTCCACTACTCCGGCGGCCCCATCCTCCCGCTGGCCAGCGCAGGCCACAACGGTAAGGTCATCTACATCGGATCGCTCACCAAATCCCTGGCCCCACCCCTGCGCGTAGGCTATATGATCGCACCGGCTAATTTCATCGGACAGGCAGCACAGCTGAGAAGGATGATCGATGTTCGCGGCGACAGCCTCCTGGAAGAAGCCCTGGCCTCGCTCTTCAAAGCAGGCGATATGCAAAAACACCTCAAAAGATCAGTCAAGCTTTACCACCAGCGAAGAGACATCCTCTGCAAGCTCCTCGAACAGGAACTAAAAGACGTCGTTACCTTCACAAAACCACAGGGCGGTCTTGCCCTATGGACAAAGTTTAAAAAAGAATATTCTCTTGCGGAGATCTCCGCAAGAGCAGCAGACCACGGCCTCATGATCAGCGACGGCCGCATGTACGATGTCGACGGCCATCATTTCAATGCCCTGCGCATTGGCTTCGCCTCCATGAACGAAAAGGAGCTGGAAGAGACTGTCGGCCTCTTGAAAAAGTCCGTACGATAGGCCAGGCTGCCGGGCCGTCCCTCACTTCACCGCCACCGCGATCTTCGAATCCGCCGTCCCATAATACAGATACCACCGCCCCTTGAACCAGCCCAATCCCTCGAGGAAACAGACCTCGTTTACCTGACCGGTGATTTCATACGGCTTATCCGGCTTCATAAAATAACTATCCATCCGGTGTAGTATATGTGTAGGTTCATCCCTATCCAGCAGCACCTGCGCCGCGGCATACGTCCCCTCGGCCAGTGTACTGTCCCCAATAGACGGGATGTTCCGGCTATTGTAAATAAGCAGTATACCCTTGTCCGTCAGCATGGCCGGCGGCCCCGACTCCACCAGGTCGCAGTCGAATTTCTTCGCGCGCGTGGGAATGACGATCTTCAGATCAGGCATGGCCAATGCCTGACCCCGCAGTGCAATAGGATCAGCTTCCCCAGAAGACTTTTCCACGGGCGTCCAGTTCACCAGGTCGTCGGAGGTGGCGGCCCAGATATTCTGATCCCCCCAATACATCCAATACTTACCCTTTATCCGCGTGGCCACGATCTTCCCATCCTTGCCATAGGTGGAGACGATAGCCCCCGACTTCGACCATTTGTCCAGGTACTTGCCATTGTAAGCCCGCGCAAAAGCAGGCCCCTGCTTCATCCAGTGCCGAAGATCGCTCGAGACAGCCACCAGCAGTCTGGCCTTGTCCCCGTCATACGCCGTATACGTCATGTAATAAGTACCCTTGTCATCCTCCACCACCCGCGGATCCTCACAGCCCCCCTCCCATTCGTATTTCCTAAAAACATCGTCCGCCGGATACAGCACAGGCTCCGCATCACGGGTAAAATGATATCCGTCTGCGCTCTTCGCCAGCCCGATCCGCGACGTGCCGGCAGGCTTCCCCACCTTGTCCTGCGCCCTGTATAATAGATACAGCGTATCCCCTTTTACCACCACGGCAGGATTGAATACATCCTTTTCCTCCCAGGCCACCGTCTTCTTCCAGATAGGGTCCGTAAAAGTCCCTACCCCCGGCTGCAGCACAGGATTTACACTGTCCACCTTGACAAATGGCAATAGCGCCCAGCTGGTGCTGTCGACGGCAACAGCATCGGTCGAAACCTGTGTAGCAGCATTCTCGCACCCCGCCAAAGCCGCCACCACGACGGCACACAATAAACATCTTTTCATTTAGAGATCTTTTTCAATAATATAAATAGAGTTCACCTCCGCATCTGTCAGCACCTTATTGTACATACGAATATCATCCATTCCTCCGATGAAATAGCTGGCTCCCCAGAAATAGGCCGGGTTGGAATTGTCCGTCATATTATAAAACTCTTTTGGCATTTCATTACCTATTGACAGGTCCACAGGCGATGCCAGGGTCACAGCAGCTCCGGGCACATTGGTCCAGGTCTTCTTCAGTTCGCCGTTGACATAGAACTTCTCGGTGCCGTCTGTATAAGAGGCAGCCAGATGCGTCCAAACGCCGGTAGCCACATTCACCGACCCCGCATCCCGGTCATAGATAGTCGAGGCGGTAGCCACCGTCAAAAAAGGCACCGCGGTACCATTCAGGTTGAACTTATAGCCCCACCACCTGTTCATGGATATCATATAGCTGCCATTCGAGTTGGACGTCATATCCACCCACAGGCTGATGGTAAAGGAGGGCGGATTCAGCTCAGCCGCATAAGGCACCTGTATCAACGATCCGTTGTTAAAACTATAGGCCATATTCGCCCGTCCAAACCTGTCCGCCGTCAGCTGCGGCAAGGTGCCTCCATCCGTGGCAGTCGCCGCGCTGCTCCCTATATAGCCCGTCTTCAAGGCGCCGTCATGACCATGCCCGCTGGAATCCGCGGCATTCCCATTGAACTTCCAGTGTCCGACCAGGTACTGTGCCGACACCTCCTGTATCAGCCTGGTGCTGAACTGCTGTGCGGCCAGCATGAGACTATTATACGCATTGTTCACTTCCTCCTGGGTGAACTTGCCACTCTCCACCTGTCCTGCCAGGTCCAGCGCGGCTTTCAGGTTGCCCCTCGCTCCTACGCTGTAATCCCCCGGTTTATTACCTTCCACGCTGTTGTTATAGACATTCGTCAGGCTGTCCGTCAGCTGGCTCAGCCTGCCTTTATCGGAGTTGTAATTCGGCGCCGGCTGATCGTTCTTCTTGCAGGAGAAGATAAGCGTCGCAGCCAGCAATAAGCATATAGTACGCATGATAATATTTTTTATTTACCTAACTTTTTATTCGTGTCCCGCTCGCTCTGCGGAATGGGAAACCATTTGTTCTTGTCATAATTGAAATTGGGAGCGCCTTTTGAAAGGGCGACGGTGGCATAGGCGCTGCCATAACGGATGACGTCGAAAAATCTGTGGAACTCCATCGCCAGCTCCGACCTCCTTTCTTTACGAATGGCATCCCGCAATTGTGCCTGGTCCGTGGTGGTCACATCAGGCAGCAGGCCCGCCGGCACAGTGCCATAACCGGGCAGTGAAGGGTCATACAGATACGACTCACGCGCACGCCGGCGCACCGAATCTAAAGGCGCCAGGGCTGCAGCGGCATTTCCGCTCTCGTTGTAGGCCTCAGCCAGCACAAGCAGCACGTCGGAATATCGTATGGCTTCATAATTCACGCTTCCATCATTTTTCTTGCCAATAGGCACCTCTGACAGAGGCTGCACCATCTTCTTCGTGATGTAACCCGTCGTGGTCCAGGAAGGATCGAAAGGCGTATCGAAATAAGGATGCCCGGCCCTGCCCACGGTATAGTCCAGCCGCGGGTCGCCGGCTTCAAAATTATCCACCAGGTCCTGGGTGGGATAAAAGAATCCATAGCCGGTGAGGCTGCGGGGCGAGAACCACGCATTCAGCTCATTGCCCTGTATTGGCTGATAGCCTGTGATATGATTCACGGTCAATATGGCCTCGGTATTGTCCTTCGTGGCGGCGCTGAAATTGTCCCAGTATCGGACCGTAAGAGAATACTGTTTGGAATCCACCACCTGCTGCGCGGCCTGTGCAGCCAGCTGCCAGTGGTTGGGAAGAGCAGTATGAAAAAGATAAGCCTTGGACAACAGCGCCAGCGCCGCCCATTTGGACGCTCTTCCAAGATCAGCCCCATGCGTGGCATCGGGAAGGTCAGACGCCGCCGCCAGACAGTCCGCCTCCACCTGCCGGAAGATACTGTCCTGCGAAAGGGCCGGACTTTGCAGTTCCTCCGGTGTCTCTACCTTCAGATGCAAAGGAATATCCCCATAACAGCTGGTGAGGACAAAATAATAATAGGCGCGAAGGAATCTGGCCTGCGCGATCACCGACTTCTTTACAGCATCCGACACTTTTGTATTGGAGGCGGGCAGCCCATCCAATACCACATTGCATTTGAATACTCCATCGTAATACCGCTGCCAGACCGCCTCTACGGCCGAATTGGTGGTAAGTATATTGAATTGATCGATGGCGTCAAAGTCGGCCTGATCCCCCGGCTGTCCCCCCTTGATGGCATCGTCGGATGCGACATCTCCCAATACCCAGACGGCGTTGGAAGCGCCCGACGTAAAGCTGAGAGGCGCATAGGCCGCATTCAGCGCCAATTGCGCATTGGCGTCAGAAGTAAAAAAATTGTCGGGGGTCGTCTGCCCCAGCAGCTGCTTGTCGAGAAATTTTTTACATCCGCCGGTAACCACCGCAAGGACGCAGAAAGATAAAATAAGAATACGCTGCATATAAGAAGTTTGAAGATTAGAAATTGATATTCACACCAGCCGTATAGGTCCGCGCGGAAGGATAGGTTCCCCAGTCGATACCCACAGCCCTATCTCCATCCCCTGCCGTAGCAGCATTGGCACTGGTGGCCATCTCAGGATCGAGACCGGTGTATTTGGTGATGGTGAAGGCATTTTGCACGCTCACAAAGAGCCGTATACCGGATACTTTCCAGCGTGAAAGTGTTCCGGCGGGGATACGATAGCCCAGCTGCACATTCTTCAGCCGAAGATAGGAGCCATTTTCCAAAAATCTCGTGGAAGCCTGCTTGTTATTCTGCGCCCCGGTCCAGCTCAGACGCGGGAAGGTATTGGTGGAACCTTCTTTTGTCCAGGCCTTGTTCGCAGCGCGTTCCGTAATATTGAAGCTCCGGTAGAATCCCTCGATGTCGGTGAGCACCTGGTTATAGATCTTATTGCCACTGACTCCCTGAAAAAAGAGGGTCAGGTCCAGCTCTTTATAAGAAAGATTTCCCGTAAACCCATATGTAAGCTTCGGTATCGCGCTCCCCGCATATACCCTGTCATTCTGGTCGATGACACCGTCATGATTGATATCCCTGAACTTCACATCCCCCGGCATGATACCCGCCCCCTGATACGCATGCGTGAACACTTCCAGCGGGGTCTGGAAGATGCCATCCATCTGCAGCAGGTAGAACTCTCCGATAGGCTGCCCTTCCGTGGTAGTGGTGCCGTAAAGATTGTTGTCGATACGCCCCCCCGGAATAGGCCGGCCGCCGGCCAGGGAAAGTACTTCATTATGGACGGTTGCGAAATTCGCGCTGATCTCATAACGCCAGTCCCTGTTGATAACCTTCCGGTAGTTGACCTCGAACTCAAAGCCCCGGTTGACTACGGATCCGGCGTTTTCAGTAGGATTACCAGCTCCGCCGCCGCTGCTGGGCGCGGGTATGGACAGGAGCATATTGCTGGTCTTCTTGTTGTAGTAGTCGACGGTAAAATTCAGTGAGTTATTGAACAGACCCAGGTCCACGCCTATATCCGTCTGCGTGCTCGTCTCCCACTTGACATTGGGATTACCCTTGGATATGATAGTATAGCCGGGTACAGGCGTCCCTCCAAAAGGATAATAGCCCCCGCTGGGCCCCATGACAGAGGTATAGGAATAATTGCCGATCTCCTGGTTGCCCAATTGCCCCAGGCTGGCCCGCAGCTTCAGCAGCGACACGTTGCGGACATTCTGCATAAAGCTTTCCTTGTCGATACGCCAGCCCACAGCGCCGGAAAAGAAGTTGCCATACCGGTCGTGGGGATCCAGTCTTGAGCTCCCATCCCGCCGGAAGTTAAAGCTGGCCAGATACTTATCGTTGTATTGATAGCTCAGCCTGCCAAAGAGGGAGAACAATGCCCACTGGCTCTCATTCCCTCCATTCAATGGATTCAGCGTTCCATTGTCCAGGTACTGGTAGGTGCTGCCCTGGTTTACATAGGCGGTGCGGCTGGCGGATATCTGCCGTATGGCATTGTCGACGGCTTCCGTTCCTAACAGCACCTCCAGGCCATGCTCCCCGAAATGTAAATTATAGGTGGCGGTATTGGTCCAGTTATAGGTAAAATTGTTGCTATAGGATTGGGCCAGCGAGTTGGGAATATTTTGAAATCGCAGAGGCCCGCCCCAGGTAGGATAGAATTGCTTGTACTCCGATAGGATGAGATTGGTGCCGATATCGCTGCGGATCCGCAGGTTCTTTATGGGAGTGATCTCCAAAAAAGCATCGCCTAACAAAGAGTAGTTATAGAAATTCCGGTCGGTATTGGCGGCCAGCCCCACCGGATTAAGCCCATCCCCAAAAAAGTACGCGAGCGAATCAGGCGTCGGCAGATCCAGATACTGGCCCGGAGCATAATAGACAGGCAAGGCGGGCGTACGGAACAGCGCATACCGCACGACACTGGCTCCGGGATTGCCATTCCCATATCCATCTCCCGAACTGCCCACCTGACGGGTTTTGTTATAGGCCAGATTCATGTTGGTCCCGAACTTGAACATTTTGGACAGCGTGCTGGTCACGGAGCTGCGAATGCTCAGCCTGTCATACGCCGAATTTCTGATCATCCCATCCTGGGTAAAATAAGCGGCAGATACCATATACTGCGTATTCTCACTGCCACCGCTCACCGACAGCTGCATATTGGTCAGATTGGCCGACTTCATTATCTGATGTTGGTAATCTATGTTTGGCAGCGTATCCAGCATTCCCAACGGTATCTGCTTTCTCCCATCCACCGCTGCCGCCGTGTTAAAGGCGGTGACATACTGCCGCGTATCCGTCATCTTGATATACCTCTCCGGCGTCTGTGCTCCACTATAAGCATTGAAGCTGAACCTTGGCTTGCCGCTCCGTCCTTTCTTCGTCGTGACAAGCACCACCCCATTGGACGCCCTGGCTCCATAAATGCTGGCCGAAGAGGCGTCCTTCAATATGCTGATATCCTCGATGTCGTTGGGGGAGATGGCATTGATACCATCCTTCGTAGGCACCCCGTCGATGATATACAGAGGGTCGTTGTTATTGATGGTGCCGATACCCCGGATCCGTACGGAAATAGGAGTTCCCGGCGCACCGGTGGACTGAGTAATAGCCACGCCCGCCGCCTTGCCCTGCATGATCTGGCTCACATCCCCCACAGGCAGATTGTTCAGGTCGCCGGCCCGTATGGTGGATACGGCGCCCGTAAGACTTTTCTTCCGGGTAGTGCCATACCCTATGACTACCACCTCGTTGATATTCCCCGGCACGGCCTGCAAAACAATGGTAAATTGTGTCCTGCCTGCCACAGGTATTTCCTGCTCCTGGTACCCGATATAGGAGATCACCAATGTTGCCTCTTCCGGGGCCACCAGACTAAAATTACCACTGGCATCCGTGGAGACCCCCAGGGAGGTTCCTTTCACCTTCACGCTGGCCCCCGCCAGCGCATCGCCACCGGCAGACAGCACCTTCCCGCTGATACGCACGTCACCCACGTCCATCACGAGCCTGGCAGTCACTACCACCAGATTGCCCGACAATACCTGATAGGTCAGCGGGGAACTGCCCAGCACCTTGTCCAGTATCTGCGGGACAGTACGATCCACTACTGCCACGTCGATCTTTTCCTGCCGGGGCAGCACGTCATCCTTGTAGACAAATGTGTAATTGCTTTTTTTCTGCAGCAGCTCGAAGAATTGGGCCCAGCTGATGCCCTTCTCGCTGAGAGTGATCCTATCCTGGGAATGAACCTTTGCGGATACCTGTAAAAAGGTAATTAGTAGTAGGGCAATCGCTAGTTTCATACGCAAGAGAATTTCACTAACATTTTTTTTCATACATTTGAAATGTTGAGGTTAAATAATCAGATGCCTGGCTTCCGGGCGGAATGTAGGTATCGGTCTATGATTATACCCAACTCTTCAGGAGGTGTGACAGCACTTCCTGTTTTTTTGGGCAAGCTCGTTATATCGTTAGTCGTTATTACATACTCCTTATTTTGATGTGATGTGTATGGTATCTCCCTCGATGCGATAATGGAATCCCAATGATATCTGCAATGCATCCATTACATTTTTGATAGGCTGATCCTTGAAATAAGCCGTGAGCCTGTCATTCAGGTACCGCTGGTCCTCGAAGCTGAAATGGATATTATACCATCTTTCCAGCTTCCTGCTCACGTCGGAAAATGCTTCGTTCCGGAATACCAGCTTGTCCTCGACCCAGGAGGTTTCTATAAGCGTTTTGTATTGGGGGTCAGGCGACACCGTCTCGCGCGCCATAGATTTAGTCCTGACCTGTTCTCTCACAGGTATCACTACCTTCTCATTAGGTTTCAGGACAATGCCCGTCCGCTCGCCCCCGGGCCAGTCTATCTCTACCTTGCCACTGATCAGCGTAGTCTCTATAGTGGAGTCGTTGGGATAGGCTTTTACATTGAAGGAAGTGCCCAGTACCTTTATATCCAGCTTGCCGGTGTGTATGACAAAAGGATGCTCGGGGTCGTGCTTTATATCGAAAAAGGCTTCCCCTGTCAGCGTCAGCTCCCGGCGACCCTCCGCATAGGTAACCCTGGACCCCGCATTGAGCCAAAGCTTCGAACCATCCGGCAGCTCCTGGTAGCTGCGCGTCCCATACCGGGTCGCTATCTCCTTATTATGTACAGGAGCGCTGCTCGCCACTATTTCACGTTTATCCCCACGATACAGCAGAACGCCACCCACTATCAATACCAGCACCGCCGCAGCAGCAGCCCGCCACCGCCATACCACCACCTTCGGCATAGCGACAACGTCAGCCGGCTCCGCAACAGGCTCATGCATAATTCTCCCCAATCCGCGCTCAAGCGCTTCCTGCTCTTCCCCGGCGCTTGCGCCTTTTGGCGTCTCCCGCATTCCCTGCAGCACCTGTAAGGTCACACGCAGTGCCGGATTGGCGAGCATAGCCCATTCCAGCTCTTCATTTTCTTCGGGTGTTAATTCTCCCGCCAGATGCCTTGCCAGCAAGACGTCTATTCTGTCCTGATCCATGGTAGTATAATAAGGTTATCCATAGCAGACAACCGGTCTGCCGGAAGAAGGACACGCCACTCGCAAAAAACCCTTAAAAGGAAAATAAAAAAATTCTACCTTTATCACTAGCTCCAGAAAAGAGCTCGTCCGAAGGTTCTTGCCATGGACACTACCATAACCATACTGCATGATAAGATAACTGCGCTCAACGACGCGCAAGCGTTCGAAGAATGCTATCGGCAATATTTCGTTCGACTGTATCGCTTCTGCTTCTCCATCGTTCATCAAAAACAGCCTGCCGAAGACATCGTTCACGATGTATTTATGCAATTGTGGAAGAAAAGAGAGGGATCACCCTCCATTCGCAATCTGGAGGTCTATCTGTATGTGTCTGTAAAAAATCTTTCATTAAATTATCTCCGCAATATCTCCACCCGCACAGTGGATATTGCCGAACGCAGCCATGAATATATCCAGTTCAACGCCGACCCCGAGACCCTGCTGATCCACTCCGAGGCCGTTAAAAAAATGAATGCAGCCATCCGGAGTCTGCCCCCCCGCTGCAAGCTCATCTTCAAGCTCATTAAGGAAGATGGGCTGAAATACAAAGACGTCGCCACCCTCCTCGACCTATCCATAAAAACAGTCGAGGGACAATTGGCCATTGCCATGCGCAGGCTGGTCCAGGCAATGGAAGATTAAGTAAATATTATTATTCATACCAATCCTCGATCTGGTACGAGATAGGCCTTACCAGGATTGTGCATTTTGGGGAATCGGTTTCCCACCCATCGCCCCTTTTACGAATCAATCCACAGTATACGTTGTTAAGGAACACCTGAAAAGCCGTCGGCTTCCGGTTCTGGGCGCCGGCCTGCAACGGCTGTATCTCACCACGGTATTGTTTTCCTTCGAAGCTGAAATGGATAGGGAATCTATTGAACATAATACGGGTTTTTATATAGGCTATCGAATTTTCATGCCAGGGTGGCAGCACCGGTCGGGCAGCCGGGGCATTCCTTTTGTGTGCATAGCCGCATGGAAAAAACAGCAACTTTGACATTGAACATTCCCAATACGTTCAAGCAGCGCGTAGTCGTCATCGGCGGCGGGTTCGGGGGAATGAATGCTATTAAGAAATTGCGTAATAAAGGCTACCAGGTAGTTCTTTTCGACAAGAATAACTACCACACTTTTCAACCCCTGCTCTACCAGGTGGGCACGGCCGGATTGCAGCCCGACAGCATCGCCAGCCCGCTGAGGAACACTTTTCAGCACTATAGTGACTTCCATTTCAGGATGCTGCCCGTGACTTCCATCGACGTGGAGAGAAGCACGATCTCCACCCCTGTAGGCAATCTTTATTATGACTACCTCATCATCGCAGGGGGTGCCAAACCTAACTTTTTTGGTAACAAGGACGTGGAACAATACTCCCTTCCCCTGAAGTCCATTCCTGACGCCCTCAATCTGCGGAGCCAGCTCATGCAGGTGCTGGAACAGGCCAATATGGTCATCGACCCTGTCTTTCGAAAAGCATTGCTTACCATCGTCCTGGTAGGCGGCGGTCCCACAGGCGTGGAGACGGCAGGCGCGCTCGCTGAGCTCCGCCGGCATGTCCTGCCCAAGGATTATCCCAGCCTGGACTTTAGCGAAATGTCGATCCACCTGATAGAAGGTCTGCCCAGACTGTTACCGACCATGTCGGAGAAGGCCGGCGCACGGGCCAAACGCGATCTGGAAAAAATGGGGGTCACCGTCACCCTCAATTCCATGGTCCAGTCCTATGACGGTAGCCAGCTCACCCTGAAAGATCAGCTTCCCATCAATACCTATACGGTTATCTGGTCCGCGGGAGTGCAGGGGGATACAATACCGGGCCTGCATCCGGAATGGGTAGAAAAGGGAAGGATCATCATCGACGAACACTGTCGCGTCATTGGCAGTCCCAATATCTTTGCCATCGGCGACATCGCCATCATGAAAACCAAAGACTATCCCAAGGGCCATCCCGGCGTGGCGCAGGTAGCCATCCAGATGGGGAAATATGTCGGTAACTACCTCGTGAGCGACATCGGCGATAAAAATTCCAAACCCTTCCATTATTTTGACAAAGGCTCCCTGGCAACCATCGGCCGCGGCCATGCCGTCGCAGACCTGCCAAAGAAATTGTATTTCGGCGGCCGCCTCGCCTGGTGGATCTGGCTGTTCGTACACATCAACTACCTCGTCAGCTTCCGGAATAAGCTCCTCGTCTTTGCCAACTGGATCTGGAACTATTTCACCTTTGATAAAGGCAATCGGCTGATCATCCGCCCCTATACGCCGAAACAGTCGCCCACGACTGTCCCGTTTTCCCCTCCCGTTACGTAACCAGTAGTCTCCGGTCCTCTCCGCTATATCATAGACTCTTTTCATTACAGGAAGCGGTCTTTCCGAGGCTATCTCTATTCCCATTCCATCAATAACAAATTGTTATTCAATTTTTTATAACTTAATAGACAGAAACCAATTACTCGTTTCTTAAGCTTTTCACCGGATTTGTCTTTGCTGCCTTAAGGGAGTGAAAGCTTATCGTAATCAACGTTACAACGAAAGCGAGAATGGCTGCGCATAGAAATATCCGCCAACTTAAATTGATACGATAGGCGAAGTTCTGAAGCCACTTATTTGCAAAATACCACGCCACTGGTGATGCTATAATTGCCGCAATTACTACCAGCTTGATGAAATCTTTTGACAGCAGGAACATCAAACTGAACACCGAAGCCCCAAGTACCTTTCGAATCCCTATTTCCTTGGTTCGTTGGGCCACAGTGAAAGTTGCAAATCCAAATAAGCCCAGTGCAGCTATAAATATTGTAAATGCGGTAAAAGCATTCAATATTTTGGAAAGCCTATCCTCTGCCCTATACTGGGCATCATGGGCATCATCCATAAAAGTAAATTCGAAAGGCGCCTCGTTGTCATATCTTCCATAAATTTTCCTTAGCTCCTGCAAAAGCAAAAATGAGTTTGTATGCGGCTTTAACCTTAAATAAAAACAACCGCCCTTTTGCATCCATTTGGCGGCCGAATCGTTCCCGTTCGAAATAAAAATGCATAAGCCATCGATCTTAGCCTCCAGGGACGAGTAATTAAAATCCTTCAAAACTCCGGCTACGGCATATTTATCATCGATCTTTTTATTAATGGGGTCTGCACCGAGGTTCAATTTCCCGGCCGCCGTTTCATTAAGTATTACGGAAGATTTGTTATCCAGGTATTCCAAAGGGTCAGCAGGCGCTATTTTCCACCTTAAACCAAGCATAGGAATAAAATGCTCATCTACATAAAGCGAACGCATCATCAGCACCTTATCACTGTTGTTCGGCACAACCGCTAACATATCATAATTTTTGTACATGACATTAAGGGCTACGCTTGATTCCTGAACAGAGGCTAAAGCCGATATCTCCTTTTTTAAAGACCCATAGTGCTTACCCGCTTTGGACGAAAATGGCGCCATTAATACATTGTCCTTATCGATCCCTGTTTCGGCAGTTCTCAAAAAAAACAGCTGCCGGTTAATACTTATAGCGCAAATGATAAGTATTATTGAAATGGTGAACTGAAAGACAGTAGACACTTTTCTTACACTTACGACGTTGTTGCGTTCAGTTACCCTGGCATATAGCACAAGGACAGGCTTGAATGCCGATAGGATTATTGCCGGGTATGACGCCGACAAGGCAATCGATATTACAAAAAGGGCCGCGCACGATAATAACATTCGTTGACTAAAAAGAAAAGAACTATCAATATTAAGTTTCAGGAAATTGAAAAAGGTATTTCTGAATGCTAAAACAAAAATAAAGGCAACAGCAAAGCTTATAGCGGTATATAAGGCAGATTCAAAAAAGAATTGAGAGGCTATCGCCTTTCTCTGTGCCCCCATTGCTTTTCTGACACCTATTTCCTTGGCCCTCGCAGACGAACGGGCAGTGGAAAGGCTCATATAGTTTACCAAAGCAAGCAGTAAGACAAGACCCGCTATCAATGGAAATATGTACAGGTATTTTGTATTGGTTCCGCCGCTATATTGATGTATTTCAGTCAGCGGCAGAGCTATATACCTCGAGACATTTTCATTGTTGCCGTACTTTATTTCATCCAGATGCTGCATAGCCCTTTCCGCCTTTGCGAAGTCACTTCGCTTTTTAAGCAAAAAATAGGTCGTAAATGAATTGTTATCCTTTTTTAACGCATCACTCTCCTCGCTCATCGATGCCAGGCTCGGAATAGAAGCCACAAAATCATATTTCACGCTTGAGTTGGATGGCGTTGGCGCAGCCACCCCGGTTACCAGGAAATTGTAGCCATTGTTGTATCGGATGGATCTCCCAATCGGATCTTCACTTCCAAAGTATTTCTTAGCGGCTTCTTCCGACAATACAACGGTAAAAGGATCCTTTAAAACAGAGGTTTTCGCTCCCCTCCGCAGTTCGAAAGAAAAGAAACTAAAAAAATTGCTGTCCGCAAAAATAAAATTCTGTTCCGCGAACTTCTGCGTCGGAGAGGAAGCATTGGCCACGACTGTATGGCTGCCGGCGGCCTTGATCCGCAAATAAGACTGGATCGACGGCTCGATACGCATGGCAGATGGGGCGCTTGAAAAAGGTTGATTCATCATGAATATCGAATCATTCCCTAATTTAAGCTTGGCTTGCATCCAGCATATTTCTCCGGCGTTTGCATGAAATTTATCATAACTGTATTCATGTTCGGCGTATAACATGATAAGCATACAAACGGACAGACCTATGGAAAGGCCTGTTATATTGATGATGCTATATATCTTATTGCGTTTCAGATTTCGCCACGCCGTTTTCAAATAATTTTTAATCATAGAAAATAGTTTATTATCAACGGATATATTCATGCGCCGAAGCAGCTTTAATGATGGAATAATAAAGCATTTCCAGCAATCGCATACTTTTAGTAATGATCAGCGCCTGTGCATGCAGACCCGGACTATACTGTATTGCTCTATTTTGGTTGGTTATCAGCCCTCTGTCGAGCCTGACGATGCCCGAACGGGCGCCGTCCCCGGCTCCATTCGAAATCTCTGCCAATGAGCCACTCACGAACTCGCTTTCCTTGTAAGCATCAATTGAGCTGCTATTGTTAACAAACAAGAAAAGAGTCATTCAAACATGTTAAGAAACGATCATAGAAGGCGGGAAAGGCACCTCTTAGATGGGAGGTTAGGGGGAACAAAATAATGGGCGCTGCTGATGGGAGATAGATCTAACGCTTGTGTAGCAGTTCGAACATGTGTCATATAAGATAAGTGTTTGTGGTTTGGACGGGCGACATAAATTGTCACGTATACACTAAATGTAGGAAAAATTCTATTAATAATATTTTATTTTTTAAAATAAAGCGCAGTCCTGAAGAACCACCACCAATGATTAATTTCGAGTACAAAAAAGAGGCCACCCCTGCCGGGACGACCTCCTTTTATCACTAAGTTAACCTTAGAGACTATCTTTCCGATACTGTTTCGTTTTTTCCTTTTCCTTTTTGGCTTTCGCAGCTATCTGCGCTTGCAGATCCGCATCATATGGCCTGCTAATGCCATGCTTGTCATCAGGGACACCCATAGAAGTGGATGGACCACCTTTGGCTCCCATATCCCTTTCTTTATCTGCATTGCCGGTAGAAAAACCAGCATTGTCTGTCTTTGGATTTGGCATAACCTTTATTTTTAGTGTGATACAATATATTAGTACCCACTAAATAATTATGCCAGCCGGCGCCGCCATACAACTCCTTGTCTCTCATTGCCCTTTTCTCCTCATCGGATGGTGGGAAAAGCCATCCCCGTGATTTTTCGGTACAGGTCCACGGCATACAGGTCGGTCATCCCGGCTATAAAATCTACCACCGATTGAATATCATTGTACAGGCTCCCAGCCTCCCCCTTGATGATAAATTGCTTGGACATCAGCTGTAACAGCTTCTCCGACTTGGCATTACGCGGATTCAGGACAGCCCCAAAGAACTCCTTCAGCATCCCCCCGATGACATTGTACCCCGCTATCTCTATCTCCACCACGCTCCGATGATTATATATATGCTCCACGGAATATTTATCGATCTTTTTCATCAGCGCCAGCTCCCGCGCCGGCAAATAGTCGATCAACGATTTTTCCACCTTCCCCTCCAGCAACAGCTCCTCCTTCTCCATGAACACATCCCGCACCCGGTAGATCAACAGGTTGATCAGCTTGGCGCGCAGGAATTGCACTTTCTGGTTGTCGTCATTTATTTCATGGAACACCTTCTCTACTCTTTCACGTGCATCATACCCTTTCTCCTCATCAAAAAAGGAAAGAAAAAGGTCCTTGATCGTATCGATGGAGATGATGTTCAGACGATGCGCATCCTCGAAGTCGATGATACGGTAACAGATATCATCAGCCGCCTCGACGAGATACACAAAAGGATGACGGGCATAGATATGTTTTTCCGGGTCCAGCCGTGGGATCCCCAGCTCCTCCGCTATCATCTGGTATGTCCCGATCTCACTGTCGAAGAAACCTGATTTCTTTGTCGCTAATTGTTGCTTGTTGAACCCGTTCAGACTGTCCGACGGATATTTTACAATGGAGGCCAGCGTGGCATAGGTCAGCCTGAATCCCCCCGGCGCCTCGTTAAAGTGATATGTCAATGTCCTGAAGGCGTTGGCATTCCCCTCGAAATAAAGAAAATCCCGCTGCTGATTGGGCGTCAGCTCCTCCTTAAATCGTCGTCCCCCTTCTCCATCAAGCCCCCGAAAAAAATTGCGGATGGCGTCTTCTCCGGAATGACCGAAAGGAGGATTTCCAATATCATGCGCCAGACACCCGGCCGCTATCACGGACGGAAGCTCGTATTTATAGAATTCCCGGATCTCCTCCCCCTGCCCGGTACGCGGGTCCGTCAAGGCATCCCTTTCCGACCCGGCATTCAGCCCCCGCCCCGCATACTTTTCAGCCAGCGCATCTCCCACTGCCTTCCCGAGGCTCCGCCCCACGGAAGCGACTTCCAAACTGTGTGTCAGCCGGTTATGCACAAATACCGGCCCGGGCAACGGAAATACCTGGGTCTTATTCTGCAATCTGCGGAAGGCGGAAGAAAATATGATACGGTCATAATCCCTGAGAAAAGAAGTGCGGCGGTCGGCCCCCGATTGCCCCCCCGCTCTCGGCCGGGCAGATCCCGTCCGGAGAGGACTATACAATTGCCCCCAATTCATTTTTTGCATGGTGGCAAATATATATATTACTTTACATCGTATACGATATAATCCTGCATCCTCACCTCCAGGCCAGCTCCCGCATCCACCACCCGCACACCCACATGATGCCTTCCCCTGGGAAGCCCGTACTTCCAGCAGAGATCATGACGACGGGTAATAAAGTCCGATGGCAGCCGCACCAATTCCGCCTTCCCGCCATCGATCGTCACCTCCATCATTACCACTCCTTCAGCCGCCTTGCCGGTACCGCCGGCTCCACCGGCCCCCTCAGCCTTGAATACGCCTCCCCTCAAAACAAAGCCCGTCCCGTTAAAGTCAAACCCCTCATCCTTCACCGGCCTGCGAGCGAAAGGTGTCTTCGATACCACCCGCATACCGGGAAAACACTGTTCCAGCCGAACGGTCTTCGGCTTTTGCAGTAATATGCTCACCTTCCCGTCAGTCACCACGCCTCCATGCCGGCGGATATTTTCCAACGCATGATGCAAACCGATAGCATATACCCTCTCCAGCGACATATGCGTATACTTGAAGTCGATGTTCTCCGCCTCCTTCAGCCCCATCTTCCAATACGACGGAATATGATTATACCCCAGCATCGCCCCCAATATCCCGCCTACCGTGGAAGGATTGCAATCCGCATCCTGCCCTGCCCTCGTTGCTACCTCCAGGCTCCTGGAAAAATCGCCGTTACCATATAACAAACCCATGACCACATACGCCGCATTGATCTTCGCATCGATGTCAAAAGGATCATTCACTCCATCCGGACAGCCTTTTTCATCCGCCCATTTCCGCTGCAATTGCTGCCAGCAGCTATGCCAATCATTCGGACTTGTACGATGCCAGTCTATCACATCCGAAATACATTTATAAAAGTCGCTCTCCGCCGGTATGGTCTTCAACGCCTCTGTAACGATATAGGACACATCCTTCGAAACGAAAGCCATCGAATACATCGCCCCCACAAATACGCCTCCATACCATCCATCCCCATAATTCATGATATGCCCCACCTTGTCGCTGATAGCGCTGGCCGCGTTCGGCATGCCCGGACTCATCAATCCCGCAAAATCCGATTCTATCTGGTAGTCGATGTCATCCGCATGAGGATTGTTCATCCAGTGACCCGACCCCGGAGGCCGAATGCCCTGAAGAATATTGTATCGCGCCGCCTGGTTGGCATGCCACAGCTTATATTCCGCATGGGCAAAGGCGCTGGCAAAAGAATCCACCGGCGCATCCAGTCCCAGCCTCTCCATCACTTCCACAAAGCTCAGGTCCATATAAAGATCATCATATAAGCCCGGGTCCTCCAGCATCGTCTTCTTCAGATAGCCATCATACCAGGTCAATGGCTGGTCGTCCTTGATAAATTTCCCCAGGTATCGGAACTCATACGGTCCTCCAAACGTCACCCCAATGGTCTGCCCCGCCCATCCTCCCGTGATCTTATCCTTCAGCTCATCCATCATCAGGGTCAATGTATCCTTCTCCCGCTTGCCACCCTTGACAGTCGTCACCAGCATGCACGCAGTCGCCAGCGTCAGCGCCAGCCTCGGAAGCCATGTCATTTTGTTGGTTTATAAAGTATATGGTTGGTCAGTACACCAATGCCGTCTATCTCGATGTCCACCCTGTCATTCTCCTGCAATGTAAACTCGTTGGGCGGCACCAGACAGGTGCCCGTCATAAGATAGCAGCCATTTACAAAATCCGTCTCACGGTACAACCACCCTGCCAGCTCCGACAGCCCCCGCTTCATCTGACTCACCGGCACCTCGCCCTTGTACACCTGCTTGCCATCCCGGGTGATGGTCATATGTATCATCGAGCTCAATGATATAGGCTCCTTCGGCACATAGAGACAGGGACCCAGCGCCGCGCTTCTCTCATAGACCTTTGCCTGCGGCAGATACAACGGGTTCTCACCCTCGATGTCCCTTGAGGACATATCGTTCCCAACGGTATATCCCTGTATATTCCCTTTTGAATTGATGAACAGCGTCAGCTCCGGCTCCGGCACGTTCCAACGGGAGTCCCTCCGTATATAGACAGGCTCTCCATGGGCAGCCACCCGGTGAGGCAGCGATTTGAAAAAAAGCTCGGGCCGTTCGGCCTCATATACCTTATCATAAAAATCAGCGCCGCCGGACGTCTTCGACTCCTCCATCCGTGCATTACGGCTACGCAGATAAGTGACCCCCGCAGCCCATACCTCCTGCGAACCGATAGGAGGAAGGATATCATTGGTGGCGGCTACTTCTTTCGCGGAGGTTGTCGCCTTCTCCAGGTACGGGTAAAGACCTTCTCTGTTCACCAGCTCGTCCCACGGCTGATCCAGCTGATAGAATTTCCCGGCGGCTTCTAAAATATTACCTTGCTTTGTCCGATATAGCTTCATACGGTTAATCGTTTAACAGGAGCAAGATAGGGCATATTTTTTATTCCACCACCAGCAGCCACCCTTTCCCCCTGGCCACGGGAATGTCCTCATCCGCGCGAAAGCTCTTCCCCGGCTGAAAGCCGCTGATCTCCGGCGCCTTGATCGTCGCATGTGCCGCATCGATACCCAGCCGCTGCCAGTCTATCTGCAAACGCACCGTCGTATCTTCTTTCGCCCAGCTGGCCAGAGACAGCAGGGCCTTGCCCTTCTTCAGCCATACAGTGACAGGCACATCCGCCCTTCCTGTCGTCACGGGACAATTGGGACTCCAATAGCCGATCATCTTTGTCCCTTGCATGCCGAATTCATCCCATGCTTTCCAGATAGGCCGCGGATCAGCATTCGCCGTCCATGGCATCCGGTTCGTCATTCCATATACCATTCCCCGCCAGGGATTGCCGCCGCCTTCCAGCATCTCCCCCATCAGTCCGAAAGGAATACCGCTCACTTCCGTCAAAAAGAAGTCCGGGTTGTTTTTCTCATAGTCGAAATACTCGCCGAACCACAACCGGTTGAGATAAGGGAAATGCTCCATATACAGGTTGGCGCTGTTGTTATATCCATCCCTTGGATTATACTGATTGGCGGAATGCAGATCGATGATCCCGGGATGCCCGTCCTGCGTCAGCACCCGCTTGATGCGTTTCATCGTCACCCGGTCGAAGGCCACATCATCCAGGTAGATCCCGTCGATGCCTACGTGCTGCACCAGCCAGTTCATGCCCTCTACATAGTAGTTGTGCCACCGGCTCATCCCGCTGTTGATGATGGCGGCATCCTTTATCTCCGGCACAAACCAGGCAGGGATATAGTCGTCCCCTACATGCTCCTGCAGCCAGCTAAAGCCGCCGCCGGGACCGTGAGAATATATTTCATCCCCAAGACTCCTGAGCGCCCACAGCTCATAGGCCCTGTCCGAGAGCTCGCGCACTGTATTATAGATCTTCACCTTCAATCCCAGCGCATGCGCGCTGTCGATATATGATTTCATCTTCCTCCATTCGATAAAAGGATAGTTGATCCAGGGATTGATGGGAGTGGCATGATGGATATTTATCACTGTAGCTCCCGTCGCCTTTATCGTATCGAGGTTATTGTATCGGTGATAGAACCGCGTGGCCCATTGAAAATCCGTGTTCAATACATGAAACGGAGTGATCAGCAGATGGAAATTGTAGTAGAGGGTATCTCCTTTCTTCATATGCCGCGCGCCGGAAAAGTTATTTACCAGCATGGACTTTCCTTTGATGCCTACCGTAATGCCGCCCTTTCCCTCATTCCCCCAGGAGGCAGGCAGTAGCAAGGGCTTTTGCAGATAAAAATTGGTGTTCAATGGACGGACATAGCGTTCGTCACGTAACGAATATTGCAATCCCGCATTTACGGTTCCAATCCAGGCGCCATCCTGGTTTTTATGCGCTACATCCCATTTCCATTGATAGGTGCTGTCCGGTCGATAGCCCCCTTTCAGGCCCAGCCCCATCATATATTTCGCTTTCTCCGGCTGGAAAGGGATATGCATGGTGATATCCTTTAGGTCCAGGTCCTGCAATGCCGCCACTTTCACTTTATAATCCAGATATCCGTCAAATTCCAGCGTGGCGCTCACCTGCATCTGCAATTCTTCCGAGGTGCTGGTCGCATTCCATTGCACCGTTCCCGCTTCCTTACGCGTAAAATGAACACCCTGAGGGGTCAGCCGGATTTCCTTCCCATCCCTGATGAAATGAAAATGGATATTCTCCGCCAGCAGGTTATTGGGTGTGGTGGTGATATCCGTCATTTCCGGCGTAAAGAAAGTACGTATCTGTTCCGGAAACCCTTGTTTGTTCACCTGTAGCTGTCTTCCCAGGAGATTGATAAGGCTATCTCCCTGTACGACCAGCGGAGTATAGGGTGCGATCACATCATTGGATTGCGCCAGTGTCGAATTAAGCCATTTGAGACGGGTCATCTTTTCCGGCTGGTCCGTGGACGCACCAGATTCCACATGCACCTTGAGATGAATAACCTGCCGCTGTCCATTGGCCTCTACCGTTGCCGTCCCATTATAATCTCCTGTCGCTGCATCCGAGGGTACATCTACGCCACACCACAAAGCCTGTACCTGTTTGGCAGGCACATCCACTCTTTTTACAAAAGGTGTTCCATCATAACGAATGCCTCCGGTATTGATACAGCTGATCCGGTCCGTCCCTATCTTCCCACCAGCCGCCCTTGTCAGATCGCTGAAGCTGACCCGCACATCCTGCAGATCCTTTAAAGCATAAATGCCCAGCTGATAAGCAAAATATTCGCCCTTCTTTGCTACCATGATCAGGCCGAATGTCCGAAAAACGGTCCTCCCGGGAAATATACTCCGTTTTTCGGAAAGGTCTAATGATGGTCCTTCGGACAACGAGCCTCCGGCCCGTTCTGGGCGTTGTGGCGCCAGTCCCGCACCCGTTTGTATCCACCGGTAAGGAAGATCATTCCGCATCCGGATGCTGTGTTCCCTGTCTTCCACGAATACACAAAAAGCCTTTCCCTTATTCGCGTTCACCACTGCCTCTGTCTCCTTCGATGTAGCGATCACCTCCATGGGATAAAAGCTGTTAAAGGCATCGATGGATTGCTCTACCAGCGCCTTGCAGTTCACGGCCCTGGTCGCCGCACTTTTCACTGTCTTCCCCATCGCCTCCTTCGCCCGGCTCAACCAGCCCGCTGCTGCCGTGGTATCCGGCTTCCAGTACACTCCTTTGGGATAATTGCTCCGGCCCTCATTGCGATAGGGCATATAATAGATATAGTAGAGTCCCTTCCCTGACACAGGCTCAAAGAGCACTTCCCCCGTCTCCCGATTGATCATCCCCGTGGTCTTGTTCAAAATGATCTTACCCGTTGCCGAATCCTGTACAATGATCCGTTTGTTCTCAGGGTGCACATCCCTCCTCCGCCAGGGTATGTCGACACGGGCCACATTTCCCGTCGCATTGCATCGCACCACGATACGGTGATTCCCCAATGAGTCCGCATT
>Ga0207674_10001981_pt1 | contig 25946 bp, 23 predicted proteins | sample KBSCornC72_FD_184303 | JGI IMG/M metagenome (GOLD analysis project Ga0207674, IMG submission 184303) | Corn rhizosphere microbial communities from Kellogg Biological Station, Michigan, USA - KBS Corn C7-2 (SPAdes) (version 2) | ecosystem: Host-associated > Plants > Roots > Rhizosphere > Soil ...
GCCGGTTCGCAAGTTGACGAAGCGATGCGGGATTCCGAGCGGCGAAGCGTTGAAGCTCGGCAGCAGCCGATCCGCGCAGTCGCGCGCTTTCGCCAGCAGCGCCGGATCGCCGCATGCGTGGTACGCCGACAACAACCCGCCGACGAGCCGGATCGAGGTTTCGAACACCGACACTTCGCCATCGACGTCGAAGTCGAGGTTGCGCTTCACCCATTCGACCCCGTCGTTGAACTCGTCATCGAGGCCCATGATCCATAAAGTGTCGAGCGCCTCGATGAGGGACAGGCCGAGGTGGTGGTTCTTGAGCGGGAAGCTTTCCGAGCCGCCGCTGACCGGCTTGATCTGGTCCTTGCCCCAGGCGTGCTCGCGATATTGCCGCCACGCCCAGCGCGTCTCGCGCTTCACGTCCTCGCCGAGCGCGCGCCAGTCGGGCTTGCGCGCTCTTGGTGCGGCGGCAGTCAGAAGCGCGGCCGAGCTTCCGGCAAGCATGGTGCGGCGGGTGACGCGCATGGGCGGAGGCTAGCCGCACCGGCTGCGGCGCGCTACTGCCTCGGCAGTCCCGCGGCGCGCTCGGTCCGCAAGCATCCACGTGAGTAAATGACCGACCCGCAGACCATTCTCAAGCAGACCTTCGGCTTCGACCATTTCCGCGGCGTCCAGGAGCAGGTGATCGCCCGTGTGCTGGCGGGCAAGCGCACGCTCGCCGTCATGCCGACCGGCGCCGGCAAGTCGCTTTGCTACCAGCTCCCGGCGCTCGCGCTCGAAGGAACTGCGCTGGTCGTCTCGCCGCTGATCGCGCTGATGCATGACCAGATCCGGAGCGCAGACGCGATCGGTATTCGCGCCGCCTCGCTCACCTCCGCCGACAGCGACCGGGAGCGGACGATCGAGCGCTTCCGCGCCGGCGAGCTCGACCTGCTCTACGTCGCGCCCGAGCGCGCCACGCTCGATGGATTCCGCCGCCTGGTCGACCGCGTGAACCTGTCGCTGATCGCGATCGACGAAGCGCACTGCGTCAGCGAATGGGGTCACGACTTCCGGCCCGACTATCGCAAGCTGAGGAGCCTGCTCGACGACCATCAGGAAGTGCCGCGGCTCGCGCTCACCGCGACTGCCGACCGGCGAACCCGCGCCGACATCCTGACCCAGCTCGGAATTCCCGAGGACGGGCTCATCGTCGCCGGCTTCGACCGGCCCAACATCCGCTACCACGTCCGCCACCGCGAGCAGACCGGCAAGCAATTGCGCGATCTTCTCGCCGGGCAGCCGGGGTCGGCGATCGTCTATGCGCCGAGCCGCGACAAGGCGGAGAAGATCGCCGAGCAGATCGCGCGCGACGGCCGTCCCGCGCTGCCGTACCACGCGGGGCTCGAGCCCCAGGTACGCGCCCGCAACCAGTCGGCGTTCGTCAATAGCGAGGAGATGGTGATCGCGGCGACCGTCGCCTTCGGCATGGGCATCGACAAGCCCGACGTCCGGATCGTCGCGCACTCCGCGATCCCCAAGAGCATAGAGGCATATTACCAGGAGACCGGACGCGCCGGGCGCGACGGCGAACCGGCCGAGGCGTGGCTGTTCTGGGCCGCGCAGGATTTCGCGCGTGCCCGCCAGCGCATCGAGCAGGAGGTCGATCCGGACCGCCGCCCCGCCGAGCGCGAGCGCCTCAACGCGCTTGCGGCGCTGGTCGAAACGCCGCTGTGCCGCCGCGCGGTCCTCCTGCGGCACTTTGGCGAAGAGCCGCCCGAGCGCTGCGGCAATTGCGACAATTGCCTGGAACCGCCCGCGACGATCGATGCGACCGAGGTCGCTAGAAAGCTGCTCTCCGCCGCCTTCCGTACGGAAATGCGCTTCGGTGTCGGCCACCTTTCCGACGTGCTTGCCGGCAACGACAATGATAAGGTCCGCGGCTTCGGCCATCACCGGCTGTCGGTGTTCGGGATCGCGTCCGCCGACGAGCTGAAGCTGGTGCCCGCCGTAGCCCGCGCGCTCATCGCCCGCGATGCGCTTCGCGCCGATGCGTATGGCGGGCTTTCGTTCGGCCCCGGCGCGAAGCCGATCCTGAAAGCCGAGCAAGAGGTCGTCATCGCGGTGCCGCCGAAGAGCAAGCGGCAGCGCAGGCGCGAGAGCGGGCCGGCCGATCCCTTGTTCGAAGCTCTTCGGGAGGAGCGCCGCCGCCTGGCGTCGGAGGCCGGCGTCCCGCCCTATGTCATCTTCCACGATTCCACGCTTCGCGAGATCGCGGAGGCGCGCCCGGCGAGCCTTTCCGAGCTCGCGCGGGTCAACGGCGTTGGACGAACCAAGCTGGAGCGCTATGGGGACGCCATGCTCGCCGCGGTCGCTTCCGCCGGCTGACCCGTTCAGCCCGGCGCAAGCGCAGCCGCGCCAGGCTTTAAGTCATTGGTTTTCCGGGGAGAGACATGATCCGTAACCTTCTTCTTGCGTCGGCCGCACTGGCAATGACATCGGTCGCGGCGCCCACGCTCGCCGCGCCTTCGAAAGCGACGCCCGCGGCCTCCGCGACGCTTGCCGCGTCCAACCCCTTCGCCAAGCCGAGCACGCTGCCGTTCCAGGCACCCGATTTCTCGAAGATCAAGGACAGCGACTATCTGCCGGCGATCCTTGCCGGGATGGCGCAGCAAAAGCGCGAGGTCGCGGCGATCGCCAACAGCCCGGCTGAGCCCACCTTCGGGAACACGATCGTTGCGCTGGAGCGCTCGGGCACGCTGCTCGAGCGCGCGATCCTCGCATTTTCGGCAGTGAACGGCGCCAACACCAACGACACGCTCCAGGCGGCGGACACCAAGACGTCGCCTTTGCTCGCGGCGCATTCGGACTTCATCAACCTCAACCCGAAGCTGTTCGCGCGGGTGAAGGCGCTGCACGACCGCCAGGCCGAGCTCAACCTCAACCCCGAACAGGCGAAGCTGCTCGACGTCTATTACAAGGGCATGGTCCACGCCGGAGCCGAGCTGCCCGCGGCGAAGCAGGCCGAGCTCAAGGCGATCAACCAGAAGCTCAGCACGCTCCAGACCGAGTTCACCCAGAAGCTTCTGGCCGCCGCCAAGGCGAGCGCCTTGCACGTGACCGACAGGGCCGCGCTCGCCGGGCTCACCGACGAGCAGATCAACGCCGCCGCCGAGGCGGCAAAGGCGCGCAAGCTCGACGGCTATGTCCTGGTGCTTCAGAACACGACCCAGCAGCCGCTGCTGGATTCGCTGAGCAATCACACGACCCGCCAGGCGCTCCTCGACGCCAGCCTCAGCCGCGCCGAGCACGGCGACGCCAACGACACACGCAACATCATCCGCCAGCTCGCCAAGCTTCGCGCGGAGAAGGCCGCGCTGTTCGGCGCAGCGAACTGGGCGGATTATGCGCTCTACGACCAGATGGCGAAGGACCGTGCGACCGCCGTCGCCTTCCTCGACAATCTCGCTCCGGCGGTCTCCGCCAAGGAGCAGCGCGAATGGGCGGACATCGTCGCCCTGGCCAAGTCGCAAGGCGCGACTTTCCAGCCCACCGCGGCCGACTGGAACTTCTACGCGGAGCAGATCCGCAAGCAGCGTTATGCGATCGATAGCGATCAGCTGAAGCAGTACTTCGAGTTCAACAAGGTGCTCGAGGACGGCGTCTTCTACGCCGCCAACCAGCTCTATGGCCTGACGTTCAAGGAGCGGAAGGACATCCCGACCTGGAGTCCGGACATGCGGGTGTTCCAGGTCTACGACAAGGACGGCAGCGAGCTTGCGATCTTCATGGTCGACCCGTGGAAGCGGGATAACAAGAACGGCGGAGCCTGGATGTCGAACCTCGTCAACCAGTCGTACCTGCGCGGGACCAAGCCGGTCGTCTTCAACGTCTACAACTTCACGAAGCCCGCCGCGGGGCAGCCGATGCTGATCAGCTGGGACGACGTGACGACGATGTTCCATGAGTTCGGCCACGCGCTGCACGGAATGTTCGCATCCCAGACCTATCCAACCCTGTCGGGGACCAATGTCGCTCGGGATTTCGTCGAGTTCCCGTCGCAGTTCAACGAGAATTGGGCCCTCGATCCGAAGATCCTCCCGCATTATGCGGTCCACTACAAGACCGGCCAGACCATCCCGCCGGACCTCGTCCAGAAGATCCTCGCCGCGAGGACATTCAACCAGGGCTATGAGGTGGGCGAGGTGCTGGAAGCGGCGCGGCTCGACCTCGACTGGCATTCACTCCCGGCGAGCGCTCCGCTGCAGGACGTCGACCAGTTCGAGGCGCAGGCGCTCGCGGCGAGCGGCTATGACGTGAAGGACGTTCCGCCACGCTACCGCTCCAATTACTTCCTGCACATCTGGAGCAACGGCTATTCGGCGGGCTATTACGCCTATCCGTGGACCAAGATGCTCGCCCAGGATTCCTTTGCCTGGTTCCAGCAGCACGGCGGACTGACCCGCGAGAACGGCCAGCGCTTCCGCGACATGATCCTCTCGCGCGGCAATACGCTCGATTATGCCGACATGTATCGCGCCTGGGCCGGCCACGACCCGGAGATCCAGCCCTATCTCGACTTCTACGGACTGGCCGGCGGTGCGGCGGCTCCGGCCGCGCCGACGGCGGCCCCGCCACCGCCGCCGGCAGCGGCGCCTGCCGAGACCCCGCGCCCGGGCGAGCGGGGACGATAAGGCCATGATCCGCCAGCTCGACGACCGCACTCTGGTGAGCGGCCAGATCGCTCCCCACGAGGTCGCCGGGCTGGCGCAGCAGGGCGTGACACTGATCGTCAACAACCGGCCCGACGGCGAGGAGGAAGGGCAGCCCTTCGCCTCCGAGATCGAGGAAGCCGCCGCGCAGGCGGGGATCGCCTACCGCTTCGTTCCGATCCTGCGCGGAATCGGCCCCGCCGACGTCGAGGAGATGCAGAAGGCGCTGCGGGATTCCGAGGGCGGCAAGCTGCTCGCCTTCTGCCGCTCCGGCACACGGTCTGCCTTCGCCTGTGCGCTCGCCCATCGCGAGGAAGGGGCTTCGGCTGACGAGATCCAGCAGCGGCTTACGAACGCGGGCTTCGACCCCGCGCCGATCGCGCACCTGCTCTAGCTCTTCTCCGCGAGCAAACGCCGGGCCTGTGCGAGGTCCTCGTCCAGAACCATCAGCCGGACGGGCATGAACAGCCCGCCGTAGGAACTGTTGATCTCGCTGTCGAACAGCACCGATTCGACGCCTTCGCTGTCGAGATAGAGCCGGGCGAGATCGGCCTCGACCCGGCTGTTGTAGCGCGCCGCTTCGACGAGATCGGTCACCAGGGGAAAACGTCGCCGGCGGCGACCTCGTCGGGGCGCGGCGCCCGCCCGAGCATAGCATTGCGGTGCGGGAAGCGGCCGAACCGCTCGATGATGGCGCGGTGAAGCTTGGCGAAATGCAGCATCTTCCCGTCGCCAAGCGCGGTGAAGAGGAGCATCGCGCGGTCCTGGTCGGCCATGTTCTCGCTATGCTCGAACGGCATGTAGAGGAAGGCCCGCTCGCGCGGCTCGAGTGCGTGGTCGAAGCCCTTGTCCACGGCCTGTCTGGCGATTGCGAGCGCGAGCGGATCGGTCGCGAACTGCTCGGCATCCCCGCGGAACATGTTGCGCGGGAACTGGTCGAACAGGATCACGCCCGCGAGCGCCGTCAGGGGATCCGTGGTGAACGCCTCGACCGGGAGCTGGCGCTTCTCGAACCAGAGCTTGAGGAAGTTCTGCTTGATCCTGCGATCCAGCTCGTCGCCGCCACGCCACCATTGCTCGTCATCGAGCCCGAACCAGAACTTGAGGACGTCGGCGCGCCAGTCCGTCATCGCGAGCCCCGAAGGGGCGCGGCAATCCAGCCGTTGCTCTGGATTGCTTCGCTGCGCTCGCAATGACGATCAGGCAGCGGTGCCGCCCACGGTCAGCCCGTCCACCAGAAGCGTCGGCTGTCCGACGCCGGCGGGAATGCTCTGTCCGGCCTTGCCGCACACGCCGACCCCCTCGTCCAGCTCGAGGTCGTTGCCGATCCCCTTGACCCGGGTGAGCACCGTCGGGCCGTCGCCGATCAGGGTCGCGCCCTTCACCGGCTCGGCGATCTTGCCGCCCCGGATTCGATAGGCCTCGGTGCAGGAGAAGACGAACTTGCCGCTGGTGATGTCGACCTGCCCGCCGCCGAAGCTCTTGGCGTAGATGCCGTCCTTGACGCGTTCGACCAGCTCGCCCGGGTGGTCCTTGCCGGCCAGCATGAAGGTGTTGGTCATCCGCGGCATCGGCGCGTGGGCGAAGCTTTCGCGGCGCCCGTTGCCGGTCGGCGCCATGCCCATCAGCCGCGCGTTGAGCCGGTCCTGCAGATAGCCCTTGAGGATGCCGTCCTCGATCAGGCAGGTGCGTCCCGTCGGCGTGCCTTCGTCGTCGATCGTGAGCGAGCCGCGGCGCTGCTCCATCGCCCCGTCGTCCACCACCGTGACGCCCGGCGCTGCGACGCGGTCGCCGATCCGGCCCGAGAAGGCCGACGTCCCCTTGCGGTTGAAGTCGCCTTCGAGCCCGTGACCGATCGCCTCGTGGAGCAGGACCCCCGGCCAGCCGGGGCCGAGCACGACCTGCATTTCGCCGGCAGGCGCGGCGACCGATTCGAGATTGGTGAGCGCCTGGGCGAGGGCGATGTCGATCGCCCGGTTCCACTCAGTCTTTTCGAATAAGCGCCCGTAGAGATAGCGGCCGCCGAGACCGTGATGGCCGGTCTCGCGCCGCCCGTTCTGCTCGGCGACGATCTGGACCCCGAGGCGCACGAGCGGGCGGACGTCTGACGCGGTGAAACCGTCGCCGCGCACGATGTCGATCACGCTCCAGCTCGCCGACAGCATGACGCTGACCTGCACCACCCGCGGGTCGCGGGCGCGCGCCGCCGCGTCGATCTGCTGGCAGAGCCGCACCTTGTCGGCGAAGGGGACCAGGCTCAGAGGGTCTTCGGCGCCGTACATCGCCTGGTTGGTGCGTTGCGGTGACGGCGCCGGCGCGGCTTCGCGCGGGTCGAGCAGCTTCAGGGTCGCCGCTGCGCGCTCGATCGCGGCTTCGCTGATCTCGTTGGCGTGCGCGAAGGCCGTGGTCTCGCCGCTCACGCCCCTGAGCCCGAAGCCCGAGCTGCTGTGATAGTCGGCGGTCTTCAGCCGTCCGTCGTCGAAGCCGAACGCCTCGCTTGCCGCATATTGGAGATAGAGCTCGCCGTCATCGTGACTGGAAAGATGCTTGTGCGCGAGCCTGCGCGCAGCGTCGGGATCGAGGTTGCGGTAGAGGAAGTGGCGGGGCTCGGCGAGGTTCATGCCGCCTGACTGTCCGCAGGTCCCCCTTCAAGGACGAAGCGGCGGTCGCAATAGCCGCATTCGACGAAGCCCGTGTCGGGCTCGATCCTCAGATAGACGCGCGGGTGGCCGAGCGCGGGCGAGACTTCGCCCGAACCGTCGCAGGCGACCTGGACGGTGCTGACTCGAATGACTTCGGGCGGCGGGATTTCCATGCCGTTGAGGTAGCAACGGGTCTGCCTGCGTTCAACGGCGAAGGCTAGTTATACTGGGCGAGGACCATGAATGTGCCCGTGTAGGTGCCTTCGGCCTGGTTCGGGGCAATCGTGACGGTGCCGCCGACGCCGACCGCGAAGGCCCGCGTCGAATCGATCGTGATCGTGGAGTTTTCAAGGCTGAGCGAAATCGGAACGGTGTGTCCGTTGCCGTCGCTGAGATTCGCGGGCGGAGCCACGAAGATGTTGACCTGCTGACCGGCTGTGCCGCCGCCGGAAAAAGTTGCCCGCGAGACCGTCCCGCTCGGCACCGGAGTGACCCCGCCCGTGACGCTCTGCCCGCTGCCGTCGGCGGCGATGCTGACCGTTCCGCTGGTCGAGGAAGCCACGACTGTGCCGAAATCGAGGTCGTCGGTCTTGATGATCGAGACCGGCAGGAGGAGCAGCGCCCGGGCGTCCGCCGAATCGGTGGGCGCGGCGAGGGCCGGCGCGGGCACGGCCGTTGCGGCGACAAGCGTCGCGATGATGATCTTGCGGATGTCCACGTTGCGAGCTCTCCACGCGTCAATTCAGGAGGCGAGTATCGGCCCACGCGTGTGACCGTGCGTTCAACATCCACGGTGTGTTGAAAGTTTACCTTGAAGCGAAAGGTTTGAGCGGCTGCAGCTCAGGGATATTGGACGGTGACCGTGAAGGTTCCGGTGTAGGTCCCTTCGGCCTGGTTCGCGCCGACATTCAACGTGGCGCCGACCCAGAAGTCGAATGTGTCGGTGAGGGGAATCCTCCGGTTGGTCGCACCGTCCTGGGTCCAGTTGGTGACGGTCATCTTTTCGGTCCCGCCTACGCGGGTCACGTCGATCGGATTCTTCGGCAGGCGGATGAGGGCGATGGCGTTCTTCGACCCGGTCGCCGTGAATTTCGCCGCGTGGGCCGTGGTTCCGGCCGGCACGATGGGACCGGTGACGGCCTCCGAATTGGCAATCGGATCGATCACGGCGGTGCCCGCGCCCGACACCACCAGCGTCCCGAAATCGAGGTCCGCGCGCTTGATGACGCTCAGGGGACTGAGGATGGCGGCCTCGGCCGGCGCGCCCTTCGTCGCGGGCGCGGCCGACCCCGCCGCCGAAACCAGCAGCGTTGCAGATGCAGCAAGGAGGCGCAGGCGCGACGGGCCGGACAACATGGCGCCGCAGATATTCGGTTAACCTGAAAATCACTCTAGCGCTTAGGGTTAAGCGTGCATTTACCTTGAATGCTTGTCGCGACAGGGCGGCAACCCTATGCCGCGCCGCGTCATGGACGCGCCCGCAATCCGTATCGAATCGCTCTCGAAGACGTACGAAGCGAGGGGGATTCCGGCCAAGCGCGCGCTGGGCGAGGTCAGCTTCGACGTCCCGCGCGGGCAGATTTTCGGCCTGCTCGGGCCCAACGGCGCGGGCAAGTCGACCTTGATCAACATCCTTGCCGGCCTGGTCACCAAGACCAGCGGCAAGGTCACCATTTGGGGCTTCGACATCGACGAGCATCCGCGCAATTCGAAGCGTTCGATCGGCGTCGTCCCGCAGGAGATCATCTTCGATCCCTTCTTCACGCCGCGCGAAACGCTGGAGATCCAGGCCGGGCTCTACGGCGTTCGCCCGTCCGAGCGGCAGAGCGACGAGCTGCTCGCCGCGATGCACCTGAGCGACAAGGCGAACGCCTATTCGCGCACGCTTTCAGGCGGAATGAAGCGGCGCCTGCTCGTCGCCAAGGCGATGGTCCATTCGCCGCCGATCCTCGTGCTCGACGAGCCCACCGCGGGCGTCGACGTCGAGCTCCGCCGCCAGCTCTGGGATTATGTGCGCAAGCTCAACGCCCAGGGCGTCACGATCGTGCTTACCACCCATTATCTCGAGGAAGCCGAGGAGCTGTGCGACCGGATCGCGATCATCCATCACGGCCGGGTGATCGCGAACGAGCCGACGCGCGAGCTGGTCGCCAAGGCGCAGGAGAAGGCGGTCGTCGTCACCTTCGACCGCGACATCGCAGAAGTTCCGGCCAACAGCTGCTTCGAGAATATCCAGCTGATCGACGAGCGGACGCTCGAGATCAGCTACCGCAAGGACCGGGTGAACGCCGGGCAGGTGCTCGGTGCGCTCGCCGCCGACGGGCTCGGGATCGTCGACGTATCGACCCGCGACCCGGATCTCGAGGACGTGTTCCTGAGCCTCGTTTCGGCCGACCAGGAAGCCGCGTGAGCATCGGCACCGACGTCCTGATCGTCGGGTCGGGCGCGGCGGGGCTGACCGCGGCGCTCAACCTGGCCGAGACGCGCAAGGTGGCGGTCATCGCCAAGGGCGCGCTCGATGACAGCGCGAGCGCCCGGGCGCAGGGCGGGATCGCCGCGGTGCTCGAGGAAGGCGACAGCTTCGAAGCGCACATCAACGACACGATGATCGCCGGCGCGGGCCTCAACGACCGCAAGGTGGTCGAGCATGTCGTCGAGCACGCCCCCGCCGCAATCGCCCGGCTGATCGAGCTCGGCGTGCCCTTCGCCAGCGAAAATGGCGCCCTGCACCTGACCCGCGAGGGCGGGCACAGCCACCGCCGCATCGTCCACGTCGCCGACGCGACCGGCTGGGCGATCAGCCAGGCGCTCGAAGCGGCGGCCGCGAAGCATCCCAACATCACGCTGATGCCGGACATGGTTGCGATCGACCTCATCACCGGCCGCCATGCCACCCATTTCTCGACCAGCGGCGCGGTCCACGGCCTCTACGCGTACAATCGCAAGAAGAAGCGGGTCGAGGCTCTCACGGCGCGGGCGACGATCCTGGCGACCGGGGGCGCGGGGCGGGCCTACCTTTATTCAACTGCGCCGCGCGGGGCGACCGGCGACGGGATCGCGATGGCGTGGCGCGCCGGCTGCCGGATCTCCAACATGGAGTTCATGCAGTTTCACCCGACCTGCCTGTACAATCTCGAGGTCAAGAATTTCCTCATCACCGAAGCGGTCAGAGGCGAAGGCGGAATCCTGAAGCACCCGGTGACGGGCCACCGCTTCATGGTCGATTATGACGAGCGCGGAGAGCTGGCGCCGCGCGATATCGTCGCCCGCGCCATCGATCACGAAATCAAGCGCGACGGTCTCGACTATGTCTTCCTCGACATCTCGCATCGCGAGCCGGATTTCGTGAAGGCGCACTTCCCCAACATCTACGAGAAGCTGCTCGGCCTCGGCATCGACATCACGAAGGTGCCGATCCCGGTGGTTCCGGCGCAGCATTATACCTGCGGCGGCGTGGTCGTGGACCTCGACGGGCGGACCGACGCGCCGGGGCTCTATGCCGCGGGCGAGGTCACGCAATCGGGGCTGCACGGCGCCAACCGCCTAGCCTCCAACAGCCTCCTCGAATGCCTCGTCTTCGGCGAAGCGGCGGCGAAGCACATCGCCGGGAATTGGGATTCGCTTCCGCAAGCGCCGCCGACCCGCGCCTGGGACGAGAGCCGGGTGACCGACAGCGACGAGGAAGTCGTCATCACCCAGACCTGGGGCGAGATCAGGCGCATGATGTGGAATTATGTCGGGATCGTCCGGACCACCAAGCGGCTGGAGCGCGCCAAGCACCGGATCGACCTGCTTCGGCAGGAAGTGAACGATTATTACAAGAACTTCCGCGTGACGCCCGACCTGATCGAGCTCCGCAACCTGGTCGAGGTCGCGGACCTCATCGTCCGCTCGGCGCTCAGCCGGCACGAAAGCCGCGGGCTCCACTACACACTGGATTATCCGGGCATGCTCAAGCACCCCAAGGATACGGTGCTGGTTCCCTAAGCGGCGGGCCGCGACAGGCGGCGCACCCGAAGCGTTTCCGCTCCGCCCTCGCTCTCGGTGTTCGCGGCCGCGCCCGGTTCGTGGATGGTCATCAGCGAGCTCATCAGGCTCTCGTCCGCGCTGGAGCACATGCCGAGCACCGCCGCCTCGTCGCAACCTTCGGCGGCGACATAGGCATGGCCCATGTTGGAATCGATGTAGATCCCCTCACCCGCGTGGAGCGTCACCGGATCGTAGAATTCGGTGTGGACGACGATGTCGCCCTCCAGCACGTGGATATATTCCTCGCCCGAGTGGCGGACGAGGTCGCCGAACTGGTTCAGCGATTTGGCGCGGATGACCGTGATGATCGGGATCATCCGCTTCCGTCGAAGCTCGGTGCACAGATAATAATAGTCATAATTGGGCGTCGTCACCCGCACCGCGTCTTCCTGCCGGCCAATGCTACGGCGCGCAGTCACGCCCTCCTCCGCCTGGTCGCTTTCGGCGAACAGCTCGGAGATGCGGATGTTCAGCTTCTGACTGAGCTGAAGCAGCTTGTCGTAGGTCAGGGTGAGCCGGTCGTGTTCGACTTTGGACAGAGTCGAGACGGGAATTCCGCTGCGCGCGCTCATCTCCTTGAGCGTCCAGCCGCGATGGCTCCTGAGATCCTTCAGGATGCGTCCGAGGGTCGGCTGCACGCTCATCCGCGCCGCACCCGTAACATATTTGACAATTTTCCAATCAGGACCATTATGTCTCCGTCAGGCTTGCCTGAGCATAATAAGGCGAGATTGCATCGATCGGCAACTCGCTGGGCGAAAAGGGGAAAAAGATGCGCAAAGCGGCGGCCTTCATCGCGGCGATTCTTGGGTTGGGCTTCCTGTCGGTCGCAGTAGCGCAGACCACGCAATCGCCCCTTTCGCCGCCGGTCGAGCGAACGCAAATCCCGTCGCCTCCTTCGACTCCGCCCGCCGTCGCCGGGACGCCCCAGCTGAACGCTCAAGACGTGAACGCCTGGCTCGACGGCTACATGCCCTATGCGATCGCGCGCGGCGACATCCCGGGAGCGGTCGTCGTGGTGGTCAAGGACGGCCAGGTCCTGACCGAGCGCGGCTTCGGCTACGCGAATGTCGCCAAGAAGACCAAGGTCGACCCGAAGACGACTCTCTTCCGGCCCGGATCGATCTCCAAGCTCTTCACCTGGACCGCGCTGATGCAGCAGGTCGAGCAGGGCAAGGTCGACCTCAACGCCGACGTCAACAAGTACATCGACTTCAAGATTCCGCCTTACGAGGGCAAGCCCGTCACCGTTCTCAACCTGATGACCCACACGCCGGGCTTCGAGGAAGCGGTCAAGGACCTGATCACGCTCGGCCAGGACACCGCCGTTCCCTACGACACGCTGCTGAAGCGCTGGACTCCGAACCGCATCTACGCGCCCGGAACGACGCCGGCCTACTCCAACTACGGCGCGAGCCTTGCCGGCTATATCGTGCAGCGCACTTCGGGCGAGCCGTTCGACGCCTATCTCGAGCACCATATCTTCGGCCCGCTCGGGATGCAGCATTCGACCTTCCGCCAGCCGCTTCCGGCGAACCTCAAGCCGCTGATGGCCGAGGGCTATCAATCGGGCAAGGACAAGCCCTACGGCTTCGAGTTCGTGAACGCCGCGCCCGCCGGCGCCTTGTCCGCAACCGGCGACGACATGGCGAAGTTCATGATCGCCCACCTCCAGAACGGCCAGTACAACGGCCAGCAGATCCTCAAGCCCGAGACCGCGCAGCTGATGCACTCGCGCGCCAACACGCCGTTCCCAGCAGGCAACGGGATGGCGCACGGCTTTTACGAGACCAACATCAACGGGCTGCACGTCATCGCCCACGGCGGCGACACCGTCGCCTTCCACAGCGACCTCCACCTGTTCCTCGACAAGGGCGTCGGCATCTACGTGTCGTTCAACAGCGCCGGCAAGGAGGGCACCGCCCAGCCGCTTCGCGATGCGCTCTTCGCCGACTTCGCCGACCGCTATTTCCCCGATCCGAACGCGGTCAAGGCCGATCCCAGCAACGCCAAGGCCGACGCCGAGAAGCTGGCGGGCCTCTATTCGACGACCCGCGGTGCGCGCTCCAACTTCCTCGCCATCGCCGACATGCTCGGGCAGGTGAAGGTTGGCGTCGACAAGGACGGCAACCCGCTCATTGCCAGCTCCAAGACGCTCGGCGGACAGCCGCGCAAATGGGTCCACATCGGCCCGATGACGTGGCGCGACGCCAACGGTCATGACCTGCTGACCGCTAACGTCGCGGACGGAAAGGCGACTCGCTTCAGCTACGGCGAACTGGCTCCGATCATCGATTTCGACCGGACCCCGGGCTACCGCTCGACCGCCTGGATCCTGCCCCTGCTCTATGCCTCGCTCGCGGTGCTTCTGATCACCGTGCTGCTGTGGCCGACGCGGGCGCTTGTGCGGCGCAAGTACAAGGCCGAGTTCGGCCTCGAGAGAAGGCAGCTGTGGACCTACCGCTCGAGCCGGATCGCGGCCGTTGCGATCCTCGCGGTCCTGCTCGGATGGATGATTGCGATCCAGATGCTGTTCGCCGACCTCGGCAACGAAGCGAGCATGAACGCGATCCTGTTGCTGCTCGAGCTGCTCAGCATCATCGTCTTCATCGGCGGCTTCCTCGTCATGCTGTGGTACGCCTACACCGCCTGGAAGAGCGGCTGGCGCTGGCCCGGCAAGGCGTGGAGCATCCTGCTGGTGATCTCGGCGGGTATGGTCCTCTACGTCGGCTTCGTCTTCAAGCTCATCGGCCTGACGACCAACTACTGATGCCTCAGCTCAGCCTCCGGTATCGCGTCGAGACGCACCGGCTCGCTGCCCCGTTCCGGATCTCGGGCTACGTGTTCGAGACGTCGGACCTGGTGGTGGCCGAGCTGTCGGACGGTGAGTTCACCGGGCGCGGCGAGGCGGCGGGCGTCTATTATCTCGGCGACGATTCCGCCCACATCGTCGCCGAGCTGGAAGCGCATCGCGACCGGATCGAACATTGCTTCGACCGCGGGCATTTGCGCGAGCTCATGCCGCGCGGCGGAGCGCGCAATGCGGTCGACTGCGCTCTGTGGGACCTCGAAGCGAAGCGCGAGGACAGGCCTGTGCTCGACATCGCCAGGATCGACGAACCGCGGCCGCTGATCACCACCTTCACGCTCGGCGCCGACGAGCCGGACAAGATGGCCGACGGCGCCCGGAGCTACGGCCATGCGAAGGCGATCAAGGTCAAGCTCACCGGCGAGCTCGAACTCGACCGCGATCGCGTCGCGGCGATCCGGCAAGCGCGGCCAGACGTGTGGCTCGGGGTCGACGCCAATCAGGGTTACGCCCGCGAGAATCTCGACGCGCTCGTCGACGCGCTCGGCGCACAGCGCGTGTCGCTTCTCGAGCAGCCGTTGAAGCGCGGCTCCGAGGCCGACCTGGAAGGCTACCGCTCGCCGATCCCGATCGCCGCCGATGAAAGCGCGCTCGGGCTCGACGACGTCCCAGGGCTCATCGGCCGCTTCGACTTCGTGAACATCAAGCTCGACAAGTGCGGTGGCCTGACCGAGGCGCTTCTGATCGCCGGGGAGGCGAAGAGGCAGGGCCTTGGAGTGATGGTCGGCAACATGGTCGGCACCAGCCTCGCCATGGCCCCCGCCTTCGTCGTCGGCCAGCATTGCGACGTGGTCGACCTCGACGGGCCGACTTTCCTCACCGAGGACCGCAAGCCCTCGTGCGAGTACCGCGACGGCGCCATCTGGTGTTCCACCGACGTCTGGGGCTCGAGGCTCGCCGCGTGACGCAAGCAGCCGCGCCTTCCAACTGGTTCGGCCAGCCGCGCGGCCTCACGATCCTGATCCTCACCAATATGTGGGAGACCTTCTCCTACTACGGTATGCGCGCGCTTCTGGTCTATTACATGACCAAGCAGCTGCTGATCTCGCAGGAACATTCCTCGCTGATCTACGGCACCTACACGTCGTTCGCATATTTCACGCCGATCGTCGGAGGCGCGATCGCCGATCGCTATCTCGGCAAGAAATGGGCGGTCATCATCGGCGCGACGACCATGGCCGCCGGCCACTTCCTGATGGCGTTCGAGCCCGCCTTCTATTTCGCGCTGGCAACGATCGCGCTCGGCAACGGGCTGTTCCTGCCGAGCCTGCCGAGCCAGATCAACGACCTCTACGGTCCCGACGACCCGCGCCGCGGATGGGCCTACAACGTCTATTATGTCGGAGTGAACGTCGGCGGGTTCCTCGCGCCGCTCATTTGCGGGACAATCGGCGAGGTTTACGGGTGGCATTACGGATTCGGCGTCGCGGGCATCGGCATGCTTGCCGGACTCGCCATTTACCTCGCCGGCCAGCGCTACCTGCCGCCGCCGCGGACGCCGGCATCGATCCTTCCGGAAGAAGCGATCGAGCAACGCGGCGGCAGCGGGCGCGATACGTTCATGCTGCTTCTCGCCGTGGGCCTTGCGGTCACCGTCTTCCGCGGCGCCTACGAGCAGGTCGGGAACACGGTCGCGCTGTGGATCGAGGGCGTGAACCGCCACGTCGGAAGCGCCGAAATCCCGATGACCTGGTTCCAGTCGCTGAACCCGCTGCTGGTCATCGTCCTGACCCCGATCCTGCTCGCAAGGTGGAAGCGGAAGGCCGATTCGGGACGCGAGCATTCGCCGCTCCAGAAGATGGCGACCGGAGCGCTCATCGTCGCAGGCTCCTATGCGCTGCTCGCCGCGGCCGCCACGCTCAGCCCGAACGGAGCGAGCTGGTGGTGGGTGATCGGCTATTTCCTCGTCCTGACGCTGGGCGAGCTTTACATCCTCCCGACCGGGCTCGGGCTGTTCGCGCGGCTTGCCCCGCCGAAGCTCGGAGCGACGACGGTGGCTGCCTGGTACCTCGCAATATTCACCGGAAGCCTGACGGCCGGCTTCATCGGGTCCTGGTACAGCAGCGTGCGGCCCGCGGTTTACTTCCTCGTCCTCACCGGCGTGGCCTCACTCGCCGCAGTGCTGCTGTTGCTCCTCGACCGCCGTGCCCGCGCCGTCGAGGAAGCGCGCATCGCCGAGCGCTCCGCGCTCGCCGCCGTTCCCGAAGGGCTCGCCGCCAATGTTTGAAGCGAGCCTCACGCAGCAGCTTTTCGAGTCAACGGAGGGGCCGGTCAGGCGCGGCTCCCCCGGCCAGTACATTCGCCTGGATTTCAAAGGCAATTTCCACCGCGCGGTCGACGTCACGAATGACATGCCGGCGCGCGAGAACGCTCGGAGGGGTAAATGATGAGCAGGATCGATTTCAGGGCCGCAATCTTGTCGTCGGCGGCGATGTTCGCGGTTGCGATTCCATCGGCGGCGTCGGCGCAGGTTCAACAGCAACCCGCTCCGCAGGACGACCAAAGCGCGACCGACGCCGACAGGGCGGAGATCGTCATCACGGCGCAGAAGCGCGAAGAGACCGTCCTGCAGATTCCGCAGTCGGTGACCGTCGTCGGCGGCGACTCGATCGAGCGCCAGCAGGCGTCGACGTTCGAACAATATCTGAACCAGATCCCGGGCCTCAGCATCACGGAAGCCGAACCCGGATCGACGCGGCTCACGCTCCGCGGAGTCAACACCGGCGGAGTGAGCTCCACCGTCGCGATCTATGTCGACGAAATGCCGTTCGGTTCAAGCACCGCGCTCGTGAACGGCGCCATCCTGACCGGCGATATCGATCCGTTCGACCTTGCCCGGATCGAGGTCTTGAGGGGTCCGCAAGGCACGCTGTACGGCGCGAACTCGCTCGGTGGCATCTTCAAATATGTGACCAACTCGCCCGAGCTCGGCGTGCTTTCCGCGCGGGCTCGCGCGGGCGTGGAGTTCGTCGATGACGGCGGGACCGGCTACAACGCCAACGGCGTCGTCAACGCCCCCCTCGGAGACCGGGCGGCGATCCGGGTGACCGGCTTCTACCGCAAACGCGCGGGATGGGTCGACGCGAACCCGCAGGTCGTCACCTTTCCGGGACTGTTCGGCGGCAGCTTCGATGCGACGTCGCGGGACGACGAGAACATGAACGGCAACACGTCCTGGGGCGGCCGTGCGTCGGTGCTGTTCCAGCCTGTCGAGCCGCTCAAGATCCGGCTCACCGCGTTCCTTCAGAACCTCAACACGCACGGATCGAACGTGGTCGAGGTCGACCCGGACGGTCTCGATCCGATCCACGGCGAATTCGGACAGACCGTGTTCATTCCCGAGTTCAACCACGTCAAATACCGGATCTACAACGCGACCGTCGATTACGACTTCGGCTTTGCAAGCCTCGTTTCCGCTACGAGCTACGGGAAGCTGAGCACGCAGTTCCTCACCGACGACACGCTGGCGATCGCGGGCGTCATCAACTCGATCGTCGGACCGCTCAGCCCGTTTCCGGGCGGACTTCCGCCCGAGGTGCTCGGCTTTCCGTTCCCCGCACAGATTTCGACCGAACCTCTCGGCGTCCCCCAGAATCAGCTAACCGGCCTGAAGAAGTTCACGCAGGAGGTCCGCCTCGCCTCGCCATCCAACGACCGGTTCGAATGGATGCTCGGGGGCTATTACACGCATGAAACGGGCGTCATCGACCAGCACATCAACGGCCTGGTGCTTGGCGATCCCGGCGCGTTGAAAGCGGAGCTCGCCGATCTGCTGTTCGCCCGTGTGGATTCGAAATATACGGAGATCGCCGGATTCGGGAACGTCACCTGGCACGTTTCGGACCGGTTCGACATCACCGCCGGAGCACGCGAGAGCCACAACAAGCAGCGCGCCGAGCAGGTCGTCGGCGGCCCGGTGGCCCCGATCCAGTTCGGCGGCGCGATACCGGACTTCGAGCCGGGGCGGTCGTCGGAGAGCGTGTTCACTTACTCGCTGGCGCCGCGCTTCGAGCTGAGCCCGGACACGGCGATCTATGCCCGCGTCGCGAAGGGCTACCGGCCGGGCGGACCGAATGTCGTCCCGCCGCTCACCGGCCCTGCACTCGACGCCTTCCCGACGACCTTCAAGGCCGACACTCTGACCAGTTACGAAGTCGGCCTCAAAACCGACGTCGGCAGGCACATGTCCTTCGATCTCGCGGCCTACCACCTGCAATGGGACGACATTCAGGTGTTCGGCTCTCTCAACAATTTCGGGTTCAACGCCAATGCCGGCGGAGCGCGGGTCAACGGCCTCGAAGGAACCCTCGCGCTTCGTCCGGTGCGCGGCCTCGACCTGTCGGCGAACGCCGCCTGGATGGATGCGCAGCTGACCTCCGACACGCCGGGAATCGTCGGCGGCAAGAGCGGAGACACGCTCCCCTACACGCCGAAGTTCAGCTTCGGCCTCAATGCGGATTACGAATGGCCGGTTTCGGGGACGATCAAGGCGTTCGCCGGCGGCAGCCTGCGCTATGTCGGGAAGCAGCGCGCGGGCTTCCGTTCGGAGGTCCTGATCGTCGACGGAGCGCCGGTGTTCGATGAAAACGGCCAGCCGGTCTTCGTCCCGGTCCCGCAGCGGCGGATCCCCGATTATGCGACGATCGACCTTCGCGCCGGTGCGGACTTCGGACGGTTCACGCTCGAGGCCTACGTCCGGAACCTGACGAACTCGCGCGGGATTACCGCTCTCGGCGAAGCCGACAACATTCCGGGCGGCGGAATCCTCGCGGCGTTCATCCAGCCGCGGACGATCGGCGTCACGCTCGGCGCGAAGTTCTGATCGCGAAGCCGGGAGAGCGCGAGTGGGGCTAGCAACACGCGAGGCGGCGGCGCCGACATCGACGCCGCCGGCCCTCGCGCTTCCGCAACCCTACCTCCTCTTTCTCGGCGATACGGTCGAGCCGGGCTATGCCAAGACCGCCTTCGGGCTTCGCGACTGGGCGGCGGACAAGTGCGTCGGCGAGTTCGCGCTTCCGAGCGCAACCGTGTCGACGGGGTTGCCGAAGCTTTCCCCCTGGGAGGCGCACGCCCAGGGGGCACGGTCGCTGGTCATCGGGGTCGCCAATTCGGGCGGCTTCATCGCCGACAGCTGGGTCCAGGCGCTGGTGGAGGCGCTGGAGGCCGGGCTCGACATCGTCAGCGGAATGCATGCGCGGCTCGCTGAAGTGCCCGCGCTCAAGTCCGCCGCCGACAAGCTCGGACGGCGCCTGATCGACGTCCGAGTGCCGCCTGCGAACATTCCCATTGCGACCGGCCTCAAGCGGAGCGGCAAAAGGCTTCTCACCGTCGGCACCGACTGCGCGCTGGGCAAGAAATACACGGCGCTCAGCATCGCCCGGGCATTCCAGGAGCGGGGCATCGATGCCGACTTTCGGGCGACGGGCCAGACCGGGATCATGATCGCCGGCGGCGGAATCCCGATGGACGCGGTGATTGCGGATTTCGCGGCCGGCGCGGCGGAAATGCTCAGCCCCGACGCCGCTCCAGACCATTGGGACGTGATCGAGGGCCAGGGCTCGCTTCTGCACCCGGTGTTCGCGGGCGTGACCCTGTCGCTGCTCCACGGGAGCCAGCCGGACGTGTTCGTCGTCTGCCACGAGCCGACCCGCACGCGGCTCCTCGGCGACGAGCAATTCGCGGTGCCGAGGGTCGAGGAGATCATCGAGCTGACGACCCGCCTGGGCTCGCGGACCAACCCCGCGATCCGCGCCGGCGGAGTGAGCTTCAACACGAGCATGATGCGCGAGGACCAAGCCCTCGAGGTCATCGCCGCGGAGAGCGTCCGGCTCGGGCTGCCGGTCGCAGACCCGATGCGCGGCGGCGAGGCGTTCGAGAGGCTCGTCACATCGTGCCTGGCCTGAGCGGGAAGCCACCGAGCCGGTTCGCCCGCTGGCTCCTGCCCGGCCTCGGCGTCAAGGCGGTGGTGATCGGCGGCGGCTATGCGACGGGCCGCGAGCTCGCCGAATTCTTCCTTTCGCAGGGCCCATGGGGCGGGCTGTTCGCGATCCTGTTCGCGACATTGCTGTTCAGCATCTTCTGCTCGCTGACCTTCGTCGCCGCCCGGCGTTTCGAGACGTGGGACTACAAGAGCTTCTTCAAGGTCCTGCTCGGCCCCGCCTGGCACCTGTTCGAGCTCGCTTACCTGCTGTTCGTCGTGCTGATCCTCGCCGTCTATGGAGCGGCGGCCGGAGCGATCGGTGAAGCGGTGTTCGGAGCGCCGGTCTGGGCCGGGACGGTGCTTTTGGCAGTCTGCATCGCCGGCGTGGTGGCGTTCGGCAACAAGGCCGTCGAAGCGCTGTTCCGCGACGTCTCCTATTTGCTCTACGGAGTCTATGCGCTGTTCATCGTGCTCGCGCTGTGGAAGTTCGGCGAGCGCGTGCCGGGAGGCTTCGCGGCTAATCCGCAGACCTCCGGCTGGGCGCTCTCGGGCCTCACCTATTTCGGCTACAACATCATCGGCGCGGTGGTGATCCTGCCGGTGCTCCGTCATCTGCTGAGCGACCGCGACGCGGTGATCGCCGGCACCATCGCCGGCCCGCTGACGATGCTTCCCGCTTTGCTCTTCTTCGTGCCCATGGTCGCTTTCTACCCCGAGGTGCAGAGCGCGACGCTGCCGTCGGACTTCATGCTGCAGCGCATCGGAATCCCGGCATTCCACATCCTCTTCCAGGCGATGATCTTCTCGGCTTTGCTGGAGAGCGGCACCAGTTCGGTCCACGCGATCAACGAGCGGATCGACCGCGCCTGGGAGAGCCGCAAGGGAAAGGCGCTGACGCACGCGCAACGGCTCGGAATCGCGGTCGTCGTGCTGGTCCTCTGCATGTTCCTCGCCAGCCGTTTCGGGCTCGTGGCGCTGATCGCCACCGGCTACCGCGCGCTTGCCTACATCCTGCTCGCGACCTTCATCCTTCCGCTCGTCACCGTCGGCGTATGGAAGCTCTGGCACTGGCCGGGCGCCGCCCACCCCCAACCGATTCCCCAGGAGTAGGACATGCTCAAGCACGGCATCCGCGCATTCACGGCGCTCGCACTGGCGAGCGCTGCAACCATCGCCGCCGCCGCGCCGCCCGCCGGCTTCGAGCAGCGAGTCGAGCAGCTGCGCAAGGACTTCGGCGTGCCCGGAGTCACCATCGCGATCGTCGAGGACGGCAAGGTGACCTTCGCGCACGGCTGGGGCGTGCGCGACATCACGACCAACCAGCCGGTTGACGCCGACACGATCTTCTTCACCGGATCGACCGGAAAGGCCTTCACCAACGCGGCGCTCGCGACCCTGGTCGACGAGGGCAGGATCAAGTGGGACGACAAGGTCATCGACCACATGCCCGACTTCCGCATGTGGGATCCGTGGGTGACTCGCGAGATGACGATCCGCGACCTGCTCGTCCACCGCAGCGGCCTCGGTCTCGGCGAGGGCGACCTGCTGTTCCTCCCGAACAGCACCTTGTCGCGCAAGGAGACGGTGCGGCGAATCCGCTACCTCAAGCCCGCGACGAGCTTTCGCAGCGGCTACGCCTACGACAACATCCTCTACATGGCCGCCGGCCAGCTGATCGAGGAGGTGAGCGGGGAAACATGGGAGAAGTATATCCACGATCACGTCTTCGGCCCGCTCGGAATGCGCAATTCCACGGACACCGACGCCGAATTCCACGCCAACCCCAACCATGCCCGGCCGCACAGCCGGAGCGGCGGCGCGATCCACGGGCTCGGCAAGCAGAGCCCGCTCGACGAGAATGCGACCATCGCCCAGAACGCGGCGCCGGCCGGGGGCCTCGCGATCAGCGCCAATGACATGAGCCGCTGGCTCCTCGCCCAGCTCGGCCGCGGCAAGATCCCCGGAAGCGACAAGCGCCTGTTCACCGAGGCGCAGTCGAACGAGATGTGGACCGGAGTCGTGCCGACGCCGATCCGGCATTTCCCGGCGCAGTTTGCGGCGACGGAGCCGAACTTCAACCTGTACGCGCTTGGCTGGGACATCTCGGACTATCGCGGAGCGAAGGTCGTCGGGCACGACGGCGCGGTGCTCGGATCGCAGGCGACGATCGCGCTTCTGCCGAAGCAGAATGTCGGCATCTTCATCGCCGCCAACAGCGAGGACGGGGAGATCATCCTCGGGCTTCGCGACGAGCTGCTCGACCATTATCTCGGCGCGTCGCTCAACCGCTGGCCGGAAAAATTCCACGAGTGGAAGATCGGCCGGCTCGAGCAGGCGGCGAAGCTGGTCCAGACCGCCGCTGCCAAGCCCGCGGCGATCGGCCCGTCGCTCCCGCTGGAGCGCTATGCGGGTGAATATACCGACCCCTGGTACGGGACGATCAAGGTCAGCCAGTCGGGCAAGGGCCTCGCCATCGCCTTCCCGCATTCGAGCGGGATGGAGGGGCCGCTGACGCACTATCAATACGACACGTTCCGGACGAACCCGGCGCTCGACTGGGTCGAGCCGGCCTACGTCACCTTCTCGATCGGCGCGGACGGGAAGGTCGACCGGGTGACGATGAAGCCGGTCTCGCCCGCCGCCGATTTCAGCTGGGACTATCAGGACCTGCTCTTCACTCCGGCCGAACCCGCGAAGTAGCATCCGAGCGCTGTTGCCACGCGGATTCGCGCGTGGAATTGTGAGCGGGCTTCAGGGGGCAGCGCGTCATGGAGATGTTCAGCTATGTGATGGTGCTGGCGTCGGTGATCGCCGGCCTTGCGATCACGCAGCTGCTCCAGTGCATCGCCGGAATGGTCCAGAACCCCAGGGAGAGCCGGCCCTATTGGGTTCACCTCGTCTGGATCGTCTACGCCTTCGAATATGTCGCGCTGTGGTGGTGGTACGAGTGGAATTTCGCGAAGACCGCCGAGTGGAGCTTCGCGCTCTATCTGTTCATCCTCGTCTACGCCGTCGTCATCTATCTGATGTGCGCGGTGCTTGCGCCGCCCGGCCCGAAGAATTTCGGGGCCTATTATTACTCCCGCCGCCGGTGGTTCCTGGCGCTCGCCGCGCTCGCCATCCTGTTCGACGTCGTCGACACTCTGTCGAAAGGCTTCGCGCATTTCGTCGAGCTGGGCCCGCATTACGCGATCGGCGCGATCGGATTCCCGATCCTCTACGTGATCGGAATGACCACCCGCTCGCGGCGCTATCACGGAGCGATCGCGCTGCTCAGCATGGTCGACCACGCCGCCCAGGCCGTCGAGAATTTCTGGACGCTGAGCTGAGCCACGAGCGCGCGTCGAAGTGGACAAGTTGCACAATCAATCGGAAAATCGGGGCTTGCGTGACTTCGGCGGATTTCCGTGGAAAATGGCCCCTTTGGAAGCGCCGCGCTCGCGATCGCGCCTGGTCCGGTTGTGAACTTCGAGCGCTCGCTTCCGGCGTCATCGAGGAAGCGAAGCCCCCGCTCGGGCATCCCGCCATCGCGGCGGATTTTTGCGATTTGCGCGAATCAGCCGTGCTCATCCGCCAGCCTGGATCACACTTACCGGGCTGCAGAACAGGGCTTTGTTCGAATGTCCGCTTTGGGTGGAAAGCGGACACTCGACGTTGCGAGCGATCGGTGAGAACCTTTCACCCGACCCGGGGGATTGGCCTTTGACGGTATCACGGCGAGCATTTGTGGCGGGTGCAATCATCTCGGCCATGCCGTTTCGGGCTCCGTTACGAGCGGCCTTGCCAGCAACGCGGGTGGTCTTGCTTGGCACCAAGGGCGGGCCGACCCCCTCACCCTTTCGCGCGCCAGCGTCGGTGGCGATCGTTACCGACGGACGGCTTTACCTCGTGGATTGCCCGAACGGGGTGGCTGGGCAACTCGCAAAGGCGGCAATCAGACTTGATCAGCTGTCAGACGTCTTCGTTACGCACAATCACTCCGATCACGTCCTGGATGCTGGAAGCTTGCTTGTGCTGGCCTGGGGCTCCGGCCTGAAATCACCAGTGACGCTGCACGGTCCCCCTCCGCTGAAGCAGATTGTCGACCGATCACTTGCGGCATCGAGCTACGATATTGCGGTTCGCATCAGGGAGGAGGCGCGGCCGCCCCTCCTTCCGTTGATCCACGTTCGAGAGCGAGGCGCAGCGGGACTGGTTTATGAAGACGCACACATCAGAGTGACCAGTGCGACGGTCGACCATTACACGGTCAAGCCGGCATTCGCTTATCGCTTCGACACGCCCGACAGATCCATCGTGGTGTCCGGCGACACCACCTTCAGCGAAAATCTCGTCAGGCTCGCACGTGGGGCGGACCTGCTCATCCACGAAGCAATGTACCTTCCCGGTATCCGTCAGCTCGCAGGCGGCAATGCGAGCCTGATGCGGCATCTGCTCCGAAGCCATTCGACAACGGAACAGGTCGGCTTGGTCGCAGCGCGTGCCGGCGTGAAGAAGCTGGTTCTATCTCATCTCGTCCCGGCGCTTCCATCGATCACGGATGACATGTGGCTCGAAGGTGTCCGCAAGAACTTCCGAGGCGAGGCGGTCGTCGGACACGATCTTCAGGACGTCTGACCCGCACTGAATTCGAATGTCTGCAAAGGGGTCGTTAGCGTCCGCACTGGGTCGAAAGCTGACACAAAAGCTAACGGCAGGAATGGAAAGTTGCCATTGGCTCGCAATTCACTCGCTGGTCGGCGGACCCGTGAGCGATGGGCAATCCGGCACGCTCGAGAGCCTTATCTTTTCGACGGAATCCGGGTTGGCCGCCGTAAGGTGCAGCCTTGCGGCCCACTGACGGCCACGCTCCACGTCCAGCCTTGCCCTGGAATCGCGGTAACGCGCTTCGGACAGGAGCACGCCGAGGTCATGGGTATCGGTCGGCGTAAAATGCCGTAAGCCGCCGACGAAGCCGATCCTCGCCCAGACCGCCTCCTCCTGCTCCTGCGAATCGCGATATTCGTCGGTGGTGAAGTACATGTTCCCGAGGATGCGCAGCTCTTGCTCGGAAAACAGGCTTGCACGACCGGCTTCGGCATTCGCGTTCCACCGAAGCGACGTCATCTTCGAATGAAGCGGGAAGTCGACATCCGTGATCAGAGGCGTCGGTTCTCCGCTCCGGGCTCGGGCAAGCACGGAACCGAGTTGGTTGATCATCCGATTGATGCAGGGCTCATAATTCCCGCGAGTCTCAAGCCACCACAGATTCTCGCGAACTTCGGCCCTGATCGCCTCGCGCGCCTGTGCTGCCGCGATCCGGTCGTGGACCGACTGCGCGAGTTGCCCGAACGCCAGCGCGATCAGCACGCCGAGCACGATGATGCCCACCTCCCCGACGAACTCGCGCCAGCCGTGCAGAGGTTTGGGCAGGGGGATGGGCATGCGTCTGGCTCCCGGCAGTTACGTAAGCGTAACAGACGAGCTATTGTCCGCAATGTGTCGTTGCGAGGGTTGCGATGAGCGTCTTCGAATATGTCTTTTCGCTCTATTCGCTGCTTCTAGGCCTCGCGCTCGCGCACCTTCTCAACGGCCTCGCGAAGGTGGTCGAAGCCCGCGATAAAGTTCGGCTGGGTTGGCCGACCGCATTGCTCGCGCTTCAAATGATGCTCAGCATTGCGATCTTCTGGGAGATCGCCTGGCGAGCGAAAGACGCGGTTCCGGACAACAGTGCTGCGCTCTTTGCTTCCCTGGTAATTTGCAGCCTGCTCTATTTTGGCGCGGTGCTGATCATCCCCAGCGACGCCGCTGAGCGCAAAGATCTCGACGAG
>Ga0207674_10001982_pt1 | contig 25944 bp, 19 predicted proteins | sample KBSCornC72_FD_184303 | JGI IMG/M metagenome (GOLD analysis project Ga0207674, IMG submission 184303) | Corn rhizosphere microbial communities from Kellogg Biological Station, Michigan, USA - KBS Corn C7-2 (SPAdes) (version 2) | ecosystem: Host-associated > Plants > Roots > Rhizosphere > Soil ...
TTCCGCGCACGAACCGTCAAGGGCGATGATGAAGATCACGGGCTACCGCTTGCTGCGCAGCTATCACAATTGGGGTCGCCCCATCGGCGACGTCAATGGCTTCATCGACTCCGGCATCACCGAGGTCCCGATCGTGATCGTCGAGACCGACGAGGGGATTACGGGCGTCGCTACCGGTTCGCACGAGGGGGTCGAGCGGGTCTTCCCCGCGATCGTCGGCCAAGACCCTCGGGCCGTGACCACTCTGTACGACCGGATGCTCGCACGGGTGTTCAAAGCCGGCCACGCCGGATCGACCTTCGGCGGCATCGGAACTCTGGACTCCGCCTTATGGGACCTGAAGGCGAAGATCGCCGGGGAGCCGCTGTGGAGGCTCCTCGGCGCGTCCGATCGGTTCGTGGCCGGCTACGCCTCCGGACTGGACATCGCGCTCAGCGACGAGAAGCTGGCCGCCTTCTACGCGACCATGGCCGACCGCGGCTTCAGCAGCGGCAAGCTCAAGGGCGGCCGTGACATCGCCACGGACATCCGGCGCCTGACCATCATCTCCGACGCCCTCTCGGTCAACGCCGCTCGGCCGGCGCTCATGCTCGACGCGAACGAGTCCTGGAATCTCAAGCAGGCGGTGCGATATGTGTCGTCGGTGGAAGAGGTGCACGATCTCACCTGGATCGAGGAGCCGCTGCGGCGGTGGGACGCGGTCGGACAGGCGCGCCTGTCGGCATCGGTGCGCGCCGGCGTCGCCACCGGCGAGAACCTGACGGGGCTCGAGCAGTACCGGCCGCTGTTCGATGCCGCCGCGATCGATGTCGTCCAAGCCGGCGCGGTATGGGGTGTCACGCACTTCTTGCGGGTCGCGATCGCGGCTCACGCGCGCGACCTTCCGATGAGCCCGGTCGGGCTCAGCGCCAACAGCGCCGTTGCCCACGCCGCGGCCGCGATCCCGAATCATCTGTCCGCCGAGGTCCAGGATCTCGGCACCCCGTTCGGCGTCACCCTCGACCAGGAGTACGCCGATGGCGGCGTCGTTCTCGGCGACCAACCAGGTGCCGGAATCACGGTGGATGAAGCCGCGATCGCGGGTGAGGACGAGAAAGAGGCGAGCTGGCCGATGCCGCAAGGACCGCATGTCCGTCCACGCCGCGCCGGGTTGCGACTCGTCACCGACGACGCGGCCGAATAAGCCGCACTGCGAGTCAAGCCAGCATGGAGTCCGGACCTAAACTGAGACCCATGACGGTCGAGGCGCAGGGCACGAACGCCCCTGCGCGGTCGGTTTTCGGCGACGGGGCCGCCCGGACGCCGGCGGCCCGCCTCGGCGTCGCGGTCGTCGTCGACCTGGTGTCGGCGATCGTCACGGGCGAACTGAAGCCCGGCGAGGTCCTGCCTCCCGAGGGCACCCTGAGCCAGCAGTTCGGCGTCAGCCGCACCGTGATCCGCGAATCGGTGAAGCGCGTCGAAGAGAAGGGGCTGCTCACGGTCGCACAGGGCCGCGGCACCTCGGTGAACCCGCCGAGCTCCTGGAACGTGCTCGACCCCGTGGTCCTGTCCGCCCTCGTCGACCACGACGATTCTCTGGGAGTGCTCGACGAGCTCTCGATCGTCCGAGCGAGCCTCGAAGGCTCCATGGCCGCGGCTGCAGCCGAGCGGCAGACTCCCGAGCGGGCGGCCGAGCTGAAAGCCGCCTATGCCGACACGGTGCGCAACGCCGACGACCTGGACGCGTACAACGAGGCGGATGCCGCCTTCCACTACACGATCATGGAGCAGTCCGGCAATCGGCTGGCTTCCAACATCACGCGGATCCTGTTCGCGCGCGCGCGCGAGAGCAACCGGTTCACCGGGATGCCCCAAGGCGTGATCCCGACCGAGACGCTCGAGGAGCACAAGGCGATCATGGAGGCCGTCATCAGCGGCGACCCTGTCGTCGCGTCGGCCGCCATGATGAACCACATCGCGCTCGCCTGGGCGCGGCGGCGCCCGGACGGCCCGACGCCGGCATCCTGAAGCCCCGGCATCCTGAAGCCCGGGCATCCTGAACGCCGGCATCCTGAACTTCGGCGCGCGGTTGGTCAGTCCAGGTGCCAGACCTCGTCGAGCTCCTGCCACTGCGTGCCGGGCGGGGCATCGTCGTCAAACCCGTACTGGCACGGATCGGTGAGCTGCCACCACTTCTGACTGATCGGATCGGCTTCGAGGCGCAGCTGGTCGGCTTCGAAGTCGTCGCCGACGTACTCGTAGTAGCCGAACAGCACGTCACCGCGGATGAAGATCGTGAAGTTGCGGATGCCGCACGCGGTGCTCATCGCCTCGACCTCAGGCCACACGTTGGCGTGCAGCTCCAGGTACTCGGCTCGCTTCTCGGGATGCAATCGGCACGCCATGCCGAACCGACGCACCACCGTCACTCCTTGGTGGCGCCGGCCGTCAGCCCGGTCACCAGGAAGCGCTGCGAGAACAGGAAGATGATCAGCACGGGCGCCACCGAGATGAGGGTCGCGAACGCCAACTCCGGGAGGGTGATCGTCAGCGCAGCCACATTGGTGGGGTTGAACTCGGGGGTGCTCGAGATCAACAGCGCCAGACCCACCTGGACCGGGATCTGGTCCGACCCCGGCTCCAGGATGAATGGCAGGAAGTAGTTGTTCCAGTTGCCGACGAAACTGAAGAAGCCGACGAGCGCGATCACCGGGGTCGCCAGGGGCATGGCGATCCTCGTGAAGACCCGGAACTCTCCGGCCCCGTCGATGCGCGCCGCGTCGAGCAGGTCGTGCGACATGGTCGTGGAGAAGTAGATGTACGTCAGATACACGCCGAACGGGAAGAACGAGAACGGCAGGATCACGGCAAGCGGCGACCCGAAGACGTGGATCGCCGACAGCTCGAGGAAGATCGGCAGAGCGAGCGCCGTGTTCGGGATGAGCATGACCATGAGCGTGGTGATCAGCAGCACGCGCCGCAAACGGAACTTGGTCATCGCCAGCGCGTACCCCGCAGGGATCGTGATGAGGATCGTGATCACCAGCGCGGCGCCGGAGTAGAGCACGGAATTGCCGAGCCAGGTCCAGATGACGCCGTCCTGGAAACCGACCAGCTGGTTCCAGTTGTGGGCGAGCTGGTCGAAGGATCCAAAGCTGAAAGGCGATTCGCCGTGCTGACCGTCGAGTTGCGTGGTGCTCTTCGTCGGCGCCAGCAGCAACCACGCCAAGGGGATGACGAAGAAGATGCTGAAGAACGCGAGCACGACGATCGCCAGTACCCGTCCCAGCCAGCGGGCCGGAGCGGGCGCCGAGGGAACGACGCGCAGATTAGTCGCGGTCAAAGAGGCCTCCTCGGAAGACGAAGAACGCGGCAAGGCCCATGGCGACGACCAGCAGCACGATGGAGATCGCCGCCGAGCCGTTGAAGTCAGCCTGGGGGCCGAACGCGATCTGATAGGCAAGCTGGTTGAGGGAGTACTGCTCCGAGACGACGCCGCGACTCGCGAGGTTGAGGATCTTGGGTTCGACGAACAGCTGCGTGCCGCCGGCGAGCGACACGATGGCCATGTAGGCGATCCACTTCCGCATGAGCGGGATCTGGATGTACCACGCGGTCTTCAGGGGGCCAGCACCGTCGATACGGGCGGCCTCCATGATGTCGCTGGAGATGGTGTTCAACGCGCCGTACATGATGATGATCCATCCGCCGGCTCCGGTCCAGAACGCCACCAGGGTGAAGACCACGGGAAGGTTCTCGACGGAGACGATCTGAGTGAACGACTTCAGTCCGAGCAGATTCAAGATCCCCGAGACCGGGCTCACGCTCGGGGTGAGCAGGAAGAGCCAGAGCATGACGCTCGCCGAACCCGCGAGAGCTCCGGGGATGTAGAAGAGGAAGCGCGTGGTCGCGGACAGCCATCTGGTGCGAACCCCGTGGACCACCAGCGCCAGGATCGTGACCAACACGATCAGCGTCACCAGCCAGATGACCACGAAGAAGGCCACGTGCTGCACGGCCGGGAGGAACCGGAAGTCGTTGAAGACCCGGACGAAGTTGTCGAATCCCGCGAACGCCCCATTGGCCGTGAACGAGAGGTACAGCGCGTAGAGCATCGGCCCGATACCGAAGGCCAGGAGGAACAGCAGGTAGCCACTCGAGAACACGTAGCCGATGACCGTCTGCGCGCCGAGTCGCCGCTGAGGGCGCCGAATGATTGCCCCCCGCTGCCGCCCCTGTGAAGGAGCGGCAGCGAGGGACGTGAGATCAGTAGAGATGATCGTTGCCTTCTCTATTTGACCGTGTAGCCGTTGACTTGAGCCTGGTTCTCGTACTCTTTCTGCCAGGCGTCCGCGACCGAGGCGATGGTCTGGCCCTTAGCCAGAGCCGGCGCCACGATCGTGTTCCAAGCAGGCTCGGAGCTGAACGAGAGCGTCGCTCCCCAGCCCGACCAGATGTGGGTGGCTGCGGTGTTGACGACGTCCTTGAACTTGTCCGAGTCGGCCCAGAAGCCGCCGCTGACCTGCGCGTCGAGCCATGCGCTCGCCGTGGAGGCGTACGCCGGCAGACCCGTGATCAGCTTGACCGACTGCGGCCCGGCGACCGCGTACTGCAGGAAGGCAGCTTCAGCCTTGAGGTTCTTCGAGTGACTCGAGCCGTACCAGAAGCCACCACCGACGTTGCCGGTGGCGATGGGCTCGCCCGCCCAGTGCAGAGGCATGCCGGCTCCCCACTCGCCCGGCTGTCCGTCGAGGGCGTCCTTGTTGCTGAAGATGGCGCCCGTGAACCAGGTCGGACCGGGGATGCCGAGCAGCTTGCCCTTGTCCACCTTCGCGAAGTCCGGGGTGAACATCCCGACCGTGTTGATGCTCTTGTTGGCGAGCATGTGGTCGAGGAGGGCGATCATCTTCTGGGTGTGGGAATCCTTGAAGTCGGCCGTGAAGGTCTTGCCCTTGACCGTGTAGATCGGCGCCTGAGCGGCCCAGAAGTCGGTGAGCGTCGCGGTGAACGAGTCACCGATCGTGCCTAGCGTGTACCCGGGGTGTTCGGCGGCGAGCTTGTCGCCCAATGCCTGGTAGTCCTCCCAGGTCTCGGGGATCTTGTAGCCGAACTGGTCGAACAGGGTCTTGTTGTACCAGAACACGACCGGTGCCAGGTTGTCGCGGACGCCGTAGATGTGGCCGTTGACGGTCACCGGGTCTTCTGCGCCCTTGGTGTAGCCGTCGAGCCACTTCTTGGAGATGACGCCCTCGTCGAGCGGCGCAGCGAACGCCTGGGCGCCGTTCTTGCCCACGGCGGCCCAGCTGGCGTCATTCACCTGCCCCGACCACACGACGTCCGGCCAGCCCGAACCGGCCTTGTCGGCGAGGGAGATCTTCGTCTGGAACGAGTTGGTGCCACCGGCGTTTCCGTCGTAGGTCTGGATGTTCACCTTGTACTCGGGGTGATCCGTCTGGAATGCCTTGGCGATGGCCGACCGGTCAGCGTCCACCAGAATGGTGATAGCGCTCTTCGGGTCCTGCTTGGCTGCATTGAATCCATATGGCGAGTTGGAGTTGCCGCCTCCACTGGTGCTGCAACCGGCTGCGAGTAGCGCGATGGTCGCTGCGGCTGCGATCAGTCCCAGCGCCCGGGGGGTTCGGGTGAAACGGCGATGCTGTGATGACATGTCGAGTCCTTTTCTGTCGACTTCCTTGACGACTGCGCCACCGGCTCTGGTGGCGTTCATATTAGATCATACATGTGATGAATGATGCAATGCGCCGATGGCCGGCGCGGCTCGGGGCGCGGTCACGAAGCTCCGCGAGCAGAAGGGTGATCCAGCCAGTTGGAAGCGGGTGGGACAAGCTGTTCCAACTCCTCCCACACCGCGTCGGGGATATGCACTCCCGCCGACGCGATCAGACTCGAAATCCTGCTCTCACTCGTGATTCCCACGACGGTCGCGTCGATTCGCGGATCGCGGAGCGAGAACTGGAGGGCAGCGGTCGCCAGGTCGATCCCGGCCCTCGTGCAGACGCCGTCCATCGCCGCGATCGCCTCCAGGAGTTCGCGGGTCGCCGGCCGGTACGAGTACCTCGTCGACTCGGCGGGGCGCGCGAGAATCCCGCCGCCGTAGACGGCCGCGTTCAGGACTCCGACCCCGAGGTCCACGGCGCGGGTGAAGAGCTCATGGGCGCTGCGATCGACGAGGGTGAAGCGGTTGTGGCAGAGGATCGCATCGAATACACCCAGGTCGAGGTAGCGATGTAGCAGTCGTGTGTTGCCGGTTGCGACTCCGATGGCACCGGTAAGCCCGTCGTCGCGGAGCCGAACAAGGGCATCGACGGCACCCCCTGGCGACGTCATGTCCGCGAAGTCGAAGGCATCGGGATCGTGCAGGAAGAGGAGGGGGACCGTCCGGACACCTAGCCGTTCTCTGCTTTCGCGGAACGATTCGCGGACCCGCGCGCCCGAGAAGTCGCCCCCTGCCGCGTCGACCTTCGTGATGACCGAGAAGTCGTCAGGAATTCCTCCTGCCAACGTGATCGCCTTCCCGATCCGCCGTTCGCTGGCACCATCCCCGTAGTTGTTGGAGGTATCGATGGCGCGAATGGGACTCCGCAGGAGAGCGAGGACGAAATCCACCGCCTCGGATTCGCCGACGCCATAGCCGTACAGCTCGGGCATCGAGCCCAGGGGGGACGCGCCCGCGATGATGGTCGAGGTGACGAGCGATGTCTGCCCGATCCGCCGGTACCAGCCGCTAGACATCGGACCTCGTCGTCTCGGGGAGGGGGAATGGCACGCGGTCTCCTTCGGCGATCGGCACGAGGCTACCGCCCACCCAGTGGTTGGCGTCCTCGAGTTCCAGCAGGTCGTGGCTCATCAGGACGCGCGCCCGGTCGGGGTCGCGCTGCTTCAGGGCATCCAGGATTGCGGCGTGCCGCTGAGAGGCCGTGCGGGTCCGCTCGACGTGATTCGTTTCGACATGGTCCGCGCCGATCGCGCCGCGTGTCGCCAGCGCTCTCTCGGTGAGAGCGTCGACCAGGACGGCGAGCGCCCCGTTGTCCGAGGCTCGCGCCACGATGCGAAAGAAGGCGGCATCCGCCTCCATGATCCCACCGCGCTCGGTGATCCGGTCAGCGAACACCTGGCCCGGCAGCCCCTCGAGCGCCTCGGCCGCCTCGGCGAGCTGCTCCGAGGAGATCATGAGCGCGGCCCGCGCCGCGGCCTCCGGCATCAGCACGCGCAGCACGGCCTGGAGGTCGCGGCGCTGCTCCGGTGTCTGCAGATCGATCATGAATCCGATCGGTGCCAGCAGCAGGCGAGCGTCAAGGGATGTCACGAAAGTCCCAGCGCCCCGACGGGTTTCGAGCACGCCCATGATGCAGAGGGCGCGTACTCCTTCACGAAGCACTCCGCGCGACACCCCGAACGTTCCGCAGAGCTCCTTCTCGGTGGGCAGGAGCGATCCCGCCTGCAGCTGCCCGCCGGTGATCATGGCCTTGATGCCCTGAAGCACTAACTCTGTCTGGGACATCCGCCGCCGTACCAGATCACTCGGGTGCCTATTCCTTCACGCCACCGGTCGCAAGCCCGGTCTGCCAGTAACGCTGCAGATAGAGGAACGCGACGATCAGCGGGATGATCGACAGGACCGACCCGGTGATCACGGTCGAGAACAGGGCTTGCGCACCCCCACCCGCAGCCGATGTCGCCTCTTGCTGAGCAAGACCGACCGTGAGCGGGTAGAGCTCGCCGCTGTTGAGCATGATGAGAGGCAGGAAGTAGTTGTTCCAGGTCGCGACGAGGGTGAACAGCATCACCGTGACGATGCCAGGGCCGAGTAGTCGGATGCCCACCTGCCAGAAGATCCGGAACTCGCCGGCGCCATCCATCCGTGCGGCCTCGACGAGAGAGTCCGGGATGGCATCCGCAGCGTAGACGCGCATCAGGAACACGCTGAAGGGGCTCACCAGCGAGGGCAGGATGACGGCCAATGGCGTATTGGTGATGCTCACCGTCGAGAACAGCAGATAGGTAGGGATCGCGAGCGCCGTCAGCGGGATCATGATCGCGCCCAAGGTGATGCTGAACAACACCTTGTCGCCCGGGAACCGGTACTTCGCGAAGGCGTACCCCGACATGGTGGCGAGCAGGCTTGCGCCGATCGCGCTCACCCCCGCGTACACGACCGTGTTCAGGGTCCATCGCACGTAGATGCCGTCCTGGAATGTGAACACATCGCGGATGTTCGCGAACAGGTTGAAATCGTGGCCGAACCACAGCCCGAACGTCGAGAACAGGTCGGGGTTGTCTTTCGTCGCGGAGATGAAGAGCCAGATCAGGGGCAGGATGAAGTAGGCCACGCACAGCCACATCACCACGGTGAGCAGGTTGCTGCGGCGCCTCTCACGGTTGAACGGCTTGCGGCGCGGCGCGGCCGCCGGGATGGTCACCTGCGCGGTCACGACAGTCGCTCCCTTCTCTGGGTGCTCAGTTGCACGACGTAGGACACGATCATGATGACGAAGCCGAGCAGGAAGGCGATCGCCGCCGCGTAGTTGATGTCGTGGTTCACGAAGGCGAGGTTGTACGCGTAGAAGTTGGGCGTGAACGACTGGGTGATCGCGGTGGGCGCGAGCTCGAGCAGCAGGCTCGGTTCGTTGAAGATCTGAAAGGTCCCGATCACCGAGAAGATCACGGTCAAGACGATGGCCGACCGGATCATCGGGATCTTGACGCTCCAGGCCAGTCGCCACTGGCTCGCGCCGTCGATCTCCGCTGCCTCGTACAGTTCAGCGGGAATCGACTTGAGCGCCGAATACATGACGATCATGTTGTAGCCGACGTATGTCCACGTGACGATGTTCATGATCGAGAACAGCACGTTCGAATCCGACAGGAGGTCGGGTGCGGGCAGCCCGATTCCACGGGTGATCTGTGCGATGAGTCCGAACCGCTGCCCGTAGAGATAGCCCCACATGAGCACGGCGACGACGCCGGGAACCGCATAGGGCAAGAAGATCAGGAGTCGCAGGGCCTTGCTGCCGCGAGCCCGACCGGAGTCGAGCGCGAGCGCGAAGAACAGAGCGAGCCCCAGCATGATGGGGACCTGGATCACGAGGAACAGGGCGGTGCGTCCCAGCCCGGCGAGGAAGCCAGGATCCTGGAAGGCGCGCAAGTAGTTCTCGAAGGCGACGAAGCTCACGCCGCCGATGAGCCGGTCCGCGAAGAAACTCAGGTAGCCCGAGTAGGCGAGCGGTGCGACGAGCATCGCCGCGAACACGACGAAGAAGGGAAGGACGAATGCGTAGGCAGCCAGGTGCTGCTTGCGCGTGATCCCGTTGGCCATCTCAAACTCCTTCGCTCGGTGGTGGGTCGAAAGGGGCGGCCCGGGGTGCATCCCCGGGCCGCCCTGGTGCTATCCGTTGACCGTGAAACCCTGCTTGGTTCCGTAGTCGACGAGCGCCTTCTGCCAGGCATCCAAGCCGGCGCCGAGATCGCCGTGGGCGGCTACCGCAGCCCCGAACGTTTCATTGAAGTTCGTGTACGCGAACTCCATGAAGGGGAGCCACTGCCAATCGGGGTCGACCGTCTTGGAGATGCCCGCGAACAATTCGTTGACCTTCTGCCCGCCGTAGAAATCGGGCTGGTCGCCGACGAACTTCGGGTCTTCCAGCACCGAGTTCGCCGTCGGGAAGAAGTGCTGCTCGGTGGCGAACAACAAGGCCGGTTCGTGCGCGTTGTTGATCCACTTCGCGAGCTCGTAGGCCGCAATCTGGTGCTTCGAGGTCTTCAGCACCGCGTCGGCCGAGCCACCCCAGTTGCCCGACGCCGGCTTGCTGGGGTCCCACTGCGGAAGCGGCGCGGCGCGCCACTTGCCCGAGGTGTCGGCCGCGGCACCGGAGAGGAAGACCGGAGCCCAGGCCGCGGTGAGCCAGCCTGCGTACTTGCCCTGGTTGAGCCCTGCGTACCACTCGTCGGTGAAGTCGGCGTCGGTCGTGACCAGATCCTTCTGGATCATGTCCTGCCAGTAGGCCATCACCTTCTTGGCCTCGGGGCTGTTCACGTGGATCGTGACACCCTTCTTGCCGTCGTAGGTGAACGGCTTGACGCCCGCCTGCCACAACAGCCCCAGCCACCCGGCGCCCTGGTTCGGTGCCATGTTCCCGATGACCGAATCCGTCTTGTCCTTCACGGCCTGGGCGTCGACCTTGTACTCGTCCCAGGTCTTCGGCGGTTCGGTGATGCCAGCCGACTTCAGGATGTCCTCGCGATAGAGGTTGCCCAACGGGCCCGAGTCCTGCGGGATCGCCAGGATCTTGCCGTTCGCGACGCCCTGCTTCCAGACCCACGGCACGTAATCCTTCGCGATGTCCTTCGCGCCGTACGGCGTGAGATCGGCCAGCTCGCCGCTCAGGGCGAACGACGAGATGAACTGGTACTCGAGCTGGACCACGTCGGGACCGTTACCGGCCTTCGAGGCAGTGCGTACCTTTGCGTAGTGATCCAGGCCCTGGCCGACGTTCTCGACCTTGACGTGGATCTTGGGGTACTTCTTCTCGAACAGATCGACCTGATCCTGGATCTTGGGCACCCAGGTCCAGAACGTCAGGTTGGTCGGCGTGTTCATGGCCTTGTCGATCTCGGCCTGGGTGACGGTGGTGGCCGAGGGCTTTGACGCGCCGGGGGTGCAGCCGGTGAGGATGAGTGCGGTGGTCAGCAGACCGGCGCCCAGAGCCACTGCTGCTCTTGATGCTCGTGTTCTCATGTGCCTTTCCTTTGTGATGGTGGAGCAGTCGGCAATGACTGCGCCCTACTCGTCGACCAGGACCAGGGAAGCCCATGGTTCGAGCGAGAAAGTGTGATGGGCGGTGAAGCCCTCATCCGAGACCGCGCTGGCGACGGCGTGCGGAGCTGTCACGATCGCGGATTCGGAACTCCAGTTGCTGATGAACCAGAGCCGCGCCCCGGCGGCGGTGCGACCGGATGCGACGGTCACCGTCGGGCTTCTGGACCATCCCGCCGCAATTGGCTCCGCCACGAGCCAGCGCGCGATGTCTGTGGCGAGAGCCGGGTTCGGCACCGTGCCGACGTAGCTGATCCGGCCCGCGCCGACGACCCGCGTCGTAATCGCCGGGAAGCGGCCAAACTCCGGGTGGTCGTACCCGAGGATCGCCTCTGCCCCGTCGAGGTACAGGGAGTCGAGCCAGCGCGTGGCGCGGGCGCCATCGGATGCGGTGAAGTCCTGGGTGCCAGTGACCGCGACGTGATCATCGAGGTTGGAGTACTCCTCGTACCAGACGCCGGCAGATTCGGCGAGCATCGGGGGCGCGATGGCCACGCGGGCGCGCGCCTCGGCATCGGCATACGCGGTCCGGATGCCGAGCACGAGGTGCCCGCCCGCGGCGGCGTAGTCGCGCAGGAAGGCGAGCTCGTCATCCGTGGTGATGTACAGGGCGGGGACGACCAGCACCGGATGCTGCACGGCGAAGGCGGCGGGGTCGTCACCGAACTGGCTGGTGTGCACGATGCGCGCCTGCGCACCGCTCTCGATCACGCCACGGTGGAAGGCGTCAAAGATCGAGGCGTACGCGGTCCGGTCCGGCAGAAGATCGGGGGTGTGGAGGGGCGGCGTGAACTCGAACGCCCACTTGCTCTCGTTCGAGTACACCAGGGTGATGTCGGCATCCGGAATGAAGCCGTCGACGGCGCGGCCGAGCCCTTTCAGCAAGGCCGCCACCTCGGACACTTCGCGGTATATCCGACCGGGCCGCTGGCTGTGCGGCAACACTCCGCCCCAGTAGGTCTCGGCGCCGTAGTTCATGGTCTGCCACTGCCAGTACTCGATCATCGCCGCGCCGCGCGAAATGAGGGCAAGCGCGGCGAGCCGCAGCTGTCCGGGATAGCCGGGATAGTTCTGCTCGGCGCCCGAGATCGACTGAGCATTGGTTTCGGTGACCAGGTATCGCTGCTGCTTCGACGCCCACGCCCGATCGGCCTGACGCATCAGACCCCAGACGCCGGTGGACCACCAGGTGGGAACGGTTGACAGATCCTTGTCGAGGGCAAGGTGGTCTTGCATGCCGTAGTACGGGTTCGCCGCTGTCACGTCGAGCGCGGCCGTGAGCTCCACGTCGTGCTGGGTGGGCTGGGGATACTGGATGCAGGTCATCACGAACTGCTCGGCACTCGAGTACTCCCGAACGAGCGACGCCTGCCAGGCGATGAACTCCGTCGTGAGATCGGCCTGGTATCGGCGCCACGCGAGGTCGTACTGCGGCAGGGAGTTGCCATCAGGCGTCCAGAGTTCTGTCCACTCGGCGATCCGATGGGACCAGTAGGTGAGACCCCACTCGCGGTTGAGCGTCTCGACATCGCCGTACTGGCGCTTCAGCCGCTTGACGAACTCATCGAAAGCCAGGGGGTTGTGGAAAGCAAAGCTCCCCGGCTCGTTGTCGACCTGGAATCCAATGACCGAGGGATGCGTGACATATCGCGACACCACAGCGCGGATGATGCGCTCTGCGTAGCTGCGGAACAGCGGCTGCGAGTAGTCAACCTCCTGCCGCGCGCCCCACGGCTTCGGTGACCCCGTGGCCGGCTGCCCAGCCAGCTCGGGGTGCTTCACCTGCAGCCACGGTGGAATGGCGTAGGTCGGCGTTCCCAGGATCACACCGATTCCCCGCGCGTGGGCTCCATCGAGCACGGGAAGCAGCCACTCCAGATCGAACTCTCCGTCGCGCGGCTCCCACGTCGACCAGACCGACTCCCCGACCCGAATCACCGTGAACCCGGCCGCCGCCATGAGGTCGAGATCCTCGTCCATGCGATCGGTGGGCTGGTACTCCGCGTAGTACGCGGCTCCGAAAAGTACCCCGGAAAAGTCGGGCGAGTACGGGGAAATGCGATTCACGTCTACTGGACTCCGTTGTCGAATCGCGCCCCGCAATCTGAGCGCTAAGAACTGATGGAGCAGACCATAGCAGGTTATCTGAGCGCTAAGAAAGGCGTGCGCCGAAGTTCGGCCCCCAGGAGGGGTCTAGGCCGGCGCGCCCGTCGATTCCCGCACGATCAGCACTGGATCGCGACTCGACTCGATCTGGCGCGGCCGAGTGGGATCGATCGATGAGAGCAGCGCATCCATCGCCATCCGGCCTTGACCCTCGAAATCGTTCGAGATCGTGGTCAGGGCCGGCTCGAAGTAGCCTGCCTCGGCAATGTCGTCGAACCCGATCACGCTGACGTCCTGCGGAACTCTGAGGTTGCGTTGCTTCAGCGCCTTGAGGACACCCAGCGCCATCTGGTCGTTGGCCACGACGATCGCCGTGATTCCCTGATCCAGAGGCATCTGCAGTCCCGCCTCGTAGCCGGACCGCGAGCTCCAATCGCCCTCGAACTCGGCAACGGAAACCAGCTTGCGCTCATCGATGACGGCGTGGAACTGGCTTTTCCGATGCTGCGCGGGCACCCACGAGAGCGGCCCGGACAAGTGGAGAAAGCGGCGGTGCCCCAGGTCGGCCAGGTACTCGGTCGCCATCCTCATTCCCATTCGGGGCCCGGTGCCCGCCGAGGCAGCGATCGATTCGAACTCCACCGGCACGGGCAGGTCATGCTGCCGAACGGCGTCGATCATCTCGGCGGTCGGCGCGAACACGAGGATGCCCGCCACTCCCGCCTGAAGCACGAGTTCGACGGCACTGTCGACCCGGTTCGGACTGCGCGGATCGAACCCGACGATGTCGACGACGAATCCGGCATCCCTCGCGTGGTCGACGGCCGCCTGCATGGTGCGAGTCGGCCCGACCTCATCGTAGCGATCGAAGAAGAGGGCGCCGATCCGATGGGACTTCGCGGTGGCCAGGGTGCGGGCAGCCATGTTCGGCGTGTAGTTCAGTTCGGCGACCGCCGCCTCCACGCGAAGACGCGTCTCGGGCTTGACGTTCGGACCCGACTTGACGACCTGCGACACCGTCTGGTGAGAGACGCCCGCCAGCCGGGCGACGTCGTAGAGAGTGGGCGCCTTGCGGCGCGGTGGCTTCTCGCCCGTCGGCACTTCGCGTCACCTCCCGTGGCTTCCAGGAGTACCGTATCGCCCGGCCGACAACGTCTAGATTCGACGCGGGTTCATCCAGGCGGATTGTCGACCAGTTGTCGTCGAATTTGGTCGAGGATCCGAAATATCGCCAAGGTGTCCTCGGCGGTGTGGATCGGATGTTCCCAGACGCCCGAGGATATGGCGCCGACCACTTCGCGCAGCATCGGGACGTAGCCGCTCCCTTCGCGGCCGAAGTGGACTCGCTCCGGAGAGACGAACATCGCCTCGGCACTGCCCGCATGGACCTGGAGGTCGGTGCTGAACCAGAACGGCGCGGGGATGGAGATCCACCCCCGCGTTCCGCTGACCGACGCCGATGGATCGGCGAACTCCGCCATCGAGCACGCGGCCTGGACAAAGCGACCCCCGGAGTACTCCAGCGTGAAGTGCTCAGCCACGTCCAGTCCGTCGTCTCGCAGCGCGCCGACGGCGTTCAATGAGTCCGGTACCCCGAAGATCGCGTGGGCGAGGGTGACCGGATAGATGCCCTGATCAAGCAGCGCGCCTCCGCTCCGCGTGACGTCCCACTTGCTGCCACCGTCGTCCGGGAACGGGATTCCGAAACTCGCTCTGATGCTTCGCGGTTCACCGATGAGGCCGTTCCTCAGCTCGGACATCAGGCGCTGGAAGGCGGGGTTGAACTTCATCCACATGGCCTCCATGAGGAACAGGTTCTCGTCGACCGCGATCTCGAAGAGTGCGGCGACTTCGGCGGCGTTCATCGCCATCGGCTTCTCAACGAGTAGGTGCTTGCCGGCTTCCAATGCGCGTCGAGCCATCTCAAAGTGTGTCGCGAATGGCGTCGCCAAGTAGATGGCATCAATCCGCTCGTCCTCGAGGATCGCCTCAAAATCGGTGGTGAAATCGGGGATCCCGAACTCGTTCGCGAACGACTCTGCCTTGGCGGCATCCCTGCTGTGCACGGTTACGACGTCGGCGCCTTGGCACTGGGCGAAGTCGGGTACGACGCTCCGCGAAATGGTGCCGGTGCCGATCGCCGCCCACCTCTGCGTCACGAGGTGCTCGTCTCGAGGGACGAGCCATTGGTTCGTGCGACGTCGCCCAGCCACCGTGCGCTGCCTTTCGGTGTCCGTTCAAAGGATTTCCGATCGACCGCCACTAGGCCGAATGTGATGTCGAAACCGTGGACCCATTCGAAGTTGTCGATGAAGGTCCAGTGGAGGTATCCGCGCACGTCGATCCCGTCGGCGATTGCGCTCTCGAGTCCCAGGAGAGTCGCGCGTGTGTAGTCGATCCGTCTCGAGTCGTCCGCGGTCGCGATGCCGTTCTCGGTGACCAGGATCGGCACCCCACCGGTCACTGTCCAGGTCCGCCGGACTGCGATCTCCAATGCATCGGGCCGGTACGCCCAACCCGCTTGGGTCAACTCGGCTCCCTCAGGCGCTCCCTCGAGCCCGTCGGGGCCGACGAGCTGACTCGTGTACGCCTGAACCCCTACCCAGTCGTCGTCGCGAGAGGCCTCGAGGTACGCGTCCTCCCACGTGCGCTCATAGTGGTGGAGGTGTTCTTCGTAGCCGGCCCGTGCAACTAACGACTGGACGGCGATCGTCCATCCGACCTTCACGTCCGTCTTTGCCCGAAGAATATCCCGTGCTCGCTCGTGGGCCAGCACCATCGTTCGTTCGGCTTCCGGCTTCGGCTCCGGCATCGAGAACGAGTTGATTCCCGCCTCGCCGTTCAGCGGGGACATCTCCTCCCGCATGCCCTTCATCACCGCCGCAGGATCCGGGTATTGGAGCGGGATGGACATCTGGTGCATGACGGCGAACATGTTGGGCTCATTGATTGTCGCGACCCAGGTGACCCCATCCAGGATGCTGCACACCGCCGCGACGTAGTCACCGAACCGGTCGACCGCCTGCGCGGACCCCCATCCACCGGCCTGCGCAAACCAGAGCGGGCTGGAGAAGTGGTGGAGAGTCACCACCGGTTCGACGCTCTGCGCAAGGCAATAGTCGATGATCCGGCGGTAATGAGCGAGTTGCGCTTTCGAGAACTCCCCCCGGGTCGGCTCAACTCGGGCCCACTCGATTCCGAATCGAAACGCGTTCAGACCCAGCGACGTGAGCAGATCGATGTCCTCTTTCCAGCGGTGATAAAAATCGAGTGCGTCGCCGCTGCGGTCCACAAAGCTGGATCCGGGGAGCTGCTCCAGCGCCCACATGTCGCTGTTCGTGTTGTTGCCTTCGTTCTGGTGGGGGGCCGTCGATGCCCCCCAGAGGAATCCGTCCGGGAACGCCATACCGTCGCGAGCCATCTACCGATGCCCCTCGTCCGCAACGACTTCGACCTCGACGACGACCGGGTCGAGGCCTTCGGCCTCGATTGTCGCCTTCACCATCCCGACTCCGGTCGGGCGGAGAATGGCCAGTGCCCTCCCGTCGAAGGTTGTGTGGGCAGCCTGGTCATAGCGCTCGGTCGGGTCGGGTCGGGCGCTCCCCAAGGCGCGTAGAACACCCGGTCCTTCCACGGTGACGGTGACCCTGCGATCGCGGTGGTTGGCGATGTTGCCATCCGGATCCTCCAGGGAGATCTCGAGGAAGCTCAGGTCCGAATGGTTCGCGACGAGGGCGCTTCGATCGGCCACGACGTGGAGTCGGAGGTCCTCCCGCGCCGAGTTCAGCGCAGCGCGACCCGTTTCGACACCGCCCCGATAGGAGACGGCGACCAGCTCTCCTGGCTCATAGGCGAGAGTGAAGTCCGCCCGGAACGCGAGTGCGGCCCCGACCGGCTGTCGGCCGGCGGGGGTTCCGTTGAGGATCAGTTCCACTTCATCCGCATCGCTGTACACCTCGACGATGACAGGCGCGCCGACGGCGGCGTCCCAACTCCAGCTCGAAATGGAGTCGCTCCACGCCCATTGTCCGGGGAACGTGGGGCGTCCGTAGTTCTCGGGTCGCTGAACGGCGATGTAGGGAGTGGTGCGCAAGCCGAACAAGATCTCGCGGTAGTAGGACGCAGGACGCCGGTGCCCGGTGATGTCGATGTCACCGCACCACGCGGCGAGCCACGGGAACGGGGCCCCGAGCGCCGGCACCGCGCCCCCATCGGAATACGCGACGCGTCCGATCCCTGACTCGCCGAGATAGTCCCACCCTGTCCAGGTGAAGTCGCCGATCACATGAGGAAGGTCCGTGACCAGTTGCCAGTTGACCGAGATATGGGTCGGGAAGGTCTCGGTTCCGATAATCACGCGATTCGGGAAGAGCTCGTGATCCATGACATAGCGACCGTCGCCGTAGTTGAGGCCCGCCGCATCCAGCACCGAGAACGACTCGGCGGTCTTCTCGGTCACGAGTGTTGACGCCGCGATCTGGTTCATGAAGGCGCCGGCCTCCCCCATGAGGTCGTTGACCCCCTGACCCTCGCTACTCGCTCCGTGCTGCTTCATCATGGCCAGCACGTCGGCCAGTGCCGAGACGAAGCCGTTGATCCCGTTCGTCACGAAACGAGTGGAGTCGCGCTCTCGCACCCTCTCGGCGATCGCCCTTCCCCAGCCCGAGCCAAGGCCGCTTCCGGTCTCCGGGATCTCGTTTCCGATGGAGTAGAAGATGACCGAGGGATGGTTGAAGTCTTTGTCCACCATGGCTTCGACATCCCGTTCCCACCACTCGGGGAAGGCGAGTGAGTAGTCGAACGCCGACTTGGACTCCGCCCACATGTCGAAGGTCTCGTCCATGACGAGCATCCCGAACCGGTCGCACGCGTCGAGCATCGCCTGGCTAATTGGGTTGTGCGCGCTGCGGATCGCGTTGAACCCGGCTGCCTTCAAGATCTCGACTCTGCGTTCCTCGGCGCGGCCGATCGCGGCAGCCCCGAGGAGGCCATTGTCATGATGGACGCACGCGCCACGGAGCTTGATGGACGTGCCGTTGATACGGAGTCCATACTCGGCGTCGAGTTGGAGGACCCGGATGCCGAAGTCCGTACGCCGTTCTTCGAAGGTGCCCTCCGACCCTGAGAGTGCGGTTGTCGCGGTATACAGGTACGGAGCATCCGGGCTCCATCTTTCGGGAGAGTGCACGACCACACGCTGCCGCACGACGGCACTGGCACCGGGTGGCAGGGTGACGGGCGACGAGTCTCCCGCAACGACCCGCCCACTCGCGTCCGCAATGTCCGAGCGCACGGTGACTGTCTCTGTGGAGATGCCCTGGTTGCGGACCGTGGTGGCCAGGCTCACGACAGCTCGTCTGTCGTCGACGTCAGGGGTCGTCACTCGCACACCGTTCGGCGTCACGTGGACCAGTTCGGTGACGTGAAGCCGGGTATCTCGGTGAAGACCGATTCCGGTGTACCAGCGCGAGTCGTCGTGGGCGCGAGCGTCGACCTGGATCACGTTCGGTTGTCCGTAATTGAGGAACGGGTCGAGTTCGACGAAGAAGGTCGAGTACCCGAAAGGCCGCTGCGCCGCGAAATTTCCGTTCACGTAGACCATCGCGTCGCGGTACACGGCCTGCAATTCGAGCGTGACGCGCTTGTCGCGCCAGGCCTCCGGAACGTCAAATGTCTTCGAGTACTCGAACGCCCCGCCGGGGAAATAGCCGGACGGCGACCCGCCTGCCAGTCCTGCGGAGCGTTCGAGCTCGAACTGAGCGTCGTGCGGCAGCGTGACCTCTGTGCTGACCGAGGAGAAGCCTCCGAGTTCGGCGAAGATGCTGGTCTTCGGACGAACGGTCCAGCGGTCATTGAACGAGACGATGCTCATGGTGAGTAGTGATTCCCTTTTCGTACCAGCGGGGGTCGGTCAGTTGCCGCGGCTGTTCGGCAGCGAGATGCTCGTCGTCGAGTCGAGTGCACGCCGCCCGATCGAGATCGGGATGATCGCGAGCGCACCGAGCACGGAAACAACGGCCCCGGCGATGTACACGATGGTGTAGTTGCCAGCGGCGAGGGCGATCAAGCCTCCAGCCAGCAACGGACCGACTGCCTGAGGCACCTGATTGGCCAGTTGAATGATGCCGAGGTAACGTCCGTTCTGGTTCTCGCCGTGCGGCAGGACATCCAGCTGGACGGCCTGATCGACCGCCCCGTAGACGCCGATGGCGAACGAGGTCAGGAGTCCGCCGACGATGTACTGCGTTGCGCTCGTCAGGGTGGCAACGACGATCATGCCGGCCGCAAGGACGATGGCGCTCGCGATCAGGAACGGCTTGCGACTGTGCAGACGATCGGAGAGGAACCCACTGAGGACCGCCCCGCCGATCGCGACAATGATGCTCAACCCTCCGACTGTGGCCGCAACGCCGGCGATCGCGGCCGGCGCCAACCCGAGTCGCGAGCCCAGCAGGTAGACCCCATAGGTCGTCGAGAATGAGAGAGCCACGAAGATGAACGCGCGACTGATCCACACCCATCCGAGATTCGGATAGCGGCGCGGGTTGAAATAGAAGCCTCGCAACAAGCCCTTGACGTCGACGGGGCCAGGGCGCTGGGTGATCGGCTTGTCCTTCATCAGGGCGACGAAGACGATGCCGATCACGAACGCGAAGGCGGCGGGCGCCGCGAACATCACAAACGGAATGGCGACGAATGCGCCAGCGAAGACGATGCCCACGATCGGCCCGATCTGCGTGACAGCGCCGGCGATACCTGCGACCTTGCCACGCTGCTGCTCTGGCAGAAGATCGCTGAGATGGGTGAGGATCATTGCTCCGCAGATCGAGTAGCCGATGTAGGCGATGGACCACCCGATGACGACAACGGCGACACTCGGGGCGAGGCCGACCATGGCCGACCCGATCAGGCCGAGCATCGCACCGCCGAAGAACCACGGGCGCCGACGGCCGAAGCGAGACAGGGTCCGATCGCTCAGGACCCCGGCCAGCGGGCTCGTGATGACGACGATGACGCCCGGGATTCCAACTGCGAGGGCAAGCGCAGTGTTCTTGCCCTCCGGGTCGATCTGCTGCACCCGGATCGCCAAGGTGAACCCGATGGGGGTGATCCACGCGACGTACAACGCGAAGTAGGCGGCGACCAGCGGGACCAGATACCGGCGTCGGACCTTGGTCTGAGGCGCTCCCGGGTCAGCCATCGCGGCGCCGATCTGCTCCGCCTCCAGTTCCAGCCCGCCCAAGGGGCCGATGGGCGATTCGGTGTTGGCTGATTGTGTGGACGCTCGGCGACTGGAGGCGCCATCAGTTGTAGACATGTCAGAACTCCGTTGTTGTGAGGGTCGGGCACGCATCCTCAGAGATCTAGTGACACGTGGTACTAGGAGTATTCACAAGAAATTTGGTCTTGGCAAGTGGCAAGATCTGGATTCCTCGGCGAGAGCCGGCAGGTGTTCGCTGGGCTCCGATTCCTCGGGACCGCGCGGGCCGCAGCCCTAGGTTGTCAATCCGTCGACGAGCCGAATGGCGCCCGCGGAGGCGAGCGGATGGCCGGCCTCGACTCCGGCGAGCAAGCCCTGCAACTGGTCGATCGCCGCGTCCACGAAAGCCCGGATGTCGACGCCGATGGTCGTCAGCCGAGGCGACCAGAGCTGACCCAGATCCGAGGCGTCGACGCCCACGACCGAAACGTCCGCAGGAACCGCGCGCAGATCTTCCCGCGCCGCTGCGAGCACCGCGAGTGCGACGTCGTCGTTGTAGCACGCGAATCCGATAGGCGCTTCGGCAAAGAGCGGCCGCAGAACATCCAGGGCGCCTCCCAAGTGCAACGGCACGCGGACCATGGTCGTGGGCGCCAAGTCGCGCGCGGCGCACTCGGCCGATACGGATGCGAATCGACCGGGTCCATACGGGTCCAAGCGCTCGTCTGCGATCGACGCGAAGGCGATTCGCCGGTCTCCCGCGCGAAGAAGCGCACTGACTTGGTACCTGGCGATGAGGTCGTCGATCGAGGGGGCGCCAGGGTCCATGGATCGAGAAAGTTCGGGAACGGTCAGCACCCCCTTACCAAGCAGTCGCTCACGTTCGGCCTCGTCGAGGTAGCCGAGGTCGACGACAGCAAAGGGCCGCAGATCGAGCACAGCGTCAATGGTCGCCTTGTGGTCGAGGCCCGCGAAACGCACGACCACGTTGGCGCCAAGAGACGCCGTATCGGCGATGATCCGATCCACCGCATCCTGCAGGTTTCCACCCCACGTGGTGTTCGGCGCGAGAACGACGATCGTGTCGCTGCGTCCCTTCACCAAGGTTCTGCCAGCAGGAGACGGACGGTATTCGAGTTCAGCCGCGGCTGCGAGAACACGATCGCGGGTCTCCTGGGGAAAGCGTTCGACGCCGTGGCCGTTGAGAATGTGACTCACCGTGGAGCGGGACACGCCCGCCAACGCCGCCACATCGAGGCTGCTCGCGGGACGGCGGGACGCGGTGGTAGGCACAGAAGGATTGTCACATCCTCGCGCCCTGGGTACAGCCGCCTGCAAGAAATTCGCGCTGCGCGCGCTTGAGTCGCCCCAGAGCTGCGCATGCTCGCGCGAGCCGCAGACCCGATGACGCGACCCATCGATATTGATCAGCGACTGACCCGCACCCCTATGGGCATGAGGTGAACAGCACCACGCGAGGCGGCGCCCCGCATGATCAGTCGCCCGCGGTGATCCGGAAGAAAGCGGCCTCGTGCGGGGCCAGCGCGGCGCTGATGGAACCCTTGGTCGTCGCCGTCGTCCCCGCCCAGACATCCCGGATGTCGAAGTCGGCCCCGCGAAGCCCGACGTCCGACGCGGTCGTCGAGATCGTCTGCGGGGAGTCCGTCGAGTTGAACAGGACGACCGCGCGGCTGCCGTCGGCGAGGGGCTTGCTCAGGACCCAGAGTCCCCCTGCGCCTTCCGGCCGACCGTCCTGCGAGACCGGGACGGCCTGCGCGCCCCGGGCATCCTGATCGATCGCGATCGCCTCGGCGTTCGAGTAGATCGCCAGATCGTCCGGACTGAGGGCACGGATGTCGGCTCCCGCGATGAGAGGCGCGGCCATCGCGGCCCACAAGGTGAACTCGGTGCGCTGCTCGGTCGGCGTCATCCCGCCGTTGCCGATCTCGAGCATGTCGGGGTCGTTCCAGCCCCCGGGCCCGGCGTAGGCCCACAGGCGCACGTTCTGCTGGAAGATCGCGAGCATCGAGGCGTAGCTGTCCTTGATGTCGTGGGTGGTGCGCCAGGACTGGCCGATGCCTCGGTCCCAGGTCCATGGGCGATTGACCCCCCACTCGCAGATCGCGAGGAAGATCGGCCGCCCGGTCGCGCGCAGCGCGTCGCTCATCGCGCGGTAGCGCGCGATGTACTGCGCGGTCGTGGTCAGCGTGCCGTGGTTGCAGTTGTCGTACTTGAGGGTGTCGACGCCCCAGCGGGCGAAGGTGCGGGCGTCGAGGCGCTCGTGCCCGAGGCTGCCGGGGAACCCCGCGCAGGTGCGGGTGCCCGCGTCTTCGTAGATGCCGAGGGTGAACCCCCGGGCGTGCAGGTAGTCGGCGACGGCGGCCATGCCCTGCGGGAACTTCGTCGGATCCGGCACGAGCTCGCCGGTGTGCGGATCGCGCTGCGGCGCCATCCAGCAGTCGTCGATGTTGACCGCGGTGTACCCGAGCCGCTGCATCCCGTTGGCCGCCATCGCATCGGCGGTGCTTTCCACAAGGTGAGCGTCCACGTCGCAGCCGAAGTGGTTCCAGCTGTTCCAGCCCATCGGCGGCGTCGCGCCGAGGCCGGCAGGTGCCGGGGTGCGGTGCGGAGGCGTCGGCCGAGAGACGACGAGCACGACCACGACCAGGAGCGCGACGACAACGGTGCCGATCGCAGCCCAGAGGATCGCCCGACGACGGGAGACGACTCGAAGCGACACGGTGGCGACCCTAGTCGCCCGAGTCCGCCCCGGTGACGTGCAGCAGGATCGCGTGCTCGGGCAGCAGGATCGGCATCGGGATGCCGACCTCGCTCAGGTACGCCCCCGAGGCGTCCACGGCATCCGTCGTCCACGGGAGCACCCCGTGCTGCTCCACCGGCAGCTTGCCGGTCGGGAAGACGATGCTGACGCGATAGACGCGATCGGGGTCGAGGCCGGGCAGAACGATGTTCCCGGGGATCTCGTCATCGGGCGTGCGCAGGCAGGCGAACGAGTACAGCGCCTCGGCCCCGTCCCGCGCGACGACGCCCTGCAGGCGGAACGCCTCCTCCCGCAGATCGGCGTGCACCGCGACCCCCGAGTGCAGTAGGGGACGGTGCTGCTTGTAGAGCGCGACCGCCTGCTGCAACTGGGCGGATTCGGCGTCGGTGAGGGAGCGGACATCCCACTCGATGCCGAAATGGCCGAACATCGCCGTGATCGCGCGGAACGACAGGGAGTGGGTGCGCCCGGTCGTGTGCGAGTGCGTCGGCCCGACGTGGGCGCCGATGAGTTCGAGGGGCAGGAGCGCGTGCGTCCAGCGCTGGATGGTCTGGCGCTCGAGCGCGTCGTTGCTGTCGGAGGCCCACACGCGGTCCGTCCGCTCGAGGATGCCGAGATCCACCCGGGCGCCGCCCGAGGAGCAGCTCTCGATCTCGACGTCGGGATGCGCGCGCTTCAACTCGTCGAAGAGCCGGTACGCGGCTTCTGTCTGGCGGTGCGTCGAGGGACGGCCGTCGTGGCCCATCTCGACCAGGTCGCGGTTCTGATCCCATTTGAGGTACGAGATGCGGTTCTCGGTGAGCAGGGCGTCGAGCTGGTCGAAGACGTACTGCCAGGCATCCGGGTTGGCCAGGTCGATGACCTGCTGGTGCCGCCACTCGACCGGGACACGGGTGCCGGGCCCGCTGATCCAGTCCGGATGGGCGCGGATGACATCCGAGTCCTCGTTGACCATCTCGGGTTCGACCCACAGCCCGAACTGCATGCCCTGCTCGATCACGCCGTCGATCAGCGGGGTCAGGCCCGACGGCCAGACATTCGGGTCGACCGTCCAGTCGCCGAGGCCGGCGTGATCGTTCCGGCGTCCGCGGAACCAGCCGTCGTCGAGCACGAACCGCTCGACGCCCAGGCGGGCGGCGGCACGGGCCAGGTCGAGCAGGGTGTCCAGGTCGTGGCGGAAGTACACCGCCTCCCAGGTGTTGAGCACCACCGGGCGCGGCGACCGCGGATGCGTAGCGCGAGCACGGATCCACTCGTGGAAGACGCTCGAGACGCCGTCGATGCCGGCGGTGGAGTGCGCGGCGTACAACCACGGAGTCTGATAGCTCTCCCCGGGGCCCAGTTGCAGCTCGCCCGGCTGGAACAGCTCACCCGAGCCGATCATCGCGGTCGCCGCCTGGGTGCGCTCGACGAAGGTCACGCGGTTGCCGCTGTAGCCGAAGTGGGTGGCCCAGACCTCGCCGCTCCGGTTCGAGAATCCGGCGGAGCCGACCATGGTGAGGGCCGAGCTGTCGTGCCCGGTGCGACCGTGCCGGTACTCGCGCAGCCAGGTGCCGAACCGCAGCGACTGGCGTTGGGGATGCTGCTCCCGGTTCCAGCGCCCGGTCAGGTCGAGCACCTCCTCGGCGGCCTGGCCGGCGGGCAGTGCGACGTTGAGCGCATCGAGCTCGTACGGTTCGTCGGCGTCGTTGGTGAGCTCGTGGCGGATCCGGAGCATGCCCTCCTGGCTCATCGACAGCCGGATGGTCAGCGAGAGCTGCTCGGCCGCGGCGACCATCATGATGGCCGCGTCTGCGCCGTCCTGGGTGTGACCGGTCGTAACGAACGCCGGTGAGAAGCCGCGCCCGTCGCGGCGGTGACCCGAGATCGCCGGCCGGCCCCGCCATCCACCGGATGCCTGCGGGAACAGCTCGAGGGTGAAGGGTGCGTCGTAATTCGAGTGCGGGATCGGGTTGCCGAGTCCGAGCGGGATCGTCGGGTCGGTCCCGAGATCGCGCCCCCAGTGGACGACGGCAGGGACGGGCGCCGAGAGGTCGACGATGAGCGCGGACGATCCGCCCCGGAGGGTGAGCAACGTCACGAGGCGGAGACCCTCACGACAGCGACACGTCCGGCCTCGACCCGCAGCGAGCCCTCGGCCGAGGTGCCCGAAAGCAGTTCGTGCCCCGAGATCTCGACCTCGGTCGGCTCGGCGCCGTGGTTGATCACGAAGACCCAGCTCTGGTCGCCCGAGCTGCGCTCCACGATCTCGACGTCGTCGGACGCGCCGCGCGCGAAGGCCGGCGGCTGCGCGATGTCGACCAGGTCGAGGAACTCGCGCATGCCCGCACGGTCGAGCGCGGTCCCCACGTAGTACGCGGCACCCTTGCCGACCTGGCGCCGCGTCACCGCGGGCGACCCGGCCGTGGGTCCGCTCGCGTACGACGCGAGCACCTCTGCCGACGTGACGGTGCCGAACTCGCTGAACACGCGCCCCGGCCCGAACCGGGTCAGCTCGACCTGCTCGCCGGCCATCAGCGGGAAGAACTCCTCGATCGCGACGCCGAGCAGGCTCGCGAAGGCACCGGGGTACTTTCCCGGATGCAGGTGGTCGTCTTCATCCACGATCCCCGAGAAGTACGTGACGACGAGCGAGCCGCCCCCCTCGGCGAAACGGGTGAGGTTGTCGATGCCCGCCTGGGTGATCAGGTATTGAGACGGGACGATGACGGCGTCGTATGCACTCACATCGTCGGTCGAGCGACGGATGTCGCTGGTCACCCCCGCCGACAGCAGCGCCGAGTGCCAGCGGCGCGTCTCGGCGATGACGTCCACATCCACGCTGGGGTGGTCGCTGAGCTCGTTGCCCCAGCGGGCGTCGGTGTCATGGATGATCGCGACCGACGGCTGCGCGACGCGCGATCCGACGATCTCGGAGATGGCCTGGAGCGAGCGGCCGAGTTCCACGACCTCGCGCCACTTGGCGGTCGACGATCCGCCGTGCGGCACCATCGCCGAGTGGAACTTCTCGGTGCCCGCCACCGAGGCGCGCCACTGGAAGAA
>Ga0207674_10001983_pt1 | contig 25932 bp, 23 predicted proteins | sample KBSCornC72_FD_184303 | JGI IMG/M metagenome (GOLD analysis project Ga0207674, IMG submission 184303) | Corn rhizosphere microbial communities from Kellogg Biological Station, Michigan, USA - KBS Corn C7-2 (SPAdes) (version 2) | ecosystem: Host-associated > Plants > Roots > Rhizosphere > Soil ...
CAGCGGATGACCGCTCTGGCCAGTCGGCAGGGCGCGCGCGTGATAGCCACCGGACGCGGAGAAGCGCGCCTGGCCCTGGCACAGCGCCTGGGCGCACATGTGGTTCTCAATAGTCGAGATCGTTCACCTGAGGAGCAGCGAGCAATGATCCTCCACGAAACTGAGGGTAGGCGTGGTGTCGACGTGGCGATCGAGGCGGTTGGCCTGCCTGCCACATGGGAACTCGCGACCTCGCTTGTCCATCCGGGCGGCCTGGTCAACTTTTTTGGTGGTTGCCCCTCAGATACGCGCGTGACATTTGCCGCTCGCCCACTGCATTATAGCGAGCTGACCCTCAAAGGTGTTTTTCATCATACCCCGGTCTACTTCGCCAGAGCGCTCGAACTGATCGCCAGCCGTCAGATTGAGGTCGAGGCGCTGATTACCGCGCACTATCCGCTCTCGGTTCTGCTAGAGGTCTTTGCGCTGCTTCAGCAAAAGCAAGGCATCAAGTACGCTCTGATTCCTCCTGCTTTCGCTCAGGATGCCGCACCAGACCCTGAGCAATAATCTGACTATAAATATCGATCACCTGTTGAACCGTCAGGCGACCCTGCGCGCGGAACCAGGATGCAACCTCCGTACACATGGCAATCACGGCAAAGGATGCAACCTTGACATCCGTCGGCTGCAACACGCCCTGCTCAACGCCCTCTTGCAATAAACGCTGTAAGAGATGCTCATATTCATCGCGCAAGGCGAGGATTTTCTCGCGGTTCTCACCTTCAAGCGCGCGAATTTCGGTGTCAATGATAAAAAATTCTGCCTTATAGGTCGTGTGTAGACGAATATGGCTGGCAATGGCAGCGTAGAGCCGCTCGACCACGCTACCCGGCTGCGCGAGAATCTTTTCCAGGTGGGCATTAAGCTGGCGCATATGAGTATCCATAATCTCAACCAGCAGAGCCTGTTTACTGGGATAGTGATAGTAAATACTGGCCGCTTGAATACCGGCCAGGCTGGCGATATCGCGCAAAGGGGCCGCATGATAGCCCATTTCGGCAAACAATTGTACGGCAGCCGCGCGGATCTTCTCACGCACCGAACGAGTATCCGTTTGCATGACGCCTTTCTCTTTCTCCAACAAACATAGATCGTCCTCTGCGTTATTCTAGCAGAAAAGCCGCTTCCCGACCAGGGGAGTCCACTTTTGGCTCTATGCTTCCTGCTCTGCGTGCGCTTTGCGTTGGAGATGACTTTTGACCACCGTCGTTCCAATTGCGCGCCCAACCAGCAACGGCTCCGGCAGGATATCCGCCGCCGAATCGTTAATCTCGCGCCGGACCGCGATCACTTTATACGCCTCAAATTCCATCCGGCGCGAGGTTTGCCCGATCCGCGTGATGCGTCCCGTCGCTTCAATGAAATCGCCCGCGTAAATAGGAGCGAGAAACTCGATGTTTTCATAACCGACCAGCAGCCCTTCATCGCCATCACAGAGAATAGCCAGTTCGGTCGCAACATCTCCAAAGAGTGAGAGCATGTGCGCACCATTGACAAGAAAACCGCCATAATGTGCATCGCTCGCGCTCATACGTGTGCGGATTGTCGAGGTATAGATTTTCTCTTCAATCATTGTTCGTCTTTCCTTTCGTTCTCTCTGGTTCGGAATGCCCAGCCTGTCAAACGTTAGTTAGATCTAAATTATAGCCCTTTGCTGTTGGATGAAGCAGGGAGCTAAGAATAGTATGACGTATCGTGCTGCAAAAAGCAAACACACTGGCAAGCCTTCCCTAAAACATCGGAGGATCAAGCCAAACCCCTCGTTGGATGTAGCGGCAGACCTCGCGTCTGTTGTTTATCAGGCGGTCTACTGGCGGTGTGTCGCACATGGTACAATACAGAAAAGTCCTTTTACCCTGCATCTTTTATTCTGGAGTTAATCATCGTATGCTCAATTACGTCACCGCGCCAGAACTCACCCCGGACTATGTGCGTTCAGTCTGGGAAACATTGCCACGTCGTGTGCGTCCTACCCTGTTGTTACCTGCACCCGCGCTCTCGCAGCGCCTGGGCTGCGAGTTGACAATCGCCAGCGAAACCTTTCAGTACACCGGCAGCTTTAAGTTCCGCGCCGCCTATAACCTGCTCTCCAGTATCCCTCAACAGCGGGTCGTGGCGGCCTCCTCTGGCAATTTTGGCCAGGCGGTCGCCTATGCCAGCCAGTTGCTCGGCAAAAGCTGCACAATCGTGATGCCCGCGACCTCGGCCCGTGTCAAAGTGGCTGCGGTCGAAAGCTATGGCGGGATCGCTGATCTGATCGATACGCGGCAAATCAGCCGGGCTGAGCGGGTTAAGCAACTCTTAGCGGAGCAAGATGGTGCTTTCCAGGCCCATGCCTACGACGACTACCGCGTGGTGGCGGGCAACTCGACGCTCGGCAAGGAGATTTTCGCCAGTGGCGAGTTTGATCTGCTGGTCGTGCCGGTCGGCGGCGGTGGCATCTCCTCCGGGCAGGTTGTCGCGCGCGATTTCCTGGATGCGCGCACTGAGATCATTGGCGCGGAGCCGCAACTGGCCAACGATGCGGCTCGCTCTCTGCACGCCGGGCAATTGATTGCCAACGAGCAGGAGCCGCTCACGATCGCCGATGGAGCGCGCACAGTCAGTCTGGGGAATCTGAACTGGGAAATCGTGCGCCAGGGGATCAGTGACGTACTGGAGGTTCCCGATTCGCTCACGCTGGAGGCCCTACGTGAATATTTTGCTTTGAATCTGAAAGTTGAGCCGACGGGTGCACTGGCCCTGGGCGCGGTCCTGGCCCACCCCGAACGCTTTGCCGGCAAACGTGTTTGTTGTATCGTCAGCGGCGGCAATGTGGACCCCCAGGTCTACGCGCAAGCCATTTCAGGAGTATTGAGCTAATGTCACTCTCAGCTAGTGATCTGGACCTGCTGCGTGGCAAGGCGGCCACGCACGTTGAGGCCATCGCCAACCTGGCCTGGCGCATCTGCGAGGTAGCAGCCCCGACCGGTCAGGAGTTTGAGCGCGCCCGTTTTGTAGCTTCACTCTGGCAGGAGCGCGGCTATGAACCGGAGATCGACGACGTGGGCAATGTCTACGTCACGCGACGCGGCAACACGGAAAATCGCCCGCTCTTGCTGCTTCTGGCCCATACCGACACAGTTTTTCCCGCCTCTACGCCGCTGGTAATTAAACGCGAGGGCGAGAAGTTGTACGGCCCTGGGATCAGTGACAACAGCGTCAGTGTGGCAACGATGCTGCATACCTTTGATCTGCTGGACGAGCTGAAAATGGAGACGGCAGTGGATATCGTTGCGGTGGCCAATGTCGGCGAAGAGGGTCTGGGCAATTTGCTCGGTGCCAGAACCGCAGTCGAACGCTACCGCGCCAATCTCGGTGCAGTGCTGGTCATTGATGGCGGGCTTGGGCATGTGACACGCGGCGCGGTCGGCTCCAAGCGCTGGCGTATCATCGTGCGCGGACCGGGTGGACACTCGTATGGTTCGTTTGGCAAGCCGAGCGCCATTCACGGCCTGGGACGCATTATCGCCGCGCTCGCCGACAATCTCCAGGTGCCAGCCGATCCCAAAACAACCTTTAACGTTGGGGTGATCGAGGGAGGGACCAGCGTCAATACCATCGCTGCCGATGCTTCCGCGCTGCTTGATATGCGTTCGATCGATGTACATATGCTCGATCAACTGGCTGAGCAGGCTCGGCAAATCATTGAGCAGAAGGCGGGCGCTGGTTTGCGTGTCGAAATCGAAGTGCTGGGCGAGCGCCCGGCGGGTGAGCGAAGTCTCTCTGATCCGCTCGTACAGCTCGCTGGTGAAACGCTGCGCTGGCTGGGGATCGAGCCGCGCTATGGCTCATCCAGCACTGACGCCAATATTCCCATTAGCCTGAATATTCCCTCAGTCTGCGTTGGCGTGACCTACGGCGAACACGCGCACACGCTCCAGGAGTATTTCCTGGTTCCACCGCTCGCGCTTGGGTTGGCCCAGGTCGGGCGACTCTGCATTGAGGCCAGCCAGTTGTGTTGAGTGAGGGCTAAGAGCATATTAGCTCAGATAATGGGCAAAGAAGGTCAGTACATGCTGCTCGTATACCTGGGTGTAGACCTTGATGGCACCGACGTGACCGCCGCTGGGGACAATCCACTCTTCTTTGGGTTGACCGGCGGCGGCATAGAGTCTCTGCTCGCCAGAGAGCGGCGTGGTGGCATTCCGGTCGTCGGTAGCGTGGATGAGCAAGACGGCACGAGGAGCGATCTGACCAATGACGCTGGCCGGACTTGTCGCGGTTACATTGCCACCGGTGAGCGCATTCGCTAAGGCAGGCCCATAGGGTAGGAGTGGTAGGGTAAAGGGCGGGCGAGAGATTGCTTGCATCCAGGCGACTTGCTCACTGGTATCGGCCCAGGCGCTATCAGCCACGGTAGCCAGCAACATCGGCTCATGGGCAGCCGCTAGCAGGACCACGCCCGCGCCCAGCGAGATGCCAAGCGCGCCGAACCGTTTGGTATGAATATCCGCGCGCCTCTGTAGGAAGTGGACCGCGCCAACCACATCATCCGGCTCGCGTGTGCCCAGCGTAATGTTCCAGCCTGCGCTCTCGCCGCAGCCCCGGCTATCGTAGAGTAGCACGTTATAGCCCGCCGCGTAGAGGAAGCGTGCCCAGGGGAGCATATCGGCGCGTGAACCTTTGTAGCCATGCACGAGAATTATTGTCGGCGCATCTGGTGAGGCCACTACCAGCCATCCGGCCAGTTGCACGCCATCGGTGGCCTGAAAATGTACCTCCTGGACCGGCAAATCGCGCGGAGCGGGCGGGGCTGCGTGATTCCTGTTGTTATTTCCGATGAGCGAGTATACCCGCACGGCTGGCAATAGCGCCCACGCGATCACCAGCAGCCCCAGCAGGCTCAAGCCAAACCTGAGCCAGAACCTCCTGCTTCTCCAGAAGCGTCCCTTTGCCCCCGTAACAGTCCCGGCCTGTACATCCTGACCAGATTGCTGATCCATCACTTTCCGCCCGCTTCGCATATGTCTGTCGCTCCTCCAACTATTTTTGAGAAGCAGCTTCCCTTCCCTCGCTCATCCCAGGCCCTTGCTTTCTCAAGAAAAGGAACGCAAGGTCAACCGGTTTGCGCGCACAGCCGGGACATTCGGGCCATCTGCGCGCCGAGAATGTCCTGGATGGGCGTCTGGCTAGCCTTTTTTACCACGCACCAGGAAAATGATCGCGCCGATAATCAGGAGGATGAGCAGCGCGACTACAGCCATCAGGACGAGCGCGCTGGTTGGAATTGGCGATCCGCTCGCGGTATTCTGCGGTGAGTTTCTCACTGTGGGCGGGTAGAGGCCGGTAATGATGAAACGCGGCGTGCCTCCGACGAAAAACGTGTTGCTCAGTTGTTTGCCGGGGATATCATACATGGCGACATTGCCCCCGTTCAGCGCAAAGAAGCCCAGGTTGCCATCCGAGGTGATCGCGACCGATTGGGGGGTCACGCCCACGTTGATCGTGTGATTTGGCTCTTTGGGAATATTGCTCCCATAATAGATCGGGTTCAGCACATCTATTACGTTAGCTTTCCTATCGGGGACATAGATCTCGCTCGTATTCTCGTCGAAATCCATCGGGCCGAAATCGCCGCCGCTTAAGAGCGGCGACGTGGTTTGTAGCGTTTGCAGACTGACGCCCACCAGCTTTCCCTGCCGGGTTGTGACGTAGACGGTTGCACCAGGAGGGATGGAGAGATACTGAGGGCTGCCGGAAATGGGAATATCCTGGATGTGGTTTGGCAATGTATAGACGTGCAGGCCGCTGCTGGTCGTAAACCAGATCTGGTTGCCAGTTCCGCCATTGGTTCCAGGGCCAACTGTTGCCTCTGCCAGTCCATAGACCGGGCCATTGGTGGCGATGGTCTTTTTAATGGTGCAGGTGTTGCCTTCAATCGCGGTCATCTTCGCCGCTCCATTGCCCGCGACATACAGCAAATTTGCGCCCGGATCGAACGTCAGCAGCGAGGGTTGACCAGACACGCTCGCGGTACACACCACCTTCTGGGTGCTGGTGTCCAGCATACTGATCTTGTTCAAAGCGGGTTGCGCGGCATAGAGATAGCTGCCATCCAGCGTGAGATAGAGCATCGCTGGAGCGCCGTCCAGGGCAATGTTCGCGGTCACTTTCTGCTGCGCAATATCGATAACGCTGATCCCTTTGCCTCCGCCCGCGACATAGGCCAGGTTGGGCGCGCCTCCATCGGCGTGCGCCGTTGGCGTCCGTGGGGTCAGCAGAAAAAGGCCAGTGAGGATAAAGCCGAGCGCAAGCAGACGGAGGGCCAGGGCGCGCCCTGACCTCTTTCTAACAGGCTGCTCGTTTTCCTGTAAACTTGTGTACATCGTTTTGCGCCTCTTCCTAGACCGCCGGGGTCAGAGATTTCCAGGCACTATTGATAGCCTGGAAATGGTACATCTCCACCGGGTAGGAGAGCGCGAGATAGACCTGGTTGGGGTCGCCTGGATCGGCAACCAGCTCGTACAGATTCCCTTTGATGGTGGGTAGCGGGTTCCAGGTTTTGCCGCCATCGGTGCTGCGGTAGACCTGGAGGCCAGATTTGCCGTAGACGATTTGTGGCTGCTGTGGCGAGGCAGTCAGCGAGTCATAGGAATGCTGGCTATAGACCAGGGTGAAGCTCTGCCCGCTATTGGTCGAGGCATACACGCCCGCGTCACCCTCGGCATACAGAGGCTGATTGGGGCCAGGTGTAGTAATTTCAAACACGCCGCCCTGGATGCCGCTCACAACCTGCCAGTGAGTGCCACCATCGGTCGTGCTGGCGACACCTTCAGCGCCGTAGGCCAGTAGATGACCGGGCTGGCCGGGAATGGGTAGCAGGCCAGAGATGCTGCCAAAGGGCAAAGGCGAACCGGCCTGCGAAAAGTGCTTGCCGTTATCCATGCTTACCCGCAAGCCGAGCGGTCCCAGCGAGTTCAGGTAAATATACACCTCGGACGGGTTATCGTTGCCCGCCTGAGCGAAGTTAATGTACGTCTTCGTCACGCTCGAATTAGGGATGGATAATTGCCAGGTTTTGCCGCCATCGCCGCTCGTATAGAGTCCCAGGGTATTGCCAGGCGGGACGGGCAGCGTGCGGAAATAGGTTAAAACATACAAACGCTGAGGATCGACGGGGTTGTACGAGAGAAACCAGGACATCACACCCTGCATCTGTTGGCCGGGACCGCCGGTGGACTGTTGCCAGGTCGCGCCGTGATCGACCGAGCGAAAAATGCCGTAATGTGTGGCCAGCACCATTGTGTGTTGTGCATCAGGTAGGATTATCAGCGAGTGGGTATGGTTTGCCGCGCTACCAAAACCATTGACTGCTACCGGTGTCGCGTTGGCCGAAGCCTTTGGACCACCGTTGCCACCCGCACAGGCCGTCAGCAACAGTGCCAGGCTGACCAGGAGGAGTGCGTAAAACTTTTTCATGCTACAATCCTATACAGCGTCAAAAATTTGTTAAAAAGGTGCGTAAAGTTTAAAGCTCGCGCTATGTAGTGTACCATCGGGCGTATGCAGCAACACTTTAACGCTCCAGTTTCCGCCCATCGCGAAATCTTCGCTTCCGCTAAAGCCACCTTTGCCATTAGGCGTGAGGGTCGCGGTCTGTGTTCCCATATCCATGTCGAGCATCGTAACATCAATGCTCACACTGAGATCGCTCGCGCCCAATGTCTTCCCGGTCGCGGCGTCTGTGACCTGCACCGTAAACACATTGGTGCCAAAGGTATTCGGGCTGACCGTCAGCATTATATTATACTTTTTGTCGCTCGTCGGCGCACTCCCGCTGAAAGGGCCGCTGACCGTGGTGTTATTCTGATTCCCGGATGTTTGAGTGGTTGTGGGGACCAGCGTCCCGGCGAAGACATTCATCAGGCCTACACAGACGATCACCGCGACACCTAGCCAGGGTTCCCAGGCCAGGATGCGAGTCATGAGCGTGGTCTTTTTCTGCAACCGTTGCTCGCGCAATTTGACCTGTTGAGCCAGTAGCTTCTCGCCGCCCTCCGCTTTTGTCTCCGAGTCCTCGGTCGCTGAGGCTGTTTCCAGCATACCCTGCCCGTTATCCAGGCGTTGGCGTGCGTAGCTATACTTACGATACTCTTTTTGCAGGCGCGGACGCAAGCGGAAGACGTGGTACGCGCTGGTGAGTAGTAGCAAACAGATCAAGAAGATTTTGACGAGCAACGCGCGCCCATAGGCCGTCGAGACGAATTGATTGAGCGAGGTCAGATGGAAGGTCGCGTTGAGCGGGCCGGTGACAGCCATCAGCACGATGCCCGCGATGGCTAAAGGCGAATATTGCGGCAGGATGGCAAGCAAGGAGCGGGTGCGGTCGCTCAGTGAGTGCTTGTTGAGAGCCGGCAGGTAGACCAGCAAGATGTAGCACATGCTGCCGATCCAGAGTGCAGCCGCGCTCAGGTGCAGCCAGTCGATCACGATCGAGTAGGGCAAGATCAGCGAACTCACGGCAGCCGCGTGACCGGACATGGTCATAGCCAGGAAGAGGAGCGCGCCCAGGAAGAGATTGACGAGTGGTAGCACCCGTTTGCTCGTCTGGAAACGGTTTTTGCTCAGCACAACGAAGAGGCCAATCAACAGAGCCAGCAGAAGCACCGCCATACGCATCAGCCAGTAGATGCCAAAATTCCCGCTGGTCGCCTGCTCGCGCAGGAGTTGCCAGTTAAACGCCTCTGTCCAATCGTTGCCGGTCAGGGTGAGCACCTGGCCATAGAGCACGCCCAGGTTTGCGAGCAGAAGCACGATCAGCGTTGGTAGAGAGAAGAAGCGGGTGAAACGCTGCTCCACGCTGGTATTGAGCTGTTCCTCCTCGCGATGCTTTTCCGAAGCGCCCGGCAGGACAAAATTCACCCAGATCTGTGCACCGACCCAGAAGATAGCTCCCAGTTCGACCAGTGTCACCATCACCAGGTTGAAAAAAGCCGTGCCATCCAGAGTGCCCGCCGAGCCGCCGCTGACATTTCCTAGAATCCCCTGACCGGGATCAGCTCCCGGCGCGAGTTGTGGGACAGTGCCATCAGGATTGGCAACGGTAAAGTTGAATGACCCATGCAGGACATGTCCATCGTCAGCGGCGTCAGAGCGCCAGACCACGATATACACGTCTGGTCGTAAATTGGCGTGCAAGGAAAGATCAATCTCGGTATCATCGCTCGCGTTGATGTGGGCATCGCCATTATCAACGCGCTGCCTCTCGGCGTTCACGACTTCCGCCGTACTCAGTGCCGGGCTGAGTTCCTCGCTGAACCAGAGCTGAACCTGTGTAGGAGCAGTCTGTAGCACTGCGTTGCTGGCGGGATTGGATCTGAGCAAAATAGCGTGCGCGCTGGCAACGGCAGGTAGCAGAAAGGTTAGAGCGAAGGCGCAGAGGAGAGCGAGGCCCAGCGTGCGGCGCAGATGTGCGCGTGCGAAAATACGTGTCATACTTTTCTATCTCAACGTGACTAAGCGGTGATTGTCGTCCTCTAGGGAGAACGGCTCCAGGGCTTCTATGAATCTTCATCCTTTTTACCTATTCTCAACGATCATGCTAGCTCTGTCAACAGGATTTGTCCCTATATGGGACTCTAGGGTGTTTACTGTTGTGTTTACGTTTCGGGGGGAAGCAGACCAGAGCGCATGGCAAAGCGCACAAGCTGGGTGATATTCGCCAGGCCAAGTTTCTCCATGACTTTCGCGCGGTGGCTCTGCACTGTTTTGATGCTCAACACCAGGCGATCAGCGATCTCCTGATTGGTATGTCCCTCGGCCACTAGCGTCAGAACCTCTCGCTCGCGTGGGGTCAAAACCTGGAGATCGGCTACCGGTTGCTCGGAGGTTGGCGCGGCTGGTGTGGATGTATAAGCGCGAATGAGCGCGCGGGCCAGGCCAGGATAGAGAAAAGCTCCACCGTGCGCGACCGCGTTGATTGCCATATGCAAGTCGGTTGGCGCTGCCTTTTTGACCAGATAACCCGCTGCTCCAGCGCGCAGAGCTTGAAAGAAATACTCTTCGCTTTCGTGCATGGTCAGGATAAGCACGTGCGTGGCGGGAACTTCGGTATGCAGGTGACGGCAGGCTTCAAGGCCATCCATATCCGGCATACTGATATCGAGAACGACGACATCTGGTTGCAGTTCGCGCGCCAGGGCCAGCGCCTCGTTACCGGTGCGCGCCTCACCCACCACCTCGATTTCTGGCTGCATACTGAGCAACATGCGCAAGCCCTGGCGGAGAATATCATGATCGTCAGCCAGGAGTACGCGCGTGGTTGTTCCTGGTGGCGTTATGCTCTCTTCAGGCATCCTCTTCCCCTTTTCTTGCCTCATCTGGCAACGGCAACGTTGCGCTGATGGTCGTGCCCTGACCCGGCGTGGAATGCAGGTCGAGCTTGCCGCCGAGAAGCGTCACGCGCTCGCGCATTCCCACAATACCCAGGCCGGAGCGTTGTTTACCGGTATCGTAGCCCTGGCCGTCATCGTGAACGCGCAGCCTGATGGATTTCTCATCTTGATCAAGTGTCAGCGTGACCTTGCTGGCTCGCCCATGGCGGGTAGCGTTGGTCAGGCTCTCCTGAGCCACACGAAACAGCGTCGTTTCGTACATCTGTGGATAGGTGGCCTGGTTCTCTGGAGGAGGTAGCATGAGATCGATATCGACCCGGAGACGTTGACGGCAATCCTCGGCTAGCCAGCGCAAAGCTGCATAGAGTCCTAGATCGTCCAGCACGCTTGGTCGCAATTGGAGGGCAAGCGAACGGATACTCTCCAACGTTTGTTGCGCCAGCAGCGCGAGTTGTTCCAGACCCGTCGCGAGTTGGGCCTGGACAGCAGGGTTGATAGAAGTCGCGGGCAAGCCCTGAAAGGTCTGCTGAAGGATCTCGATATGCACAAGCAGCGCCGTCAAATTCTGGCTGCTCTCGTCGTGCAATTCAAGTGCCACGCGCCGCCGCTCTTCCTCTTGAGCCTGCCAGATCAATAAAGCATGGACCCGGCGCATGCTCTCCAGGCGGTCGAGCATACTATTGAAGCCTTGAGCCAGTTCGCCGATCTCGGTATCGGTGGGCAGATCAGGCGCGCGTGCCTCCGTCTTGCCCGCGCTGACCAGGCGAATCGTCTGGAGCAGGCTGAAGAGTGGACGAAAACTTGCCCGCAGGAGTAGAATGTTGACCAGGACGCTGATCACAGTCGCCAGCACAATAAAACCGGTATCGATCAAGTAGTGGTAGCGTTCGAGCAAATGGCTCGTCACCCAGACCCCGACGATCGCTTCGCCAACCAGAACCAGCGCGTTAATGCAGATGACTTTCTCAAAAAGTGAAAGCCGCCTGCCTCGCGTCAGCTTGCGCAACCCTTCTCGTACAGACACGCTGCTTTTTGCCCTTTCCTGGACGGAAGAAGTCTCTAAAAAGCTCATATGTTCTCTTTCTTCCGCCCCGTTAGACTATAGCGATTCGCAGTGGAGGTGTCAACGCAATCAACAGATGGTTTCTACGCGTACTCCACTGGCCAGGTTGGCGGCTGGTCGCTTTCGCTTATCCTATAGGCGACCGCGTCAGGCTGTGGTAAAGATTAGGGATTGCTTGCTGCTGGCAAAACCAGGCGCGTTGACTACCACGTCCAGTTTCCACGTTCCTAACATGGAGAGTGTGCAATGGGCCACGTAGAGACCATGACCGAGCGCCTGCACGCGCATACGTTGCTGTCCCATAGGCATCGCGGGCATTGAAACGTGTGGGGTAATCTGGGCCTGATCGATTGGCAAACCTTCGGTATCAGTGAGATGCAGATCAACCAGGACGGCGCCAGGGGTAAGGGTAACAACCGGATCGATCTTGACCTGCATGGGCAGCGTCTCCCAACAGCGCGTCAGCACGCCAGCGAAGGTCAGTGTTCCAATACAGATCGTTGCCAGGAATATCCAGAAAAAAGGTCTTACACGCATCGTTCTCTTCCTCACCAGGAGAATACCACCTTTCTCACCACCTCACCTATTTTTGCGATCCCTAAAAGTATAGAGCGAAGAGCATCCTCTGCCTATAGGGATGAATCCCTATTTTTGCTTCCAGGTCTGGTCTGAAAGCGTGAATGTTAATCCGCCAGGGTTTGCCAGGAAGTTCCTCCGTTTGTGCTGCTCAGCACCAGGCCCGGCCAGAAGAATCCCGCGAAGAGTTGGCGCGGATTGTTGGGGTTGAGAACCAGTGCGATCATATCGCCGCGCGTAAAGTGCCAGCGATGGACCCAGTTCGTTCCCTGGTTCCCTGAGAACCAGAGATCTGAGCCAAAAAGCGCGTAAAGATTTGAACCGTCGTGGCTGATGATCAACCGTGTAGCAGGCGTTGCAACAGGTGTAGGAATAGCACTCCAGACGATACCTTTCTGCTGTTGCAGACCGCGATAGAGTCCCTGCTCGGTCGCGCAAAGGATAGTGCGTGAGCCGGTCTGGGTTGGTTGTGTCGCGGCCAGGGCGAGCACTGATCCACTAAAGGCGGTGATTTGTTGCCAGCTCTGTCCATCGTTCTCGCTCTCAAAGAGGCCCTGATCTCCACCGATCAGCAAATGAGCAGGATTGTAAGCGTCGGTCAGAAGCGAGGGGTTCTGCATGTTTGCGAAACTCGATGGTGTCAGAGGCGACCAGTGCTGTCCCAGGTCGCGTGTTTCAAACCAGCCTGCCGATGAGAAAAAGACGAAGAAATGTCCGCTCGCGCCTGGGGCAGCCTGGATGGTATAAGGATAGGCATTTGGTGATAGATTTTTGGGCAGCGTGAAGCGCCAGTTTTTTCCCGTGTCTGAGCTGACGTAGATGCCTGCCTGAAGCTGTCCGCTGACTCTGGGAACCGCCAGGACCGCGAGCAGGGCTGGATTTGTTGGGCTGACAGCAACTGAGGTAATCATCGCGCTATTGAGTGCGCCCTGCTGTTGCGGCCACGTGTGCCCTCCGTCGGTACTTGTAAAAATGCCAAAATGCGTGCCGAGATACATCACTCCGGGTCGTCCACCCAGTACGACAGCGTGCAGGTGTGTTTGGCGAGATGCCAGTGGTCTGCCTACGATCATGCCGGTCTGCTGCTGATAAAACACTTGCCAGGCAATCGCGATCACGATGACCAGCACGATGAGCACGAGAAGAATCGGCCAGCGCCGCCGGCGCTTCTGATCTGGTATTTCTGTTTGTGGAACAGGCTCTTCCGCTGTTTTTGAGGATACTGACATGGGTTTGGCGACTCTTTTTCCTAATCTATCACGTTGTCTGGCATCAGTATAGAGGTGTTGCGGTAATTTGCCTATCGGGAGAACACTGTATTTTTTACTGGAGGATTTCTTCTTATTATACTGATCCCAATCAATGTTACTATGCGGAGGTTGATCTGATAGATAACAGGGGTGTCAATAATTGGGTCGATAGTGGAAATAATATACCGGTATCTAATGGTAGCGAATGTGGCAAGTGAGTAGACGTCGCTAATTAGAAGCCGCCTCAGGATAGATTCTCAAATGAGAGGCCGGTTGCATTGATACGCAACCGGCCTCTCATTTGATTTGTTGTGGTTTTCCCTGGCGTTATTATTTCACAGGGAAAATTGCTAAGTTCTCGAAAGTTGCCTGTGCTGTTGTCTTTGAGTATGTCGTGTTGGAAACAAAGAGGGCAATCACGCCACTCTTGTAGCTGGTATCCGTGAAGGACGTGATCGCCGTTCCATTGACCATAAACTCGAACGACGAACCATTGGCTATGATGGTCAGGTGATTCATCTGATTGCCAGCGTTAATCGCTTTGTTTGGACCTGCTTTTGCGGATGTAAGCGGATCAGGATCTTCTGGGGTTCCATCTGCTTTCTGCATACCTTTCCAGACCACAAACGAGCCATCACCATAGACCTCGAAACGGTAGTACAAGCCAAGATCGCTCGTTTGAGTTGACGCTCCTCGAATGAAGATCCCATAGCCGTTTGCTGCATCTCCGTGCGTTAAGCCGGTATCGACATCCAGGCGGAAATTATCGTAGGTTTTCCCTCCTGGGAGTATGACATCGTAGAGCTCTTTATTGTCGGATTCCATGACCAGTTTGCCGTTATTGGCCAAAGTGATTTTCGCTCCGGTTGGTGCTGTAGTATCCCAGCCAGCGTTATTGTTCTTGAACGTTTCGCTAATGAGTGGTGTGCCCGTTGGCGTTGCAACGGCAGGGGTGTTGGTCGAAGCGGTTGGCGTGTTGTGCGGCTTTAGAAAAACTTTATAGACCCCAATGCCACCGCCAACAACCATCACAACCACCAGGATGATGATGAGTGTGACCAGGCCCTTGTTGGGCTTCTTCTTCGGTTTCTCGTCGTCCTGGTCCTTCATCCATGCTGGCTTTGCCGGGCTATTCGCGCTTTGCCAGCTATCTGTGCCAAAACCGTTTTGTTGCATTCCATTGCCAAAACCATTTTGCTGTTGCGTTGCGTTGAAGAAAGTATTGGGCGAAGATGGAACGCCATTTTGTGGAAATGCGGAGAACGAGTTGTTGATCGAAGACTGGTTCGGCGCACCAAAGCCGTTATTTTGCGTGCCAAACATATTCTGTTGCGGAGATTGTTGACTTGGCCCGCCAAACAAATTATTCTGCTGTTGTGGCCACGCGCCGCTCTGATTAGGCGCGCTCCAACCAGGATTTGAAGGCCCCATCGCACCGGACCAGGCGGCGTTATTGCCAGCCTGGGGAGATTGTTGAGCCTGCTGGCCCCAACCAGGACCAGAAGCCCCTTGTTGAGACATTCCAAACTGCTGTCCCTGGGGAAGCGGATTATATGTTCCACACCGGGCGCACTGGCTCTCTTTGGCTCCCAGGGGGTTGCCACAGCGCATACAAGACCGAGCCGCTGCTCCGCCAAATGGATACATCGAAGACATACAAAAACCTCCAGTACATGGGACATTACCCTAATGCTGAGTATCGCACATTCACCGGCTGCCTGTCCACCGGTTAGTAGAATCGGGTGTTTACGCGCTTCCTCTTGAACCAGCTAATAGGTGGGAGTTCGTGAAGCTGCTTGATTTGCTCATACTGTCCTGCTCCGCCCCTCTGCTTCCTCGGTCGGTAAATATGCAACAGCGTACCGTTTGCCTATCGTACTGTCAAGTTTTCCGCCAAAAGTGGTGTCCAGTAAAGGTGACTCCCCACCAGTTCATGGTTTTCCATCTCTGTTTGCTCGCCATGATCTCTGCCGACTTCTGCGTACCCTCTCTCTATTTAACGCCTACGTTTCGTGGGATGTTTCAATTTAGCCCGTTTTGTTGCCTGCGGTTTCGGAGCAGGCGTTGCCGTTGTTGCAGACGATTCACAAGAACATACCATCGGCGGCGGTGTCGGCGTGGATGTTGGCCCCGGTGTAGGTGATGAAGACAGCACTGGCACGGGCGTTGTTGTCAACGTGGGTGTCGCTGTCGCTATCGGATCTGGAGATGGTACCGGGGTTGGCGTTGGGTCCGGCGCTTGTGAGAGCGTGACTTCGCTGGACGGTACCCACCCCTGACGATGGTTATAATCGATCTCGTACCAGAGATTATTCGCTCCATCCTCGGTTACGCTGTAGCCGGAAACAAAGATTGCTCCGGCTGGGGCGTTCCCAATTACATACTGGTTTGGAGTAGTGCTGGTCGTGGGTTGACCATAGATCAGCGGAGTTTGCCCATTAACCTCGTGCAGGGTGACGGCGGTCCCGATGCCGGGGCTGGCCGCGCCGTGTGGAACGGCCAACCAGACCGCTTTGGCGTGCGCGTACATGCTTGGATTGGTGGCATGGGCTTGATCCTCTACACCATACCAGATTTTATACATAGTGTCTCCGGTTCCATCGGGATCGGTAACTTTTGTGAGATAGTAATAGCTCATATCCGGCTCAACATTGTCGGTGACGTCGGTAATGTCGCTACTCGTGTTTTGCCGGGGAATACGCCCGGATGCGGTACTTGGACCATTATAGAGGTAGAAGAAATTAAAGTTGGCGCTGGTCTCGGCCCCGTTTTTGCCATCTGGACTGCGGTCGGTTGCTGGCCGCAGCATGAAAATATGTGGGTCTGTTGAGGTGGCCGGGTAAGCTATCCCCTGTTGATGGATCAGACCGAAATAGTAATCCCAGAGCCAGTAAGGGCCGGGATCGACATGATTAGGCTGGCTCGTGGCTGAAGGCGAAGGAACAGTTCCATGCGCAAGAATGTGTGCTCGATCCAGGGGCAGATGGTATTTTTTGAGCAGATAGGCGGCCAGTTTGGCTGAGGCCAGATATTCGGTTGCATTATACCAACGGTACCCGGTGGAGTCGAAGCCAGTATGCTCAATGCCGATCGAATGCTGATTGGACCAGTAATCGCCATCATGATAGGAAATATCTTTTTCCCGTACTATTTGATAGATGGTGCCATTACTATCGACGATATAATGCGCGCTGGCCTGTGATTGTGGATTCTGGAAGATATCGAGCGAGCTTGTCGCCGAGCCTTCGATATCGTGAATCACAATCTGGTCGATTTTACATGGTTGGGTTACAACAACATTGGTTGGACTATAATCGACGGTGCAATTGGTTGGGCGCGTGGAGCCAGTGAAATTGCAGGCCGTTGTGGGAGTAATATTACAATCGAATGTATTGGGTGCGAGCATGCAGTCGACTGCGCCAGGATAGTCAACGTTACTGTCAAGCCTGCACCCGGAGGGTAGGGTTGTCGCTCCTTTTATCGCAGCAGCGGTCGCGGTATCTGGTTGAATCGACTGCGGCTGAAGGGTAATAATCTCGCCATCATCTGCCGACGCGCTAAATCCCTGGCCTAATAGTGTGTACACGGCATCAGCGTACATCAAAGCAGTCGAGCGCGTGGTTGCGTCACTATACATGGCCACCGCGCCATACCAATCAGCAAGCCGTATCGGTAGACGGTGTGCAGGGGAGAGCTGGAGGGCGTCATCATGCAGAATCGCGGCCCCGCCACGAATATTCATTGGGGTGTCCCGTTTAAGCTGGTTGACATTGACTTTCAGCTCCTGCGCGGCGCGATCCAATGTGTCGAAATGTTTGTTTTTGACCAGGTGCATGCAGCCAAAGCCTTGATCAATGCTGGGATCGCCATCGTTAGCGCTCATGTGTCCTTCCAGGTAGCAGAGCGTCTTGAGAAGCGCGACGGGAACGTGAAACTCGCGAGCCGCCTGGTTAAATGCCTGGCTCACGTTAGTGGGTACGGCAGGGTTTGCAAGGGAGACTGGAATCTGAGAGAGAAGCGTATTCAAGATAATAAGAGATAGGATGAGAGCCGCGCTCAATAATCCATATAAATTATTTCTCACGAGAAAAAGAGAGCTTCGTCTACACACACCAACCTCCAGGGAGAATGCTTTGGGCTATTTATTCATGCGGGCGTCAGGGATCGTGTTTCGAGCGGTATGCTTGCTACCTGCATAAAGCGTGCGATGTTTCTACCCGCTACTATGTCGCTATTCCTAGCGTAACATGCACGAGTACGAGGCAATTTACATGAATCGCTCTATCCAAGCAGTCGATCAATGGAAGAATTGAGGGAAATAAACCATGCCGGTCCAGGTCTTAAGGGGATGCTGTCCGGCATGGTATTGCTTTGGTTAAACGTTGAGAGAATGGGTTTCTGGGTTTTAGAGAATCCTGGACGCAAACGGAATCTTGCGGACCAGAAAAGCGAGGACGAAACAGAGTGGCACCCCAATCAACGTAGCCAGGGCGAATTTGAGCAACGACTCAAGATGGACCCCGCGCAACGCGAGAGCCAGCAGGATAATCACAGGAATATGAATGATATAGACGGTAAATGCCTGCTGGGATAGGAAACTGCCAAAGCGGGTCTGGCGATTGAAGAAGTGGCGGAAGCAAGTGAGCAGAGCCAGGCATATTCCCACAGAGAATGTGCTGTCCCAGAGCGCATACGCCGCAGATTGCAGGGTTCCATGACCCAGAAAGTCACCCCCAGCGGAAAGTGCCAGGGGAGCAAGTACGATTGTCGCCACAAGCGCGACCACGCATCCGACTATTCCCATGGAGCCAGGGATGGTCTGGAACCAGTTTCGCCGAAAGGCGAGAGCACCAAGCATGAAGAAACTCAGATACTGCGGCAAGTACGCCAGCGTCGGAAAACCGAGGATCGGGATCGTCATGCCCATGGGTACCACCATGCGCATCAGATAGCTCGAAGCTGCTAGCACCAGGATAAACAGACCCACGGCCAGGTAGCTGGGCGGACTGAAGGCGCGCCCGGCGGATTTGCCCCTGGTACGTCTCGCCAGCCTCCAGATGACGTAGCCCAGGCCAAAGAATAACAGCATCTCCGCAAACCAGAGTGGGCCAACGCCGAGTGCGAGGGGGAATTTCTGCCAGGTAAACGGAGGTGTCACATGGAACACATCCGCTGGCGTCGGATCAAGGTAAGGGCTAATTGACGCAACGGGACTGAGTACCAGCACATAGATGACCAGGGGTATGCCCAGACGCAGCAGGCGATCTTTGTAGAAGGCTCCAGGTCCCTTGCGATCGAAGGAACCGGGCGTGAAATACCCGGAGATCAAGAAAAAGAAGCCCATGAAGTAGGACTGGTTGACGAGCACGAACACCGCGAGCAATAGGGAAGCCAGATGATCGTTGGCTTTGGGAGGCTCTACATAGTAAAAAGTTGTAGCAGCCCCGTAGATCACCGCCAGGTGATGCAACACCACCAGAATCGTCAATGCAGTCCGCGAGTGGTCGAGAAAAAAGAGACGTACCCGGTTAGTCGTTTGCGACACAATAGGCTGGGTTGGAGTCGTATTTCCAATAACGCTCTCTGGCGTGGTTTGTTCCGGGAGAGATGACATAATGGATTTTCTTCCTTTCAGAGCAAGAGAATATTTCATGCCTGGGTAGTATAGCCAGATTGAGCAGAACAACGCATGATCCGTCGGTCACGAATCACGGGCCTATTTCTGTTTACCAGGGCCTATGACGCTAGCCATAGGCCCTGGTAATAGATCTATGACTGTAGACACTAGCAAGCAGAAAGGCCCGTAGCGTATACTACGGAAAACATGCGTGTCTCATAAAGGCGGTGGGCGGATCTATGAAATTGAAGCAAGGACTGATTATCCAAACGCAACCCATGCCCATGCAAGGCTGGTATCTTCGGTGGGGGCGTCCGTGGGTTGCCTCTGGTTTCGCCTGCGTTGGCTATCTCTCCGGAATCTTGAGTACGCGTTCTCTCACCCTGGTGAGCGTGCTTCTCCTCACGGGGATCTATGGGACCTGGCTCGTGATCTATCAAATCGGGCAACGACGGCTCGCGATAGGCTGGTTGCTGGCCCTGTTTTGCCTGGCCGTTGCCTCCCAATTCATCCCCTTGCCGGGCACGAATGTCTATTGGCTTCCACTGCTGCCGGTCATCACGTCGAGCTTGATGATGGCGATCAGGCCACGGCTTTTCGGGTTGGGGCTTTCCTGTATTCTCTGTCTGAGTTCCTACCTCGCGATCCGCCGTATCACTCCAGACTGGGATGTCAGCGGCCAGATCCTCCTTTTGCTCGCGTTTCTCACCACCTATGGATACGCGGCGATCATCCGCGAACTTGCTCTGGCCCACGCGGCGAAGGATGTTGCCAACGCCAGACTGGCCGAGGCCCATACGCGCCTGCAGGAGTATAGCACCCAGATAGAGGAACTTTCGACCGTCCGCGAGCGCAATCGAATTGCGCGTGAGATCCACGACACGCTTGGTCATACCCTGACACTCCTCTCGGTCCAACTAGAAACGGCTACGCAGTTCGAAGCGCGTGGCGATTCCCGCCTGCACGAGAAGTTACTGGAGGCTCGACGAGTAGTGAAAGCATGTCTAACGGATGTTCGTCACTCGGTCGAGGCGCTTCGGCCTGACGAGGCTTCCAGCGGATCGCTTCCAGAGCGACTCCAGCGATTGGCAAAGGAGTTCGAAGCGACATGCCGTGAAACTGGTATCACCCTTGATATAGAAGAGGCAACTTACCCTCTGATCCCGGAACAATGCCAGGCACTGTATCGCTGCGCGCAGGAAGCGCTCACCAACATTCGTAAGTATGCGCGGGCGACAAAGGTGTTGCTGCGCCTCTCCACCAGCGGTGGGCACGATGGAATGGTCGAGCTGACGGTGCTCGATAACGGCCAGGGGGGCTCGCCCCAACATGAACAGAACACGTCGGGCTTCGGCCTGGTGGGGATGCGTGAGCGTGTGACTCTCCTGGATGGGACACTACGAGCGGGGCCAGAACTTGGACACGGCTGGCGCGTCGAAGTGGTGCTTCCGCTCAAGCAGCGGGGTCAGGTGGATACCACCATGCCCATCGGGTAGAACTAGGGAGAAGATCTCATCATGGCAGAACAGATCCGCGTAATGATTGTGGATGACCAGCGCCTGTTGTGCGAGGGCTTTCGGGAGCTGATTGAATTACAGCCAAACCTGGAGGTGGTGGCCATAGCAGGAGATGGAGAGGAAGCGTTGGCCACGGTTGAACGCCTCCAGAGCGAGCAAATGGCTCCCGATGTGGTGCTGATGGATGTGCGCATGCCGCGTCTGGATGGTATCGCTACAACGCGCGCTCTTAAAGAACGCTGGCCCGAGACTCGCATTATCATTCTGACGACCTTCGATGATCGAGAGCTGATCCACGCTGGTCTGCAAGCAGGCGCACAAGGCTATATCCTCAAGGACATCACAGCCGAGCAACTTGCCACGACCATTCACGTGGTCGCCCAGGGCCAGGTTCTCCTGCATCCTGAGGTTGCCCACAAGATCCTGGCATCTCTTTCCTCGACCTCCGGCAAGCCCTCCACGATGGTTCCTGTCTCCCCGGCCTTTGTTGGCGGGAATGATGTGGCGCAGTTGACCGAGCGTGAGCGGGAAATCCTGGCTTTGCTGGTACAGGGGGCTTCTAATCGTGAAATCAGTGAGACCCTCTATATCGCTGGTGGCACCGTCAAGAATCACCTTAGTAACATTCTAGGGAAGCTGGGGGTGCGCGACCGCACGCAGGCAGCCCTGAAGGCTAGGGAACTCGGCTTGTTGTAGAGTCCGTGGCTATAAGAAATTTTGTAGCTCGCGCGCTCTTTGAAACTTACACGCTTTGAATCACCCGCAAAGCCTCGGTGATATGCTTAGGCGAGTTGAACATATCATTGAAAATGTGGCGCACAATCCCTTCCTTGTCGATCACATAAGTGACACGACCCGGCAGAATGCCCATCGTAGTCGGCACGCCATAGAGTTTACGAACTGCGCCTTTCTCATCGCTCAACAGCAAAAACGGCAGATGGTACCTGGCCGCGAAACGCTGGTGCGAGTCCGCCGAATCCGAACTGACGCCGATCACTTCAGCACCTACATCTTTGAAGGCCTCGTAGCTATCGCGGAAGCTGCAAGCCTCTGTTGTACATCCCGGCGTGTCATCTTTGGGATAGAAATACAAGACAATCCATCCTTTCCCAAGAAGATCTTCCAGGTTCACAGCAGCACCATCCTGGGCGTGTAAAGTAAATGCAGGAGCATGTTCTCCTACCTGCACATTGCCTTTCTTTGCACTCATCGCGAAAACTTCTTTCCCCCGACCTTGAAAAATCCAGGTCAGATTTAAATTGTACACAATTTAATATTTAACAATGTTATAGCATGCTATTTTAATATTGTCAATGGTAGGTCAATCTGTCGCGCGGACGAAGTAGCTTGTACTCAATCGAATTGTGTGTGATATAATTGTTTCTATAGTTATCCTTGCGGAAGGGAATCTCTCACCCTGAAACGCTAAGAGAGAAGAGAGCTGATGATGGAAGAGCAAAAAGACATGCAAGCCCCACGGATGCCAACGCTTGATACGCAACTCTGCTTTGCACTCTACGAAGCATCGCGGGCAACGATTGATATTTACCGCCCATTTCTCGATGAAATCGGCATCACTTATCCTCAGTATCTCGTTCTACTAATCCTTTGGGAACGCGGAACCTGCTCAGTCAAAGAGATTGGTCAGTTGCTCCATCTCGACTCCGGCACACTCTCCCCCCTGCTCAAACGCCTGGAGGCGGCAGGCTTTGTACACCGTCAGCGGCGGCCCACCGACGAACGCATCGTGGATATCTCGTTAAGCGAACAAGGGCAGGCTATCCGGGAGCGTGTCGCGGCGCTTCCAGAGAAGTTTCGGTGTGCATTGGAACAGCTCGACCTCTCTTTCGAGGACTATATGAGCCTGTTCACAGGTTTGAAAAAGCTCACACGATTATTACACAGTCGAACGAATACCAAGAGCGGGCGATGAAATTCAACACGTATTTCATCGCCCGCTCTTGGTATTCGTTCGACTGGCTCGAGTTAGCTCATAAAGCTAGCTCATATTTTTGTACATAATCGTGGTTGCATCAAGACGGTCTTTGATCTGTACCGCTGGAAGCATACGGTTGCGCCAGAATGTTTCACTATCGGCTAAGGTAAACGGCAGGACAAAACCGATACTGGCCCCATCGTGAACACAGGCACCCTCTTTATTGAGCACCAACGACGCGATGCGGCACATATGGCTCTTCCAGATAAGTGACCTCTTCCTGGCTCAGTTTCACGGAAAGCGCGCCGACCGCATCTTCCAGATGCGTAGTCTTCGTCGCCCCAATGATTGGTGCTGTCACCGGCTTCTTCTGCAACAGCCAGGCCAACGCGATCTGCACACGCGGAACCCCGTGCTGCTCTGCGAGGTCTGCGACTCGCGAAATTACCTGTTGATCGGTTTCAGCAGTTGCATCGTATTTATGTTTCGCAGTTCGGTCGGTTTCAGAGCGCAACGTGCTTTCCGCCGCCCTATCTCGCGTCAAGCGTCCAGCAGCCAGGGGACTATATGGGATCACCCCGATCTTCTCCTCGCGGCAGAGCGGCAACATCTCCCGTTCCTCTTCGCGATAAATAAGGTTCAGGTGATTCTGCATCGAGACGAAGCGGGTCCATCCATGCTTTTCGGCAACATCCAGCGCCTTCTGGAACTGCCACGCGAACATGGCAGAAGCACCAATATAGCGGACCTTGCCAGCCTTGACTACATCGTGCAGCGCCTCCATTGTCTCCTCGATGGAAGTCTGGTAGTCCCAGCGATGGATCTGATAGAGGTCCACATAATCCGTCCCCAGCCGCTTGAGGCTATGGTCGATCTCGCTGAGGATCGCTTTGCGTGAAAGTCCCGCTCCATTCGGTCCATCATGCATTCTGATACAGACCTTTGTGGCAATGACGATCTCATCTCGCTTTGCGAAATCCTTCAACGCGCGTCCAAGAATTTCTTCGCTCGCTCCGATGGAATAGACATTGGCGGTATCGAAGAAGTTGATTCCCAGGTCGAGAGCGTGCTTGATGATTGGTCGGCTGTTTTCTTCATCCAGCACCCATTGATGAATCCAGCGTTGTGCGTCCCCGAACCCCATGCAACCGAGACAGATGCGCGACACATCCATGCCAGTGTTTCCGAGCTTCGCGTATTCCATAGAGTTGTTCTCTCTCCTTATCTTTGCTCAGGTCCATTCCCTCTTAGCCCTGGTATTGTTCGTCGCTGACGTGCTCCAGCCAGTCGACCGCCTTGCCGTCGAACCGCTCTTGAATGGCGATGTGTGTCATGGCTGTGGTTGGCGCGGCACCGTGCCAATGCTTCTCGCCCGGCGCGAACCAGACGACATCCCCTGGTCGAATCTCCTCAATCGGGCCACTCCAGCGTTGGACCCGGCCACAGCCCTCCGTCACAATCAAGGTTTGGCCCAACGGGTGCGTGTGCCAGGCGGTTCGCGCTCCCGGCTCGAAGGTCACGCGAGCACCAGCCGCGCGGGCTGGATCAGGAGCCTCAAAGAGAGGATCAATGCGAACTGCGCCAGTGAAATACTCGGCTGGTCCTTTTCCCGATGGTCGTGAATCATTGCGTTTGATCTCCATGTGTTGTTCTCCTCCATATCATCGTTCTTCAGGTAGTATAGACCCCCCGAAACGCAGAGTGATAGAATAATTCTCGCAAATGGTTGTCCGATTCTGCAAATTCCCCAGCCGGATTAAGTCTAACCATAGTTCCTTGACTTCTTCATCCGAAATCGCATATGGTACGTGCAGGAAATTTGATCCGGCTGAGAACACACTATGCACCAACTCAAACGCATCTTATCACGTATTCTGAAACAAAAACGGCTTTGGAAGCGCTATCTTTGGGATACGCTGCTCGCGCTTCTAGGAGCCTTCGCCTTGACGATGGCGATCTATAGGCTTCATCTCTATCCACGCATCCCCAACATCTCGATGCTCTACTTGATCGTGGTCCTGACACTGGCCAGCACACGCGGGTTGTATCCAGCCATTTTCTCCTCAGTGGTGTCCCTTCTCGCTTTCGACTTTTTCCTGGTCCCACCATTCTACACACTCTCAATTGCCTATCCTGAGGAATGGCTGGCTCTCTTTATTTTTCTCTGCACGGCCATTATCACCGGGCAACTGGCCGCTGCTCTCCGCCAAAGAGCTAAGCAAGCCAGCGCGCGTGAACGTGAGTCGCGCACGCTCTATGAACTGCTCCGCGACACCAATAACCAGGAGGAGCTGGATCACCAGTTGCGTGTGATTGCGAATACCGTTGTCGAGGCGTTCGCAGATCGCGGGGTGCGCGACTGTCTGATTCTGCTCCCGGAGGAGAATGGCAAGCCAGCGTTGCGGGCCAGCGCCAGTCAGTTAAAAGTAGGGCAGCTTACCTCTGATGAATTGAGTACCGCAGCCTGGGTCATGCGCGAGGGCCAGGCTGTCGATCTCTACGATCCTGCGCAATTTGCTCGCAAAATTGCTGGTCAGGCAACACGTGTGGTGGTCCGCAGCACAGCCGCACCTCAAGCTTCTCATCACTACCTCAGTTTCTTCCCACTGAAAACCGGGGTAAAGATAGTTGGCGTCCTTGGCCTGTTTATGGAAGAAGATCCAGCCTTTCTATTACGCAAAAAACGGCTGGGCAGCGAGGCGAATCGCTCCGAGCCTGCTTCGGCCTTTTTCTGGGCCTTTCTCGACCAGGCGACTTCGATGATCGAACACGCGCGCCTGCTCCGTGAAAGCTGGCAGATGGAGGTATTGCAGCGCACCGATGAATTGCGCGCCGCGCTGGTCTCTTCGGTTTCGCACGATCTGCGCACACCATTGACATCGATTAAGGCCGCCGCCAGCAGTCTTTTACAGGACGATGTAGCATGGAATGAGGAGGAACGGCGCAGTTTTAGTCAGACGATTGAACATGAGGCCGATCGTCTCAATCGCCTGGTTGAAAATCTCCTGGATCTCTCGCGCATCGAAGGCGGTGCGTTGCAGGCGGAAAAAGAGTGGTATCCAATCGACGAACCGATCCATGATGTACTCGGACGCATGCAACCGCTCTTGCAAGGGCGCGCGATAACAATCAGCATTCCTGCCGATCTGCCGCCGGTGGAACTGGATTATCTGATGATCGATCAGGTACTGACCAATTTGCTTGAAAATGTTTTGCGTTACACCCCTGCTGGCTCGCCAGTCGAGATTGCCGTGAGAGCTTCCAGCACTGAGATAATTCTTTCTATCGCCGATCGAGGTCCAGGCATTCCACAGACCGATCTGGAACGCATCTTTGACAAATTCTACCGGGTGAGAGATAGTAAACAGAGCACCAGCGGCACCGGTGTCGGGCTGGCCGTTTGTCGTGGCTTGATCGACGCGCATGGTGGACGTATCTGGGCCGAGAATCGACCGGATGGCGGTGCAATCTTTCGCTTTACCCTGCCCTTGAGCGAGATTCGAGACTGAACGAGAAGGAAAAGCCTGCATGAGTAAAAGTGGCGCACGTATTCTG
>Ga0207674_10001984_pt1 | contig 25923 bp, 16 predicted proteins | sample KBSCornC72_FD_184303 | JGI IMG/M metagenome (GOLD analysis project Ga0207674, IMG submission 184303) | Corn rhizosphere microbial communities from Kellogg Biological Station, Michigan, USA - KBS Corn C7-2 (SPAdes) (version 2) | ecosystem: Host-associated > Plants > Roots > Rhizosphere > Soil ...
GCCATCAACTGCTCTCGGCGAAATGGCCAGCGATTAATCCCGCCGGCCATCCTCAGCCTTCATGAGGAACATCGTGGTTCACTTGATGAGCTAAGGCGGAATTATGATCTGCTTGGCTTTCGAGCGCGCTAGTCCGTGCTGAATCGATGAATCCGAATCTGGCGATGGGGTGAGATGTACTTTTCCCGCACCCGGCTTCGGTCGAGAACCCCGGATGGCTTCAATGACCCATTGACACCCCCAAAACCGAAATCCTAGCCTGCGGGTAAATCGATTTTGATAGGGGCGGTGGGGTGCAAATGATGCAACGAATCAATCGCAGAAGCTTTGTCAAGGCGGCGGCATCTATGGCCGGCGTTCAGGCGCTTCACGCCGTTCCGGCGCTGGGAGAGATGGATGCTCGGCTCGTCGCTGTGTCTACGCCGCTGAGTTTGTTCGACTATTCGAACGTTGAATTGCATGACGGCCCGATGCGGCGCCAGTTCCAGGAGAACCATGCAAGGTTCTTGAACCTGGATGACGATCGCATGCTGAAAGTCTTTCGTCAGGTCGCGGGAATCCCCGCCCCAGGAGAAGACATGGGTGGCTGGTACGACTTGAACGGGTTCAGCCTTGAGCGGAACGACTTCCATGGGTTCATCGCAGGGCACTCGTTTGGACAGTACATCTCTGGGCTAGCGCGTGCGTATGCAGTCACAGGCGACGAGGCCACCCGGCAGAAAATCAGCCGGCTGGTCAAGGGATATGGCGAAACGCTTGATGCAAAGGCAAAGTTCTTCGCTGATTACCGGCTGCCTGCTTATACCTACGACAAGCTGTCGTGCGGCTTGATCGACGCGCATGAGTATGCGCATGATGCTCTGGCTCTGGATGTTCATGAGAGGCTCACGCGGGCGATCGTTTCCTACTTGCCTGAAAAAGCCCTCTCGCGAGCAGAACAGCGTTCGCGGGCGCACAAGGACACGGCATATACATGGGATGAGACCTATACGCTGCCAGAAAACCTGTTTCTCGCGTATCAGCGAAGCGGGAAACCTCTCTACCTGAATATGGCAAAGAAGTTCCTGGAGGATGACACCTACTTCAATCCATTGGCGGAAGGCAACAACGTGCTTCCGTTTGAGCATGCGTACAGTCATGTCAACGCATTCAGCTCGGCGATGCAAGCCTACATCACCCTCGGAAGCGAGAAACATCTCCGTGCCGCAAAGAATGGCTTCCAGATGCTCCAGAATACGCAGAGCTTCGCGACCGGCGGATGGGGCCCGAACGAGGCGTTTGGAGAGCCAGGAGTCGGTCAGCTCGGCGACAGCCTGAGCCAGACGCACGCCAGCTTCGAGACGCCTTGCGGCGCCTATGGTCATTTCAAGATCACGCGATATCTTCTGCGCGTCACCAAAGATCCAGCCTATGGCGACAGCATGGAGCGAGTGCTCTACAACACCATCCTGGGTGCGTGGCCCATTCAGGCGGATGGAACCTCGTTCTACTACTCGGACTACGCAAATACCGGTAAAAAAGTCTGGTACAAGGACAAATGGCCTTGCTGCTCCGGGACATTCCCCCAGCTTGCCGCTGACTACCACGTCAGTACTTATTTGCGCTCGCGCGACGGCGTGTATGTCAATCTGTTTACGCCATCGAGTGTCCACTGGACCAATGGTGGCACTAAGCTTCAGCTAACGCAGATAACCAGGTACCCCTTCGACAACAACATCGAGATTCAGATTTCGGCGTCGCAACCCCATGAACACACGATCTACCTTCGTATTCCCGCATGGGCCAAGCCGGATCCGGTCGTTATGGTCAATGGCCGGCGAGTAACGAGCCGAGTCGATGCGGGATCGTTCGCCGAACTACGCAATACATGGAAAGAAGGCGATCGGATTCAGGTTGAGCTTCCAATGCCGCTCCATCTCGAAATGGTTGACGCAAACCACCCCAACCTCGTGGCACTGGTCCAGGGACCCCTTGTGCTGATGGCAATCACTGATTCTCAACCCACGTTCGATCGGCAGGCTCTTCTGCGGGCGAAGGCGACAAAGAATGAACTCGGGGACTGGACTGCAGAGTCCATCAGCGGTGGAGACGTGACGATGAGGCCATTCATGAAAATCGATAAGGAAAGCTACAGCGCTTACGTGCAGATCAGAAGCTGATACATAATTGGCTGCCGGACAAGGAGGAGGTCATTAGGCTCAGACTCGGTCTGGTCCGGAGATTAGCCCGGTCATATGGAAGGAGTGACAGGAGCGATGATCAACCGAAAGGACTTCGTAAAAGGCTGTGCAGCTGCGATATGCGGATCCGGCATAAGCTGTACGGGGAAGTCATCTGCCGCTCAGGTGGCGGAAGAGCACTCAGGCGACTGCGATCTGAAGCAGCTCACACAGGTACGCGACCGTGCCGACGCGGCGCGACTCCGCTTTTCAAAGCTAATTGAAATCATCGAGGATAGATTGCCGGAAGACAGGCGCAAAGCGATCCTCCGTGCGCTTGGAGGCAGGTGCGCGGATACGTATCGCGCGGCTCTACTGGACCGTTACAAGGGTGATATTGAGGGCTTTCTCGCAGAAGGCCGGCGCAATTGGATGGCAGAAGCCACCTACGACAAAGAAAAGGGAACGATTCGCATCGTCGACAAAGGGCCATCATGTAGCTGTCCGATGGTGAAGGTCGGCAACACACCGCCTAGCTTCTGCGACTGCACTTTGGGATGGCAGGAAGAAGCCTACTCTGAGATCTTGGGAAAGCGTGTTAAGGCAGAGCTTGAAGAATCGATTCTGCGCGGCGGCAAGAAATGCGTCTACAGGATCACTATCATCTGAGGACGCGAGATGCCTTGCCGTCAGTCGCAACCGCACCATTTGACTACTACTGAGATTGCGAATTCTCCTCGACAAGCTTGAACCGATTCTCTTCTCGCTTCTTGTTGTTCGCCTGCTGACGAACAGCCGCAAGCTGCTTCAGCAATCCGGGAATCTCGCTCTTCTGATCAGTTTTTCGCAATGCACGGACGAGATCATAGAGGGCGGTCTGGTCTGCCGGATCATCCTGCAAAGCTCTTCGGCATTCCGCGACAGCTTCGGGATACCGGGAAGTTGCCATGTACAGCTTGGCAAGAACGGTATGCGCTGGGCCGAGACTCGGTTTGAGCGAGACAGCCCTTCTTGCCGAGCTCAGCGCTTGGTCGAACTCCGGTGTTCCCGGCTGCGGGTCCTGCTCGGTCAGCACGTCGGCTTGCATGTAGAGCAGAATCGGATCGTTTGGTCGTGCCCGAAGCTTCTCTTGAATTCCAGCAAGCGCCTTCTTGAAGTCGTTCTGCTGCACCGCGGTTAGGCCCTGCGCTGCTGCGGACAACGACGACTTCGGGTCGAGTTGGTATGCCTTGTCGAAATCAGTTTGAGCCTTCTCGTACTCCGAGAGTTGAACGTACAGCATCCCTCGTGCGAAGTATAGTGCCGCCGCATCCGGCTGCAGGCTGATGCCGTCGTTCACCACGTTGATACCTACCTGGATTGACTGGTGCTTCTCAGCTATCGTGGCGAACTCGAGGTATAGATTCACGTTTCTCGAATCCTGAAGTATCGCCTCGCGCAAGGCATCAACTGCCTTCTCCGTCTCATGAGCTTGCTCATAAGCTTGAGACGCGAGTTCCAGCGTCTGCGCATCGGGATTCGCATCTAGCAATGGCTTCAGGGTTTCAATGGACCCTTTCGGCTGTTGCGCCATCAATTGAACCGATGCCAATACCCGGCGCTCTTGTGCGTTCTCCGGATTAGCTTCAACGGTTCGTCTGAGGACAACAATTGCCTTATCGAATTGCCTCAGCCTCACCAGACAGGCGGCATACGCGCGCAGTCCAGCAGGTCGAGCCTCAAACAGAGATAGAGCTTTCTCAAAGTGAGGCAGCGCCGACGTACAGTCACCCTGTTGGTATTCAAGGATCGCCACCATGGCGTGGCTGGTCAAGTCGTCCGCGCGTAGCCTCAGTAGATGTTCGATGAGCGGGATGCCAGCGGCATTCCCCCGATCGAATTCGATCTGCGCAGCGCCCTGCAGAGCGGGGATGTCATCCGGTGCGAGTTTGATCGCATGCCTGAAAGAAGCAAGCGCATCTTTTGTGTTCCCGACTCCCTTGAATGCGACGCCTTGCATCGTCCAGAGCTCTGAGTTCGCGGGGGAATCTGCAAGAGCTGTCTTGAGCAACTGCAAAGCCTGTTTGTATTCCCCGGCTCGAAGCGCCGACGCTATCTGCGCCATTCGGTTGCCATTCTGCTGGGCCGCCACGAATGAATGCAGAGAGATAACGGCGACTATAACCAGAAGGGCTCGGCGAAGACTTAAATCACTTGTCATAATGCAAAACAACTAGAGCTACACCTGGGCACAAGAATGCTGAGTTCTTGAAATGTGATGTTACTCAAAAAGAGCAGGCCGGCCAACTCGAAGAGCTAGCCGGCCACATCGAAACCGGGTTTATGTCAGAACGAGAGTCTTCCTCCCAATTGCCAGAATCTCGGCTCGTGGGAACCCGTAGCCGCACCAAAGCTGCCGTTTGCAATATTCGTGTCTGGGTTAGCGTAGTTTGCCCGGTTGAACAGGTTGAAGAATTCAAACCGGATCTGGAAGTTCACGCGCTCCGTGATCGCCGTGTCTTTGTAGATGTTGGTATTCGTCTCAAAGAAATTCGGCCCGCGGAACTGCATCGGTTTCTCGTTCCCCTCCTGTCCCAATGCCGGGATAGAGAAGTTGGACTTCGGCACTGCACCGGTGAGCCAAGCCTTGTTGCCGCTTAATTGCTTGTAGCTCGTGGCATCCGGGTAGTCGAGGTTGTTGCCATCAGCGTTATAGTCGCCGCTATATGACTGCAGCCCGACCGCAGGATTGGCCGGAGAGGGACACGCAGCAGCCCCAGTCGACGTATCCGCGCATATTGGCGCGAACCCGTTGAAGTTGGCTGCCGTGAACGGATATCCCGACTGGAAGACGGTTGTGCCGCTCAGACCCCATCCTCCCGTCACTCTTCCGACTGCACCTTTGCCCTGGTTGAGTCCCTTGATCGAATAGTTCCAACTCAGAGAGAACCGATTCGGCACGTCGAAGACCGACGGTCCGTAGTACTGGCTGGGATTATCCGGTGTCGGATACGCGAGGCCATCATCCTTCGAACTGGAACGCGTATACGATGCATCGATGAAGCCGCGCGAGAAGCGACCTCTTACATCAAAGTAGACACCGTGGTAATTGCCGTAACGGTCGTTATCGGCGTACGATATCGATCCGAAACTGGTATTGAGGCCGGTTCGCACCAGGCTCTGGTGCGTGATCAGATCACCTGGAACCACGTTGATGTCGACTCCATATGAGACGTTACCAATTGAGTTTCCGTTTCCGACAATGTTCCAGGAGTGCGATCCGCTGTAGCCCACAGTCGCAGCTATATCGCGCGTAAGCCTTCGCTGAACGCTAAGCGACCATATATCCGCCCACGGTGATTTGAGCAGCGGGTTGATTGCTCCGATAGCGAAGTTGCCGCCAACCTTCCCTCCTTTGGCATCTAACCCTCCTTGGAATGTCGGGAAAGTAAATCCAAACGGTGGTTTGTCGCTGGTTCCCAATTGGAAGATCGGTGGAGTTGATGTCCCCGTTGTAAATGATGCGAGTACCAGCCCCGGCGGGCTCCCGCGAAATTCTTCCTGAACGTTCGCCGATGTAAGCCAGTTGGCGTACAGTCCCCATCCGCCGCGGACCACCCAATCACCATTTCCGGTCGGATCCCATGCGAACCCGGCTCGAGGACTCCAGAGATTATCAACGGAATGCAGCAGGGCATTGTGTGTTGGCTTTGCATACCCGTTTGCAATCTGCTCCTGCTTCGTAGTGCCGGTTCCGAAGTAGAAGTTGCCGAATACTGTGGCGTCGCTTCTCGACCAGGGATTGCCGCTGTCATCGTAGCGAAGACCTAGCGTGAGAGTCAGGTTCTTGCGAGCCTTCCACGTGTCTTCGACGAATAGACCGAAAGTCCTGGCCGCGGCATCCCAGTTCCACAACTGCTGCGTGCCCGTTTGAGGGTTGTACATAATGCCGCTCTCGTTGGTGGGAGCGTCTTGCGCAAGTTTCAGCAGGTTGTCGAATGCGAACTTAGGCTGCGACCAGGGCCCTTGGAATGGTTCGACGTCGTCGCCAAACCAGCCCTCATAGCCGAACTTCAGCGTATGCGTCCCCTTTACATGCGTAAGCACATCGCGCCAGTGCCAGTTGTGCTGGATGAAATCGCCCTGGGCGAAGCCGACCCCGTATGCCTGGCCGCCATCGGCGTTGATTCCATTAACCGAAATCGACGGCACGGTGTAGTCTTTGGCGCCGCTGCCCAGCACGCCTTCCACACGGCTGATTCCTGCAGTGGCTTCATTCAACGTGTTGTCAGAGAAGGTGTGTGTCCAGGCCGCCTGTCCGGCAACCTGCCATGTATGGTTCAAGGCCGAGAAATCAGGCATGGGAGATGCAGCGCCAGTCTCAAGCAGCGTACGGAACAGGCTGACGTAGATGCGCTCTTTGTGAAAGGCTTGATCAATACGGGCGAAGTACTGAGTGCCGTTGCGAATCTGGGTGGCGCCGAACGAGCCCTGAGCGATCATCGGCAGCGCACAGGGCACCCCGTTCTTGCCCGCTCCGGTTCCGCAAGCCGTGCCGAAGACATCAGCGGCCGTTTGCTGCACGGTCACCGAGCCAACTCCGGAGGGCACATACTTTGCGAGGATCCCTGTCCCAACGGTGCCCGGATAGTTCGCCTGTGCAAAGGAGATGAAATCCGGTGCAGCAAAAGTCACAAAACCACCAGCGCTCGCGGAAGAGCGCAGTGGCTCAATTGCGAAATAGAAAAAGCTGTTGCGATGCGGAATGATCGGACCGCCAATCGCAAAGTCCATATTGTTCGAGTGGAACGGCTTGTATGGACTGTCTTTTGACGAAACAAAATGCTGGTTCGCGAACATCCCCTGGTAGTTAAACCAGTCGGAAGCGGAACCGTGAAATGCATCCGTACCAGACTTCGTTGTGAAGATTGTCTGCAGACCGGCCGCGCGGCTGTGCTCCACCGAGAACGTGTTCACCTGCACGCTTGTTTCCTGGATGGACTCCGGCTGAGGGGTGAGATTCAGCACGCCCTGCCGGATGCCGCTGGTCACGTCGAGCCCGTCGATCACGTACTGATTGTTGTTCTGCCCCTGTCCGTTGGCGCTGGCGTCCACCTGTTCTTCCGTAGAGTAGTTGTCCACGCCAGAAGCTGGGCTGCCGGAAGTGCTGGTCCCAAGACCAGAAACGCCCGGCGCCATCGTCACAAGCGTCACAAGGTTCCGGCCAACGATAGGCAGTTGCGCGACGCCCTTGTTATCCAGAGTCAGTTCGGTGCGGCTGTCCGCAGTGTCGACGATCGGCGCCTCCGTGCTGACGACCACAGATTCACTGGCTGACCCGACTCGCAGGGAAATGGGCAGATTGACGTTTTGTTCGGTAAGCACAGTCACCGACGCCTCTGCCTTGGAGAACCCCGTGGCCTGTACGGAAACTTTGTAATTCCCTGGGGCTAGACTGACGAACCGGTAGTTGCCGGAGCTGTCAGAAGCCGTAGCCTTTCGCTCTCCCGTAGCAACATTCTGCAGTTCGATTTGTGCCTTTGCGACGCCTGCTCCCGTAGGATCCTGGACGACTCCCTGGATATTCGCGGTGAACTGTGCGAACGCGGGAACGGCCAGGAGAGCCAGCAAGGAACACAGCGAGATGGCAAGGTAGAGCACCCTGCGTCGTGACATGTACACCTCCTGAAACACGGATCGGGTTATATTTGGCTGCTATCAGAAAACGTTTCCCCGATTTCTCAACCTTGTAGAAGATGCTCAGAACGGGTGTCAATGGGTTCTATGTACTATTAGACCGGTTCAGCGGCTCCATCCGCGGTTCGGAACCAACCCCGCCCCCTCGCGAATGGTCACCAGCCGATTGCCGGCAATGTGCCGCAAATTCTCGTGCAATCCGCTAGGCCAGTAGATCTCCAGATCTACTTCCATCGCAGCACCCAGTCCGAAATGGAGCCGCGGGTCGTTGCACGAGTAATAGCTGGACTGGCTCACTAATGCCTGAGCTTGGCTCTTGCCACCATAGTGCGCAATCACGCGCGCGCCGATCGCGCTTCGATTCGACTTCACACCTTCCAACTTCACCTTGAGCCAGTTCTGCTTCACCTTCTGATCATTGCGCAGCAGCGATGGAGGCTCATTCATGTTCACGATCAGCACATCGATATCTCCGTCATTATCGAAATCACCAAAGGCGCAGCCCCGGCTGCTGTGTGCCGTCGTAATTCCCTCTCCGCACTGGGATTCAAGCTCTTCGAGTGTGCCGTTGCCTAGATTCCGGAAAAGTACTCGGCGGGTCTTGTAGGGATACTGCGGCAGCTTCTTCTCCACTTCGGGATAGACACTGCCCGTAACGAAGAGCACGTCGGGGTAGCCATCATTGTCCAGATCAAAAATTCCTGCTCCCCAGCTTGTGAACCGCGTCTCAACTCCGACCTTGGCAGCTCGCGTTACCTCATCGAAGTTCCCTTTGCCGTCATTGCGGTAAAAACCGCTCGTGTCGTCGATGAAGTGCGTCTTGAACAAATCCAGGTGGCCGTCGAGGTTATAGTCCCCGATTCCCACACCCATGCCGGCTTGTTCCATCCCGTCATCGCTCAGTGCGACCCCGCGAGTCACACCCTCTTCGCGGAAAGTGCCGTCGTGGTTGTTCATGAACAGCAAACTCGGAGTTGAGTCGCACGCTACGAAGATGTCTGGCCACCCGTCTTCATCGAAATCGGCTGCGACCACGGTCATACCATAGCTCTCGATGGCCACATCGATCCCTGCCTGCTTGCTGACGTCTCTAAACGTGCCGTCACCGTTGTTCCGATAAAGAACGTGTCGTCCCGTGGGCAAACCTCGTGGCCCGCAGTTTACGGGAATCCCCTTCCAGTTGCAGGTCGATTTCTCTCCCGGGACCGGAGCGTTTTCGAACGAGAATCGAATATAGTTCGATACGAACAGATCGAGATGCCCATCGCGATCATAGTCAACGAAGGCACATCCCGCTCCCCAGCGTGCCGGCCCTGATTGCACTAGGCCGGCTTCCTTGGTCACGTCTGTGAAGGTCCCATTGCCATTGTTTCTGTACAGACGATTCTGGCCGAAGTAGGTGCAGAAGATGTCGTCAAAGCCGTCATTGTTATAGTCGCCAACGCAGACCCCATTGGCCCAACCGACCGCCTTCAGCCCCGCTTTCTCGGTTACGTCAGTAAAAGTGCCATCGCGATTGTTCTTGTAGAGGCGATTCGTCGCCTCCGACGGAGCGCCCTCGAGCCGTGTGCCCGAAAGCAGAAAAATGTCCATCCACCCGTCATTGTCGTAATCGATGAATGCGCAGCCGCATCCATTCGCCTCAACAATGTACTTTTTCTGATCAATACCTCCGTAGATCACCGGCGCATGTAGACCTGACTGCTTCGCAACATCTATGAATTCCGCGTTGAACGGACGTCCCGAAGGTGCAGGTTTTACCTGAGCCTTAACGCCGCGGCTTGCAATACCCTGCTGTTGACCGGTAGCTAGTTGCTGTGCGGAGGCGCAGAGAGATAGAAGTACGAAAGAGCGACGGTTAAGTGTCATTGAGAAAGAGTGGTCAACGAAGCAATTATGGCCGTTCGAGAGCAGCCAAGTAAAGGTAAGGGATCATGCGCTGTGTGATGCGGAAGCGACTATGGTTCCGATGCGACAACCAGCTTGTACCTGTTGCGTTCACCTTCCTGCTTCGTCGCCACCTGGCGCGCTTTCGCTAGCCTCTTAAGTAGGTCCGGGATTTCCGCCTGATTCTCGGTTTTGCGCAGCGCGATTACGAGATGGTACAGAGCGCTTTGATCAGTCGGACTCTGCTGCAGAACTACACGGCATTCCTGGGCGGCCAGTGCATTCTCACCGCCATCCAAAAAATACTTCGCCAATAGATTGTGAGCGGCCGTCAACGAAGGCTGCAACTTCACAGAGCGTTTCGTCGACTCAAGCCCCTGCTTGAATTCCGGCGACCCCGGTTCTGCGCCCATCTTCGAGAGGATTGCTCCCTGAAGGTAAAGCAGAAACGCGTCGTTCGGTTTCTTAGCCAGCTTGCCTCTCACCGTTGCAAGCGCCAGCGCAGGATCGTTCTGATTCTGTTCATTCGCAAGCATGCCCTGAGCTGCAGCACTCATGCCCAGCGTGGGATCCAACCGCTCAGCCTTCTCGAAATCATCTTCCGCTTTCTCGTAATCGGCTAGTTGCACGTAAAGGACGCCTCGCGCCATATAGAGCTGCGGTGCATTTGGCTGCGCCTTCAGCCCCGCGTCGACCATCTCCACGCCCGCCTGAAATGATTGGTGATCCATTGCCAGTTCAGCGAAATCCACATATAGACCGATCTGCGTTGGATCCTTCACGATCGCGTCGTGCAGAACCTTGACCGCGTTCGGCGTGTCTTTATTGGCTTCGTAAATCGCAGACGCCAGTCGCATCGTGCTGACATCTGCATTCTCCTCCAGCAGAGGCCGCACCGTTGTGAGCGCATCCAGCGGTTTGTCGGCTGCAAGCTGGGCAACGGCAAGTGCACGACGGCAACGCACGTCGTCAGGCCGTGATGTGATGAGTTGCTGAAACACTCTAACCGCTTCATCTGCTTGCTTGAGCTGCAGCAGACAGACTCCATACCCCTGCAGAGCCTCGGGCTGTGACTCCAGCGCCGAACCGGCTTGCGAAAAGTGCCTCACTGCGGTCGCGCAATCTCCGTTTCTCGCGTGAATCACCGCCAGCATCGCATGCGATGTGACATCAGTTGGGCGGACTTTCAGAACGTGTTCAAGCAGAGGGATTGCGTCCGGACTTCCACTTTCATACTGAATCTGGGCAGCGCCTTCCAAAGCAGGCAGGTAATCCGGTGAAACCTTCAATGCCTGCTGGTAAGAGGCAAGTGCCGATTTCATGTCCTTTTTCCCCGAATATGCGAGTCCCTGGAACATCCAGAGCTGTGCATTGTTCGGCATGCTACGCAGAGCCGGTCGCAGCAATTCAAGTGCCTGATCAAATTGACCAGCACGAAGTGCCGACGTAATCGACGACGCCTGCCCCTGTCTTGTTTGCCCAGGCAAACTCGTTTGCAGGCACACCAATAGCGAGAGCAGACATATTTTAGACAGGAACAAACACATCCTCATCGATTTTGAGGCCCTCGCACGCAGTTCATCGAACTCAGACTGAACTCGTCTTTGCGTGTAGTCTACCGCCTTGACGCTGCATGCCACTGCCTTGGATTAGCAATATAATCGCGCCGTATAATTGGCGGACTGGTTCACAGCCCTACGAATGACTGCGGTCCATGCTCTGTCTATTCCATGGGGCAAATGAACCATATAGCTTGTCCGGTCGCGATGCGCATCAATGGCGACGGTTGCCGGTCACGGAAGTGAACTAGCTTTGGGAGTGCCTCATATGAAGCGAACTGTCTCTAATTTGATCTGTTCGATCTTCGCTCCTGCGCTTTCCTCCAAACTGAGCATTCCTGCTTTGCTTCTCATTTCACTTCTCGCCATCAGCTGCAAGCGGACTCCCCCAACCGTGGCGGTGATTCCTCGTACCTGCGGCACGGCGCTCTGGGAACCGGAGCACGCCGGCGCGGCCACAGTCGCCCGCTCGGCTGGCGTGAACCTCTACTGGAACGCGCCAATGCGCGACGACGACATTCGCACTCAGATCTCCCTGATCGAGAAATCTGTCGAAAGAGGGATGGCCGGTGTCATCGTCTCCCCAATCCAAACCCTCCCGCTGCGAACCCCGATCCGGCGGGTTCTCGCCAGGGGTATTCCAGTCGTGGTGATTGACACGGAACTCGGCATTCCTTCAGGTCCCAAACTCAGCTACGTGCTGAATGACGAGGAAACAGGGGGACGAATCGCTGCACGCCGCATAGGATCGATTCTGCACGGACAAGGAAACATCGCGATTGTCGGAATACAACCGGAACTTAAGAGCAACACCGTCCGTGAGCGTGTGTTCGAATCGACGCTCGTTCGCGAGTTCCCAAACATTCGGGTCGTTGCTCGCAAACTAGGCTTATCAAGCGTGCCGCAGGAACAGCGCAGTGCTGAAGAGCTCCTCTCCGGCACTACATCCGTCGACGCAATAGTCGCACTCTCGCTTGCGGCCACTCGCGGAACCTACTATGCGCTTACCGAATTCTCCAAGGCCGGCCTTATCAAGCTAGTCGGATTCGACCAGGATCTGATCCCGCCCATCCGCGACGGAGGAATCGATTCGGTTGTTGTCCAGAACACCTACGAGCTGGGCCGTGCCGCCATGGAAACCATGAATCGTCAGCTGCACGGCTTGGAAAGCCCTGCAGCAATCAAGATCCAGCCCGTCCTGATGACACGCGAGAACCTCGACTCCGCAGAACTTCGCGAGATTGAGAACATGATCTGGTGGTCCTCGCAATGAGACACACTCGTTTCAGCCGACGGATGATGACAGCCGTGCTCGCCACGACGGCTCTGACACTTGCGGTGGCTGCTGCAATTATCTATCGCTCAATCACGCGAACCGGGCCTCTGGAGCGCCGCGTTATATCTCTTGAGAATCAAGAGGACTGGCAGGCATTTGGCGGCACCTGGCAGTATGCCGACGGCGTACTGACCAACAACTCAGATGAGCGGGGCGCGAAACTAATGACCGGCCCCTCTTACTGGACAAACTACTCAGTAGAAGCAGATGTCTTGCTTCTCGGGCAATACGGCGACGCCGGCTTGATTATTCGCTCGAGCGATGAGGAAACAGGCGTTGATGCGTATCACGGCTACATGGCTGGCATTCGCGATCTCGATAACACACTCATGATGGGCAGGGCCGACTATGGCTGGAAGGAGTATGCCGCCAAAAGAGTGGCGCCGCGTGTGTTTGCAGAGCACTGGTACCACCTGAAATTCCTTGCATTCGATTGTGATTTCGCGGTGAGCGCAACAGCACAGAATGGCGAGACGACGACGATAGCAATCCGCGATCCCAACTGCATCAGGTCCGGGCGGTTCGGGGTGAAGTCCTACAACACGGGCGCTCAGTGGAGAAATGTGGAGATTCGGCCCGCAGCCCAGGCAGATCTCGCTGCAATGATCGGATCACTACAGCCTCAGGCGGCTATTCCCGAAAGACTTCCAACGGGCATGGCGCCTGCTCCGTACGAACGCTTCCTGGAACCCATCGAGCGCGATGTACAAGCTCACCGCTCAGAAGTCGGTGCTCAGGCAATCAGCAGCCTGCGGCTGTTGTCGCCAGATACGCCAACATCCGTTACAGTACACGGCGTTGTCACGCTCACCTCGCCGATGCTCTACATACAGGACTCGACTGGCGGAGTAGCCATCTCAGGCAGTCATCCCCACGCCCCTCTACAAATTGGCGACGAAATCGAGGTCAGGGGAGATGCATACCTGCGCGACTTCAGTTCGGAGTTAAGAAACGCCGAAATCCGCCGTTTGTGGTCACACACACCAGTGTCCCCGGTTGCTGTTGCAGCTTCTCAGGCCGCCACCGGAGCATTCGACGCGCAGTATGTAGAAGTGGACGGAAGGCTCGAGGAGAAGCACGATGGAGGCAACGGAGCCGAGATTTTGACCCTGTATGACGAGAGCCAGTCATTCATGGCTTTGGTGATCGGACGAGGGCCGCAGCTGAAAAACCTGAAGGAAAAGAGCAAGCTGCGCCTTCGAGGGATTTGCGTAACCGACCCGAGGTACACTCACGACATTACCGCATTTTCATTACTGCTCCCATCATCGGGAGACATCGAGGTTCTCGAGGGACCGCCTTGGTGGAGCACCGCTCATATTATTGAAGTGGCGCTCGCCACACTCCTGCTCGCTCTCCTCGCAATGACGGGGCTAATCCTGGTCGAGCGATGGCGCATGCAGGCGGTGCTCGATGAGCGTCAGCGCCTTGCACATGAAATGCACGATACCCTCGCGCAGAGCTTCGCAGGGCTTGGTTTTCAATTACAGGCAATTCGCGACGATGTCCAGGACGGTATCGACATCACGCCGCAACTCGAAGTGGCTCAGGGTATGGTGCGCAACAGTCACGAGGAGGCAAGGCGCAGCATCTCGGCTCTACGTCCCGAACATCTCGAGTCCATCGGGTTGCTTTCGGCCCTCGAAGAGTGCGCGAGGCGCATGATTTCTCAGAGTTCCTCGGTTGAGATCAAGTCGAACGTTCAGGGAAACCCGCTCAATATTCCCTTACGGGTCTCCGACACACTCCTCCGCATTGGTTATGAGGCCATCGCCAATGTGGTGCGCCATGCACATTGCTCGCAACTGACCATCTCGCTTGTGTATGGTAGATCGAATGTCGAAATGATCATCGAAGATAATGGGATCGGTTTCATCGTCTCCAGCGAGTCTGCAGGATTTGGGATTAGGGGAATGCACAAACGCGCTGACAGCATCTCGGCGCAGTTCAGGGTCGATAGTTCCCCGGGCACGGGAACGGCTGTGCATGTGGTCGCAGCGTTGCCACCGTCAGTTTTCCGGGTGCTCTCTACGAGATGGATGATTCGAGCAAGGGATAAGAAAGATGAGCACACCAGAGTCTAGAGCATGTGTCAAAGTGCTAATTGTGGACGACCATCCGGTTGTTCGCGCCGGATTAGCTTCATTACTTCGCAGACAACCTGGAGTGAAGTTATCCGGAGCGGCCCACTCTGGCGAAGAAGCGATCGAAGTAATCAAGCACATGCCCGTGGACGTAATCCTTTTGGATTTGCGCATGCCCACAATCAACGGCATCGACCTGCTGGAACTTCTCAAGGAGCAAGTTAACCCTCCGAGAGCGATTATTCTCTCCAGCTACGAGCTCGAAGAAGAGATTTACAAAGCGATCAAAGCTGGTGCCAGAGGTTACCTTTCAAAGAACGCTCCGCGTGAAGAAATCGTTGCAGCCATCGAAGCGGTTGCCGGCGGAGGAACCTACTTCCCCGAACGGATCACCGCTTGGATGGCGGAACGAGACGACCGCTCCAGCTTGAGCCCTCGAGAAATTCAGATCCTGGAAATGGTTTCGCGGGGCTTCACCAACAAAGAAATTGCCGGCGCCCTCCAAATCAGTCACTACACAGTCCGGAATCACATCAACCACATCAGCGCCAAGCTTCAGGTTGCCGACCGCACCGAAGCCGCAACTTTAGCACTGCGCCAAGGCATCATAGGCAATCGGTAAAGCCAGGCACCGGTCCTCGCAGCTTCTCACTTCGTTCTTTTGATATGCTTTTCGCTCGCTCGTCGGACGACCTCTACCACGGCAGACATGTCCTTCTCTCCTAGTCCCTGGTCTTCGGCCTGACGGAAGAGATCCTGTGCTGGAGAGGAAGTGGAGACATCAATGCCAAGTTGAGCGGCGGCGAGTCGAGCGTAGCGGAGGTCCTTGGCCATGAGGCGGAGGAGGAAGTTCACTTCGTAAGTGCGGTGAGTCATCCGCTCCGACATGGCTGAAAGTATCCCGCTGCCCGGTGCACCTCGTTTCAGGAAGTCGAGTGCGGTATCAAGCCGTAGCCCTGTTTGCTCCATCCATGCGAGCGCCTCAGCAAACGACGCGACCTGAACAGCACACAGGAAATTATTAATGAGTTTCAACTGCGCTCCGCTTCCAACCGGGCCCAGATGCAGAATATCTCTGCTCATACACCGCAGCACAGGTGCGACTGCATCCAATACCTCCTGGTCGGCTCCAACGAGGAAATTCAGCTGGCCAGCCTCGGCCTGGGTACGGCTACCTGTTACGGGAGCTTCCACCATGCGTAAGCCGCGCTGAGTAACGGCCTCGTGCAACTCGCGAATCCAATCCGGACTGAGGGTGCTGCACTCGACCGCAACACTTCCCGAAGACATGCCAGCCATAGCGCCATCCTCTCCCAGCCATGCAGCACGCGAGGCCGCGTCATCGGCCAGCATCGCGATCACGACCGTCGCATCCTGTGCAGCCTGCGCCGGAGTATCGACTACTGCAGCCCCCGAGGACGATAAGGCATCCGCTTTCGACCTCGTACGATTCCAGACGGTCAATGGGAAACCAGCCTTCAACAGGTTCGCCGCCATTCCGCGGCCCATTGTGCCCAGACCCAATAATGCGATCGATGGGTTCATTTCTCTTCTCCGATCACTGCATTACTTGCACGCGCAGTGGTGTTCTCAACGCTTCTTCGTCGATCACCGTGTTTCGCAGAGGGCGGCCAAATCCAGTGAATTGGATCTCGGTGACATCACCGGGTTGCAGGCGGATTCCTTCGCCGAAGGATAGACAGTCGGCGCCTAGAAAGTGGACGTGCACCATCCCCGGCTGACGATGAGCTGCAAATTTGAAATGGTGATGCTCGAGATTGGCCAGGCTGTGGCACATGTTCGATTCGCCGGTTCGAATCTGCTTCTCCCAAATGCATTCTTCATTGCGTAATATGCGCACTTTTCCGGGCACATCATCGAACTTCGCATCTATAACCAATTCCGGACCGATGCTGCACTTTCGCAGCTTGGAACCGGCAAGGTTGAGATAATTGCGGCGCTCAAAGACGTGATCAGAGAATTCGTTCCCTGCCGCCATGCCGATACGCCAGGGAGTTCCGTCTTCCGCAATCATGTATATGCCGACCACTTCAGCTTCTTCTCCGCCGCCTTCTGCAAAACCTGGAATCGGCAACGTTCCGAAAGGCGCCTGAAGAATCGACCCGTCGCCTTTGTAAAACCACTCTGGTGCGATCCCGATCTCGCCACCTGAGGGGCGGCCCTGTTGACGACCCCATTCAAACATGCGCATGCTGTCTGTCATCTGGGCTTGCTCTTGCGCCATCGCGGCAACGTGCATCGCCTCGCGGTCCCGTGCGCTCCCCAGGTGTGTTAAGCCAGTGCCCGAAACGTGAATGAGATTGGGGTTTCCAGGGCAGTCGATCGGAGGAAGGAGTCTCCACTCTGATTGGCCGCTGTAGACCGCATCGTAGCTCATTTCTTCCTCGCTCATCAGATTGGCGATTAGTTCTGAGAATACTCTCCTCTCAGTGAGCGCTCTTTTAGCCAATGCAAGCGTAGAGTCAGCGTTGCGTAAAAATACCAGAGCCGGCTCGCGCACAACCGCTACGCGCCGCTTTGTTCCATTCTTCAGTTGAACCAGGTGCAAAGAGATCAACCTCTATTCAATAACCTTGAAGCGTTTCAGAGATTCCTCGTTGACGGTAAGGCCTAGTCCTGGCGTGCTCTCGTCGAGATCGATATATCCGCCCTTGGGCACTGGTTCGCCGTCAAAGATATACCAGAACAATTCGTTGCCTACCTCCACATCTACCTTGGGGAAGAACTCGGCAATCGGTGAATTCAAGCTGGCCATGACAACGTGATAGTTGTGCATCTGTCCTGCGTGCGGCACAACAGGCACCTGAAATGACTCAGCGAGCGCCGAAATTTTGCGTGCCTGGCTAATGCCGCCAACGCGATTAGTATCGAACTGGATGGTATCGAGCGCATCCTCTTCGAGCAACGCACGGAATCCGAAGATAGTGTGCTCATGCTCGCCACCCGCGATGGGAACGCGACCATATTTCTTTAACTCGCGATATCCGCGCGCGTCATCTGGAATGACCGGTTCTTCGAGCCAGCGCATGCCAAATGGCTCGAGCAACGGCAGCATGCGCTTTGCATAATCGAGAGTCCAGCCCATGTAGGCATCGGTCATCAGGTCAATGCCGTCTCCAATCACCTCGCGCACATTGCGGACGAGTGCCACGTTCTTCATCATGCCTTCGCGGCCGTCCATCGGTCCCCAGCCAAAACGCAGCTTCATCGCGGTGTAGCCTTGGTCCCGGTAGCGCTGGGCTTCCGCGCGGAGTTCGTCGATAGGCATGGCGTAAAGCCTGCTCGCATAGACCGGGATGCGCTCCTTTGTGCGCCCCCCGAGAAGACGATAGACGGGTTGTCTCGCGTCTTTGCCGAGGATATCCCAGAGAGCGATGTCCACTGCGGAGATGGCCGTCATCGCGACGCCCTTCCGTCCGAATGCCATGGTGCGGCGATACATCTGCTGCCACAAGAATTCCGTATCCCAGGGATCGCTGCCCAGCAAAATTGGTTTCAAATAGGTGTCGATCAGAGTCTTCGTAACCAGTGGCGAAAGCGCGGCATTGCCCAATCCAATGAACCCGTTATCAGTGAAGATTTCGACCAGCAACCATCCGTGAAACGAGAAATTGCCCATTGATGCCTGGCGATAGCTCACCAGGTCCATCGGATTCGTGCAGAAATGCGGCGGGAGCGGCACTGTTTTACCCTCCCATTGAACAACTCGCGTGCGGATTTCAGTAATTTTCATTTTCAGGCGTCAATTTCTTTAAGGTCATAGCTGCTTAAGGGTTGAATTCTGCCGCCGATCAAGGCGATTGCAAGAAAGCCGACGATATGAAAGCTGCCGACAAGTATAAAGAGTGGTTGGTACCCAAAACCATGCTGGAGCAAATAACCGGCTACGACTCCGAAGATTGCTCCCCCAATCGCTCCGCCAAAACCGACAAAGCCCGAAACGGTGCCCACTGCTGAAAGAGGCAAGATGTCTGCAGGTACAGTCATCACCAGACCAGACCACGATTGCTGGCAAAAGAATGCAATGCTGAAAAGCACGAGGGCAAATTGCACAGGAACCAGGGGCACCAGCATCACTGCAGGCATGAAGGCCGCGCTCAATCCGAGGGCCGTTTTGCGCGCTCGGTTAATGCTGAGTCCACGGAGCAGGAGGCTGCTGGAAAAGTACCCGCCAAGAAAGCTCCCTACACCCGAAGCCGCATACGGAATCCATGCATAGTAGCTGACATGCTTGATATCGAAGTGGCGCGCGTCGTACAGGTATTTAGGAAGCCAGAAAAGCAGGAAGTACCATGCCGAGTCGCTCATGAACTTGGCAAACACGAGCATCTGAATGGTTCGAATTGAGAGGAGCTTGCCGAGCGCAATGGGCTGTCCCGAAGGGGTGATGCTAGTGGGACTCGAACGATAAGAGGTTGTCCACCAGAGAACCCACACCATGCCGATTGCGCCGGCCATGTAAAAAACTGTTCTCCAGCCACTGTGCAGCAATACGAAGCCAATCAGAGGCGGCGCCAGTACGGAGCCAACCGCGGTGCCGGCATTGATGATGCCCACGGCGGTGGAACGATGTTCGGGAGAAATCCATTCAGCGACGACGCGCACGGCCGCCGGGAATCCCCCTCCCTCCCCCATTCCCAGCAGAAATCGCGCACACAGCAGCAGTCCAAAACCGGACGCAAATCCATGCAGTGCGCAGGCAATCGACCACCAGAGCATGATCAACATGAAGCCTCGACGGGTGCCCAGAATGTCGAGCAGACGCCCGCCGCCGATGTATAACGCGGCGTAAGAAACCAGGAACGCGGTCTGGAGATACGCAAACTGCTGATCGGAAATGGGAATGTTCCGCTGGATTGCGGCGATGGCGACTGGGAGTGTCTGACGATCAAAGTAGCTAATCGCAATGGCGAACGTCACAATCACTACGGGATACCAGCGACTTTCGCGCTCCGTGTCTGTGTGAATCGCTTTCTGCTTCATTGAAAACGTTGCGCCAGCACGCGCGATGCAGTAGCTCAAGGCAAGCCATCGCCGATACCGGCTGTTTTTATATCATGATCGGTTTCATACCGTCATGGGGATAAATGCACTATTGAGCCTATGGAGCGTCTTGATTTATCTGTTTCAATGCAGATTGTGAGCTGCGAGGTGCGATTCAGTGCCTGAGCGTGCGAGGGAGTCCGAATTGGCGACGAAGGGTGATGCATCGACGCCCAATCGCCCAAATCGCAGATCTGTACTCGGTGGTCTGGGTGCCGGCCTCGCCCAAGCTATTTCTCGCGGTCAATTGAACGCAGTGGGAGTCATCGGCAAGCAGACCGGCGCGCCAGGCAAACTAGACTTCCGCATAAGCTCCCTCACCCCCAGAATCCTTCACATTAGCATCGCACCAGTCCATGCGGACCCGCCACAACATGAACCCGGCATTCTGGACAGTGCGCACGAGATTTCGATTCAGGTAAAAGAGAATCTCCATTCGAGAGTGCCTTGGAACCGGCACGTCATTCACATTGACACTGAGCCGCTCAAAATCACTGTAGTGGACAACGCGAACCGAGTTCGCCAGGAAATCCAGTTCGACACCGACAGCACCTCCGTGCGTTTCAGATTGGGCAATCGGCCCCTGTTTGGACTCGGAGAGGGGCTGATCGGAGACCGTCGGGGAACTAGAGATGTGATGCGAAATGGACAGAGTTCCCCGGAGTTGCGCACCACAGGATCGCGCGTGCCAATCCCCTGGCTGATCAGTCCCGAAGGATGGGGCATCTTTATTGGGTTGCCGCTTGGAACATTCGATCTCACCGGAGAAGTGGGTGTGGTGAGCTCGCCCGTCGCCACATCGACGCGCAACGTTTATCTCATCCTGGGAGACTCGCCCGCAGAGGTATTGCAAGGCTATGCCGAGCTCACCGGCTTCCCTCACCTTCCACCCCTGTGGTCTCTCGGATACCTCCAGTCGCATCGCACCTTGGCCAGCCGTGAAGAAGTAATGGGCATCGCGAAGACGTTCCGGGAGAAGAAGCTGCCATGCGACGGTCTGATCTATCTGGGCACGGGATTCTGTCCCTCCGGCTGGAACACCGGGCACGGATCTTTCACATTCAATGCAGATGTATTTCCCGATCCGAAGAAGATGCTTGACGAGCTTCATCGCGATCATTTCAGAGTCATGCTGCACGTGGTGCCGCCCCACGACTTCCACGGAAAGATCACTGACACGGGCTCTGCCATCCATACACCGGGGAATGCAGTGCCCTACTGGGCCGAGCATCTGCCCGCCGATGAAATTGGAATCGACGGTTGGTGGCCGGACGAGGGAGACCTGCTGCCTGCTGAAGCGCGCCTCGAGCGCAACGAGATGTACTGGGAGGGCCAAGTAAAGACACATCCTGAGCGCAGGCCCTTCGCCTTGCATCGTAATGGATATGCTGGGCTGCAGAGATACGGCTGGCTTTGGTCGGGTGATGTCGACTCCACGTGGAGGACGCTCGCTGAGCAAGTTGCTGACGCCATCAATGTTGGCCTGTGCGGTATCCCTTATTGGGGAACAGATACCGGCGGATTCGTTCCAACGCGCGAACTGACTGCCGAACTCTACGTGCGATGGTTTCAGTTCAGCGCCTTTTGCTCGCTCTTCCGTTCACATGGCCGCGCCTGGAAGCTGCGCTTGCCGTGGGGCTGGAACCTCGGCGAGCCTGGACCACTTGAAGGCGCCGAAAGACTTGGGGATTGGCCGGCTCCGCAGGATCTGCATAACCCCGAGGTTGAACGAATCTGCCGCAAGTATCTTGAACTGCGGTACCAGATGCTGCCCTACATCTACTCAACGTGCGAACAGGCACATCGATCGGGCCTGCCACCGATCCGTCCATTATGGCTTGCACATCCCGATGATGAAAAGGCTCTCCAGATCGCAGATCAATACATGTGGGGAGATCACGTTCTTGTCGCACCGGTGGTCGAGCGAGCAGCAACACAAAAGAAGGTGTACCTCCCTTCGGGGGAATGGTGGGATTTTTGGACTCATCAGCGCACGAAGAACGATGAAGGCGTTGTGATTTCGCGCGACGTTGATCTTTCCACGATTCCTCTCTATGTACGCGCTGGAGCAATTGTCCCGACTGGCCCGGTGCGGCAATATGCGACGGAACCGATTGAGGAGCCGGTCACGCTACACATCTATCCCGGCAGGGACGGGAGCTTCAGCTGGTATCAGGATGATGGCGTCAGCTTCGCATACCAGCATGGAGATTATCTTAGGATCAACTGTTCCTGGCAGAACTCCGCGAGGAAACTGACGCTTGCTCTATCTGGAAGAAGCGCCGCGTCGGAAGCAACGAAAGTCATCGTGCGTTCCGTGGACTCGGACAAATCTGAAACGATCAATCTGGCGAATCAGACGACAGTCATCGGACTTTAGACAATCGTCTTCCTGTCGACTCCTAACTATCTCAGGCTGCATGCTGAACGACTGGTGCACGGACCTTCCGGTCTCTCACCAAGAGAATCAGTGCGGCGTTGAGAATGGTGAGTCCGGCAAGGAGATAGAGACCTGCGCTTTCTGACCGAAAGAATCGGTCAGCCCAGACCTTCAGGTTCGGCGCGATGAATCCGCCGAGATTGCCCATTGTGATTACAGCTATCCCACCGGCAGCGGCCCGATCTGCCAGATAGCCAGTGGGAAATGTCCAGAACACTGGCTGCACGGCGATAAACGCGGAAACCGCGAGCGAAAGGGCGATGATGCCGACGATCGGTCCTGCTGTTGGAAACGCAAAGCTGGCACATCCGCCAACAAACATCGCGAGTGATGCATATGCGCGGTGGCGATGAGATCGGTCCGCAGCGCGCGGTAGCCAGAATACCGCGATCAGAGCAAAGACCCATGGGATTGCCGAGACAAGTCCGACTTCAATTCCTGCCGGCTTGTGAATCAATGCAGAGACTTCCGTCGGCAGATAGAACACCACTCCATAAACGCTGATCTGGATCAGAGAGTAGATGGCTAGACAGAGAAGGACCCGAGGATCGCAAATCATCTTCAGCAGCTTCCCGGGGCTGGATGAACGGCGCTCACTCTCCTCCGCGGAAAGAAGTTCCGCAAGGGCCGCCCCTTCTGCAGCAGGAATCCAAGACGCCTGAGCTGGCCGGTCATCCAGGTACCAATATGCCGCGATTCCGACCACCACTGCGATCAAGCCCTCGATGAAGAACATCCATTGCCAGCCCTGCAATCCCGCGAGAGTGCGTATCTCAAGAAGGAACCCGGAAAGTGGGTTCCCGAAGATCATCGCGATCGGCACCCCGATGTAGAACAGTCCCATGACCTCTCCCCGCACTCGGCTCGGGAACCAATAAGTGAGGTAGAGAATCACGCCTGGGAAGAAACCTGCCTCCGCTACACCCAAAAGTAGTCGTACTGCATAGAGCGATATGTCGCCTCTTACGAACATTGTTGCCATGGAGGCCAGCCCCCATGCCGTCATAATGCAGGACATCCAAATCCTTGCGCCGATTTTGTGGAGGATCAGATTGCTCGGAAATCCGCAAAACGAATAACTGATAAAGAACAATCCCGCAGCCAGCGCATAGCTTGCCGGGGAGATGCCGACCGAAGTTTGCAGTGCCTGTTTCGCAAAACCAATGTTTGATCTATCGAGGAATGAGATCACATACATCAGCATGAGAAAAGGAATCAGCCGCCGGCGCATCCGAGCGAGCGCCCCGCTTAGCTTATCGTTCGAGTCGATTCCGAAAACGTCCTGCTTGCTGTGAGGAGGCGGATCGGGCCGTGTCGTTCGCAATGGATCCTCACTCTGACGACGATCTATTCTCTTGGCTCAGCGGTAACTTGTGCAGCCATATTACTCGACACTCATTAGCGGCTCGATCGACTTTGTCGCTAACGATACGGATGGAATTGCTAATCTTGCAAGGAAAGTGAAACCGCCTCTCAAGAGATCCTGCATTGCAAAGGCTTGAACAGAATCTTACCTCCAAATACGCGACTCGGGGAGAGTCGTCCGCTACTCGTCCTTAGAGTATCTGTCGCCGCCTCAGCCTTCTTGACCTCTGTTTCCGGGCGACTGCAATCCAGCCTGGAACCCCGGATACGTTGCGATTTACCCGCTAAGATTGCGCCGGTTGTTTATAATGTTGCATCCCGGCTTCCTAAGTGTTTCTTCGGTCATGTCGATCATTCGATTTGGGGAATTTGAGCTCGATGAGCAGACGCTCGAGCTCCATAGGAACGGTGCGCCGATTCATATCCAGCAGCAGCCGGCTCGCGTTCTTGCGTTCCTGCTGAATCACCGCGGTTCCGTAGTGACGCGCGAGCAGATTCGACTCGCGATCTGGGGTCAGGATACCTTCGTCGATTTTGAGCAGGGACTTAATTTCTGCATTCGTCAGATAAGGCTTGCTCTCAATGATCAGGCCGTACACCCTCTTCATGTTGAGACCCTTCCTCGGCTCGGCTACCGCTTCATCGGCTCAATCCAAAAAGATGACGACAGAAGCTCCCCTGGAGCCGAACGACGGATTCGCATCGCCGTTCTCCCTATTGAGGATCTCTCCGGCCAATTAGAAAGCTACTTCATTGCTGGCCTCACAGAAGACATGGTTTCGGCATTGTCTCGGATCGATCCGCAACGACTGCGGGTGATTGTCGGTCCAGGTGGCAAGGGCGACGATCCCGGCCCAGAACAAATGGAACGCTTGCGCCGGACCCTGGATCTTGATTTTCTGCTGCGAGGTACGGTCAGGCGTTCCGCCGACAGAATTCGCATTTGTGCGCAGCTCCACGATCTGCGCGATAAGAGCGTCCTGTGGTCTCAAACCTACGATTTCAAATCGGCCGATCTACTTGCCATTCAGGAAGAAGTAACTCACCGCGTAAGTCGGTCTTTGGCTCTCGAAATATTTCCTAGCGCCACCGTTGGTGCGAGAAGATATACACGTTCGCCGGCTGCCTACGACGCATACATGAAGGGCCGGTTCTTTTGGCACAAAATGACAACCGAAGCGATCCGCCGCAGTATGGATTACTTCAACGAGGCTTTAGCTCTCGACCTCGAATTCGCTCCTGCATACGCGGGTCTCGCAGACTGCTACGCACAAATGGGTTCGGTTCGAGTAGCCCAGATGAAACCTCTTGACGCGGTTGCCCAGGCGCGTTCGCACCTGCAAAAGGCGCTGGATCTCGACGAAACCATCGCAGAAGCCCACTGTACGCTCGGGTTGATCAAGAGCTGGTACGACTGGGACTGGAATGGCGCCGAACGCGAGTTCCAGATCTCTCTTGGGCTGGAGCCTAGCAACGTGACCACTCTGCTATGGCAATCCCTTCTGCAAACCTCACTAGGGAAAAAGCAGGAGGCTATTGCCTCGATGCAGCGTGCGAGAGAGATCGAGCCTCTGTCGCCGAGTGTCAACCTATATCTCGGAATGGCTCAGGAGTTTGCCGGACAGCACGACCTTGCGGCTCGACAGATGCAACACAGTATCGAGCTCGATCCTGCCTACTACAGAGCTCATATGTTCCTGGGCAAATTACTAAGTGGTCTCGAACGTCACGAAGAGGCAGTTGTGGAGCTGCGAAAAGCCCTGTCCTTATTCCCCGAGCACATTGAAACCATGGCCTTTCTCGGGTCGGCCCTGGCAGGGAAAGGCGACCGCGACGGCGCTCTGAAAATGGTGGCCAAAATCCAGAGAGCAGGCAATCGAACCGAACCTGCAGTGCTCGTCGCCAGTGTCTATGCGCGCTTAGGAATGGCAGATGAGATGTTTGATTGGCTGGAGCGCGCCGTCGTGGTCAAATCCACTCCCATCTACATCTCGGTGATCACCTATGAATTCTATCCGTACTTTTCAGACGCTCGCTTTCACAGCTTTTTGACTTCCATCGGATTGCCGCAGCGGGGACGAGCTTAGCTGACCGGAACGATGTTCTGATTGAACCGGAAGAAGTTGTCCGGATCGTATTTCTTCTTCAGCTCCGCGAGCCGAGAGTAGTTGGCTCCATAAGAAGCTTTGACTGCTGACGGTCCTTCATCTCCCAGATAATTCACGTAGGCGTCCGAAGCTCCGAAAGGAGTCAACGCGGCTGCAAAATCCTGCGCCCAGCTGATGCATTTCTCCGCCATTGATGGCTCAGTCCAGGCCGGTATGATGTTGATGCTGTAATGCACCCGCCTCAG
>Ga0207674_10001985_pt1 | contig 25920 bp, 31 predicted proteins | sample KBSCornC72_FD_184303 | JGI IMG/M metagenome (GOLD analysis project Ga0207674, IMG submission 184303) | Corn rhizosphere microbial communities from Kellogg Biological Station, Michigan, USA - KBS Corn C7-2 (SPAdes) (version 2) | ecosystem: Host-associated > Plants > Roots > Rhizosphere > Soil ...
AACCGAGGCCGGGACCCCTGGGAAAGCCGTAAGGCCGACTGGGCGCACCTGCTCGTACGGTTGGGACAGCTAACTAGCTGTGCGGGTGGGGAGGCTCGGAAGGCCCCAAAGCCCAACGAAAGGGTACTACGGCCAGGAAACCAAGACGGCTGCGAGAGGTTGCTCGGAGCACCTGAGCCCGAGGGGCCAGAGGTGGCTGGAGGCTTCGGCTTCCGGCGAGCCGAAGGTCCCTCGGGTTCTTCTTTTCCGCCCGGTGGCGGCGTCCCGGGCAGCGACACGGATCCCCCGCCGACGCAGCCCGACGCAGCCCTTGTTCGCTCGGCGGAGCGCGGCTACCGTTCCCAGGTCATGGCCATCCCAACCGGCACCGAAACCAACGAGCGACGCGAGCAGATCGTGGGTGTCGCGATGCGGCACTTCGCCGAGCACGGGTACCGGGGCGCGCACGTCGAGGACATCGCCGCCGAGGTCGGGGTCGCCAAGGGGACCGTCTTCCTGCATTTCGGGAACAAGGAGGGGTTGTTCCTCGCCGCGTATCGAGAGGCGGTCGGACAGCTCCCCGCGTGGCTCGACGCTCCCGCCGACGTCGTCGAGGCCGGGTTCTGGGCCGTCCTGGACTACTGGCTCCGCCGGACGGAGGAGTTCCTCACCGAGCAGTGGGTGGCCAACCGTGTCGCGATGATCGGGCGGAACGACACCGGGCTTGGGCTCCGGCAGCCGATCGACCGGCTGATGCGGAGCGAGGATCCGTACGGGACCCTCGAGCTCGTCGAGTTCGGGGTCCGACGCGGTGAGATCCGCGACGACGTCGACGTCGAGATGATCGCCTCGATGCTGGACTGGGTCGCCGAACGCTTCCAGGACGTCCTCGGGAGCGAGGAGCTCGACCCCGGCCTGGTCCACCGCAAGCCGTTCGTCCCAGAACGGCGCGACGCGCGGATCCGGGAGTTCCTCGAGCTCCTGCGTTCGGGCATCTCCCGTGCGCCCGGGGCGGCGAACGAGACTGGCGCCGGACGTCCGGCCGAGATGGAGCCGGTCCCCGGTGGAGCGGACGGATGAGCCAGACCCGCGACCGCAAGGTGGCCTTCCTCGGTGGTGGCCGGATGGGCGAGGCCTTCGTGTCGGGCCTGATCCGCTCGGGAGGCCGGGGCGCCGACGAGATCATGATCACGAGCCGCCGCGAGGAGCGCGCGCTCGAGCTCGCGCAGACCCAGGGGGTCGGGTCGACGCTCTCGAACCCGGACGCGGTGGCCTGGGCCGACGTCCTGGTCCTGACGGTGAAGCCGCAGGACATGGAGGTCCTGCTCTCCCAGATCCGCGAGCACGTGACGCCTGAGCACCTGGTCGTGAGCTTCGCGGCTGGGATCCGTACCTCGTTCGTCGAGAAGCACCTGCCCGACGGCGTCCCGGTCGTCCGGGTGATGTCGAACGTGGCCGTCCTCGTCGACGAGGCGATGTCGGTCGTCGCCGCGGGTTCGGACGCCGAGGACCGGCACCTCGAGGTCGCGGAGGAGCTCCTCGGGTACGTCGGCAGGGTGATCCGGCTGAAGGAGGTGCACCTCGACGCGATCACGGCCACCAGCGGCAGCGGCCCGGCCTACTTCTTCCTGCTCGCTGAGGCGATGATCGAGGCGTGCATCCTGCTCGGCCTGTCCAGGGACGTGGCGACCGAGCTGATCATCCAGACGATGCTCGGATCCGCGAAGATGCTCCGCGACACGGGCAAGCACCCGGTCGAGCTGCGTGAGATGGTGACCTCGCCGGGCGGGACGACGATCGCCGCGATCAGACACCTCGAGGAGGCGGGCGTCCGCGCGGCCTTCCTGAACGCGATCGACGCCGCGCGGCACCGGAGCGCCGAGCTCGCGCAGGGCGGCGACGAGGACGAGGACTAGGAGGCACCGATGGGACGCGGGGACCGGGCACGCGTGCGCTGGGCGCACGACCGGGAGCGCAAGAAGAAGCGAGCGGAGAAGCAGCGCGCCCAGGAGCTGGGTGCGGAGCGCAAAGCGGCGAAGAAGAAGTAGCGGCCTGAGCTAGTCGGCGCCGCGAACGCGCCGGATCAGCTCCGCGTGGTCGAACGCGTGGGCCGTGTAGATCTCGAGCCAGTTGTATATCGACCGGTCGGTCATAGTGGAGCCGGCGTGCGTACTCCGCCTCGTCGTAGCCTTGGACGATCGGGAGCGGTCCTCCGCGAGGAGTTTCCGCAGCCGCAGGTACGAGTTCGCTCCGAGTCGGCGGGCTGGCGGACGACCATCCGGGGCGACCAGCCCCCGTCTTGCGACACCACACGAGGACCGTAACAGCGGCGACGGCGACGCCGTCGGCGAAGCTCCGCTCAGCGACCGAGGCGGTTGCGGAGCACTCCGATGCCCTCGGCCTCGAGCTCCACCTCGGCGCCGGGCCACACACGCTGTTCGAACCCGGGGATCTCGAACGGTCCCGACGCGAAGGTCTCACCGGGTTCGAGCCGCTCCTGCTTCGAGGCGCGGGCGACGTCGCGGAGCAGCCCGAGCGCCGTCCCGTTCAGGTTCCCCTTCACCCACTCCTCACCGTCGATCCGGACCGTGACGAACGCGGTTTGGGGGTCGAGCTCGTCGGCCGTCACCACGCACGGACCGATCGAGAGCGGGACACCTCGGGGAGTGGGCATCGGGTCGCCGTTCGTGCGCCGGGCGAGCCAGTCGCCCACCAGGGTGTATCCGAAGACGACCGAGGGCGTCTCCTCGGGCGTGAGCGCGTCGTCCACCGCGCGACGCAGGACCGCCGCGATCTTCGGATGGAACTCGAGCCAGCCCGCGCCCTTCGGCCACGGGATCTCCTCGTCGGGCCCGAACGCCGGCCGGCCGCCCTCCAGCGCGTCCGCGGAGCGGAGCGCGATCGGTAGCAGCGCCGCGAGCAGACGTGGTCGTTCGACGACGAAGGCGTCTGCCTCGTCGCGCTCGAGGGCTGCCCGGGCGGCATCGAGCACCGTGCCCCCGTTGCTCCTGACGAGCCGCTCCATCGTGTCGGGGAACGCGGGGTGGCCGAGCAGGCTCGGCAGGTCCACGACGTTCCCTTCCCGGAGCGCTCCCAGTCGCCGGTGCCCCCGCCGGTCGAAGGTCACGAGCCTCAAGGGAGGCCGATGATACGCCTGGCCGAGGCCGGAATCCCGGTATCGATCGGGCAGTTGGCTGCGGGCTCCGACTTGGGGGAAACGGGGTCCGGCGGCTACGATTGAGTCGCGAGATCGACGCAGGATCGACCAGGTACAACGCCTGTTCCACGCACAGGAGGTCTCCATGGCAGAGGAAGGGTTCCGCATCACCTACGCGACGATGACGGCCGACAACGAGGACCTCCACAAGGGCTACGACGAGGGCATCGAGGTCGCCCGGTCGTGGCTGGGCCAGCAGCATCCGCTGTTCGTCAACGGCGAGGCGCGCGAGGGCTCGGGGTACAAGGCCGCGCATTCGCCGATCGACGGCACCCTTATCGGTGAGTTCGCGATGGGTACGCGCGAGGACGCCCGCGACGCCGTCGCCGCCGCCAAGGAGGCGTTCCACGAATGGGCCAACCGCCCCTGGCAAGAGCGGGTCGCGATCATCCGCAAGGCCGCCGACGTCATGTCCGACCAGCGCAACGAGCTGTCGGCGCTGATGGCGATGGAGGTCGGCAAGAACCGGCTGGAGGCGCTCGGTGACGTGGAGGAGTCCGCGGATCTGCTGCGGTGGAACGCCAACGAGGTGGAGAAGCACGACGGTTTCCAGACGCCGATGCAGTCCCTGGGCTCGCCGGGCGAGTACTACGACGTGCTGAGGCCATTCGGTGTGTGGGCCGTGATCAGCCCGTTCAACTTCCCGATGGCGCTCGCCGCCGGTCCCTCGTCCGCGGCGCTGGTCGCGGGCAACACCGTGGTGTTCAAGCCCGCGCACATGGGCGTGTTCACCGGTCTGAAGCTGTACGAGGTCTACATGGCGGCAGGCGTGCCCAAGGGCGTCTTCCACTTCCTGTCGGGTCCGGGCAGCGTCGTCGGCGACGAGATCGTGAACCACCCCGACGTGGCCGGGATCACCTTCACCGGCTCGTACGAGGTCGGGATGGGGATCTACAAGGGCTTCGCGAAGGACTTCCCCAAGCCCGCGATCTGCGAGATGGGCGGGAAGAACCCGACGATCGTGACGGACAAGGCCGACCTGGACAAGGCGACCGACGGGGTGCTGCGTTCTGCGTTCGGGTTCGGCGGGCAGAAGTGCTCGGCCAACTCGCGCGTCTACGTGCACCGGAGCGTGTACGACGAGTTCGTCCGCACGTTGAAGGAGAAGACCGAGAACGTGAGGATCGGCGACCCACTCGACCGCGACGTCTACCTCGGCCCGGTGATCGACGATGCCGCGGTGGCCACGTTCGAGGAGGCGTCCAACGAGGCGAAGAAGAACGGCACCGTCGTCACGGGCGGCGAGCGGCTTACCGAGGGTGAGCTCGCGAAAGGCACCTACGTGCAGCCCACAGTCGCGGAGGTCCCGCTCGACTCGTGGATCTGGAAGAAGGAGCTCTTCGTGCCGTTCGTCGCGGTCGCGCCGTACGACGACCTCGACGAGGCGATCCGCCTGGCCAACGACACCGAGTACGGCCTGACGGCCGGTCTCTACAGCGAGGATCGCGCCGAGATCGATACCTGGCTAGGTTCGATCGAGGCCGGCGTGGTGTACGTGAACCGGCGGGCCGGGGCGACGACCGGCGCCTGGCCCGGCGTCCAGCCGTTCGGCGGCTGGAAGGGTTCGGGCACCAGCGGCAAGGCCGGCGGCGGGCCGTACTACGTGCAGCAGTACCTGCGCGAGCAGTCGCGCACGGTGATCGAAGAGTGAGCACGGCCGAGACGCTCGATCTGGCGGCCGCCGAGGCGCCCGCGCTCGTCACGGAGGTCCCGGGCCCCGAGGCTCGTGCCCGGATCGAACGCGACCACAAGGTCACGAGCCCCTCACTCCCGCGCGCCTACGACCTCGTACCCAAGCGCGGCGCGGGCTCGGTGATCGAGGACGTCGACGGGAACCGTTTCCTGGACGTGAACGCCGGGATCGCCGTGACCTCGACCGGACACGCGCACCCGAGGGTGGTCGAGGCCATCCAACGCCAGGCGGAGGAGCTCCTGCACTACTCGGCGAGCGACTTCTACCTGCCGATCTACTCCGACGTCTGCGAGGAGCTCGACCGGATCGCGCCCTTCGCAGAGCGGGCTCGCAGCTTCCTGACGAACTCGGGCACCGAGGCGGTCGAGGGCGCGATCAAGCTCGCGCGCTACGCCACCGGGCGTCAGTACGTGGTCGCGATGATCGGATCGTTCCACGGCCGTTCCTACGGGAGCGTCTCGCTCACCGCCAGCAAGGCGAAGTACCACGCGGGGTTCGGACCGCTGCTGCCCGGCGTAGTCCACACGCACTTCGGGGACTTCGAGCATCTCGAGCAGGTGGTGTTCTCGCGCCTGATCCCGCCCGAGGAGGTGGCGGCCATCGTGGTCGAACCCGTCCTGGGCGAGGGCGGCTACGTGTTCCCGCCTGAGGGCTGGTTCGCGTACCTGCGTGAGCTCTGCGACCGGCACGGGATCGTGCTCGTGGCCGACGAGGTGCAGTCGGGGATGGGCCGGACCGGCAAGATGTGGGAGATCGAGCACGAGGGCGTCGAGCCCGACGTCTTGCTGGCGGGCAAGGGGATCGCCAGCGGGATGCCACTCGGCGCGATCGTGGCCCGCGAGCGCCTGATGACGTGGGACGTGGGCGCGCACGGCTCGACCTACGGCGGCAACCCGGTCGCGTGCGCCGCGGCGCTCGCGACGCTCGAGCTGATCGAGGGTGGGCTGCTCGACAACGCGCGCGACGTCGGCGAGCTCCTGCTGAAGGGCCTGCGCGACATCCAGGCCCGCCGGCCCGAGATCGTCGACGTCCGGGGCCGGGGCCTGATGATCGGCATCGAGTTCGAGCAGGCGCAGACGATGCACGCGGTCGAGCAGGCCGCGTTCCACCGGGGCCTGCTGGTCCTTGGCGCCGGGGACTCGGTGATCCGGATGTCGCCGCCGCTCGTGTTCCGACCCGATCAGGCCGAGACCGCCCTGCAGGTGTTCGCCGACGCCGTCGCCGACGTCGTGGGCCGCTGACCGGCGGGCGTCCGATGGCGCTGTCGGTCGAGACCCTCACGTGGGACTGCCGCTCGCAGGAGGTCGTCGCGCGGTTCTGGGCCGAGGTCCTCGGCTACGAGGTCGTCGAGATCGACGACGAGGACGCGCTGATCCGCGACTCCGATGGCGGCGAGGGCTGGCCGATCCTGTTCCAGTCCGTGCCCGAGGGCAAGACGGTGAAGAACCGGCTGCATCTCGATCTCCGCCCGGCGACCTCGATGGCCGAGGAGATCGAGCGGGTGAGCGCGCTCGGCGCTTCGCAGCATCGGTACGTGGCCGAGGGCGGGAGCTTCTGGACCGTGATGCTCGACCCCGAGGGCAACGAGTTCTGCGTCCTGCGCGGCCCCGAGGACGGCTGGAGCCCCGAGTGACGGGGTGGGCGCGGACGAGCAAGCAGACCACGATGGCCGACGCGGTCGGCGAGCTCGTTCGCGACGGCGATACCGTCGCGATCGAGGGCTTCACCCACTTGATCTGCTTCGCGGCCGGACACGAGATCATCCGTCAGCGCAAGCGCAACCTGACCCTCGCGCGCATGACGCCGGACGTGATCTACGACCAGATGATCGGTGCCGGGGTCGCCCGCAAGCTGATCTTCTCCTGGCTCGGCAACCCGGGGGTCGGATCGTTGCATGCCGTCCGGCGCCGGATCGAGCAGGCCGACCCCGAGCCCCTGGAGATCGAGGAGTACTCGCACTTCGGGATGGTCTGCCGGTATGTCGCCGGCGCATCGAACCTCCCGTTCTTCCCGATCCGCTCCTACTACGAGAGCGACATCCCCTCGGTGAACACGAACATCAAGCCGATGCGCTCACCGTACGAGGACGACACCGAGGTGTACGTCGTGCCGCCGCTGCGGCCCGACGTCACGATCGTCCACGCGCAGCGCGCCACGGCCACCGGTGACACCCAGATCTGGGGCCTGCTCGGGTGTCAGAAGGAGGCGGCGTTCGCCGCCGAACGCGTGATCGTGGTCTGCGAGGAGATCGTGGACGAGGCGGTCGTCCGCCGCGACCCGAACCGGACCGTGATCCCCGGGATCGTCGTCGACGCGGTGGTGGAGCAGCCCTTCGCCTGCCATCCGAGCTACGCGCAGGGCTACTACGACCGCGACAACGCCTTCTACCTCGAGTGGGAGCGGATCTCGAAGGATCCAGAAGCGCTCGAACGCTGGTTGAAGGAGTGGGTCTACGGTTTGGAGAGCCACGCCGACTATGTCGCCAAGGTGGGCGATCGGTGGGAGGGCATCGAGGCCGGCGAACGCCTGTCCGGCGAGGTGAACTACGGTGACTACTCGTGACCGGCGGGGCGCTGCGGTGAGCGAGGACGGCTACACGAAGAACGAGATGATGATCACCGCGAGCGCCCGCACGCTCGCGGGGGAGCGGGTCTGCTTCGTCGGCGTCGGTCTGCCGAACATCGTCTGCAACCTCGCGCAGCGCACGGTCTCGCCCGAGCTCCAGCTCGTGTACGAGGCCGGCGTGTTCGGCGCGCGCCCCGAACGGCTCCCGCTGTCGATCGGGGACCCGACGCTGGTGTCGGGTTCGACAGCCGTGACGTCGATGTTCGAGCTGTTCGCCTTCTACCTCCAGGCCGGCCTGATCGACGCCGCGTTCCTCGGCGGGGCGCAGATCGATCGGTTCGGGAACCTCAACACGACCGTGATCGGCGACTACGCGTCGCCGAAGGTCCGGCTCCCGGGCTCCGGCGGCGCATGCGAGATCGCCATCCACGCCCGCAGGATCCTCGTCATCATGCGGCAGGCTAAGCGCTCGTTCGTCGAGCGGCTCGACTTCCGGACCTCGCCCGGGCACTCGGGTGACCCGGCGCACGACCGCAAGCGCGGGTGGTTCGGGAGCGGGCCGACGAGCGTGGTGACCGATCTCGCGACGTTCGGGTTCGACGAGGGGGGCGGCGAGATGACGCTGCTCACGGTCCACCCGGGCGTCACGGTCGACGACGTCCGTGCGAACATGGGCTGGGAGCCGCGCGTCTCCGGGTCCCTCGGCGAGACGCCGCCGCCGACCGAGGACGAGCTGCGGCTGATCCGGACGCAGCTGGACCCGCAGGGCATGTACACCTCGTAGCGATGGCGGACGGCGACGGCTCCCGCGACCACGAGGCCCTGCCCGACGTGCGCGGGGAGCCCGAACCCGACTGGGTCCAGGCGATCCGGCGCGGTCGCGAGGAGCGGGCGAAGCGCCTCCGATCGCTCCTCGGCGGGCCTCCGATCGGCGACGCGGTCGAGGGCGCCCAGGAACCGGTCGGGGATGCGACCGCGGGCGAGCCGCCACCTGGCGCGCCAGCGGGCACACCGGAGCAGCCGGTATGAGCCACGTCTTCCATCGGGTCCTGTCGCGACCCCTGCCTCGAGCCGTTCACGCCGGGGGGGTGTGGATCGAGGACGCCCAGGGCATGCGCTACCTCGACGGAGCGGGCGGCGCGATCGTCGTGAACGTCGGGCACGGCGACCGGTCTCTGGTGGACGCGATGGCCGAACAGTCCGCGAGGACCCCTTACGTCCACGGGACTGCGTTCACGACCGAGGCCCTCGAGTCGTACGCGGACGCCGTCGCGCCCCTGCTGCCCCTGGACGACCCCCGGATCTACCCGGTCTCGGGGGGGAGCGAGGCGGTCGAGACCGCGATCAAGCTCGCGCGCGCCTTCCATCTCGCCCGGGGTGAGCCATCGCGGACCCGGGTGATCGGACGGCAGGCCTCGTACCACGGGAATACGTTGGCGGCGCTCGACGTCGGCGGCAAGCAGGCGTTGCGGAGTCCGTACGAGCCGTGGCTCGGGCGGTTCGACCACGTGGACGCCGCGTACGAGTACCGGTGTCCGAACCCCGACCATCCCGCCGCGTGCGGCGCGTGGCACGCCGAACGCCTCGACCGCGCGATCGCCGACGCCGGCCCGTCCACGGTCGCCGCGTTCATCGCCGAGCCGGTCGCCGGTGCGACGCTCGCCGCGGCGGTCCCGACCGACGACTACTGGCCGGCGGTCGCCGAGGTGTGCCGCCGGCACGGCGTGCTCCTGATCGCCGACGAGATCATGACCGGATTCGGCCGCACCGGGCGATGGTTCGGAGTCGACCACTGGGGCGTCCGGCCCGACGTGGTGACGGCGGGGAAGGGTTCGACGAGCGGGTACTTCCCGTTCGGGTTCGCGGCGTGTTCGGTGGGGGTGTTCGAGACGGTGCGCGAGACCGGCTTCGTGCACGGGTTCACGTGGTCGCACAACGGCGTCGGCGCGGCGGTCGCTCACGCCACGCTGCGCCGATTGACCGAGGACGACCTCGTCGACGCGAGCGCGCGCCAGGGGGAGCGGCTCCTGAAGACGCTCGCCTCGGCGCTCGAGGACGACCCGTCGGTCGGGGATGTTCGAGGGATCGGGTTGATGGTGGGCGTCGAGCTCGTCGCCGACCGGGCGAGCCGAACGCCATTCGCGCGCGAGCACCAGGCGACCGAACGCGTCCTCGCGGCAGCCCGAGACGCGGGGTTGCTCCTGTACTCGAGCACGGGTCACGTCGACGGCGACGGCGACCTGGTGATGCTCGGACCGCCGTTCGTGATCACCGACGACGAGTGCGAGCTGATCGTCGAACGGACCGCCGCCGCGATCGCCACCCTCCGAACGGCGTGAGCGGCACCGCCGGTCTCGTCCTGTGTCCCGAGGTGCGCGGCTACGACCACGGACCCCAGCATCCGCTCCGGCCCCAACGGGTGCTCTACACGTGGTCACTGATCGAGGCGTACGGCCTGCTCGAGCGCCCGAACGTCTCCCGGCTGGCGTGCCGCACCGCGGCCGACCCGGAGCTCGGGCTCGTGCACGAGGACGCGTACATCGAAGCGACGAAGGCGGCCGGGCACGGCGAGGAGGGGGGCTGGGGCCGGTTCGGGTTCGGACCCGGCGACAACCCGATCTTCCCGAACATGCACGAGGCGAGTGCGTTCGTGGCGGGTGCCTCGCTCGTCGCGGCCGAGGCCATCCGCGACGGCTCGGTCCTGCACGCCTTCAACGCCGCCGGAGGCCTGCATCACGCGATGCCGGCGCGGGCCTCCGGGTTCTGCGTGTACGACGATCCCGCGATCGCGATCGCGTGGCTGCTCGACCACGGCGTGCACCCGATCGCGTACGTGGACGTCGACGTCCACCACGGCGACGGCGTCCAGTCGATCTTCTACGGGGACCCGCGCGTGCTCACCGTCTCGATCCACCAGTCGGGCGAAACGCTTTTTCCGGGGACGGGGTCCGTCGACGAACGCGGCGCGGGCGACGCCGAGGGCACCGCGGTCAACGTCCCGCTCCAGCCGGGGGTGGGCGACCGGGCCTGGCTCGCGGCCTTCGCCGAGATCGTGCCGCCGGTCGTCCGGGCGTTCGCGCCGAAGGTGCTCGTGACGCAGCTCGGGTGCGACACGCATCGGACCGATCCGCTGGCGCAGCTCCGGCTCTCGACCGCCGCGTACCGGGAGACGGCCGCGTCGCTGCACGCGCTCGCGCACGAGGTGACCGGCGGGCGTTGGCTCGCGACCGGGGGCGGCGGCTACCAGTGGGCGACCGTGGTCCCGCGGGCGTGGACGATCGCGTTCGCGGAGATGGCCGGCGCCAACCTCCCCGACGCGCTGCCCGAACCGTGGATCGAGCAGGTCGAGCTCGAGACCGGCGGCGAGATCCCCGCGACGTTCTCCGAGCCGCCGCTCGAACGGGACGAGCTCGACGGCCGGACCGAGCGGACGATCGAGGCGGTCAAGCGCGCGTGCTTCCCGTTCTTCGGTCTCAGCCCCTAGGGCTCAGCCGCCGTCCGTTCGAGCAGCGTCTGGATCGTCCTTTCGACGCGCCGCGCCCGGGTCTCGGGCAGCTTGGCCTCCGTGATCGAGTCGACGTACGCGCGCCGGTGCGAGAACGAGAGGCCCTCGAACGCCGCACCAGCCGCCTCGTTGCGACGGAGCGCGAGGAGAGGTGGTAGGGCACCGACCTCCCGGGAGCATCGTCGTTGTGGACGACGATCGTCAGCGTGTCACCGACCGAGACGCCGGCCTCGGCCATGATCGCCTTCTGCACGCCGAGCACGGCCCCGCCCCCCATGCGGACGATCGAGCCACGGTAGGGGACGCCGTCGAGCGTCGCGGTCACCGGGATCCGACTCCTGCCGCCCCCTTGGCCGCCGAGCGCCTCGACCACCTCGGTCGGTACGTCGACCAGGTGCCCGCCGCCCCCCCGTCCGCTCGAGCGGACCAGGGCCCGGAACGTCGTCTCGGCCATCGGTCAAGCCTTTGGGAGCTCAGCTCTCGGAGGGATCGCTCGATCCGTAGCGCCGGGAGATCGTCCCCATCCCCCATCGGTACAGGGGTGGGGTCAGCACGCGGAACGCCTGGAGCGCCGCGAGCGACCGGGGGATCGAGATCTCGGGCGCCGTCCCCTTGCGGACGACGTCGACGATCACCTTCGCGACGTCGTCGGGGTCGAGCCGGACGAACGTCGGGCCGGTCGGCGGGAAGCCCTCGGTCGGCGAGAAGCCGGGGTTCACGGTCGTGACCAGGATCCCTTTCGGCTCGAGCTCGTGGTAGAGCGCCTCGCTGAACGCGACGACCGCGTGCTTGGTCGCGCCGTAGATCGCCGCCCCGGGCGTCGCGAATCGTCCGGCGAGCGACGCGATATTCACGACGTGTCCGCGCCCACGTTCGAGCATCATCGGGAGGAAGAGCTTGGTGCCGAGGACCAGGCCCCGGAGGTTCACGTCGATCACCCGGTTCAGGTGCTCGACGCCAACGGCCTCGAACTCGCCCCCTCCGCGGATCCCTGCGTTGTTGACCAGCACGTCGCACCGCTCGAACTCGGTCGCCACGCGGTCGCGGAGCTGGGTGAGCTGATCGAGCTCGGTGACGTCGCACTGGACCGCGAGCGCCGAACCACCCTCCGACGCGATCCGCTCGGCGAGCGCCTCGAGGCGTTCGAGCCGTCGGGCCGCGAGCACCACCCTGGCGCCCGCCCGGCCGAACCGGAGTGCGGTGAGCTCACCGAAGCCCGACGAGGCGCCGGTCACGACCACGACCGAACCACGGAGCTCCACGTCAGGCCACGTCTCGGGTCATCGCTGCGCTCCTCGTACGATGGGTCGATGGACGTTATCGGATCGCACGCCGCGCGCCTGCCCGCGCTCGACGACCGCTGGACCCCCGGCCCGGTCGCGCGCGAGGAGCTGCTCGAGGGTCTGCTCGCGGGCGCGGTGGCCGGGCCCGAGCTCAGCCACCCGCTCGACAACGTGCTGCGCAACATCCGGCTCCTGCACCAGGGCGATCCCGACAAACAGTTCGGCATGACGGGGCTGCAGACGCTCGACCCGGATCGGATCCTCGGCCTCGTCGGCCGGGCGGCCGGGTTCGAGCCCGACCCAGCGGCCACCACCGGCCCCGTCCCCGTGGATCCCGAACGCGTCCTGGACGCGTGCGCGGAGGCCGGCGACCGGTTCGCCGAGGCGATCCGCCGTCGCCAACGCGTGATCGTGGCGACGGGTCACCCGGTGGGGCTGGCGCACCTGTACATCGAGGTGGGGCGGCTCCTGCGCGCCGGCGGCGCCACGATCCTCGAACCCGCGGATGGGGTCAGGTGGCACGACGCCGACCGTCCCCACCCGTGGCAGATCCGGTACCTCGACGGCGTCGCGATGCTGACCGACGAGGCGAGCGCGCGGCACACCCACAGCGGGGACGCGATGGATCGGATGCTCGACGACCTGACCCCCGACCTCGTGTTCGCAGACCACGGGTTCGCGGGCGCCGCGATCGAACACGGCGTCGACACCGTCTCGATCGCCGACGTGAACGACCCCGCCCTGCTCGTCGCGCAGGCGCAGGGCCGGACGCGGACCGTGATCGTGATGGACGACAACGTCGCGCCGCAGGCCTACTGGCCGTGCTTCCAGGCGATCGCCGCTCGTCTCCCCTGACCGGCCGAACGGGCGTGTTCGAGCCCGACCGCGCGCGCGGCTCACGTCGAGCCGGATAGGATGAGCACCATCTTGACGAGCACACCCACTCCAGAGGCACGGTTCGAACGCGTGAGCGGAGCAACGGGCTCCATGACGACCATCGAGATCACCGAGAGACGGCTGTCCGGGCGGGGGGCTTCCCCGGCCGGATAGACCGCACGCACGCGTGCGACCGGCCTTCGGGGTGGGGGAACCCGGAGGCGGATGTGAACGAGCACGAGGCGCTCGTCGACCAGGCGGTTCGGACCAAGCACACGGTCCTGCTGATCGGCGGCATGGATACCGGCAAGACCACCCTGTCTCGGGAACTCCTGGTGGCCGCGCTCGCGGCGGGACGGTCGGCGGCGCTCCTGGACGCGGACGTCGGACAGAAGACCGTCGGGCCGCCCGCGACGATCTCGCTCAAGGTCGTTCGGAGCCCGGAAGACCTCGAGCCCGAGTCGCTCGCGACGTCCGACGCGTTGTACTTCGTCGGCTCGACCTCGGCGCAGGGGCATCTCCTGCCGGTGGTCGGCGGCGTCGCCTCCCTGCACGAGCAGGCCAAGCAGCTCGGGGCCGACTTCATCGTGGTCGACTCGTCCGGGCTCGTGTCCGGGATCACCGGACAGACGCTGAAGTACCACAAGGTGGAGGCGCTCCGGCCCGACCTGGTCGTGGGGCTGCAGCGCGGCGAGGAGCTGTTGCCGCTGCTCGGCGTGATCCAGCGTTTCTTCGCGACCGAGGTCGTGCCCCTCGGCGTCCATCCGAAGGTGGTCCCGACAACGGTCGACCTTCGGGCCGAGAAACGCGAGCGTTCGATGCGCCGATACTTCTCCGGCGAGCTCCACCGCTTCCGGGTCAAGCCCACGGTGTTCATGCCGGCGCTGCCGCCGCTGTTCGAACCCGGCGACCTCGACCGACTCCTGGTCGGGCTGTCCGACGGCGCCGGCGGCTACCCGGGCATCGGCTACCTCGAGCATGCGCAGGACGAGGGCGTGCTCAGGCTGATCTCGCCGGTGGCAGAGGGCCCCAAGGCGCTTAGACTGGGGTCCGTCCGTCTGGATGCGTCCTTCCGCGCCAAGCGCGTGGACCTCCGGAACCTGTTCGGATCGGAATAGGAGATCGCTGCGTGCCTTCGTTGGTCAAGAAACGCCGCAAGAAGATGCGGAAGAAGAAGCACAAGAAGCTGCTGAAGAAGACCCGCTGGCAGCGCCGTCAACAGGGCCGCTAGGAGCCCGATCGGTGCGCGTGGCGGTCCCGTTCGGGGCCCGTCCGATCGCGATCCTGCTGCTGGTTGCGGCCGCGCTCGTCTCGTGTGGCGAGCCGCCGCCGCCGGACCTGTCGGGTTCGCATCCGGTCACGTTCGAGTCGCGCGACGGCGTCACCTTGGAGGGCCGTCTGTTCGGCGATGGTTCGACCGGCGTGGTGCTGTCGCACATGCAACCCGCCGATCAGCGTTCGTGGTTCGCGTTCGCGAACCGTCTGGCCGACCAGGGGTACCTCGTCCTCACGTACGACTTCCGGGGGTACTGCCCGGGCGGCGAGGGCGGCTGCTCGCAGGGAGAGCTCCAGATCGCCGCGATCTGGCAGGACGTCCTCGGGGCGGTGGATTTCATCCGGTCCCAGGGGGCGACGACCGTCGCGCTGGTGGGCGCGAGCATGGGGGGCACGGCGTCGCTCGTCGCGGCCGGTCAGGAGGGGACGGACGTGGCGGCGGTGATCACCCTGTCGGCCCCGGTCTCGATCGAAGGTCTGAACGCGGACGCCGCGCTGCTCCAGCGCGTCGATGCGAACAAGCTGTTCATCGCCGGTCTCGGGGATGCTCCAGCCGCTGCGTCGGCGCAGGAACTGGACGAGATCGCGCCACCGCCCAAGCGTGTCGAGATCTCTCCGGCCGACGACCACGGCACCGACCTGTTGACGGGATCGCACGGCGAGGAGATCCAGCGGCTGATCGAGACCTACCTCACGCAGTTCGCGCCGCCGCGAGGCTCAGGGTGAGGGGGTGAGGCTCGGGAGCGGCGTGCCCTCGACGGGGCCCGGGAACGGAGCCCGGTCGCGGTTCGCGAGCACGATCTGGTAGACGGCCGCGCCGATCAGTAACCCGAACAGCACGACGATCGTGATGAACGTGAAGCGGCGCATCGCGGGAGGCTAGCAGTCGTACCGGGCGGAGCGGCTACTCAGGCTTCGACCGCGTCGGATCAGGCGGGGAGCGTGAGCCCCGCCTCGCAGAGCTCGCGGTTGCGAGACAGGATGCGGCGCAAGGCCTGGTCGTCGTCGAGGTGGCTGCGCAGGTCGATCTCGAGCGAGATCGCCCCGCGGAACCTGCGTCCCGCGAGCGCCTCGAGGAACGGGCCGAGGTCAAGGACGCCCTCGTCCAGGGGCAGGTGCGAGTCCCAGCCCTTGCCCGCGTTGTTCGAAAGGTGGACGTGGGCGAGCCGGTCACCGAGCCTTGCGACGGCATCGACAGGATCCAGGCCCGAGACCGCCAGGTGGCTCGTGTCCAGGGTGACGTCCGGGAACCCGTCGAGGTCCTCCAGGGACTGGTGCGCGTGGAGCCGTGCCACGCTGCGACCGCGCACCCGCAGGGGGAACATGTTCTCGACGGCTACACGGACGCCTCGCTCGGCGGCCAGGCTCGGGAGCGCTTCGTCCAGCCAGCGGCGGTAGGCCGATTGCCATCGGTAGGGCGGGTGCACGACGACGAGCGGCGCCCCGACGCCGAGCGCGAGCTCGATCGCCCGGTCGATCTTCCCGAGAGGGTCGCGGCCCCACACCCGGCGGGACATCAGCAGGAACGGCGCGTGTACCGCGAGGACGGGGAGCGCGTGGTCCTCGGACAGCGCCCGGACCCGCGTCGCGTCCTGCGTGTCCGGGTCGTTCGTCACCATCAGCTCGATCCCGTCGAACCCGGTCCGGGCGAACAACGGAAAGGCGGCGTCGATCGGCTTGGAGAAGACCGAGATCGTCGAGCAGATGATCGGCGGTCGGTCGTCGGGCACGCCGCGATGCTAGCAGCGGTCTCCGCCGCCACGGCTATGCTGCGGGGCCATGTGGGTCTTCCCCGTCACGGCCGCGCTCGTGGCCGCGGCGTTCGCGGCGGCGCTCGTGCGTCGCTACGTTGGGAGCCGTCGACCATACGAGCTGATCTGGGCGCTCGCGCTGCTGATGTACGCGGGGGCCTCGATCGCGGTCGCGTTCGGCGTCGCGAACGGCTGGACCTCGGGAGAGTTCCGCGTCTACTGGGCGCTCGGCGCCGTGCTGAACGTTCCGTTCCTCGCGGCGGGCGAGCTCGACCTGCTCGCCCATCGCCGCGGCGTCCGTTGGACGCTCTACGTGCTGCTCGCCTTCCTCACCGCCTACACCGTCGCGGTCGTACGGACCGCCGAGATCCACGCGGCGGCCCTCGCCGAGGACCTGCCTTCGGGCAAGGAGGTGTTCGGTGACGGCACCGCGGCGCACCGTCTCCCGCAGGTCGTCGCGATCCCCGCGTACCTCCTCCTACTCGGCGGGACCCTCTGGTCGGCCTGGCGCATGCGCGGCCGCCCCGAGCTCCGAGACCGGTTCTGGGGGACGCTGCTGATCGCGTTCGGCGCGACGATCATCGCGGGGTTCGGTTCGGCGTTCGCCGCGCTGGGGTACCCCGTCCCCTTCTCGATCTCGTTGCTCGTCGGGATCTGCGTCATGTTCTTCGGGTTCCTGCGCGCGGTACGGGGACGCGATCGCGCAGCGGCGAACTGACGCGTCTTCCTCTCGAGGTGATCCGCCCGGTGGGGCTCCGCGAAGCATCCCGTGACCGCAGCTGCGAGGGGAGGTGACCCACCCGCAGGGCCGGAGGGTCCGGTCTGCGGAGCGCAGCGGTCACGTGGAGCCACATCCCATCGAAGGAGGAGATCCGTTTGCCTGACAAGCGCATCCGTACGCGTGCGCTCGCGGCGGCGGCGTCGCTCGCGGTGGTAGCCGGCCTGTTCGCGCTGGCTCCTCTGACGGGTGTCGCCTCGAGCCACCGTGAGGCACCGCTCGTCTCCGCCGATCCGCAGATCGACACCACGGACGTCTACGCGTTCGTGAGCCAGGATCGACCGGACACCGTCACCCTGATCGCATCGTGGATCCCATTCGAGGAGCCGGGCGGAGGCCCGAACTTCTACGCGTGGGGGGACGGCGTTCGCTACGACCTCAACATCGACAACGACCACGACGCGAAGCCGGACCTGACCTACCGGTGGGTCTTCGCGGACCACTACCGCAACCCGAACACGTTCCTGTACAACACCGGCCCGGTCACGTCCCTGAACGACCCGGATCTGAACTTCTACCAGACCTACGACCTGCTCCGGGTCAACCGGGACACGGGCAAGCAGAAGACGCTCGTGAACGACGCGATCTCGGCGCCGTCGAACGTGGGCGACGCCTCGATGCCGAACTACAACACCGGCCTGTTCGATGCCGCCACGGTCGAGTTCGGCTCCGCGCCGGGCAAGACGTGGGCCGGCCAATCCGACGACGCATTCTTCGTCGACCTGCGCGTGTTCGACCTGCTGTACGGGGCGAACCTCAAGGAGGTCGGTGACGACACGCTGGCGGGCTTCAACGTGAACACGTTGGCCCTGCAGGTCCCGAAGACCGATCTCGCCAAGGCAGGAGACGCGGAAGCGAACCCGATCATCGGCATCTGGAGCACCACGTCGCGCAGGAGCACCACGATCCAGGGTAAGGATGGGTCGCAGACGGGCGAGGGCAAGTTCGTCCAGGTGTCCCGTCTGGGCATGCCGCTCGTGAACGAGGTCGTGATCCCGGTGGGGCTGAAGGACTACTTCAACTCCTCCAAGCCCTCGGCCGACGGCGCGGCCCTGCCGCTCGTGCAGGACCCGGAGCTGCCGCACCTATTGAATGCGGTGTACGGCACGGCGATCCCGGACTCGGACCCGGACACGCCCGGGATCCAGCGGGCCGACCTGATCCAGGTGTTCCTCACCGGGGTGACCGGCCTGAACATGCCGGCGAACGTCACTCCGAGCGAGCAGCTGCGTCTGAACATGTCGATGGCGCCGTGCAGCTCCACGTGCTCGACACTCGGCGTGCTGGGCGGCGACCTCGCCGGATTCCCGAACGGCCGCCGTCTGAGCGACGACATCATCGACTCGGCGCTGCGCGTGGTCCTGGGGGTCCTCCTCCCGAACCACCAGGCGATCGCCGACACGATCGGTGACGGCGTCAGGGCGAACGACGTGCCGTTCAACACGGGGTTCCCGTACGTCGCGTACCCGCACTCGGGCTCGGATGCGGATCCGCACTGACCGAACGCCGCGGGGGCCCGGCTAGCTCCACCATTGGGCCGGGCCCCCGCACCACCCGACCGGCGAGGAGCGCGAGATGAGGACGATCGGCAAGGCGGCGGCGGCGGCGGCGATGGTCGTCGCGCTGCTCGTGGCGGGGGCGCTCGCGTTCGTCCGCTCCCCCGGGGAGACGCCGCAGGTTCCCGCTCGGACGGCGATCACGTCCACGCTGCTGGTCCCCGCGGTCGCCGCGGGGTCGCTGGACGGGACGATCGCCTCGTTGCAGGTCCGCCTGAAGGCCCTGCCGCAGGATTGGCGCGGCTACGCCTCCCTCGGGCTCGCGTACGTGGCACAGGCCAGGGTCACGGGCGACCCGTCCTGGTACCCGAAGGCCGAGGGTGTGCTCGCCCGATCGATCCGCCTCAACGGGGACGGCAACGTCGAGGGCACGCTGGGGCTCGGGGTCCTGGATCTAGCGAGACACGACTTCTCGTCCGCGCTCCAACAGGGCCGGCACGCCTCGTCGCTCGATCCGTACTCGGCCGACGCCTACGGCGTGATGGGGGACGCGCTGGTCGAGCTGGGCCGATACGACCGCGCGTTCGATGCCTTCCAGACGATGGTGGACACCCGGCCCGACCTCGCCTCGTACGCACGGGTCGCCTACGCTCGCGAGCTCGTGGGTGACGTCCGCGGCGCCGAGCGCGCGATGCGGATGGCGTTCGACGCGGCCGGGACGCCCTCGGACTCTGCCTGGTCCGTGTACCAGCTCGGCGAGCTGGCGTTCGGTTCCGGCCACGTGGCGTCGGCCCGCGAGTGGTACCGGCGCGGGCTCGGCCTCGATCCGTCGTACGTGCCGAACCTAGCCGGGCTCGCCAAGGTCGCGTGGGCGAGCGGCGATGACGAGCTCGCGATCGCCCGCTACACGGACGTCGTCGCGCGATACCCCTCCGCCGAGTTCGTCGTCGCGCTCGCCGACCTGTACCGGGTGACGGGGCAGGCCGACCTCGCCGACCAGCAGGAGGCCGTCGTGGATGCGATGCACCGGCTCGCGACCGCCAACGGTGTGAACGTGGATCTGGAGCTCGCGCTGTTCGACGCCGACCACGGCGACCCCGCGGGCGCCCTCACCGCGGCTCGTGCAGAGTGGGCGCGCCGACAGAGCGTCCACGTCGCCGACGCCTACGCTTGGGCGCTGTACGCGAACGGTCGGTACGCGCGGGCGGCGTCGCTCGAGGACCGCGCCCTCGCGCTGGGGACGCGCAGCGCGCTGTTCCTGTACCACGCCGGGATGATCCGGCTCGAGCTCGGGGACGAGGCCGGGGCCCGCCGGTACCTGTCCCGGGCGCTCGCGACGAACCCGAACTTCTCGATCCTGCACGCCGCCGATGCCGCGCGCGTCCTGTCGGATCTGAGGCCGGCGACGCTGGAGACGGGCCGATGAGGCAACCGATGAGGCGGGCGCTGGTCCTCGCGGGCGTGGTCGCCGCTGTGCTGTCGGCGCCGGCCACCGCGATCGCGCATCCGCTCGGGAACTTCACCGTCAACCGCTACGCCGGGATCGAGCTCACCCCGGACGAGGTGCGGATCGACTACGTCCTCGACCTGGCCGAGATCCCGACCGTCCAGGTCCGTCCGGAGATCGACGCCGACGCGGACGGAACGGTCACCGATGCCGAACGCGCCGCCTGGGCCGCTCGCACGGCGCCCACGCTCCTCGCGAACCTGACCCTGACGGTGGACGGCCGGCCTGTCCCGCTCGACGTCGTCTCGTCGTCGATGCGGTTCCGACCGGGTCAGGGCGGGCTCGACATCCTGCGGCTCGAGGCGACGTTCGCGGGCCCCATCGCGTCTATCGGCGAGCTCTGGTTCGCCGATGCCAACTTCGCCGACCGGATCGGTTGGGCCGAGGTGACGGCGGCCGGCGCCGACGGGACGGCCGTGGCGGGTTCGAGCGTCCCCGCCCGTAGCGTCTCGAACGCCCTCCTCTCATACCCGCAGGACCTGCTGTCCAGCCCGCTCGACGTCCACGAGGCGACCCTGTCGTTCCATCCGGGGACGAGCGCGCCCGCCGCCGCATCGACCGAGGCGCCCGTGAGCGGCGTTCGTCCCGACGTGACCGGAGGTGCCTTCGCCGGTCTGGTCGGCCGGACCGGGCCGTTCATGCTGGTGGCGTTGCTCCTGGCCTTCGGGTTCGGTGCCCTCCACGCCCTCGGCCCCGGCCACGGCAAGACGCTGATGGCCGCGTACCTCGTGGGCGCCGGCGGACGGGCTCGTCACGCGGTCGCCGTGGGCGGCTCGGTCGCCGTGATGCACACGGCGTCGGTGCTCGCGCTCGGCTTCGTGGTGCTCACGCTGACCGAGGTCTTCGCGCCCGAACGCGTCTACCCCTGGCTCGGCCTGGCATCCGGCCTGATCGCGTTCGGGCTGGGGGCGAGCCTGCTCGTCGCCCGGCTCGGGTCCTGGAGCGGCGGCCGGAGCGACTTCGAGCACCATCACCCGCACGAAGGAGGATCGACGCTCCAACACGGACACGCTCACCCGCACCCGGTCCTGGGCCGGCCGCTCTCGGGGAAGAGCCTGACGGCACTCGCGGTGGCCGGCGGGATGCTTCCCTCGCCGACTGCCCTGGTCGTGCTGCTCGCGGCCGTCGCCCTGGACCGGATCGCCTACGGCCTGGCGCTGATCGGAGCGTTCAGCATCGGGCTCGCGGCCGCGCTCGTCGTCGTAGGTCTGATCGCGCTGCGGGCCCGCGACGTGGTCGCCGGCAGGATGTCCGGCAGGACGGCGCGACTGGTGCCGGTCCTCTCGGCCGCGTCGATCGCGTTGCTGGGCCTCGTGCTGACGTTCCGGGGGTTCGTGCAGATCTGACGGTGGGGGCACCGGCAGGGCGATCGGAGACCGTCGTTCGGCTAGGTGAGCGAGCCGAACCAGCTGGGACCGTCGGTGTTCGGCTCCGTCGGAGTCGAACCGACCGCCTCCTGGGTGATCCACACCTCGTCGAACTGCGACACGTCGACGTCCGAGACCTCGAGGAGCAGGACCCCGTCGTCCGGCCGGAACATCTCGCCGACCGGCGTCCACTGCCCGTTGCTCCCGAGCCACAGCTGGTAGGCGTGACCAGGGGCGGGCTCGGGACAGAACTCCGCGGCGAGGTAGAGGGTGCGGATGTCCGGCGCGGAGACCTCGACGATCCCGCTGTCCGCCGGCGTCTGATCCTGCGGCGACACGTTGACGGGCGACGCGCCCGGCGATCGCATCGCTGAGAGGATCTCGAGCGCAGTGCCCGTGCGGGTCTCGGCGTTCGAGAGCCGGCTCCCGAGCACGAGCGAGAGCCCGCCCATCGCGACCAGCGCCACGGCCGAGGCGGCGACCGCGATCAGCGCGCCGCGTCGGCGCGTTCGGCCGGCCAGGGGGACGTCGTCCATCGCACGGTGCAGGCGCGGCAGGAGGGTCTCGGGCGGGTCGACGGGAGGCGCCGCCAGCGCGAGATCGCCCGACACGGCCTCGAGGTCGGACAGGGTGGCCCGGCATCTGGCGCACGAAGGCACGTGGTCGATGAGGACCTGGTCGGCCTCGGCCGCGTCCTCGCCCGAGAGCGAGAGCAGCACGTAGCCCGCCAGGAGCTCGTCGATCCGCTCGTGATCCTCGGTCACGCCTTCACTCCTCTCGCAGGGCTTCCCGCAGCTTCCGCATCGCCGCCAGGGTCCTGGTCTTCACGGTCCCGATCGGGATGCCGAGCTCTTCGGCGATCCGCACCTGCGTCTTGCCCTCGAAATACGCCAACTCGAGCACCTGCTGCTGCGCCGGAGGAAGCGTCGTGAGCGCGGCGCGAACCTCCTTGCGTCGAACGCGCAGGTAGGCGTCCTCGACGACGTCCTCCGCAGGGTCTTCGCCGGTCGCGGGCTCGAGGTTCGCCGCACGCTCGGTCCGCCTGCGCAGGCGCTCCTCACGGCGGACGGCATCCACGGCCCGGTGGTGCACCAGGGACAGGAAGAACGAGCGGAATGCCCCTCGGGCGGGGTCGAACGCCTCGGGCGCCCGCCACAGCGCCATGAAGGCGTCCTGGACGACCTCCTGGGCGATCAGGTCCTGTGACGTCACCCGAAGCGCCACGCCGTAGGCCGAACGGGCGTACCGGCGATAGAGCTCGTCGAACGCCGGCCGCTCGCGAGCCGACAGCAGCCGGTGGAGCTCGAGATCGTGCCGGTCGTCCTCGTTCACGGGCTGTTTCCTACCACACGCGGGCCCGCCCATCCCTCGCTAGCATGCGGGCGTGCCAAGGGATGTGCCGGAGGTCCTGATGTACGCGCGATCCGGATGCGGCCTGTGCGACGAGGCCCGTGAGGTGATCATGGCCGAGCGGGCGCGGACGCCCTTCGAGTACCGCGAGGTCGACGTGTCGGGGGACGACGCGCTCGAGCTCGAATACGGGATCAGGATCCCGGTCGTGCTCGTAGACGGGCGCGAGCTGTTCGAGATCGCCGTCGACGCGGGCCGGCTCGCGGAGGCCGTCCGGAGATAGTGCATTCGTGAACCGCGATTCACGAATGCACTATCATCCCGGCGTGGCCGAGCGCTCGATCCCGGAGGCGACCGTTGGACGGCTCCCCGTCTACCTCCGCGCACTGGTCGAGCTCGCCGAGTCCGGGAGCCCGACGGTGTCCTCGGAGGCCCTGGCCGAGCTCACGGGCGTGAACTCGGCGAAGGTACGCAAGGACCTGTCGCACCTGGGCTCGTACGGCACCCGCGGGGTCGGGTACGACGTCGCCTACCTCGTCCACCAGATCCGTCGCGAGTTGGGGCTCACCCAGCACTGGCCGATCGTGATCGCGGGGATCGGGAACCTCGGGCACGCGCTCGCCAACTACCGGGGGTTCGCCGAGCGCGGGTTCCGGCCGACGGCGCTCGTCGACAACGACCCGGCCAAGGTCGGCGAGGAGGTGGGTGGGCTCACGATCCGGCCCGTCGAGGACCTGCCGGCGATCGCCGGCGAGCACGACGCGTTGATCGGCGTGATCTGCACCCCCGCTCCCGCGGCGCAGGCCGTCGCGGACGCGATGGTCCGGGCGGGCGTCCGGTCGGTCCTCAACTTCGCGCCGGTGGCGCTGGTCGTCCCGGAAGGGGTCTCGGTCCGGAAGGTGGACCTGGCGGTCGAGCTCCAGATCCTGACCTACTACGAGCAGCGCAAGGCCGCGCTCGCGGAGGTCAAGGGGCGGCGGAAGGCCTCGGCCGGCGCCTGAGTAGGGACCTACTTCGCGATCGTGATCCAGAGTGCGATGAAGATCACGATCACGGTGACGCCGAACAGGATGAACTGCACGGCTCCCTGCTCGATCAGCGGTGCCTCTTGGGCCAGCATCGTTCCTCCTAGGCGGGTCCGTACCACGGCGGGGCCGTCCCGCCCGTCAGGATCTCCTTGCGTTGGCGCTCCGCCCGGTCCAGGAACGGCAGGTGGGCGCCGAACAGCAGCGTCGAGCCGATGAGGAACATCCACGAGTACCGGTTGACGCTGCCGGAGTCGTGGCGGAGGTAGAGCGTCAACATCGGTCCGCCGTCGTTGAAGAAGGCGTGCGCGGCCGCGAGCGATACCCCGTCGTCCGTCGGGTAGAACTCGACGTTCTGGACCGTGAAGTCCGTCGTCGTGAGTGCCCCGGGTTCGTTCTCGCTCTTGCCGAGGTCCTCGTTCGCCTGCTCCGCCAGGAAGGTCGACGCCGCCGCCGTCACGGACTGGACCGAGGACGTGTCCGCGTCGTTGGTGCCCGGTTCGCGCCAGTCGTCGCCCGGGTAGGTCGCGAACTCGGGGTACACGGGTTCGGGATGGGTCCCGGCCGACTCGACCACCCACGTCGGCTCCGCGCCGCGCGGGCCGAGGTTCACGGGCGTATCGAGGCCCTGCGAGAAGAACCCGAACGTCCACAGGGAGGACAGGATGATCATCCAGCCGAAGAACGAGACCGCGAGCACCAGGTACCCCATCCGCCGGCCGAACACCGCCGAGAGCATGATCAGCACGCTGCCCACGAAGAGCACGAACGCCATGACCACGGCGAGCCCGCCCTTCAGCATCACCCCGCACGCGATCTGGAACCCGAGGCAGCCGTCGGCGAGCATCAGAACTGGATGTTGGTCGTCGGGTTGGGCTTCTTGGTCGGGTCGCCGTCGAGGAACTGATCGATCGCCTTGGTCACGGCCTCGGGGTTCGTGCACACGTTGTGCTCGAACGGGACCAGCTCCTCGTCCTGGATGCTCACGATGTAGTTGACGATGTCGTTGATCTGCTGGTCGCCGAGCGCTCCGGCGAACCGGATGCTCCACGAGGGCATCAGGTTCCGCCCCTGCTCGATCGTCGTGTAGATGTCGTTCAGCCCGTAGATCAGAGCATGCCCGGTGAACGGTCCGCCGCAGACCGTGGTCAGGTTCGGCGTCGGGGTCACGTCGTAGGGGTCGTCCGGGGTCTGCGTGTTCGGGATCAGGGACCCCTGCAGCGTGGGCCCGTGGCAGTTCACGCAGCCGACGCCGGCCTGGTTCTCCTCCGAGTAGACCAGGACGGCGTGTTTGCCGCGCGCGATCGCGTCGTTGGTCAGGTCCTTCTCCTGGGAGAGGTTCTGGTCGGGCTCGAACAGCCAGACGGCCGGGACCCAGATCACGAAGAACAGGACGAGCACTACGCCCCATCCCTGCAGCTTCTGCAGCAGCGGGGTCTCCAGGTCGGGGTCGGAGGGTCCCGGCCGCATCGCGTTCGGGATGTCCGCCTCTCGGCGCTGGCGGCCGCGCAGGACGAGCACGCCGCCCGCGATCGCGACGAAGATCGCGCCGCCGACCGCCAGGATGATGCCCTGGGCCTGGGAGAGGCCGAGCATCGTCACTGCACCGCCACGCAGAACGGTCCCGCCAGGGGCTTGTGGGTCGTGTCGGTCCCGCGGGGTGGGCCCAGGATGATCTCGGCGGTGTCGACCAGCACGTCGCCGCTGTCGGTCACCGACACCTTGAACCGGTCCATCCCGTGCGGGGCGGGGCCGAGCTTGTACTCGCCGGCGGTGTTGTACTTCGAGCCGTGGCACGGACACTCGAACCACTGCGACGACTGGCAGAACGGGACCCGGCACCCCAGGTGCACGCACCGCTGGTACAGCGGCATGATCCCGTCGGTCGTGACGCCCTCGGTCGCGTAATCGACGTCGCCCTCCGGCTTGCCGGCGTAGGGGACGATGTAGAACCGGCCGGTGCCCGAGTAGAACGGCAGGTTGTTGTCCTTGATGTACGCGAGGATGTCGTCGAGCTTGCCGGCGTTGATCACCGATCCGAACCCGCCCCGCAGGTTCGGCCACAGGAACGCGATCGTCGCCCCCCCGAACTCGGCGCCGAACACCAACAGCGACGCAACGAGCGAGCGGCGGAAGAACTCGCGACGGCTCACGGGCTTGGGCGTCGGCGGCGCGGGCTCGCCCATGATGGCGGCACCGGCCGCGGCGTCCGCCTGCCGCTGGGCCTTCCGAGATCGCGCGAACGACAGCCCG
>Ga0207674_10001986_pt1 | contig 25918 bp, 20 predicted proteins | sample KBSCornC72_FD_184303 | JGI IMG/M metagenome (GOLD analysis project Ga0207674, IMG submission 184303) | Corn rhizosphere microbial communities from Kellogg Biological Station, Michigan, USA - KBS Corn C7-2 (SPAdes) (version 2) | ecosystem: Host-associated > Plants > Roots > Rhizosphere > Soil ...
TGCGCTTCGGCATCAAGCCGCCGCTGGCGGCCGGCCTGCTCTGCGCCGCTGCGGGACTTTTGCTGTTTGCGCGCGCGCCGATCGACGGCAGCTTCACCATCGATGTGTTGCCGCCGATGTTGCTGCTCGGTCTTGGCGCGGGAATCGCGTTCAACCCCGTGTTGATGGCGGCGATGAATGATGTCGCGCCGAGCGAGTCGGGCCTCGCGTCGGGCATCGTCAACACCTCGTTCATGATGGGCGGCGCGCTCGGTTTGGCCGTGCTTGCAAGCATGGCGTCGATGCGTACGGATAAATTGGTTGCCGGTGGCGCAGAGCATCTCGTCGCACTCAACAGTGGCTACCACCTCGCGTTTCTCGGTGGCGCACTGTTTGCCGCGCTCGCGGCTGCGATTGGTGTCGTGTTCATGCGCACGCGTGGCACGGCGTCGCGGGCAGTACGACCCTGAGGGCGCACGCTTGCGATCGGCAGCTCACGGCCAGATGCGGTTTGTCGCGGTTCCCGAATCATCACCCGAAGCCGACACTGAGCGCTCGCTGCTGAACGATCTCAAATATGCATTGACGAACGCGGCGAATAGGGCTATTGCTCATCGAAGCTGCATGAAGACCGGCGACAACTCGTAATCATCGCTCGTCATCTGCAGGCGAAAGCGCTTGCCTTCTCCCACGGCACTGGCTCTGGGCGCGGCGACAATCATGACCATAAAGACGCCGGGGACTCTGCAAGAGGACCTGGCGCGAATACAAGGGGATATCTATGAAGACAAAATTACTATGGTTCGGTTTTCTTGGTCTGTTTTCCTGTTTCGTCCACGGGCAAATCGTCATCAACACCAACCATCCCAACAACAACGGCAATGGTTCCGTCACGTTCGAGGTTCAGAACACGAATGCTTATGACATCGTCATCACAGGAGCTCAGTGTCATCTGGGAACAACAACAACCAATAACATTCAGTTGCTTTATAACACCACACCTTATGTTGACACGACGCCTCCATGGAGTTTCGGTACAGTAGGTGCTGGTCAGAATGGTTGGATCTCCGCAGGAACGGGTGTCGTATCCAATTCCAGCACGGCAAACGGAATTGTTAGTGTTTTGTCCAACTTGTCGCTAACAATTCCGGCTGGCTCTACATACCAACTTGGTTTATCTGCAACAACCATGCAGTATTCCACCCTATCTTCCGGAGCAGGTATCAACACCTTCTCAGCAGGTGGTGTGAACCTATTCACTGGCGATGGTATCTCTTGGGGAGGAACGGTTTATCCGGCCACGCCTGCGAACTACCCGCGCGGAATAATCGGCGGAATTACCTTTATTCCTGCCATGCATTTCGCCGTAAGTGCGCCGGCAACGGCCGCAGCGGGCACCGCATTCAACTTCACCGTGACGGCGCTGGATGCATCCAACAACATCCTGACCGGTTACACGGGCACGGTGCACTTCACGAGCACGGACGGCGCGGCGGTGCTGCCGGCCGATACCACGCTGACCAATGGCACGGGCACGTTCAGCGCGACGTTGAAGACGGCTGGTAGCCGGACGATCACCGCCGCAGACGCGCTGACCGCGGCGAACTTCGGCACGAGTGCCCCGATCAATGTCAGCGCCGGCGCGGCGACGCATTTCTCGGTCAGCGCTCCGGCCACAGCGACGGCAGGAGCATCGTTCTCGTTCGACGTTACCGCCCTGGACCAGTTCGAGAACACCGACACCGCTTATGCGGGAACCGTGCAATTTACGGGCACGGACGGTGCGGCAGTGCTGCCGGCCGATAGCACGCTGACCAATGGCACGGGCACGTTCAGCGCGACGCTGAAGACGGCTGGCAGCCAGACGATCACCGCCACGGATACGGTGACGGCGTCGATCACCGGCGCGAGCGCCTCGATTGACGTCAACGCCGGCGCGGCGACGCACTTTGCCGTGTCGGCACCGCCTTTGGTGACGACAGGCACCGCTTTCGACTTCACCGTTACCGCACGGGACCAAAACAACAATACAGCGACGGGTTATTCCGGTACCGTTCAATTCACGAGCAGCGACGTCAGCGCAGCACTCCCTGCCGACTCGACGTTGACCAATGGCGCAGGTACATTCTCGGCAACACTCGCTACGGCAGGCGATCAGACGATCACCGCCACCGACCAGAGCAGCTTGTTTAGCGGTACCAGCGGCCTGATTTTCGCCAAAACCGTGAGCAGCGTAGCGCTCATTACGGATTGCCAGGCGACCTTCGTAGCGGGGCAAGACTTCACCGCAACCGCAGTAGTGACAGGTTCCTCGCCTACAGGCGCCGTCGATTTTCTCGAGGACGGTAACTACATCACCGGCTGCACCGGCGTAACGCTCAACAGCGGCAGCGCAAGCTGCGACACCAACGCTCTGCCGATCGGCGAAGGAGCACTGATGGCAATCTACAGCGGCGATGCGTTCAACAGCGCGAACGGGTCCGCCGGTCTGGATCTGACGATATTGGATCCGGCGGATGTCGTCTGGAGAAATTCTTTTGAGCAAGTTGTTGCGGGTTGTCCGACGGAGTAAGCCGTCGCCTGTGATTACGTGGTCCATTCGGAGCGGCAAGTGAAGTCACGAGCTGCTCTTCTGTTCACCTTGTCCGGGCCGGCGCGTGCTGACGACGCCGGCCCGGCTGCAAAGCAAACATGGACGACGATCCACGTAACACACCGGCTCCGCCTTCGATCTGGCAGCGCCAGGCAATGAATACAGGCGCAAGGTCCGGCACAACTGTTCGGCCGGAACGCGCATGCATACCCAAAGCCTCTCTCGGGGACCGCGCGTCTGGACCCGGTGACTCGCTACAGATTCGCCAATTGGCCGATTCAATGCGCGACCTGAGTGACGCGCCAACCAGCGCGAAATCGACGCGCGCGGCATAGAGTCGTCCGCCGGGATCGGCCGAAAAGCCGTTCAGCGGCCTTTCCATGCCGATCTAGTACACAAGTGGAAAGCTCCTTCGCTACAGCCGAGGATTTTAAGGATGAAACGCCTCGTGAAATGGTTACTGGCGATTGTCGCCACAATGCTGCTGCTACTCGCGCTCGGCCTTGTGGTGCTCGTCAATTTCGATTGGAACAGAGCCAAATCGTCGGTAGCGCACAAGATATCGGATTCTCTGGGCCGCTCGGTCGTTATCGATGGTGACCTCAGTGTGCGCTGGTACCGCGATTCCGGACTCGACGGCTGGCGCGCGTGGGTGCCGAGCCCACACGTGTTTGCCAAGGACGTTACCGTCGGCAACAGTGCATGGGCGCGTACGCAGCGCTTTGGTCACGCCGACACCATCGAGTTCGACTTCAGCCTGCTGCCACTGCTCGCGCACCACGTTTCAATCCAGTTGATGCGTTTCGTCAACCCCGACGCGGCACTCGAACGCCTCGACGACGATCGTGAGAACTGGACTTTTACCGACAAGCCGTCGACCTGGACCTGCGACATCGGCCGCATCGCCGTCGACCGCGCGACATTCACGTTTTTCGATCATCGTCGCCATGTCGACGTCGCAGGCAACATCGAAGCGCTCGGCGATGCGATCGAGTTCGACCAGCAGGTGTCCGAACAGATCCGGCAGGCCCGACTCGAGGTACTTGGGAAGATCGGTCCGAAAGCCGTACAACGTTTCGAAGAACGCGCCGACAAGCGCGCCGCGCTCTGGCGCCAGCGCGGCGGAGCGCCACAGCGTTACGCGTTCACCTGGACCGCCCACGGCACATTCCAGAACGAAACGTTCAAGGGCAGCGGCAAGCTTGGCGGCGTGTATTACCTGCGCAACCCGGACCAGCCATTTCCATTGCTGGGCGACGTGCGCATCGGCGATACGCACATCGTATTCGTCGGCACATTGACCGATCCGGCGGACCTCGATGCAATCGACTTGCGTCTGTGGCTCGCCGGCCGGAATCTTTCGCATCTGTACGACATTGCTGCATTGCCGCTGCCCAATACGCCGCCTTATGCGATGGAAGGCCGTCTCGCGGGCAGGTTTCACTCCGGCGGAATCCAACTGCGCTATCAGGACTTCACCGCGCGCATCGGCCAGAGCGATCTGAGCGGAAATCTGGATTTCCAGGAACGCCAGCCACGCTCGTCGCTCACCGGAAAGATTGTCTCGGAGGAACTGCAATTCCGCGATCTCGCGCCGCTGATTGGCGCCGAACCCGGTCCAATCAAGCCCGGCGAGAAGCTGTTGCCTGAAACTCCGTTCCGACCGCAGCGCTGGCGTGCCATGGACGCCGACGTCGAGTTCACCGGCGATCGCGTGTTCCACGACTCGCAGCTGCCGGTGCATCAAGTCGACACCCACATCGTCATGAACGACGCCGTCCTGTCGCTCGATCCACTGAAATTCCGCTACGCCGACGGCGATGTCATGGCGCATATGCGTTTTGACGGCCGCGTAGCGCCGATCAAGGGGACATTCGACCTCAGCGCGCGCGGCATGCAGCTCAAGAACATGTTCCCGGCAGCCGATGGCAAACAGATCAGTCTCGGGCGCGCCGATGGCGAGGCCAAGCTCGCAGGCAGCGGACAATCGATCGGCGCGTTGCTCGGTGCCGCAAATGGCGAGCTCAAACTGCTGCTCGACAACGGCACTGTCAGCAAGTCACTGCTGGAGGCTGCCGGGCTGAATCTGCCGAACATGATCGCGGCGAAACTATTCGGTGATCGCCAGGTCCGGATTGATTGTGCCGCAGCGGATCTCGTCGCGAAGGAGGGCGTGTTCGATGCGCGCACTTTCATCATCGACACCGACATCACTCAGATCAGGGTGAGCGGCACGATCAACCTGCGCGACGAATCGGTCGACCTGGTCGTCCACCCGAACGCCAAGAGCGTGCGTCTTCTGTCGCTGCACTCGCCATTGCACGTGCGTGGGCCATTCGCCAACATCGATGTCAGCGTGGACAAAGGCGCGTTGCTTACGCGTGCGGCGACTGCCCTGGGCCTGGCGGTCGTGGCAGCTCCGGCCGCCGCGCTCGTACCGCTGACTTCGACCAGTCTGGGCGCCAACAAGGAAAACCGCTGCAACGTATTGTTGGCCCAGAATGCAAAGGCGCCGTCCGATAAACCGCCTGCGCAGTGAGGCGTAAAGCGAGCTAACCGTTTGCTCAAGCGGACATGGCGCACAAATTGCGCTAGACTGCTCACGGCGAATCGGCCTGTCTTGCTACGAGCAGCTTATGAGAAAGATTACCAACTACACCCGCAACACGGCGGCCAAGTGCGTGAGTGCGCGCATTACCCGCGGCGGCCATTTGTATTCGAAGAATTTCGGACTGGCCGAATACAAGAGCTGGCGCGCAGCGGAAAAAGCCGCTGTCGCGTGGATCGCAGGCATCAAGCCGAAGCTGCCGCCGGCAATCCCGCCGAAGAATCGCATGACCCAGCGCAACTCTTCAGGCGTCGTCGGCGTTCAGCTCAAGCGCAGCGTCAAGAAGGGCAGGTGGGAGAGCTATGCATGGCAAGCGATCTGGCCGGACAAGCCCGGTGGCATCCGCTTCGGGATCACGAAGCACGGAGACACACAGGCATTCGCGTTGGCGGCGATCGCGCGCCGGCTCGAAACAGTGGATCGCAAAGTCATCGAGAAAGAGTACGCGCGATTCAAGGGCAGTCCGCAGTATCGGGCACTGCTGAAGCGCAAGGCGCTTTCCGTGGCTTAGCCCTTCAGTTTGGCCGCAAGCTCTTGTTCAATGCTGCGGGTTGGCGCTCTTCACGTGCGTGTCGAAGAAATCCGCAATCGCATGGAACGCGTGTTTGCGCATCGCCGGCGTCGACAACCCGTGTTTGCCGCCGGGATACGTCATCAACTCGAATTGGGTACCGCGTTCCTGCAACGTCGCCATCAGCTTCGTCGAGTTGGTGAACTGCACGTTGTCGTCGGCCATGCCGTGCATGAGCAGCAGCGGCGATTTCAGCCCGTCGAGCCAGTGCAGCACGCCGGATAGCTCGTAGCCCTGCGCATTGTGTTGCGGCGTGTCCAGGTAGCGCTCCGTGTAGAACGTGTCGTACAGGGCCCAGTCAACGACTGGAGCGACGGCCACGCCGCCGGCGATTTCGCTCGACGCTTTCGCCAGCAGCATCGCCGTCATGTAACCGCCGTAACTCCAGCCGAACACGCCGATGCGCGCCGGGTCGACCCAGGGCTGCTCTTTCAGCCAGTGGATACCGGCGACCTGATCTTCGACTTCGATCTTGCCGAACTGCTTGTAGATGCCGTCGCTGAACTGCCGGCTGCGCCGGGCCATGCCCCGATTGTCGAGCGTAAATACGACGTAGCCGTGCTGTGCCATGTATTCGGCGAAATAATCGACCCAACCGCGCACCGCGACCTGACCATGCGGACCGCCGTAATAGGTGTCGAACACCGGATAGCGCTGCTTCGGGTCGAAATGCGCGGGCTTGAACAGGCGGTAATACAACGGCTGTCCGTCCGCGGCCGGCAACGTGCCGAATTCCGGCACGATGTGCGCATCGCGATACGGCGCATACGGGTGATGAGCGTCGAGTTTGTTCGGCTCGATCCAGGCGAGCTGGCGCCCATCGGCAGCGTGCACGGACACCTGCGGCGGCGTGTTCGGGTCGGCGAAACTGTCGACGTAGATGCGCGCGTCCTTGCCGAATTCGATGTTGTGCACGCCGTCCGCGTGACTGATGCGTTGCGGCGCGTCCGGCGCGCTGCCGTCCACCGCCAGCGCATACAGCTGGCGATCCGGCACGAAATCACGATTGGAATCGACGTAGATGCGGCCGGCATGTTCGTCGACCGCGAGTACGCTGTCGATGTTCCAGTCGCCTGCGCTGATCGCGTGCTGCAGCTTGCCGTCCAGAGTATACAAATACAGATGATGCCAACCGCTGCGCTCGCTGCCCCAGATGAATGCGTCTTGCTGTTTGAGGAAATGCAGGTCGTCGTTGAGATTGATCCAGGTCTTGCTGGTCTCGCTGAGCAGCGTGCGTTGCTGCAATGTGGCGGCGTCGACGAGGTTCAGATCCAGGTGCTGCTGGTCGCGTTGCATGAGCTGATAGCTCAGGCGCCTGCCGTTCGGCAGCCAGTCGACGCGGGTGAGATAGATGTCGGCATTGGCGCCCAGATCGATCCAGCGCGACTCGCCACCACTTGGCGCAACGAGCCCGAGCTTGACCGCGACATTCACCGTTCCGGCCGCCGGATAGTGCTGCGCGATCACTTCACTGCGATCGGCATAGATCTCGAAGCGATTGACCACGGCGACTTTGGCTTCGTCGTAGCGTTCGAACGCCAGCGCTGAATCGTCCGGCGCCCACCAGTAGCCGTGAAATCGCTCCATTTCTTCCTGCGCCACGAACTCCGCTTCGCCGTTGTGCACGGTGCCCGCGCCATCGTGCGTGAGCGCGCGCGCGTTGCCGTCGGCCAGATCGATGACCCACAGGTTCTGCTCGCGCACGAAGGAGACGTAATGACCTTGCGGCGATACCTGTGCGTCGACCGCTTCGCCGCCGGTAGCCAGTTCACGCAGCGCCTTGGCCGGCGCGACAGTCAGATCGTACAAGTACAATTTGCCGCCAAGTGGAAATAGCAGCTTTTTGCCATCCGGCGCCCAGGTGTATTCGACGATGCCGTGACGGCCGGCGATGCGGGCGCGTTCGCGTCGCGCTTTCTCCGTATCGGAAAGCTGCTCGCCATGCGGCGCCAAGGTCTTGGAATCGACGAGCAGCCGCGTCGTGCCGGCTTTGACGTTGTATTCCCAGAGGTCGAATGTGGTCTGGTCATCGGCTTTCGCGCGCAGGAACGTCACGCGTGCCGCGTCGGGCGAAATCTTGAGTTTGCTCGGCGTCGGGCCGCTCAAACTGCCGCCGCCGTAAATGCGGTCGATCGTCAATGTTTCGGCTTGCAAGGCGGATGCGAACAGCAAAGCGACGAAAGCGATGGCGCGCATGTTCTTCCCCATGAGGTCCGCACGGATTATTGCCCCTGCTTCGAAAATGCGCCAGCCGGCTCCGCCTGCGCCGAGCATTGATTCCGCGTTCAGTGGGACTGTGTTCCATTGACGCATGCTTGCGATCACGACAATCCCGCACGTGGCCTCCGCACGACTCGATAACGTGCCGGAACCCCATGCCGACGAACATACGGGTCGCGAACGCCTCGGCATGGCGTTCGTGCGCAAGCCGGACGACGTCAAGGTCGTGATCGATTTCACCAGCTGAGGTCATCGATGCCGCGTTCGCGTGTTGAGGATTACGCATTGATCGGCGACTGCGAAACGGCCGCGCTCGTCGGCAATGACGGTTCCATCGACTGGCTGTGCTGGCCGCGTTTCGATTCCGATGCGTGCTTTTCGGCGCTGATCGGCGACGACGAGAATGGGCATTGGAAGATCGCGCCGCGGGACGAGGTCACACGGGTGCGTCGGCGCTATCGCGGCGCAACGCTGATTCTCGAAACCGATTTCGAATGCGCGAGCGGCAGCGTCAAAATCATCGACTTCATGCCGCCGCGTGGCGCGTGCTCGGACATCGTGCGGCTTGTGCGTGGCGTGCGCGGGCGCGTGAGTATGCGCATGCAACTGGTGTTGCGCTTCGGCTACGGCGCGCTGGTGCCGTGGGTCACGCGCCTGCCCGACGGCACGCTGCGCGCGATCGCCGGCCCCGACATGGTCGTGTTGCGCACGCCGGCAGCGATCCGCGGCGAAGACCTCAAGACCGTCGCGGAGTTCGAGATCGGCGAAGGCGAGGTCGTGCCGTTCGTGCTGACCTATGGACCTTCGCACCAGGAACCGCCGCGGCCGATCGATGCGCAGGCTGCGCTCAGCGATACGGAAGCGTTCTGGTCGCAGTGGATCTCGCGGCTCGACGTGCAGGGCCCATGGCGCGATGCGATCCAGCGTTCGCTGGTGACGCTGAAAGCGCTCACGTTCGCGCCGACCGGAGGCATCGTTGCCGCGCCGACGACCTCGCTGCCCGAGCAACTGGGTGGTTCGCGCAACTGGGACTACCGTTATTGTTGGGTGCGCGATGCAACGCTCTCGCTGCTGGCACTGATGAATGCCGGTTATTACGACGAAGCGCAGGCCTGGCGCGACTGGTTGTTGCGAGCCGTCGCCGGCAGTCCCGAGCAGATGCAGATCATGTACGGCCTCGCCGGCGAGCGGCGCCTGACGGAATGGGAAGTGCCTTGGCTCGCGGGTTTCCACGGTTCGAAACCGGTGCGCATCGGCAACGCCGCGTATGGCCAGCTGCAGCTCGACATCTATGGCGAACTCATGGACGCGCTGCATCACGCGCGGCGTGGCGGGCTGGCCAACAATGAATCCGGCTGGGCACTGCAACGTGCTTTGCTGCAGCGTTTGCAGCGTATCTGGCAGGAACCCGACGAAGGTATCTGGGAAATCCGCGGTCCGCGTCAGGCATTCACTTATTCGAAGGTGATGGTCTGGGTCGCTTTCGATCGCGCGGTCAAGTCCGTCGAGGAATTCGGCCTGGAAGGACCGGTAGACGAATGGCGCAGCGTGCGCGAAAAAATTCACCGGGAGATTTGCGAAAAAGGTTTTGATCGCGCGCGCAATGCTTTCGTGCAGAGCTATGGCAGCGCGCAACTCGATGCGAGTCTGCTGTTGCTGCCGCAGCTCGGTTTTCTGCCCGCCGATGATGCGCGCGTGATCGGCACGGTCGCGGCCATCGAACGCAGTCTGCTGCATGACGGCTTCGTCGCCCGTTACGACACCGGCAGAACCGACGATGGATTGCCGCCTGGCGAAGGCACGTTTCTCGCCTGCACATTCTGGCTTGCCGATGCCTATGTGCTCACCGGCCGCATGGACGATGCGCGCAGACTATTCGAACGCCTGCTCGCGATCCGCAATGACGTGGGTCTGCTCGCCGAGGAGTACGACGTGCGTGAAAAATGCCTCGTCGGAAATTTCCCGCAAGCGTTTTCGCACGTGGCACTCATCAACACGGCACTGAATCTGCAGCAGATCAAACCGCCTGCCGAACAGCGCGCCGACAAAGGGCGTGCTGGCGAAACGAGGGCCGCGTAAGCGCGCGAGCCGACCGAGGCGCGATCCGTCGCGCCGCTTGCGCGGCGAGCACCGACCATGAGTTACGCAGTCATGTCGAACAGCAATAGTTCGGCATCCTGCGTTGCGCGCACGACGACTTTGTCCACGTCACTGATCGCCGCGCCGTCGCCGGCGGCCAGGATCTTGTTCCCGATTTCGATTGCGCCGCGCGCCACCTGCAGCCACAGCTTGCGCGACGTGTCGGTCACGTGCGTGAGCTCGTGTCCGGCGGAAAGGCGCGTCACGTAGAGATTTGCGTCCTGATGGATCGTCACCGCCTTGCCGCTTGGCTTGTTCGAAGCGACCAGGCACCACTGGTCGGCGAGATCGGCCTGCTCGAAATTGTGCTGTTCGTAGCCGGGCGCATAGCCGGCCTTGTCCGGAATGATCCAGATTTGCAAAAAGTGTACAAGTTCATTTTTCGATGCGTTGAACTCCGAGTGCGTAACGCCGGTGCCGGCCGTCATGCGCTGCAGGTCGCCGGGGCGGATCACCGCGCCGGTGCCGAGGCTGTCCTTGTGTTCCAGCGCGCCTTCGAGTACCCACGAGATGATCTCCATGTCGCGGTGCGAGTGCGTGCCAAAACCTTGCGCTGGCGCGACACGATCTTCGTTGATCACGCGCAGGGGGCCGAATCCCATGTGCTTCGGATCGTGGTAATTGCCGAAAGAAAACGTGTGGCGGCTGTCGAGCCAGCCGAAGTTGGCAGCGCCGCGGTCTTTTGCATAGCGTGGGGTGAGCATGGGATCTCCTTGTTGTCGGCGTTCCGCTGGCCCAGCCGCATTGCATGCGGCGGTTCCTGCCGATTGCGCCGGGCCGGGTCGTGCCGGCATCATGTCTTCATGGATCACGATTCCGCGATATCAAGGCCGCGCCGCGACCTGAGAGCGTCGGATGCGGATCCCAGTGCTCGCACACGATTGCAGTCATAACCGGAGACACCGATATGCACATCCCGCAACGGGAGCGTCAGATGCACAAGGCTTTCGCGCCGGTCGTGAAGAAGCCGCGAGGCGGGCATCGGCCTGAATGGCTGATCGGCGAGAAGATGATGGATCAGGCGATGAAGGCGATCTGCGCGCGCGTGCACCTGGAGCGCGGCTACGACATTCCGTATCTGGCCGGCTACAGCCTCGACGGCCACACGATCTTCATCGATCGGCACATGCCGAAGAGTTTCGTCTATCGCGGCCGCAAGATTTCGACCGATCGCTTCCTGATCGTGCACGAAGCGGTGGAGAAGTCTCTGATCCAGCTGCTCGGCCTGCATTACCTCACCGCGCACCAGATTGCGCTGCATGCCGAACAGGCCGCGGTGCGCGCCGAAGGCGTCAAGTGGGAGGCATACGACGACTTCATGCAGCAATACATCAAGACCATCGAGGATGAACGGCTGACCAAAGTTCCGGACACGCTCGACGTCACTCCGTATCGCGATTTCCACGATGCGGCGGAGCTGCGGCAAATGCGCAAGAACATCGTGTCCTGTCCGACTCGACCGCCGCGCTACAAGGTGCACATCGCCGGATTGGAGTGATCTTCATGCAGAAATTGCGCGTGCAAAGTTTTGCCGTCTCGCTCGACGGCTTCGCCGCGGGCCCGAGCCAGAGTCAGCAGCATCCGCTCGGAGTACGCGGCGAAGAATTGATGGAGTGGTTCTTTCCGACGCGTGTCTTCCAGAAAATGTATGGCGCCGGCGATGGCGAGGCCGGCGTCGACAATGCGATGGCAGAGCAGGGCTTCGAAGGTATCGGCGCATGGATTCTCGGCCGCAACATGTTCGGTCCGGTGCGCGGGCCGTGGCCCGATGACAGCTGGAAGGGCTGGTGGGGCGATGAGCCGCCGTATCACGTGCCGGTTTTCGTGCTCACCCATCACGCGCGCGCGCCGCTGACGATGCGCGGCGGGACTACGTTTCACTTCGTCACCGACGGCATCGAATCCGCTCTTGCCCAGGCGCGCGCCGCCGCCGGCGGTCGCGACGTGCGCCTGGGCGGCGGCGTGGCCACCGTGCGCGAATATCTGTGCGCCGGCCTGATCGACGAATTGCATCTGGCGATCCGCCCGGTGTTGCTTGGCGCCGGCGAGAACCTGTGGCGCGATATCGATGCGTCCGCGCTCGGCTACGAATGCACGAAGCACGTTGCCGGCGAGCGCGCGACGCATGTGTTCCTGCGCCGACGTACCTGAGTTGAGCAGTTCGGATACGATCACGGCCGATGAACTCGGCATCTGAATTCCAGCGACTGCTCGCCGCTGTGCGTGAACTCGAGGCGGCGAATTTCGCGCAGCGCGCGGCGTTGGCGACGATCGTACGCACGCGTGGCTCGACGTTCCGCCGCGCCGGCGCAAGCATGCTCGTGCGCGAAGACGACCGCATCGTGTGCTCGTTGTCGGGCGGCTGTCCGGAAAACGACATCATCACGCGGGCGCGCCACGTCATGGCGACGGATCTTGCGGAACTGGCACGTTACAACGACGAGTCTGCCGGAGACGTATTGTTCGAAGCCGGCTGCGGCGGCGAACTCGACGTGCTGATCGAACCGCTGGTGAACGCGGCGGACGTGCAGTTTCTTGCCATGCTGGCGCAGATGCACACGCAACGCCGTGCGGGTTTCATGGCAACGGTTTACGCGTTAGAGAGCGCGCCGTTGCGGCCGCGGCCGCAACGTTTGATCTGGAACGACGCGCTGACCTGGAGCGACGTGGATGACGCCGGGCTGGTCGATGCGATTCTCGCCGCTGGCGCGGCGGCGCCGACGCAACGCGCGTTCGCGCAGAGCATCGAGACGGCGCACGGCGTTTGCGATGTGTTGTTCGAAAGTGTGAGTCCGGTGCACGCGCTGGCCATCGTCGGCGCCAATCCAGCCGCGCTCGCGATTGCGCGCGGCGCCTGTGCGCTGGGCTGGAAAGCGCTGCTGGTCGATTCGCGCGATCCGCCACCGGCGTTGCCGGACCAGGCGTATTTCATCAAGGCGACGCCGGCGACCGTGCTCGACAAGGTGCCGCTCGATGCACACTCCTCGGTGCTGGTGATGACCTTCAACATCGAGCGCGACTGCGAATGGCTGCAGGCCTTGGCTGCGGCGCCACTCGCGTATTTCGGCGCCATCGGCTCACGCGAGCGCGCCGCGCGCATGCACGCGAGCGTCGCGCATACGGGCGCGCGCCTGCATGCGCCCGCGGGTCTGGACATCGGTTCGGAAACTCCCGAAGAAATCGCGGTCGCGGTCATCGCCGAAATTCTCGCCGTGCTCAACTCGCGCGACGGCGGCAGCTTGGGTCGCTCCGCCAGATCGATCCATCCATGATGGCGGAGCGCATCGGCATCGTCGTGCTCGCCGCGGGCGCGGCGACGCGATTCGGTTCGTCGAAATTGACCGTGCCGATCGATGGCGTGCCGCTCGTGCGCCGCGCTGCGCTTGCCGCGCTCGGCGCGAGCGCGCACGTGGTGGTCGTCACCGGTGCGCATCGCGCTGCGGTGGAATCCTGCATTGCCGATCTTGCCGTCGAGCGTGTGTTCAACCCGGGCTGGGCCGACGGCATCGGCGGCTCGATCGCCTGCGGCGTCGCGGCACTGTCGCCCTCGTGTGACGCAACGATTATTGCGCTGGGCGACCAGGCTCTGATCGGCAGCGATGAATTCCGTGCGCTTATTGCAGCGCACGCACGCGCTCCGGGCCGCATCATCGCGGCGACGTACGCGGACGTCGTAGGGCCGCCATGCCTGTTTCCGCCGGCGTTGTTCGGCGAGCTGATCGAGCTTGCCGGCGATCGCGGCGCACGAATGTTGTTGCAGCGGCACTCGCGTCTTGTGGACGCGCTGCCGATGGCGTGCGCGGCGGTCGACATCGATACGGTGGACGACGCCGCTCGCTTCGAGCGACCGGCCTGACCGGCGAATTTCGACCGCGACGGCGTTGCGTCGAACGCAGCCGGCAAAAACGGTCAATCGCGTGGGAGTGTCGAGGCCACGGGTCCGCGACCTCGCGGGCGTGTGCCTGCGTCGCGGGGCGCAGGGCGGTCGGGCGCGAGCATGACTTTCGTCCTATCGCGGATCGTTCCGATCCCGGTAAAGTGCATCCTGTCCCGCGCCCGCGGGTGCGACACCCAAAGGAATTTTTCATGCGCACGCGCTCTGTGCTCGTTGTTGGTGTGGTTTCGCTGCTCGCGGCTGGCGCCGCGCAGGCGATCGGCGTTGATGATCTGATCGCGAAGAACGCCGCTGCACGCGGCGGCCTCGACAAGATCCAGGCGATCAAGTCGCTGAAGATGCAAGGTCGCCTGCGCTTTGGCGGCAATTTCGATCTGGATTTTGTCCAGTACCAGAAGGCGCCGGACTCGACGCGCTCCGAAGCGAGCGTGCAAGGCCTCACACAAGTGCGTGCCTGGGACGGCAAGGAAGCATGGAGCATTTCGCCGTTCGGCGGTCGCAAGGATCCGCAACGCATATCGGCGGAAGACGCAAAGTCGATTGCGGACGACGCCAGCATCAGCGGTCCGCTGATCGACTACAAGGCGAAGGGCAGCACCATCGACTATCTGGGTACCGAAGACGTCGACGGCACCGACGCGCACAAGCTCAAGGTCACGCTCAAGAGCGGGGACGTCGAATACGTCTATCTGGATCCGGATCACTTCCTCGAGATTCGCACGGTGGCGCAGCACAAGGTGCGCGGTACCGAGTCCGAGGAGATAACGGATTTCGGCGATTACGAGCAGGTCAACGGCGTGTATTTCCCGTTCGCAATCAATTCACATAGAAAAGGCGACGGCGACGGCGGCAGCGAAGTCACCATCGAAAAAGCCGAGGCCAATCTGGCCGTAGACGACGCGATGTTTGCGTTCCCGACCAAGCCGGCCAAATAAGGACAACGACAATGAACAAGTCACACAGAATTTCGCTGTCCGTGATCGCTCTGGCGCTGAGCGTCGCCTGCGCCGGGGTTGCCGCAAACGACAAGGCCGTGTCGCGTTTCGACGCCGGCGCCATTTCCGGCCTCGGCGCGCGCAACATCGGCTCGGCCGTGATGAGCGGCCGCATCGCCGCACTCGATGCGGTTGCCGAGAAGGATGGCAAGACCACGATTTTTGTCGGCGCAGCGACCGGCGGCGTATGGAAGTCCACCGATGGCGGCACGACATTCAAGCCGATCTTCGACAAACAACCGGTGCAATCGATCGGTGTGATCACGGTCGATCCCAACAATCACAAGACGATCTGGGTTGGCACGGGCGAGCCGTGGACGCGCAACTCCACGTCCGTAGGCGACGGCATCTATAAATCCACCGACGGCGGCGAGACCTGGACCAACATGGGCCTGCCGAACTCGGAACGCATAGCCAAGATCTTCATCGATCCGCGCAGCAGCGACACCGTCTACGCGTGCGTGCCCGGCAAGTTGTGGAGCGACTCGGCCGATCGTGGCCTGTACAAGACCACCGACGGCGGCAAACATTGGAATCAGATTCTCAAAGGCGCGAATCTTTCCACCGGTTGCGCGTCGCTGAGTCTGGATCCAAAAAATGCCGACGTGCTGTTTGCGAGCCTGTGGGATTTCCGCCGCAAAGGCTGGACGTTCCGCTCCGGCGGCGAATCGGCCACGGCGCCGTCGGCGAGCGGCCTGTTCCGTTCGGCGGACGGCGGCAAGAGCTGGAGCGAAATCACCGAGGCGGCGAACAAGGGGTTTCCCAAAAAACCGTACGGACGCATCGCGGTTGCGGTAGCACCGTCGAACGCCGATATCGTCTATTCGTTCGTCGAAGGCACCGATTCGGCGCTGTACCGCTCCGATGACGGCGGCAAGACCTGGGACAAGCGCGACAAGAGCCAGATGATGGTGTGGCGTCCGTTCTACTTCGCCAACCTGCGCGTCGATCCGACCAATCCCGACCGCGTGTTCAAACCCGACTTGCGTTTGATCATGAGCCTCGACGGCGGCAAGAGTTTCGCCAACGTCGGCGGCGGCACGCACGGCGATCATCACGTGGTCTGGATCGACCCGAGCAACCCGCAGCACGTGATCACCGGCGACGACGGCGGCCTGTGGCAGTCGTACGATGGCGGCAACAAGTGGTGGAAGCAGAACAACCTGCCGGTTTCGCAGTTCTATCACGTCAGCGTCGACGATGCGGATCCGTTCCATGTGTACGGCGGCTTGCAGGACAACGCCTGCTGGATCGGCGATTCGGCGTATCCGGGTGGCGTGAACAACACGCGTTGGGAAAACACTTGCGGCGGCGATGGATTCTTCATGTATGCCGACCCGACCAATCAGGATTACGTGTACACGGAAACGCAGGGCGGCGACATCATTCGCGTCAATCGCTACACGCACGACACGCGCATCATCAAGCCGCAGGCGAACTACAAGGAAAAGCTGCGCTGGAACTGGAACACGCCGATGGCGCTGTCGCCGAACGAGAAAGGCACGCTGTATCTCGGGTCGCAATTCCTGTTCCGTTCGCGCGATCAGGGTCAGAGCTGGGATCGCATCTCGCCGGACCTGACCACGAACGATCCGCAGAAACAGAAGCAGGAAGAATCCGGCGGCATCACCGTCGACAACTCCGCCGCGGAAATGCATACGACGATTTACTCGATCAGCGAATCGCCGAAAGCGCCCGGCACGATTTGGGTCGGCACCGACGACGGCAATGTGCAGCTCACGCGCGACGGCAAGAACTGGACGAACGTCGTCAAGAACATCAACGGTGTGCCAGCGAATTCGTGGGTGTCGTGGGTGCAGGCAAGCAATTACGACGCCGGCACGGCGTTCGTCGCGTTCGATCGTCACACCTTCGGCGACCTGGCGCCGTACATCTTCAAGACCACCGATTTCGGCAAGTCGTGGACGGCACTGGTTTCGCCCAAAGACAGCAAAGGTCTGCGCGGCTATGTGCACGTGATCAAGGAAGACACGGTCAAGCCAGACCTGTTGTTCGCCGGCACGGAATTCGGCCTGTGGATTTCCACGGACGGCGGTGTGCACTGGGCGCAGTTCAAGGGCGGTGATTTCCCGGCCGTCGCCGTGCGCGACCTGGTTGTGCAGACGCGTGACGCCTCGCTGGTGCTGGCAACACACGGACGCGGCATCTGGATCATCGACGATCTCACGCCGCTGCGCGCGCTGGATGCTTCGATGCTCGACCGGGAAGTCGCGTTCGTGCCGGTGAAACCGAATCAGCAGCGCTTCGAGGTATTCGGCGGCTGGGTCGACGGCGATGCCGCGTTCAACGGACAGAATCCGCGCGGTGGCGCCACGATTGCGTACTACCAGAAGTCGCGACATTTGTTCGGCAAACTCAAGCTCGAAGTGCTCGACAGCAAAGGCGAACTCGTCGACACCCTCGGCGCGAGCGTGCGCCGCGGCATCAATCTGGTGTCGTGGTCCATGCATGCCAAACCGCCGCGGGTACCGCCGGCGGCACAGGTGGCCTTCAATTCGCAGCAAGGGCCGCGCGTGCCGCCGGGCACGTACACGGTGCGCCTGACCAAGGGCAAGGATGTGTTCGAAACCAAGCTCGACATCGGCCTGGATCGCCGCGCCACTTACTCTGCGGCGGACCACCAGGCGCAGTACGAAGCTGCGCTGCGTGTTCGCGACCTGTTCAACCAGCAAAGCGATCTGGTGGCCAAACTCAATGCCGTGCGCGCGCAGGCAAGTGCGGCGGCCGGCAAGCTCGGCGAAGGGGATGCGCTGCGCAAACAGCTGACCGCGCTCAACGACAAGGCCGACGCGATCCGCAAGCAGATCGTCGCCACCAAGGAAGGCGGCGCAATCACGGGCGAGGAACGGCTGCGCGAACACACCGACGAGCTGTATGGCGCGATCAACTCCTACGATGGCAAGCCGGCCGACTACCAGCTCGCGCGCATCGACGCCCTCACGCGCGAATACAACGACATCAACGGCGAATTTGCCGAACTGGAAAAGAACGATCTGGCCAAGGCGAATGACGCGCTCAAGGCCGGCAACCAGCCGCCGATCAGCATGCCAGCTGGAGCTCCCGCCGATGCCAAGGGCACGAGCGGCGGCAAGCATAATGAAGAAGAGGAACGTCGCTGGGGCGTCGATCGCGATTGATCACGCACGGCCCTCCGCCCAAGCGGGGGAGGGCCGCCGCGGGAACCGGTTTTTGCCCCGCCAGGCGACCGGATCTGCGTATAACTTGCATGCGAGCTTGGGGCGGAGCCTTTCCTGCCCCGGTGAATCCAGGCGCCGAACACATTGAAAGTGTCGCCCGATCCTGACATTCTTCAAAGGTTCGAAGATATCCGCTGGCGTGACTCCAGACGGTAGCGGCGGATTCCATCTGCTTTCACCACAAAACAGGACAAATCATGGCAACCAAGAAAACCGCAAAGAAAGCTGCACCGAAGACCGCTGCGAAGCCGAGCGCACCGAAGCCCGTCAAGGAAGTCCTGGGCAAGTCCGGGCTGGTCGATTACATCGTGACCAGCTGCGGCGTCATGGCCAAAGACGTTCGTGCCGTGCTGGCCGGGCTCGAAGGCGCGGTGATCGGTTCGGTCAACAAGAATGGCGCTCGCACGTTCATTCTGCCGGGTCTGCTCAAGATCACGGTCGCCTCGATTGCGGCAAAACCCAAGCGCAAGGGCATCAATCCGTTCACCAAGCAGGAACAGTGGTTCGCTGCGAAGCCCGCCACAGTGCGCGTGAAGGTGCGTCCGCTGAAGAAGCTCAAGGATGCGGCGGCCGGCAAGTAATCCAGCTGCGTTTTAGTTCCAACCTTCCCTCGCGCAAGGCGGGGGGAGGTGCTTCAGAAGTGCCGTCGGCAAAATTGCATTGCATCGCCGCGATCAGCCCGAACTTGTTGTTCCGGCAGAAATCCGGCTTATGTCGCCACGGCGCAGCGTTCTGGTCTTGATGTCTGCCAGGATCAATCCAGATTCACGCGGACGGCGCCGCGTATATTTGTGGACAATGCGAAAGCGTAGAGGCGTGTTCAAAGCGGCGCTTTAGCCGCGCGGCCACGCCCATCTTGCCGTACGATAGGGCCGCAACGAGTCGCTAGGGAAAGCAAATGCCACTGCCGTCACCATCGCCCGCCAACCACTCCGATTCGCCCTCGGTCGTTGCAATCACGGGCCTCGGCAAAACCTACGGCAGCGGCTTCCATGCGCTCAAGAACATCGATCTGACGATCCGCCGCGGCGAGATTTTCGCGTTGCTCGGTCCGAATGGCGCGGGCAAGACCACGTTGATCAATATCGTTTGCGGAATCGTCAATGCGAGCGCGGGCAGCGTCAGCGTCGATGGTCATGACATCGCTCGCGACTACCGGGTGACGCGTTCGCTGATCGGGTTGGTGCCGCAGGAGTTGCACACCGACGCGTTCGAAACGGTGTGGGCGACGACGAATTTCAGTCGCGGCCTGTTCGGCAAGCCGCCGAATCCCGCGCACATCGAGAAAGTGCTGCGCGACCTTTCGCTGTGGAACAAGAAGGACAGCAAGATCATGACGCTGTCCGGTGGCATGAAGCGCCGCGTGTTGATCGCCAAGGCGCTGTCACACGAACCGAAAGTACTGTTTCTCGATGAACCGACCGCGGGCGTCGACGTCGAATTGCGTCACGACATGTGGCAGATGGTGCGCGGTCTGCGCGAGAGCGGTGTGACCATCATCCTGACGACGCATTACATCGAGGAAGCCGAAGAGATGGCCGATCGCATCGGCGTGATCAACAAGGGCGAGTTGATCATCGTCGAAGACAAGGCCGTGCTGATGCGCAAGCTCGGCAAAAAACAGTTGACGCTGACATTGCAGAGTCGCCTGGAACACATTCCGGATGTGTTGTCCGCATTGCCGCTGGAACTTTCCGAAGATGGCCATACGCTGGTCTACACCTACGACGCGCAGGCTGAGCAGAGCGGCATCGCCGCGCTGCTGCGCACGTTGAGCGAGCGTGAAATCGGTTTCAAGGATCTGCATTCAAGCGAGAGTTCGCTCGAAGACATCTTCGTCAGCCTGGTGAGGAAAACAGCATGAATTTCCATGCGATCCGCGCGATCTATCGCTTCGAGATGGCGCGCACATTCCGCACGCTGACGCAGAGCATCGCTTCACCGGTATTGTCGACGTCGCTGTATTTCGTCGTGTTCGGCGCGGCGATCGGTTCCCGGATGGGCGCGATCGACGGCGTCACGTACGGCGCCTACATCATCCCGGGCCTGATCATGCTGACGTTGCTCAACGAGAGCATTTCGAACGCCTCGTTCGGCATCTATCTGCCGAAGTGGTCGGGCACGATCTACGAATTGCTTTCGGCTCCGGTGTCGTACATCGAAGCGCTGATCGGCTACGTCGGCGCGGCGGCGACCAAATCCGTGATGCTCGGCATATTGATTCTCGTCACTGCACGCGTGTTCGTGCCGTACGAAATCGCGCATCCGGTCTGGATGGCCGGGTTCCTGATTCTCACCGCCGTTACTTTCAGCCAATTCGGTTTCATCATCGGCTTGTGGGCCGACGATTTCCAGAAATTGCAGGTGATCCCGCTGATGGTCGTCACGCCACTGACGTTTCTCGGCGGCGCGTTCTATTCGATCAATATGCTGCCGCCGGTCTGGCAGAAGATCACGTTGTTCAATCCGGTGGTATATCTGATCAGCGGTTTTCGCTGGAGCTTCTATGGCGTCGCTGACGTCAACGTCTTCGTGAGCCTGGGCATGACGGTCGCATTCCTCGCGGCATGTCTCGTCGCGGTGTGGTGGATTTTCCGCAGCGGCTACAAACTGCGCCAATGATTGATCGCGTCACCTGCCTGTGTAAAAATCCCTGCATCCATCAAGGTGGCTCGCGGCAACCCGCCAGCCGAGCGTGCGACATGTCAACTAGAACTCCCCACGAATAACGCCTGACGCGCACCGCATCCAACAAAGGGCGCGTTGCGCCCTTTTTTATGGATTTATTTTTGCCGTCGTCCATGACGGCAAGAGCAGATCAGGATCGGCCGTCCCTGGCCGGACTTTTCAAAAGAGCACATTCACATGGTCAACATTACGTTACCCGACGGCAGCCAACGCCAATACGAAAATCCGCTGACGGTGCATGAAGTCGCTGCGTCGATCGGCGCGGGGCTGGCCAAGGCCGCGCTCGCCGGCAAGGTCGATGGCAAGCTCGTCGATACGAGTTTCAGGATCGATCACGACGCGAACGTGGCGATCGTCACTGACAAGAGTCCCGAGGCGCTCGACATCGTCCGTCACTCCACGGCGCATCTGCTCGCGCAGGCGACGCAACGGTTGTTTCCGGATACGCAGGTGACGATCGGACCGGTCGTCGAAAACGGCTTCTATTACGACTTCGCGCGCGCCACGCCGTTCACGCCGGATGACCTGGGCAAGATCGAAGCGGAGATGAAAAAGATCGTCGCCGAAGGCTTGCCGGTGCAACGCAGCGTCATGCCGAAGGACGACGCCATCAAGTTCTTCAAGAACAAGGGCGAAGTATTCAAGGCGCAGATCATCGACGACATCATCCCCCCCGGCGAGGAGATCTCGCTGTACGGACAGGGCGACTGGGTCGATCTGTGTCGCGGTCCGCACGTGCCGAACACGGCCAAGCTCGGTGCATTCAAGCTGATGAAAGTCGCCGGTGCGTATTGGCGCGGCGACGCGAACAACGAGATGCTGCAGCGCGTGTATGGCACGGCGTGGCTCAACGAGAAGGATCTGAAGGCGTACCTTACGCAGCTTGAGGAAGCCGAGAAGCGCGACCATCGCAAGATCGGCAAGGCGCTCGATCTGTTCCACATGCAGGAGGAAGCGCCGGGCCTGGTGTTCTGGCATCCGAAAGGCTGGTCGATCTGGCAAGTGGTCGAGCAAAAGATGCGCGGCGTCTATCGTGCCAGCGGCTATCAGGAAGTGCGTGCGCCGCAGGTGCTCGACGTGTCGCTGTGGAAGAAATCCGGCCACTGGGATAACTACAAGGAAAACATGTTCTTCACCGAATCGGAGAAGCACACGTATGCCTTGAAGCCGATGAACTGCCCCGGCCACGTGCAGATTTTCAACCACGGCCTGCGCAGCTATCGCGACCTGCCGATCCGCTACGGCGAATTCGGCGGCTGCCATCGCAACGAACCTTCCGGCGCGCTGCACGGCATCCTGCGCGTGCGCGGATTCACGCAAGACGACGGCCACATCTTCTGCACCGAGGATCAGATCGAGTCCGAAGTGACGGCTTTCCACCAGCAGGCGATGAAGGTGTACGCCGAATTCGGTTTCACCGATGTGCAGCTCAAGATCGCGCTGCGTCCGGAACCGCGGCTCGGCGACGATGCGACCTGGGACAAGGCCGAGAACGCGCTGCGCGCGGCGTTGCGCTCAGCCGGCGTGGAATGGCAGGAACTGCCCGGCGAAGGCGCGTTCTACGGACCGAAGATCGAATATCACTTGCGTGATGCGATCGGCCGCACCTGGCAGCTCGGTACGATGCAGGTCGACTTCATGATGCCGCAGCGCCTGGGCGCCGAGTATGTCGACGAGCACAGCCAGAAGCGCCATCCGGTGATGCTGCATCGAGCGATCGTCGGGTCGATGGAACGCTTCATCGGCATCCTGATCGAACACCACGCCGGCCAGTTCCCGGCGTGGTTGGCGCCGATCCAGGCCGTCGTCATGAACATCACCGATGCGCAGGCGGAGTACGTCAACGAGGTCGCCCGCAATCTGGCCGATCAGGGGTTGCGCGTGGAAGCGGACACGCGCAACGAGAAGATCGGCTACAAGATCCGCGAACACACGCTGCAGAAGGTGCCGTATCTGCTCGTCGTCGGCGATCGCGAAAAGGAACAGGCTCTGGTCACCGTGCGCACGCGCGCAGGCGAGGATTTGGGTCAAATGACCGCAGCTGCCTTCGTCGAAAGACTGCGTGCGGAGAAATAGCACAAGCCCTTGTAAAACAAGGATTCAGGTTGCGCGGAAAGTCGATTCTCTATAGAATTCGCAACCCGTTTTTGGTATATCACGGCGCCGCCTGAACGTCGTGATTAACCTTTTGATTACACAGGATTATTGGAGGGTTTTTTATCGCCACCGAAAAAACTAACCGCAAGAACGCGGAGATTCGCGTTCCACAGGTACGCGTCATCGGCGCGGATGGAGAGCAGGTAGGTGTGCTCTCGCGCGACGCGGCGCTGAGCATGGCTCAGGAAGCCGGTCTGGACCTGGTGGAAATCCAGCCGACCGCCGAGCCGCCGGTCTGCCGCATCATGGACTTCGGCAAGTTCAAGTTCGAGATGCAGAAGAAGGCGCATGCGGCCAAACGCAAGACCAAGCAGGTCGAGATCAAGGAACTGAAGTTCCGGCCGTCGACCGAGGAAGGCGACTACAACGTCAAGCTGCGCAACCTGCGCCGCTTCCTCGAAGAAGGCGACAAGGTCAAGATCGTGGTGCGCTTCAAGGGTCGCGAGATGGCCCACACCGAGCTCGGCGAGGCGATGGTAAAGAAGATTCAGGCGGATATCGTCAACGAATCGGTGATCGAAAGTTTTCCGCGTTTCGAAGGCCGGCAGATGGTGATGATGGTCGCGCCGAAGAAGAAATAAGTCGCGCGTAACGCGACGCGAATTGTTCCCCTCTCCCCCAAGCCCGCTTGGGGGAGAGGGCAAAGGGTGAGGGGGAAGCGCTACAGAAAATCGGAACGCACGGTTTTCGGAAGTGCCGCCCCCTCACCCCAGCCCTCTCCCCCGACAACGTCGGGGGAGAGGGGGAATGAAGAGGAACCTGCCTGCGCATGCGTGGGCTTAAAACAAGCGAGTTCGAGCAGGACGGAAAGCGTAGTCAAGTGCTACCGCTCGAATCAGTATAGAAATGTAAAACGGAGCATTCCAATGCCTAAAATCAAGACCAATCGGGCCGCTGCCAAGCGGTTCCGCAAGACCGCGTCCGGCAAGTTCAAGGCCGGTCACGCGTTCAAGAGCCACATCCTCACGAAGAAGTCGACCAAGCGCAAGCGCAACCTTCGTGGCCCCAATATCGTGCGGAAGGAAGACTCCGGCCGCATCGCCCGCATGCTGCCCTACGCGTAAAGGAGACGAACCATGGCACGAGTAAAACGTGGCGTCACCGCACGCGCCCGGCACAAGAAAATCATCGGCCGCGCGAAGGGCTATTACAACGCCCGCCGCAAGGTCTTCCGCGTCGCCAAGCAGGCGGTCATCAAGGCGGGTCAGTACGCCTATATCGGCCGCAAGCAGAAGAAGCGCCAGTTCCGCGCCCTGTGGATCGTGCGCATCAACGCCGGCGCGCGCATGTTCGGCCTGTCGTACAGCCGTCTGATCAACGGCCTGAAGAAGGCCGGTGTCGAAGCCGACCGCAAGGTGCTCGCCGATCTCGCCGTGCATGACATCAAGGCGTTTGGCGCTCTCGCCGAGAAAGCGAAAGCCAGCCTCGCGGCGTAATCGCAACGTCCAATCGCGCCGCGTTCGCGCGGCGCAGGATTACGTGGGGAGCCGGCTTTGGCCTGGCTCCCCATTTTTTTGCATTTGTGGAAAAAGCACACAATGGAACTGGACGCCCAAATCGAACTGGCTTTGACCCAGATCGGCTCCGCGCCGACGCTGGAAGCGCTCGACGTGCTGCGCGTTTCCCTGCTCGGCAAATCCGGCATGGTCACCGAGCAGCTCAAGGCGCTCGGCAAGTTGCCGCCCGAGCAGCGCAAGGCGCATGGCGAGCAGGTCAATCGCGCCAAGGAGCGTTTGCAGCATTCAATCGCTGAACGCAAGGCGTCGCTGGAAAATGTGGCTTTCGACAAGCGCCTGGCCGAAGAGCAGGTCGACATCACGCTGCCCGGTCGCCGCGCCGAAGTCGGCAGCATCCATCCTGTTTCGCGTGCACTCGAGCGCATCGTCGACATCTTCACCGCGCTCGGCTATGCGCAGGCGCAAGGTCCGGAGATCGAGGACGATTACCATAATTTCGAGGCGCTGAATTTCCCGCCGCATCATCCGGCGCGTGCGATGCACGACACGTTTTATTTTCCCGATGGACGCCTGTTGCGCACGCACACCTCGCCGGTGCAGATCCGCGCGATGAAAAACAAGCAGCCGCCGATCCGCGTGATCGCCGCCGGCAAGGTTTATCGCAGCGATTCGGATCAGACGCACACGCCGATGTTCCATCAGGTCGAAGGCCTGCTCGTCGACGAGACTTCGAGCTTTGCGGACCTCAAGGGCACGCTCGCTGAATTCGTGCGCGCATTCTTCGAGCGCGACTTCGAGATGCGCTTCCGGCCGAGCTACTTCCCGTTCACCGAACCGTCGGCGGAAGTCGACATTCGCTGGGATCGCGACGACGGCAGCGAACGCTGGCTCGAAGTGCTCGGCTGCGGCATGGTGCACCCGAACGTACTGCGCAACTGCGGCATCGATGCGGAAAAGTATACCGGCTTCGCATTTGGCCTCGGTGTCGAGCGCTTTGCGATGCTGCGCTATGGTGTGGACGATCTGCGCCAGTTCTTTGAGAACGATGTGCGGTTTTTGCGGCAGTTTGCATAAGTCCCATTTCTTGTCATTCCCGCGAAGGCAGGATGCCGAAGCGAACATTCGCGAAGCGAATGGCCCAGAGGGCGAGCCGCGGATGCGGCGAGTAATGACGAAGCAAGAGAGAGCGACAAAGAATGAAATTCTCTGAAAACTGGCTGCGCGAGTTCGTCAACCCGAAAGTCGATCACGCCGAATTGTGCCGGCGGCTGACGATGGCGGGGCTGGAAGTCGAAGCCGACGAGCTGCTCGGCACCGGCTTGGACGGCGTTGTTGTCGGCGAAATCGTCTCCTGCGAAAAACATCCGAATGCCGACAAGTTGCGCGTGTGCCAGGTTT
>Ga0207674_10001987_pt1 | contig 25910 bp, 26 predicted proteins | sample KBSCornC72_FD_184303 | JGI IMG/M metagenome (GOLD analysis project Ga0207674, IMG submission 184303) | Corn rhizosphere microbial communities from Kellogg Biological Station, Michigan, USA - KBS Corn C7-2 (SPAdes) (version 2) | ecosystem: Host-associated > Plants > Roots > Rhizosphere > Soil ...
CTCCGTTGCTCCTCCGTGATCTTCAACACCGCCTGATTCCGTCTCATGATTATCAGACGGATCAGATACGATAACGTTATGGCCGGGACAGCTTACTAGGCCGCACCAGCTAACTGCCCAAGCCGCACACTCCCCAGCGAGGGCGCAGAAAAGACCCCAGTTTTGGTCCTAGTACGATGCGGGCCGATTTCCTATATGCTCGCGAGGAGTTTGCGCCGATCATTACACCTTGAGGGCGAGAACATTCGTCACCCGCAGCCCGGTATGGACGCCCGAGCCGCCCGGTGCCTTCCCGCCCTCATAATCGCACAGCACCCTTCCACGGCGTTACATTAATACTGATGAAGATCCTGCTGCGCAGCTCTGTCCTGGTGTGCGTCCTCATGACCGTCGCTCAAACTGCTTCGCTGGCCGCAACCGTGACTACCCTCATCGGCACTGGCCAAGCCGGCTTTTCCGATAACGACGTCAATAATCCCTATGGTCTTGCCATCGGGCCGGACGGCGCGCTGTACTTCTGCGATCTGAACAATTCCCGAATCCGCAGGATCGATCTGAACACCAAGCGCGTCACCACCATCGCCGGGAACGGGCAGAAGGGGTACAAAGGGGACGGCGGCCCGGCAGTCGACGCCTCGCTCAACATGCCCCATGAGCTCCTATTCGACGCCAAGGGCGATCTGTACATTGCCGAGCGCGACAATCACGTCATTCGGAAAGTCGACATGAAGACCGGGATTATTTCCACGGCGGCCGGCACCGGAATGCGCGGATTTTCAGGCGATGGAGGGTTGGCAACCAAGGCCCAGCTTAACCAGCCACATAGCATCGTCCTCGACCGGGACGGCTCCATCCTGATTTGCGATATCGGGAATCATCGCATCCGGCGGCTGCATCTGGATACCGGGATCATCGAAACTTACGCCGGAACGGGCGAGACGAAAGAGACTCCGGAAGGCGCGCCGGTGAAAGGCACTCCGGTCACGGGACCGCGCACCATCGTGCGGGCAGCCAATGGCGATCTCTATCTGGCGCTGCGGGAAGGAAACGCTATTTATCGTATCGATGCCCGGACGCAAACCTATCATCGCCTGGCCGGCACGGGAGAATTAGGATTCAACGGCGACGGGGGCCCGGCCCTGCAAGCCAAATTTGGCGGCTCAGCGACCGGGGGCGCGGCGCGGCTGGCAGGTCCCAAGGGTCTGGCGCTCGGATCGGATGACAGCTTGTATGTCGCCGATACCGAGAGCCACGCGATCCGCAAGATCAATCTCAAGACCGGGATCATCACAACTGTGCTCGGCACGGGACAGATCGGCGATGGACCGGAATCCGATCCGCTGAAGTGCAAGCTGAACCGTCCGCACTCGGTGTTGTTCTCCAAAGGTGTTCTGTATGTAGGGGACAGCGAAGCCAACCGTATCCTGGTTCTGCGTTAGCCGTCCTTCTTAGTAAATAGCGCGTATTGCCCGCCCAACGGCAATTTCGCCAGCAGCCCTTCTGTGCGACCCACATGGCGATACAGCGACTGCGGAAAATATAAGAAGTAATCCCGCTCCACGGCAAGCAGTCCGGCCGCGGCCGCTAAACGCCGGGCCTCGGCAACTGACAGCAGAATCGCATCCGCATCCACTGAAGTCCGGTCTACAATGAGCCGCGTGACAGGATTGAAGGGGTTGTGCTCGATGATGCAGAAGACGCCGCCCGGCCGCAGCACCCGCCCGATGTCAGCTGTCAGCGTGGCCCGGTGACCGGGGGCGACGTGGTGATATACGCAGACGGCAGTCACCAGGTCGAGCTTGGCGTCGCCAAATGGGATCCGCAACGAGTTTTGTTGAAGGCGGGTTTCGATTCCGGCCGTCTGCCGCAGCATCCCCGCGGAATTATCGCAGCCCGCCGACCGCTTGAAATCGGATTGAAGCAGCCGGAGCAGTTCTCCGTTTCCGCAACCCACGTCCAGGTAACGGAGGCCCGAAGTGGGCATGCTCCGGCGCTTGAAGAACCGCCGGATCAGATCGGCCTTGCGGCGATGAAAAAACATCGACTCGTTCCCGGTGAATCGGTCTCGAATCGGATCGTGCAGCAGCGCGTCGTAAGACGATGACAATCGATCGAAGCGCGTCATTCAGCGTGAACGGCCGCATCCCATTCCCGGGTTTTCGGGGAAATTGTGGAGTGGCCCCCGAACGTCCGCGCCACGATGTACAGGGGACGTCCCTTGGACTGTTCGTAGAGCTTGGCCACGTACTCTCCTAGGATCCCGATACTGATCAGTAGCGCACTGCCGATCAGCGAGACCAGCACGGTCAGCGATGTCCATCCTGGAACCGTGTACCAGCCCAGTACGTGAGCCAGGGCTGCCCGGATTCCCTCTTCCATTCCGAGTATTCCCACGATGGCGCCAAAGATCATGCTGAGGCGCAATGGCAGAGTCGAAAATGAGGTGGCGGCGATCCAGGAAAAAGCCAACATCTTTCGCAGCGGATATTTCGTGGATCCAGCGACGCGAGCTTCGCGGCAATAGCTGACCGCGACTTGAGGAAAACCGACCCAAGCCACCATACCGCGTAAAAACCGGTGCGTTTCCCGCATCAGTATCACGGCATCCAGGCACGAACGGGAAACCAGCCGGAAATCGCCGACATCCGGCGGCAGTTCGCGATAGACCAGGGAGCGCATGATTCGATAGAACGCCCACGCGGTGAAACGCTTATAGCTGGATTCCCCGGCACGCGACTTTCGCTGGCCGTAGACCACGTCATAACCTTCGCAATAGCGATCGATCATCTGGTGGATCACGCGCAAGGGGTCTTGCAGATCGGCATCCAGGAGCACGATGGCATCGCCGCTGGCGTGATCCAGGCCGGCAGTGGCGGCGATCTGGTGCCCGAAATTCCGCGACAAGTGCAGCACGCGGACCCGATCGTCGGACGCGGCCCATTCCGCCAAAAGCGAAAGAGTCTGATCCGAGCTGCCATCGTTCACCAGAATCAGTTCAACATCGCCCCACAAGGTACGGACGAAGTTGTCGATTGCGCCGCGGAGGAAGGCGATCATCGCCTCCTCGTTGTACAGCGGGATCACCAGAGACAATCGGGCTGGGCGCAGGCGCGGGGAAAGAAGGTGTCTGGTGTGATTGGTTTGTTTCACATCTGGCTAGTCCAGGATACGTCCCGTTTTTGTACGCCTTTCACCAGATTGACCAGAAGAAGGCCACCCTGGCCTATGTCGCGGCATGGCATAGTGCAAGAATGCCTCCCGCACCCACCTCTTTCGATCCTGGATTGACCCAGCAGTACACCGGACCGCTGCTGCGGGCTATCAACAAGGACGGCTCCTTCAACATCCGCCGGCGTGGATTGCACAGCCTTGCCGGCAGCGTCTACATGCACCTGGTCAACATGTCCTGGCCGCGTTTCCTTAGCTTGGTCGCCCTGGCGTATATGGTGGTAAATACCATTTTCGCGGGCCTTTACACCGTGCTGGGGCCAGGATCCTTGCGCGCGACGGAACGCGAGATGGGCTTGGGCGCGTTCGGCCAAGCGTTTTTTTTCAGCGTCCACACCCTGACTACCGTAGGCTACGGCGACCTTTATCCGCTGGGCCTGGCTTCGAACATCGTGGCGGCCGTGGAGGCCGCCGTGGGGCTGATGGGATTCGCCCTGGCCACCGGGCTGCTGTTCGCGCGCTTTTCGCGGCCCAACGCCCAGTTCATTTTCAGTGACCAAATGGTGGTGGCGCCCTACGGGGAAGGCCACAGCCTTCAATTCCGGATCGCCAACCGCCGCACCAACGTGCTCACCGACGTGCAGGCCGACATGATGCTGATGACCGTGCAGCAGGATGCGGCGGGGCAACTCCGCCGAAACTTCGTGGAACTGAAGCTGGAGCGAAAGAAGATTTTCTTCCTCGCACTCACCTGGACCGTGGTCCATCCCATTGATGAGGCCAGCCCTTTGGCGGGAATGACCGGCGCAGATCTGGAACGTCTGCAGGCCGAAGTGCTGATCTTGGTCCGGGGCTACGACGATTCATTCACCCAGGTGGTGAATACCCGATATTCATACCGCTGGGAGGAGATCCACTGGTCGGTACGATTCGCCCCCGCGTTTGATGTGTCGCCCGCCGGGCACCTGGTGCTCGATCTGGACCGGATCAGCGCGACGTCATTGGTTTCCGATCCGCGGCAGTAACGGGCGATTATTGCTTCTGCACCACCGCGTAGTATTTGTCGAAGAACGCCAGCCGGGGTTCGTCGATCTGCGGTCCGAACTGGACCGTGTCGCCGAAGACCATGGCTTGGCCGTCGTTCTTGGCGCTGTATGGTTTCCAGATCGGGAGCCCTTTCCCGTTGGGATCGCCGGTGGCGATGAAGTTCACCCAGTAGGAGGACATCATCTCCGCCAGGTTGTGGTCCAGGACCATCCATGAGTCATTCGCCGGCGGATTGTTGAACATGTAAGGCAGTTCGGCGGTGTGAGTCGCGCCCCGCGCCCCGTTTCCGGGGGGCACGTGGGTGAAGTAATACAGGTACGCCTTCTTGCCGCGTTTCACAGTCAACTGCGCCCATTCGCGCTGGTGCCAGCCGGTTTCATCGCGGCTGCGCATCAAGCCTGAGGCGGCGGTTTCGGCGTCGGTATTGGCCGGATATAGCTTCAGGAACTCGTCCGCCAGCTCGCCATAGGTTTGCCGGGCGCGATTCTTAGCGGTATCGGCCGACACGGGCCCGCCCCCGAAGAACGTGCCCTCATCCTGGTTCGAGCCGACCAGCACCTCGACATCATTCTGCTTGCCCTTGAGGAAGGTGACCGACTGATCCTCGGGAACCAGCCAGCCGTCGACGATTATGCCCGCCTGAACGCCCGTCAGATTCTGAGAAACCTCCTGCGTCGACATCGCACGCAGCTCGGCGATGGTATGCGTGCCGGCGGAACGCTTGCCCGCTTCTTCCGCTTGTTCGAGCGTCCGCATTTTTCCGATGCTCAGGCCCATCCAGGCGCCGCTCTGCGCGATCGCGCGCTGGAACAGCCCTTTGCCCTCGGGCGATCCGACCATGGACGAAACCAGGATCGCTCCGGCCGATTCGCCGGCGATGGTCACCTTTCGAGGATCGCCGCCGAACGCCGCGATATTCTTCTGCACCCATCGGAGTACGGCGGCCATGTCCATCATGCCGTAGTTGCCGGACGCGTTGTGGCCGGATTCCTTGGTCAGCTCGGGATGTGCCAGGAAACCGAATAAGCCCAGCCGGTAGTTGTATGTCACAACCACAATGCCCTTCTTGGCCAGCGCTTCGCCGTCATATCGCGCCTCTGCTCCCGAACCTCCGGTGAATCCGCCACCGTAGGTCCAAACCATCACGGGCAGCCGGTCGCCCGCGGCCTTCGCCGGGGTCCACACGTTCACGTACAGGCAATCTTCGCTGGGGGCCGGCCCTGCGGGTAGTCCAGCTCTGGCTGGTGCGGGACCCTTGGCACCGCCCGGGCCCTTGCCCTTTCCGCCGCGTCCGACTCCGCCTCCCGCCGTGCAGTTGGGGCTGAACTGCTCAGCCTTGCGAACTCCATCCCAATGCGCGGCGGGTTGGGGCGCGCGCCAACGCAGGTCGCCGACCGGGGGCGCCGCGAAGGGGATACCTTTGAACACGCGAACGCCCGAATCGCTCGCGGTAACGCCGGAAACCGATCCGCTATCAAGATGGACCGGATCGGGAATGGCAGCCGAGATCGCGCCGGTAACAATCAGTGCAAACGACAGGATATAGAGAGGTTTCATACCAAGTGTCCCTTCGGGTGAGTATGTCAATCTGCCGGGAGCTTGTCAAACGCTGCTTGTGGCTTTGTAATCGCGGTGCACCGAACCGCGAACGTCAGTGAGCGGCTTTCAAGTCCGGCGGAGTGCCAGGAAATCGCCGTAGTCGCGAATGTATTCGTCAGCATCATAGTGTTCCGACGCCAGAACCAGAAGGACGGCATCGCGCGTGAACTTGTACTGGGTGGCCCACACCATCGGCGGAATATAGACACCCTTGGCGGGCGAATCGAGCACCGCTTCATGCCGGCTGGCTCCGTCGTCGATTACCACATGGCACCGGCCGGCCACGCATACCAGAAACTGCTGTAAGGTCCGATGCGCGTGTTCCCCGCGAATGTGTTCGCTGGTAACGCCGAAGACCAGGAAGTAGCGTTTCACCTCGAACGGCACTTGTCGGCCGATCTCGCCGAAACTGAGGCTGCCCCGAAGGTCCTTGGCGCGCGGAAGCCGGTATACCCTGGCCTCGCCAAGTGGCGTGGCTTCGAAAACCTCCTCGACCAGCCTGGCCGCGGGCACGCCATCTCTACTCCCCGCCTCGGGGGTCGCATCCACGTATCCGATAATCCGAGCCGGATTTCCCGCGAGTTTTGAATGCGGCGGAGCGTTGTGAGTCACCACCGCGCCTGCGCCAACCAGCGCCTTTTCTCCGATCACCACACCCGGAGCCAGGGTGGCATTTGCGCCGATGGAGGCTCCGCGCTTGATCACCGTGCGCGGATATTCCGCCAAGTGCTGGTTGCTGCGCGGGAAACGGTCGTTGGTGAAAGTCGCATTCGGTCCGATGAATACGTCGTCTTCCACCCGCAGGCCGTCCCACAATTGGACCCCGCACTTGATGGTGACCCGGTCGCCGACGATCACGTCGTTCTCAATGAACGTGTGATCGCAGATGTTGCAATCCCGCCCAATGCGCGCGCCCGGCAAAATGTGGGCGTATGCCCACACCATGGTTCCATCGCCAATGTGCTCGGACTCGACTAAGGCGGTGGGGTGAAATCGTGCCGTCTGTGCGGGGTGCATAGAATAACAGTGAGCACCGCACCATTTGTTCTCTATTTCAGGTAGTGTATCAGTTTGATTCGTAGGCTCCGATCATTTCCACGATGTACTTGATCTCCCACAAGCGATTAACGACGCTGTTCTGCGCCGTGCGACCGTGGTGAAGTCGTGAATCCTGGGCTTGCCTGAACAGTAGGCACGATAGAATCATGGCATATAAGGACCATAGTGGAACACATGAAACCAGACGATCTTGAGGAAACTGGACCCAGGGAACGCTTGCCAAAACGAAGAGATGAGATTTGCGCGCGAGGTGCTCGCTTACAAGTTACCATCAGTGAACGCGATGGCTGGCGCACAGTTGGAATCGCGGGGAACCGGCTAGGTCTCCGGGCTCTTGCGGCGATATGCTCTGGTCTTGCTGAATTAACGACAGAGGAGCTTTTAACCGCCGCAAATCATTACCATTTGGAGGAAGAGCTTTGGGGTACTGAGAAAGGCTCAGTCGATCTAATCGTCCGTTGCACGGAAGTGGGATGGCCAGAAACTTCAAACTGATACACTACCCTTTTCACATCCCTCGCCCGGCGCCATTACGCCGGAAGCACCAGCCGGGCTTCGCACCCGCGGCCCTCCTCGCGATTCCGCAGATCTAAAGACCCGCCATGTGCTTCGGCGATCTGCCGGCTGAGCACCAGACCGATGCCCGAGCCGCCTGGCTTGGTGGTGAAAAAGGGGACGAACAGATTGGCGGTATTGGAGAGGCCCGGACCCTCATCTTCCACGGATATTTCCAGGCGCGCGCCGTGGCGCTTCCAGGAGACTGCCACCGCGCCGCCGGTTTCAAGCGATGCATCCACTGCGTTACGCAGCAGATTGATGATCACCTGCTCCAATTGATCGCGATCGCCTTGAATGGTCATCTCCGGGCCCGGCCGAACCTGGGCCGTCAGGCGCTGCTCGAATGTAGCCGACTGGCGGATCCACGTTCCTACCTCCAACGGTGCCGGGCGAGGAGGCGGTAATTTGGCCAGCAACGCATAGGCTCCCAGGAAGCGGCTCAGCCCCTCGCTGCGCGCGGCGATGATCGAAAGGCCGCGGCGGGCGTCGTCGCGCCAATCGTCCGGCAACGGCTCGCGCGCCACCAGCGATTCGAGGCTCCCCGCGATGGATTTGATCGGCGCCAGAGAATTATTGAGTTCGTGGCCCAGCACCCGGACCAGTCTCTGCCAGGCTTGCAATTCTTCTTCCCGCAGCGCGCGGGTCAGATCGCTTACCACCAATAGCTGGTGCGGAAGGCCGCCTTCGCGGAACATCGATCGCGTCATGGCCCAGCGGCCGGCTCCTAACGGGAAGGTGCGCTGGACCGTTCGGCTGGGCTCGCCTTCCAGGAACTCGGCCAGGCCGAGATTTTCGGCACTGGAGGTCAGGATGCGCTCTGCCCGCTGCTTCAAGAGCCGCTCTCCAGCGCGATTCACCAGACGCAGCCGTTGGTCGCCGTCGAACGCGAATACCGCCACGTCGATTTCCTCCATCACTTTGCGCAGCAGCGTGGTGGCCTCCAGTGCACCCAGGCGCTGGGCGCGCAACGTTGCGCTCATGGCATTGACCTGATGCATGACGTCGGCCAGCGCATCCTCCCCTTGTGTCCCGGCGGTGCCGCGGCCGCGCATCGAGTAATCGCCTTCCCGCATGGCTTCGAGCAGGTTCGCCAGGGTGCGCAGTGGAGAAGCCACACGCTCACGTACAGCCGAAGCGCAAGCCCACCATACTCCCAGGATCAGAACGGTGAACGTCCACTGGACTTTGGGCGTGTAATCGGCGATCCAGAGGAGCACCAGGGCGGCGATTACTGCCGGAAGTCCTGCCCCCAGGGCCAGCAGCCGCATGCGCTGCTCGTGCACGGGTTTAAGCTGATCGGCAATTCTCATGGGTAGGACAGACCGCTCGATGACTCTCGCGGCTCTGAATATTTACAGAGCCGCGACAGTAATGGAGCGGTGCCAGGCATTCACAATCCGTAACGCTGAAGGCGCCGATATAACGCGCTACGGCTCAAGCCTAAACCGTTGGCCGCATGGCTTACGTTGCCGTTATATCGTGCCAGCGCCTTTTTGATGAGGAAGGCTTCCACCTCCTCCAGGCTCATATCATCCAGTTTGGGGGAGCCTTGAGGTCCGGAGCGCAGAGCCAGATCGCCGTTGCGAATCACCGTATCCTGCGCCAGCAGGACGGCCCGCTCGATTACGTGATTCAATTCGCGAACATTACCTTGCCAGGGATTATCGAGCAGAGCCTGCATGGCGGGCTGATCGAAGCTCCGCAGATTCTTGCGATACCGCCGGGCATGCACCCGCAGGAAATGCGAAGCCAACGCGGAGATATCCTCGCGCCGCTCGCGCAGCGCAGGCAGATGAATTTCCACGGTATTCAGGCGGAACAGCAGATCCTCGCGAAACCGCCCCGCAGCGACTTCTTCCGGGAGCCGGGCGTTGGTCGCCGAGATCACGCGCACGTCCATGCGCTTGGTCTTCGATGATCCCACGCGTTCGATCTCCCCGATTTCGAGCGCCCGCAAGAGCTTGGCCTGCAGGTTCAGCGGCACGTTGGCGATCTCATCCAGAAACAGCGTGCCGCCATCGGCCAGCTCGAAGCGGCCGACGCGGTCCACTTTCGCGTCCGTAAAAGCCCCGCGTACGTGTCCGAACAGCTCGCTTTCGAACACGCCTTCCGCCAGGCCTCCGGCATTGACGGTCACCATCGGACGCGATCCCCGCGCGGACACCGCGTGCAGGGTGCGCGCGACCACTTCCTTGCCGGTTCCCGCCTCGCCGGTGATCAGGACGTTGGCGTCGGAGGGTCCCACCCGCGCGATCAATTGCATCACCGGCTGCATCACCGGCGACTCCGCGATCAACTGCGGGCCGCCGTCGGCACGCAACAAGTGATTCTCGGCTTCCAATCGCTGCCCGCGCTTAAGTGCGTTGCTCAATTCCACCTGCGTGCGCAGGATCGTCAGCAGCCGCGCGTTGTCCCAGGGCTTTTGCACGAAATCGCGCGCGCCGCGCCGCATGGCTTCCACCGCCAGGTCCACAGTGCTCCAGGCGGTCATCACGACCACGGTTGTGGATGGATCGTTGGAGCGGATTCGTGTAAGTAAATCCAAGCCTTCCTGTCCGCTGGTGGTGTCGCGCGTGTAATTCAGGTCCATCAGGACGACGTCGAAATCGCTGGTCTCAAGCGCAGCCATGATTCCGGCGGGCGAATTGGCGGATTCGATTCCAAAACCCTCCCCTTTAAGCAAAAGCCGCAGGGCCTCGAGCACATCCGACTGGTCGTCGGCGATGAGAATTCGTCCCTCGTTTGCCAAGCATCCCCCGATTGGTATCAAAAGCTGATTCTAAACCAAACTCCAAGATGGCAATTAAGCCGCCGATTCTATCCTATTGAAACTATTATTGATCTAGTCGCAGAAACTGTCCGGTTCTGGGACGCTCTGCGCGGAAGCTGGAAGCTACTGGCGGCTGGGTGGACTTCCGGGAGGCGGCTGCCCACCTGCCGGACCGAATGTACCGCTAGGAGCGAATGTGCTCGGAGCGCCGAGCGTGCCTGGCTGGCCCTGTCCACCGTTCGGACCATTGCCCGGTGTCGGGCCCGGTACGCCCACTCCTCCGCCCGGCACGGTGCTTGCGGTGGGATTGAAAACAAACTCCCACAGCTCGTACATCGATTGGTCTTTGTAGACCTTGATGCTGGGACCCTTATGGGTGCTGGCGATGCCGGCGATGGCGCCGATCTGGTTGGTGGTGGGAGCCGTCGCCAGTGCCCCATTGACCTGGCGGGGAGTGGTCAGGAGCTGGTTGATGGCGTTCAAGGCGGCGCTGGGCGAGCCTTGCACGGGACCCGAGGTCGGAGGCTGAGGCGTGAACGGCTGTCCCGGAATTCCTGGAGGCTGGCCCGGGACGCCGGGCGTTAGACCCGGGCCGACTTGTCCAGGAGCGACGGGGGCGTTCGGCACCAGTTGCCCGCTTGCGTCAATCCGGAACCCGGGGGGCACACCGGGGATGCCACCCGGCAATCCTCCGGGGGCTTGGCCGGGGAACGGAGCAACCGCGCCCTGCGGAGTGCGAAGCTGGCCGGGAGATTGTCCTTGGTTTTGACCCGGGGTTTGTAGCTGGCCCGGGTTTTGTCCCGGGATTTGTGGACCGCCCACTGCTCCGATGGGCGCGAGGGTAATGGGAGGAAGTCCTCCCGGCTGATTCACTGATCCGGGTTGAAGAGTGATAGGCGGAAGGGCGGCTTGCCCCTGCTGGGGCTGTATGGCTTGCCCCTGCTGGGGTTGTAACGTGATGGGGGGGAGCACTGTATTTCCCGCCTGGTCCGAAGGGCCTTGGATATTGGGCTGCCCAAATCCAGGCGGAGTGACCGGACGATCGCTGGGTCGTTGCAAAACCGCGGCGTTCACCTGCGGAGGCACGTTGGCGGCAGTCGTGTTGTCAGGGCTCGTGCTGGTACCGTTATTCGTGGTTCCGGCGGACTTGCTCTGGTCGTCCGTGGGAGGTTTCTGCACCAGCGAATCGGTAAGAAATCCGCCGTTGGTGTGAATGATGCGCCAGTCCGCTTTGCCGGTGAAAGGGTCCACATAGCGCCGGCGCAGAAAACGTTTTTCCTGCTTCTCCAGATCGTCGATGCTGGTGGGGTATCGCCGGTTGTTGGCCAGATAATACAGCTGAATGGCCCGGGTGTATTGCTCGCCGCGGTCGATCAGGAGCTGTTCTTTGTCCCGCTCGCTTTCAAACGCCACGCGTGGCAACTGCTGATAGAGCATCAGGGCGATAATGGCCGCCATCAGGAAAACCAGCAGCAGGGCATAGCCTCGCTGCGAATCCCGGCGATGGCCCCTGGCTCCTGGCTTCATTGAGCTTCTTCCGCGAGTGGCAATGTTTGCTGATTCTTGGCGACGGTGTCCTCCACTACCGCCGAATTAACACCGATCCGGATGATCTTATAGCGGTTCCGGATCGTCTCGTTTTCGCCGGCCTGGACGATGTCTTCGCCATCCAGGAAGAAGGCCCGCCGCACGGTAGAGCGCATCGCCCCGGAGTAGCCGTAGAATTTGAGCGGGATGGGCGGGGGCGGGGGTGGAGGCGCCGGTCCTTTCTTCAACTCCGCTGCTTTCAGGTCAGCCGCCGTCAGTGGCTTTGGCACTATAGGCGTCGGTTTAGGCACCGGGGGCGGAGGTGGCGTATAGAATTCGAACAGACTGCGCGACCCGCCTTCGACCGATACGTTTCGTACCTTGGCCAGTCTATCCAGCTGCAGCGTGGGGTCGATTCGACTCACGTCCAGGCCCTCCGGCAGCTTCAGCGTGGGACGGAAATCGTCGCCTGAAACGGATGTCCGGCCGCGCGTAGCGGTCTTTGGGCCGTAAGAAGTTGTCGATGTATTTCGCGAAACCGAGGAGGAAGATGACGGGGCGGACGGCGTGCTGACCGCGGACGTCGCCGGCGCTGGTTGCGTGATTCCGGCCGGTAAGTCCGGCCGGCTCATCCAGTAATACGTCCCGCCCGCCACCGCAATCAGTCCAATCAGGATCGCGACCTTTTTCGGTTCCGCGCCGAGGCCCGTGGGACGCAGGCTCATCGTGCTCCTCCTGCCGGTGCGGCCTGGGCTGTTTCTACCGCGGACGGGCTAGAGTCCTCCCGGATGAAAGCATCGATCTTCATGCTCACGGTCAGAATATTGGAACCCTGCTGCGGGGCGGCGCTCATGGATTCGATGATCAACAACTGCTGGGAATGATCCAGCTCGTTAATGAAGTTCAGCAGATTGCGATAGTTTCCCTCGTAGTTGGCCGTGATGGTCATCATGCTGAGCGAGTCCGAACCCTCGATGAACTCGGTGGTCTGGGCGCGATCGCGCTCTTTGATCTGAGCCTTGCTGGCGGCAGTGGTCAGCGCGGATAGCAAAGTGGAGTCCGCGGTTCGGCGGCTCAGGAAATAATCCTCCAGAAACTGGTTGCCTTCGCCGCGCGCCTTTTCGACGGCGGTGACGTTGAGGCGGCTGTGCTCCAGCAGGGCGCGCTTCTGCATGATCTGCGATTGCAGGGCGGCGAATTCGCGCTCCAGATCGTCGGCCGACCCGCCAGGAGGAAACAGCAACAGGCCCGCCGCGATCAGGTTGAGCGCCAGCAGAGCGCCCAAAACAATCCGGACTCTGCGCTTCAGATCGCGTGTCTGGCCCGTGACCATCGTCCGCTGGCCTTTAGAGTTTCTGGCCATAGCTCACCATCACCCGATAACGCCACAGAGGCTCATTCTGCGTAGGCGGCGATGCACGCGAAAGATTCGTCGGTCCGAATAAAGGGGAATCTTGCAGGCGCTTCAAAAACTCGATCACCGGTTCCTGGTCCTTGGCGCCTACCTCCATATCGAGCGTCACTTCGTTGCGGGTGTTGATTTGGGGGAGACGCACCTGGATCAGCCGCACGTTGTCGGGTTTCACGCCTTCGATATCGGCGAACAGCTTGGTCCAGCTAATCGATTTGCGCTGGATCAGCGAGTTGAGTAGCAGGCTGCGCTCCAGAACCTCGGCGTTCATGGGCTGGCGCAGCGTGCTGTCGAGCCGGGTCTGTTCCGCTGAGATAGCGCGCAGCTCCGAGTTGAGCTTGGCCACGGCTTCGCGAGTCTCGGTTTGCCGGCCGCGTTCGCTTACGATAAGGAAAACCAGCAGGCCCAGCAGGGCTACCAGCACTGCGCCACAGGCGACGGAAGCCATCAGCATGGGCCGGTCGCGGCGAAACGGCTCGGTGGCAAGATTGATGTGGACCCGCATGCTCAGCCTGCTGCCTCCAGATATCCGAGCAGTCCCGCGTTAAATGGGTTCGGCGTACCCAGGCGGCTCCGCAGCGGCTCCATTTCCAGGTTCAGTCCCTCCAGCGGCCGGGCGAAGCCGCATAGCAGAAGCTTGTCGTGCTTCCGGCCCAATTCGTCTTCGATGTAGGCGAAGGTCGGATTGAGCACCGCCAGAATTTCTTCGTCACTGCCCTGTTCGATCGTGAGACACCGGAAGAGTTTCAACTGTCCCTCATCAACGGCCATCACCGTCAGGATATTACCGGTCAACTTGGCGATCACGGCCACGCCGCCCGCCCCATACAGATTCAGCGCGGCCAGTCCCGACGTAGTGACTTCTCCGGGGTGCAGGTTGGCGTTCCGGAACACGGCTTCATAGCGGGCCAGGATCTCCATGGCCACCGTGACTGCGACCACCTCGACTTTCTTGACTCCAGACTTGGTCGAAGCCGGCTGCGCCCAATAGCTGACGGCAGCCGATTCGATATCGAACGGAATCGTCTTTTTTACCCGGAAGCGCACCAGCGGCAATTGCTCCTCGGGCGACGAAGGGAAAGAATCGAAATCGAGTAAGCTGACGCGCGCGGCGTAATCCGGCAGAATTACGGCTGCGGGACGCCTCTTGGAGCCGTTGGGCGGCGCAATGCGCGCCAGCGCCGACGTCACCGCGTCAGGCCGCAGAAGGTTGTCGGCCACCGGCGATACCGCCAGCACGCCGGGCTCGAAGGCCTGGAAACCGGTTTCGCCGTTGCGCGCATAGGCGATGCCCGCTTCGGATAGCTCGAAGATGTGATCCGGCGCCGGATCTTTCGCCAGACGCGTGATTTGTTTCCACAAGGCCATGAAGGATGAGGCTCTAGCTTTCGATGAAGGTGACCTTGTTTATTTCCTTGAGTGTGGTGATTCCTTCGCGCGCCTTCTCGACGGCTGACTCGCGCAGGAAAGTCATCCCTTCCTCGCGGGCTCTTCGACGAATCTCCGAACTCGGACGCCGGTTAAGGATCAGGTCGCGGATGTTGTCGCTCAGATCGAGCAACTCGGAAATAGCGCTGCGGCCGCGGAATCCCGTTCCGCCGCATTCGAAGCACCCGGAGCCCTCATAGAACGGCACGTCGCGCCACTGGGCGGGATCGAGGCCGCTCTCTGTCAGGTATGAATCCGGATACGCGACCTGCTTTTTGCAGTGCGGACAGATCATGCGGACCAGCCGCTGCGCCAGGATGCAGTTCAGCGCCGACACGAAATTGTAGAGCTCCACGCCCATGTTCAGGAACCGGCCCAGCACGTCCAACACGTTGTTGGCGTGTACCGTGGTGAAGACCAGGTGTCCGGTGAGCGCGGCGTTGATGGCGATCTGCGCGGTCTCGTTATCGCGGATTTCACCCACCAGGATCTTGTCGGGATCGTGACGAAGGATCGATCGAAGGCCGCGCGCGAAGGTCAGCCCTTTCTTCTCGTTCACCGGAATCTGGGTGATGCCGCGAATCTGGTATTCCACCGGATCTTCGATGGTGATGATCTTGTCTTCGTCGTTCTTGATCTCGCTAAGGGCCGCGTACAGCGTGGTGGTTTTGCCCGAGCCGGTGGGTCCCGTGACCAGCACCATGCCATAGGGCTCTTTGATGTAGCGCCGAAATTTGGCCAGCTCAGCCGCCGAAAATCCGACCACGTCCAGCGAGAGGTTCGAGAACTTCTCGCTCATCGATTCCTTGTCGAGCACGCGCAGCACCGCGTCTTCGCCGTAGATGGTCGGCATGATGGAGACGCGGAAATCGATCAGCCGGGTTTTGTAGCGGACGCGAAAACGGCCATCTTGCGGAATGCGCCGCTCGGCGATATCCAGCTCCGACATCACCTTGATGCGCGAAATGATGGTCGAGTGCCAGTCCTTGGCGATGGGCGGCATGGCATAGTGCAAAACGCCATCAATGCGGTACTTGATGGCCACTTCCTGGTCACGGGTTTCGATGTGAATATCGCTGGCCCGCCGCTCCAGAGCGTTGAAGATGGTGGTGTCCACCAGTTTGATCACCGGCGCGATATCCGAATCGCCGGCGGCCAGCCGATCGATGGACAGCGTCTCGTCGGGATTTTCTTCGTCCCCGACCACGTCGAGCGTGAAGCCCTCGGTGACTTCGTCCAGCACGCGCTGCGATTGCTCCGTTTTTTTAAGCAGATCGGAGATTTGGGAAAGCGTCGCGACCTTGACCCGCAGCTTCTTGCCCAGCAGCACCGCCAGCTCGTCGATCAGGCTGAGGTTGCGAGGGTCGGCCAGGGCGATATCGAGCGTCCCGTTGTGCCCCTCGATGGGCACGAAATTATAGCGGAACATCAGGTCCACCGGGATGGACGTGAACAGCTCGTGATCGATGCGGACTTCCCGCAGATCCACGAACTCGTGATAATAGCGCTCGGCCACGGCGCGGGCGCGCGCGGCTTCCTGGAGGGGATCTGCCGGAGTCATGCGGTCGCTGCTAGCCATTTAAAATCAGCATTTTAGCCTGAAGACACCGCGCCCAGGCTGGTCCTACTACTAGAGTATGACGCGCTGTGGACGCAAGGCGTGGACAAGCAATTACTGGATTCGGTAGACGTAGGCGTCGCCGACCCAGGTGCCGCCGATGGTATGTCCACCGAGCCGCATGCCGTCGACAGACGCGGTCTTTCCGAAAGTCTTGCGAAGAGCTTTGATGAAAGGGCTGCGGTGCCCCTCCAGGCGGATCGGAAGCTCGCCAAGGGAGATTGGGCGGTCGGCCGACAATGCCGCAAGCAAATGACGGTAGGCCTCTTTGGGGCCGACTCCTTCGTAGAGCGGTGTCGCGACGACCAAGGTCCAAGCAGGATCTTCCTTTAGCCACAGCGCGACACTGAGCGGAAACTCGGCAGCGTCAAGCGCAGCGAGCACCTTCCGTCCGAACTCAATGTCTGGTACTACCAGTGGCGCTTCAACCATCGGAATATGCCGTGCGTTCGGTCTTCAAGTGCACCGATAAGGGCCGCTGCTTCAGCCAGAGACCGCTTTTCATAACGACTGTCTGGTTTCCATTTTGTCCCAAGCGTCCAGTTCAAGTTGAATTCGGGATCTCGGTTTGCGGCCTCCCTCAATTTTTCGTCGAGGGCAGCAGTCTTGGCTAGTTTAGACAAATCGTGCCCCCAGCTCTCTTGGGCCACTTTCAGATCCGGGAACTCAAAGCGCTCAGTCCGCTTTGCAATGCACGCTTTGAGGGCGCACTCGCCGGCGTATCCGGCCAAGTAATACGCACCTTCCGGGCAGTTAGCTTTGAGGAGAAGCCTGGCCTCTTTCATACGAAGAGCGGCCAGCTCTTGCAAATCCTTGCGTTTCACCGGAGGTGTTCAGTTTATCAAACTACCCGTGGAACGAATCCGCCAAGGAGAATATTGGCAGATACAGGGAAACCAGCACGAACGCCACGAAGATCCCCATGCAGATCATGATGGCGGGTTCGACCAGGCTGAGCATGGCCGTCACGCGCGTAGAGACGTCGTCTTCATAAAACTCGGCCACGCTCGAGAGCATGGCCGGCAGCGCTCCAGTCGATTCGCCGACCTCGATCATGTCGACCGCCAGCGAGGGAAAGATCTTGGCCGCCCGCAGGGACTGCGAAAGCGACTGCCCTTCCCGCACCGTCCTCACCGCCTTTTCGAGCACCCTCTTGAGAACTTGTGTACCCAGCGAATCAGCGGCGGTTTCCAAGGCCTGTAACAGCGGAATACCGCCGATCAGCAGGGTCCCCAGCACGCGCGAAAATTGCGCCACCTGATACTTGAGCCACACTTCGCCGACCATCGGCACACGCATCAGGATTCGATCCACGCGCTCCGCTCCGCTGGGAGTCTTGGACCAGATCCGGAACGCTACGATGGCGGCAATGAATGCCCCAAACCCTACCAGGATGTAATTGCGGGCCGTGGTGCCCAGGGCGATCAGGAACAGCGTGGGTGTGGGAAGCGTGGCCTGCATGCTGCTGTAAAGAGTCGCGAAGTTGGGGACCACGTAGGTCACCAGGAACACGATAAGGCAGCTGGCCAGGACCACCAGCACGCATGGATAGAGCAGCGAAACCAGCAGTTTCCGCCGCACCGAAAGCGATAACTTCTGGTAGGTGATGAACCGGTCCAGCACGTCGGCCAGGGATCCGCTGCGCTCGCCGGCCATCACGCTGGTGACATAAATCGGCGGGAACACGCGCTGGCGCGCGAAAGCATCGGACAGCAAGGCGCCATTTTTTACTTCCTGGCGGACAGCCTGGATGTAACGCGACAGTTTCGAATCGGTGAGGCGGTCGGCCAGCAATTCCAGGCTCTTCAGGATCGGCAAACCGGCGCGAATCAGAGTGACAAACTGCTGGTTGAAAATCAGGAATTTTTCGAGGCTGATTTTCTTGCCGCTGGGACGCAGGCTCTGGGCGACTCCCTCGCTGCGGGGCCGAATAGAGTAGATCAGGTACCCCTGTTCGGTGAAGCGCTCTCGCAATTCACGCTCGGATTCGGCTTCGGCCACCTGCTGGTGGATTTCCCCCCGGGCGTCCGCGTATTTGAGCGACCATTCAGCCATGCGCAACTCGGGCTACTGAGAAGTTGACGCCCGCCAAGGCTCCGGCGTGCAGGCCTTACTTAAGCGCGGCTTCCACCGCGGCTTCGATTTCCTTGGAATTCGGCTCCACCGCCGGTTCGAAGCGCTGGATCACCTTGCCGTTGCGGTCCACCAGGAACTTGGTGAAGTTCCATTGAATCTCGCCGCCAGTCTTGGGATTCGCCTTCGGATCGGTCAGAAACTGGTACAGGGGAGCTTTATCGGAGCCCTTGACCGAGATCTTGGAAAACATCGGGAAGGTCACGCCAAATTTCGATTTGCAAAACGCGCCGATTTCCGCGTCGCTTCCCGGCTCCTGCCCGCCGAAGTTATTGGCCGGGAAGCCGGTCAAAACCAGACCGCGATCCTTGTACTTGGCGTACAAGGCCTGTAGGCCTTCGTATTGATACGTGTATCCGCATTGGCTGGCGACATTCACCACCAGCATCACCTTGCCCTGGAAGCTTGCCAGCGGCACCTGCTTGCCGTCCAGCGTCTTCATGGTGAAATCGTGCACCGAGGAAGCGCCCAGTGCCATCCCCGCCGTTACGCACAGCGCCACAACTAGCTCGACACATTGCCCCACAAACGGCATTTTCATAATTTACAATTGTACTAACACATGGATCTAGCCAAGATGATTGCCGAGCTGAGAGTGCAAAAGCAGGCTCTGGAAGAAACCATGGTCATCCTGGAGCGGCTGGCCCGAACGCAGGGCAAACGCCGCGGGCGCCCTCCTCTGTTCCTGAGCCAGGCGAGCGGCGCCAGACCAGCTCGCAAGCGCAAGCCGTTCAGCGCAACGACCCGCAAGAAGATGGCGGCAGCGCAGCGCAAGCGCTGGGCCGCTGTTAAGAAGACACAAGCATCCTAGTTTCGATTCGACTTATGACCCGCCGTGCATTCCCTTTTGTTCTAGCGGCAGTGGTTGCTTCGCCGCGGTTCGTATCAGCCGTTCCTCCAGAGGTAGTAATTCTCAAGGCCATCGCAGGCGTCCGCCTTCCGGAGACGCTCCTGATCTCGACCAATTCCCCCGACAGAATGCGTAGCGGCGTGTGGGAACTGCGTACCTACCGGGGTGCCGCATCCGCGCTTGGGAGCCACTTCGCCGGCGTTTTTCCGCGCGTAGGAATCCGCCCCTTTCTCCGGGAACGTGCCGGCCAGAGTCTTACCTATCTCATCCCCTTCGAAAATCTGACCGCCCGCCATTGCGCCTGGACCCAGCTCAGCGCCGACCCCGTGTGGATCCGGGCTCGTCCCCGGTTTGAGTCGTATCACTTCGGTTTATATCGAGCGCTATAACCGGCGGCAACGGCGGCCATCGCCCGCGATTCCAGTTCCTTGCGGCGGCGCACGGTTCGGATAATTGCGATCACCAGCATCGCAGTGATCGCCCCCAATCCGGCCATGAGCATGTCCTTCTGCGAATCCCACATATCGCCCTGCATACCGACAAACTCTTCCCCGCGCTCGGGCGTGAGGACCGAGGCCGCCAAGGCCTCCAGCATTTCGTAGCAGGCGCTGAACGCCAAGGTCGATTCCACCGGCAGCAGGTAGCGCCAGCGGCTGGTCACTCCCACCACGCGCACGAACCATTCCTGCATCGGGTAGGCCAGCAGCAGACCGTAACTAAAGTGCATCACGCGGTCGTAATGATTGCGCGTGGTGCCGAGCCAGGGCTTCATCCATTCACCCAGAGGCACGTCGGAGTATTTGTATTCCGCGCCCCACTCGTGCATGCTCAAGTAAATAAAAATCAACAGGTAGGACAGATCCGACAACGGCAAACGCCGGTAGGTGATCCCCAGGACAGCGATAAACGTGAGGGCGGCAAAGTTTTCCAGCCACCAGTCGAAAACGCGCTCCGGCCGGTATCCGGTGATGATGATCACCCCTGCCAGCGCCAAGCACAGCACCTGCAGCAGTCGATTTTCCCGGAACGGGAGGTTCACAGCCTGGGAAGCGGTGGTCACTTGTAATTACACGGCCTTGCGATTACAGCAATGTTGATTACACAACGATTACCGTGCCCCAGGCAAGCGCCGTTCGGCCTGTGTGAAGTAAGATAGGACTCCTCGCGCTATGTGGACGCAAAACTACACCCCCATCTCGGGCAGCCTCGGCCTTTCTGCGCTGGCCGCCTCCCTGCCCGTGTTCGTGCTTCTGTACCTGATCGGAGTCAAACGAAAGCCGGCGTGGATTTCGGCACTTTCCGGACTCGCGGCGGCGATGGTGGTGGCACTGGCGGTCTATCGGATGCCCGTCGGCCTGATGCTCAGTTCCACAGCCTACGGCGCGTTGTTCGGGCTGTTTCCAATCGGCTGGATCGTCTATTGGGCCATCGTTTTGTACCGTATCACCGTCGAAACAGGTAAGTTCGAAATCATCAAGGACTCCATTGGCGGTCTCACCGATGACCGGCGTTTACAAGCGTTGCTGATCGCCTTCGCCTTCGGAGCCTTCATAGAAGGGGCCGCGGGATTCGGGACGCCTGTGGCAGTGGCCGCGGCCATGCTGGCCGGCCTCGGATTCTCCCCGTACTACGCCGCCGGTATCTGCCTGCTGGCGAACACGGCCCCGGTCGCGTTCGGTTCCATCGGCATTCCTGTGGTCACCCTGGCGCGCATTACAGGACTCCAGGAAGCCGGACTCAGCGCCTGGGTCGGACGGATCTGCGCCCCGGTCTCCTTGTTCGTCCCGGCGTATCTGGTGATGGTGATGGGCGGATGGAAGGCGCTCAGCGGTGTGCTGCCTGCCGCCGCGCTGTGCGGGGTCGTATTCGCCTCCGTCCAGTTCCTGGTGTCGAACTACATTGGTCCGCAGCTCACCGACATCCTGGCCGCGATTGCCGCGATCATTGCCTTGGCGGCCCTGCTCAAAATATGGAAGCCGGGGGACAAATTCGAGCTGGAAGGGGACCGCCCGCAGGCCAAGCCCCAAGGCCATCGCTTGAGCGAATTGATGCTGGCTTGGTCGCCGTATTTGTTCCTGGTATTTTTCGTCCTGCTCTCGGGATTGAGCGGCAACGCCCCGATTAAACTCGCCTTGCGCACCACGCCTCTGGCCTTCCTGGCGACCGGTTTCGATTACGTCAATAGCCTGTTCGCCGCCACCACTTGGAAGTTCGATTGGCCGGGTTTGGCGGGACTGGTCTACCAGGTCCCTCCCGTCGCTGCCGTCGCAGGACCTTATGCGGCGGATCAAACCTCGTACACCTTCAACTTCTTGGCGGCCTCGGGAAGCGCCTGCCTGATGGCCACGCTTGCTTCCATGTTCGTTCTCCGGCTTTCGCCCGGACGCTATGCCGGAATCCTGATCACCACGGGCAAGCAACTCTTCGCGTCGATGGTCACCATCGCGGCTGTTCTGGGCCTGGCCTTCGTGCTGAACTTCTGCGGCGCTACCGCCACCATGGGCCTGGCGTTCGCCGCCACCGGCGCCGTGTTCCCCTTCTTTAGCTCTCTGCTCGGCTGGCTGGGCGTGTTCCTCACCGGCAGCGATACTTCCGCCAATGCTCTGTTCGGCAACCTGCAGGTGGTTACGGCCAAGACGCTCCACTTCAACCCTTACCTGATGGCCGGCGCCAACTCCGCCGGCGGTGTCATGGGCAAGATGATCTCGCTACAAAGCATCGCCGTGGCGGCCGCCGCGACGTCCATGGCCCCGGCCGATGAAGGCCGCCTGTTCCGCTTCACGCTGCGCCACAGTGTCTTTCTGGCCGCCGTGGTTGGCTTGATCGTAATCTTCTATTCCTACGTCGTTCCGAACCTCACGCCCTAGCGCCTTGGCTACTGGTCTACATCCTGAAGCACTCCAGCCGCGAGGAAGTGGAAAAGCACCGGACCGATTTCCAGAGCGATCCGGAGTGGAAGAAGGTCTCCGCCGAATCGGAAGCTAACGGGAACCCGTATTCCAGGTCGAAAGAGTCTGGCTCGATCCGACGGAATTCTCGGCTCTCAAGTAGTCGTTTTTAAGCGGCCCGCGTAGGCGCGTGTTTTTCGGCGGCGATGGCGCGCGCAAACAGAATGCTGCTCTCCAGACGCGTGTGGGCGTGCATGGCCGCTTCCAAGGCTTCCAGCTCCCGGAACAGCAGGCGCACTTTTTCGTCGGCGGTGTCGGGGAGCCGATAGTCGCGGGCCAACTGCCGCATCGTTTCCAGACGTTCGGACTCCCAATCGTGCTCCTGTTCCATCATGCCAATGGGATTACGAATGGAGCCGAAGCGATTCTCCGCTGCCTCGGCCTTGGTCTGCGCCTCTAGAATCGCGGGAAACAGAACATATTCCTCGCGGGTCATGTGACCTTCCATCTCCGCGCAGAGCCGATGAAACGCGGTCCGCAACGGCGCCAGACAGGGAGGCTGCCCTTCCGTCGACTGAACCTCGTCGAACAGATGGGCGATCAGCGGGAAATCCTTGCTGCGCCATCGGCGGTGCTCCCGCAGTAGTCTTTTTATGATGCTCTCGGCCGGCACTGTCTGATCGTTGGTAGCAGGCATACTAAAGTTCCTCCGAAAGCTATGTTCAATCCAAAAACGTGGCCCGCCTGAGTGACTACGCGCAGCTCCCGCGAGCGAAATCACCCAGGCTGGCCCCGGCGAACCATTCTTCTCTAATGGATCCGCTTTTCATACCGCAAGTCCTTGCATTTCTATCGCCAGAGTGGAGACTGTGATACTACTAGGGTGGTCCCCAGCTAAATTCCACGTGCTCCTCGAAAGACGATTTCGCGAATTACTGGAAGCTGCTCCGGACGCCATCATGCAGGTGGACGCCGAGGGCCGGATCATACTGCTGAATCGCGTGGCTGAAGACATGTTCGGCTATAGCCGCGATGAGCTTCTGGGCCAGCCGGTGGAGGCTTTAATCCCGGCCGAATTGCATGCCCGGCACGTCCAGCATCGGGCCCATTACCGGCAGAATCCCACCACGCGCGCCATGGGAAGCGGGTTGTCCCTGCAAGCCATTCGCAAGGACGGCTCCCGCTTTCCCGTCGAGATCAGCCTTAGTCCATCGGAGTCCGCGGAGGGCTTTCGGGTCACCGCTATCATTCGCGATACCACCGAGCGGCAAACCGCCGAAGAGCGTCTGCGGCGGGTGCGGGAAGAGTATACCCAGCGCCTCGCTGAAACCAACGCCGAGCTGGAGATGGCCAACCGCGAACTGCAGCGGGCCAATCGTCTCAAGAGCGACTTTTTGGCGAGCATGAGCCATGAACTGCGGACGCCCCTACATACCATCATCGGTTTTTCCGAGCTGCTGGGCGAGCAGTTGGAAGGTCCCCTGAATGAGAAGCAGCACAGGTTCATACAGCACATCCACAAAGATTCACTGCATCTGCTGGAGCTGATCAATGACGTGCTGGACATCAGCAAAATCGAAGCCGACCGTCTGGAACTGCGTCCCGAGGCTTTCGACTTCACGGCTTTAGCGGCCGAGTCGCTGGCATCCGTACGGAGCCTGGCGGAGGCCAAGTCGCACACTCTCGAATCGTCCTGCGATGTTCCGACAGCGGTTGAAGCCGACCGGCTCCGCATCCGGCAGGTCCTGGTGAATCTTCTCAGTAATGCCATCAAGTTCACGCCGGAGGGGGGCCGTATCCGTCTGGAGGCCCGCGTGCAACAGGATTCACTTATGGTATCTGTCCAGGACAACGGAGTCGGCATTCCCCCGGAGGAACAGGAGTCTATTTTCGATAAGTTTCACCAGGTGGGTGCAACCACCAAGGGGGTCCGGGAAGGCACCGGGTTAGGTTTGGCGATCACGAAACGTCTGGTGGAACAGCACGGCGGGAGTATTTGGGTGCAGAGCCAGCCGCGGAAAGGAAGCACATTCTTTTTTTCGCTTCCCCTGCGGGCGGTCGACCGCAAGACGCACGGCGCATGAAAAAAATATTGGTGGCGGACGACAAAGAGACCGGGCGGGAATTGGTCCGCACCGTGCTCGAGTACTCCGGGCACCAGGTCTTTGAGGCCAGCGACGGCGAGGGGGCGGTCGCGGAAGCCCGCCGGATTCATCCCGATCTGATCATCCTGGACATTCATATGCCTGGTTTAGACGGCTTCCAAGTCATCGAAAAACTCCGCAGCGAGGACCTTTTCTCTGCTACCCCGATCATCGCTCTGACCGCCAGCGCCATGATGGGGGATCGCGAGCGGGCCATGGCCGCCGGGTTCACCGGCTATATCACCAAGCCCATCCGTCTGGGAGCGCTGCGGGCCGAAGTCGAGCGTTTGTTAGCATAAACAGACAAGAATGGCATCCCGGCCGGCCTTATCCCTGATCATCATCGACGACAATCCAGGCAGCCTGGAAATGTTGTCCAGCGCACTGGCGCAACCGGATCTTGAAATTCTCACCGCTTCGGACCCTGAAGAAGGGCTGGATCTGGTTCATACCCGCCATCCTCAAATCGTCCTGACGGATCTGATCATGCCCGGAATGACCGGCATGGAAGTGCTGGATCGGGTGATGGAGTTTGACCCAGCCACCGAAGTGATTCTCATGACGGCCCACTATTCCACCGAGTCCGCCGTCGAGGCGATCAAGAAAGGCGCTTCGGACTATCTCAACAAACCGATTTCGATCGCGGCGCTGCGGGAAAAGATCGGCGCCCTGCTGGACAGCGCGCGCAAACGCCACAGGGCCAACCAGCTGCAGGACCAGCTGCTGGCAAGCGCCGAATTTGAAGGCATTGTCGGCAACAGCCCCAGCATGTGGGATATGTTTTCGCGCATCCGGCGCGTGGCGCCACACTATCGCGCCGTACTCATTACGGGCGAGACCGGCACCGGCAAGGACCTGGTGGCCCAGACGCTGCATCGCTTGAGCCCCGCCTCACAGGGACGCTATGTGGTGCTGAATTGCTCAGCCGTGGTCGAGACTTTATTTGAGAGCGAATTATTCGGCCACGTGCGCGGATCCTTCACTGGTGCGACGCATGACAAGGCAGGTCTGTTCGAACATGCCCATGGCGGCACCTTGTTCCTGGATGAGATCGGCGATATGCCCTTGTCCACGCAAGCCAAGCTTTTGCGCGTGCTGCAGAACCAGGAAGTGCTGCGGGTAGGATCGCTCACGCCGCGCAAAGTAGATGTGCGGGTGGTGGCCGCCACCAACCGTGATCTGCACGTTGAAATTGCCGAAAAACGCTTTCGCGAGGATCTCTACTACAGGCTCTCCATGGTGGAGATTCATGTACCCGCGTTGGAGGATCGCAAGGAAGACTTGCCCCTGCTCGAGCGGTACTTTCTCACCAGGTTCGCCGACCAGTACGGCAAACAAATCAGCGGACTGACCCGCCGCACCCAGATGCACCTGGCCATGCACTCCTGGCCCGGCAATGTCCGGGAACTCGAAAACGTCATCGGCCACGCCTGCATGATGACTCTAGGCGATACCATCGATATTCAGGATCTGCCGCCGTATCTTCAGACCGGCGAATCCGCGCATGACGCGGCGCACGAGTCCCTGCCGGCGGGCGAAACGGAATCCGGCGTGGGCACCTTTGAGGAGCAAGAGCGGCAACTTATCCTCCGAGCTCTTCAGTCGGCTGGGGGCAATCAGTCTCAGGCTGCCCGGATATTACGGATCGGTCGGGACGCGCTCCGCTACAAAATGAAGAAGCACAATCTGTAAGGCTAGACGCTCAACACC